>WFLX010101258.1_pt1 | contig 15398 bp, 13 predicted proteins | sample 4967041 | NCBI WGS metagenome assembly WFLX01 (sample SAMN12857096, study PRJNA449069) | gut metagenome | isolation source: stool from male and female vole | host: Microtus ochrogaster | place: USA:Florida | collected 2017 | reverse complement strand
TTGCAAGGTTGTACCTTTGGGGAAAATGTCTTTGAGAATCAGAATCAATTACTAAAAGCTATGGGAGTGAAGGAACCGGAGGTCTTTCAAAAGCTTATTGGTATCCCTATCTGGTAAGTTTACATTTTCGGTTTTACGATATACCTGAGTCAGATTTACTCCTGTCCGCATCTGTGCAATACGTTCCATTCCATTTAAGGCTAATAAATAATCCAGTGTTTTTTCCGAGAAATAGTTAATATGCTCCAGATTAAAATAATTTGGAATACTGCTCAGTTCTTCTCCAATTTGGGAATAGTCCGGTATACTGATCATAAATATTCCATCTTTTTTGAGCATTTTCCTGACATTTTCTATTCCTTTTCCCGGTATCAGCAGATGCTCTGCCACTTCAAACAAAAAGATACCGTCATATTTTTCGTTTTCTTCCATAGGAACTTCTGAATAAATATTCGCAACATATGACGTGATTCCATTTTCTCGTAACCGTCTTACACTTTCTTCCGATGGATCCGTTCCGGCAATATGTATATAACCGTGTTCCTTTAATTCCATCCCAAATCTTCCATTACCTGCTCCCATTTCTAATAAGACGGCTTCTTTGCTCACGTATTTATCTAATAAATCTTCAACTATCTTAAACCGCTGAACATGATCATCTTTACTGTCATCACCGTAAAAATTGCAGTGGGTATAGTACCAGTCGTAATCCTCCATAGATGCCCTTGTATCCGCATACACAAGGCCGCACTTATTACATACTGCTACATCATAAGATTCCGGCAGATGATAATTTTCAGGGACTTTCATAACAATTGTTTGCAAAACTTTTTTATCTCTGCAGGCGCATACAGGGCAGCTTCTATGATTCGCCTCATTTTCTTTATTATTCACTATGATTTTCTCCTTTCTTGTTATCCATTCTCTGTAAAATTCTATAACCTGTTTCATTCCCTTTTCGTATTCTTTATCAAAAATATGATAGCAGAAATAATGTTTAAGGACAATCCGGTATATTATTAATCTTTTTGCTTGCTATAAATTCTGAATTAGTTTATTCTAATTTTAGAATCTTTGATGGATCAAAATATGACGGAAATAAATTTACAGAAAATGACGATGAAGGGAATCTACAGAAAATATTTTAGACAGTCAAATTACAGAATGGGGAATAAAAAATGATCAAAATATCTGATTATGTACTCATGCGACTGGAGGAAACAGGCGCAAAACATATGTTTATGCTTCCGGGTGGCGGCGCTATGCATTTAAATGATTCTCTGGGAAACAGTAAGAAAATACAATATATCTGTTGTCTCCATGAACAGGCATGTGCGATTGCCGCGGAGGCGTATGCCAGAGTGACCAACAACATAGGTCTGTTGATGGTGACCACCGGTCCGGGCGGAACCAATGCCCTGACCGGAATTGCAGGCGCGTATTTAGAGTCCACACCGGTATTTGTCGTATCCGGACAGGTAAAGCGTTTGGATATGATCAATCAGCAAGGTATCAGACAACAGGGAATGCAGGAGTTGGATATCATTTCTGTTGTGAAACCTATTACAAAGTACGCTGCTTTAGTAGATGATCCACAAATGATCCGCTACCATATAGAAAAAGCTTTATACGAAGCTACCCATGGAAGAAAAGGTCCTGTGTGGCTGGATATTCCGCTGGATGTACAGGCTACCATGGTAGATGAAGACAATCTGATCGGATATTCTCCTGCTCCGGAGATGCCAAATACCCATTTGGAAGCGCAGGTTTTGCAGATCATTGATATTTTAAACTGCTCCGAAAGACCTGTTCTTATGGCGGGAAACGGCATTCGACTGGCTGACGGTATCAGTGAATTTGAAGAGTTAATAAATATATTGAATATTCCGGTGCTTACAACATGGAACGGCATTGACCTAATTGAAGAGACCAATCCCTTATATTACGGAAGACCCGGTGGTCTTGGGCATCGCTATGCGAATTTTATACAGCAAAATTCCGACTTTTTCCTGAGTATCGGCGCCAGACTGAACCTATTACAGACCGGTTATAATTTTGACGGTTTTGCCAGAGGTGCCACTAAGGTCATGGTCGATATCGACAGCGCAGAGCTGCACAAAATCAATGTCCGTCCGGACATTCCCGTGTGTGCGGATGCAAAAGAGTTTATTGATCTGTTCCTTAAAAATCAAAATAAGATCAAAAAGAAAGATAGAAGCAGTTGGTTCTCCTACTGTAATCGGGTAAAACAAAAATATCCTCTCATTAAACAGGAATACCGCAATCAAAAAGAGCTGGTCAACACATATTGCCTATTGGAAACTATCTCTGAATATATGACTTCCGATGATATCTATGTATCGGGCAGTTCCGGCAGCTGTATTGATATCTCTATGCAGACTTTTCAGGTAAAAAAAGGGCAACGAGTATTCTGTACAAAAGGATTGGCTTCCATGGGATATGGTCTGCCCTCAACCATAGGCGCCTGCCTTGCAAGCGGCGGCAAACGTACTGTGGGAGTAAACGGTGACGGCGGATTTATGATGAATATCCAGGAATTGGAAACCATCGCCCGGTTGAATCTGCCCATTAAACTTTTTGTTTTAAGTAACAGAGGATATGGCGCTATCAAGGCCACCCAGACCAATTTGTTTGACGGTCATCTGGTGGCGTGCAATGAAGCTTCCGGGCTTTCGATTCCGCCTATTACAAAACTGGCGGATGCTTACGGGCTTAAAACAATTACTATTCAAAGCAACAGCGAATTGACTGAAAAGGTAAAAGAGGCACTTGATCATGAGGGTCCGGTAATTTGTGAAGTAATGACACCCATCGAACTGACTGCTTTCCCGAAACAGGTGTCTTACAAACGCTCTGATGGTCAAATGGAATCCAAACCGCTTGAATATATGAATCCTCCCATTCCGGAAGAAGAAATGGCGGAGAATATGCTGATTCCATTATTTAAAGAGAAATAAATACTCCGAAATATACTTTTTTAAAAGGAGACAGGAATAATGACACGGCAGGATTTAGAAAAGATATTAGATACACCAATCAACATACAAGGCAAAAATATTTATATATGGGGAACCGGAAATACTACTATGTTGTATCAAGAAGGTCTGAAGCGTCTTGAAGAAGAAGGTTCTTTACATATTGCCGGATACGTCGACAATGACTCTCAGAAATGGGGGACAAAGTTTTGTGATGAACCTGTTCTCTCTCCGCAGGAACTGACGAAACATACAGATATGTGTGCGCTTATCTGCACACCTCAGCCGCAAGTGATCAGCGCTGTCAGACAACAGTTGAAAGAATTACAAGTTGAGGGATATCATATTGATGAAGTGATCTTGAAACTACATAAAGAAAAAGTGCTTGAATGCTTCGATTTATTAGATGATACAGAATCCAGAGAGACTTATGCACACATTATCATGTGCAGAATGAACGGTGAATATCCTCAGGAACGATATGTAAGTTCTGAACAATANTTNCTGTTAAAAAAATTTCGTCAGAGAANTCCTAGGGAAGTCNTCGTAGATTGCGGCGCTTTTGTAGGTGATTCCGTCGAACGTTATATTTGGAAAAAAGACGGTGTATTCAACAAGATCATTGCGTTTGAGCCTGACTCAAAGAACTATCGTGCTCTACAAAAACGAATGAATCGGCTGAAAGAGGAATGGAATTTTGCTCCTGAACAAATAGAAATCTATCCATATGGAATCAGTGACCACAGCTCGTATTCAAAAGTCGAACAAGATTCCAGTAATAACGGACTGAGTTCTAAAATATCAGAAAACGCATCAACAGAAGGTGAAGAATGCAGGATTGTTTCAATAGATGAATTTATCAAAGAACCTTTCACATATTTGAAAGCGGATATAGAAAGCTATGAATATAAGATGTTAGCGGGTGCGTAGCACAGTATAGCAAAATATCATCCATTACTGGCAGTCTGCATATACCACAATGCAGCAGACTTATATGATATCCCTCTTTTCATTAAATCTATTGTTTCAGAATACAAACTACAGATACGACACCATTCGGATTTTCTGGATGAAACTGTATTGTATGCATGGATAGAGTGATGTCTCCGCCACCTGGAAGCATAAACATATGCTTTGCGATAGTCTCTTTTAATGGTTCAATCATTATATTTCATTTTCTGCCTTTTTACAAATCCCGTATGTGAATTTGACATTTACTATAGAAGATAAATAGGTTATACTATAAAAGTATGGAAAAGGAAGGGGGAATATGCGGTGAAAGTGGTGATTTTAGCGGGTGGATTTGGCTCGAGGATTAGTGAAGAAAGCCATTTAAAACCTAAGCCTATGATCGAAATCGGAGAGAAGCCGATTCTATGGCATATTATGAAGGAATATTCCCATTATGGATATCACGAGTTTATTATCTGCTGCGGTTATAAGCAGCATTTAATTAAAGAATGGTTTGCCAACTATTATCTGTATAATAGTGATGTAACTTTTGATTATACGGCGGAAAATAAGGTACAGGTACATACCAATACTGCGGAGCCATGGAAGGTAACGCTGGTAGATACGGGATTAAATACCATGACAGGAGGACGTATTAAGCGTATACAGCCGTATGTGCAGGACGAGACTTTTATGTTGACATACGGAGACGGTGTCTGCGATATTGATCTCAATAAGCTGCTGGAATTTCATAAAAATCATGGAAAAATCGCCACCATTACGGCAGTCAATGTAGGGCAGCGTTTCGGAATCCTGGAGACGGATCAGGATAATAAGGTGATAGGATTTCGAGAAAAAAGTGAACGGGATGGCAGCGTGATCAATGCGGGATATATGGTGATGAATCCTGAGATTTTTCGTTATATNNAGAACGATGAGACGGTTTTTGAACAGAGCGCTATGGGGCAGCTTGTAAAAGAAGGACAGCTGATGGCATATCATCATGACGGTTTCTGGTGCTGCATGGATACCCAGAGGGACAAGCAGCGGCTGGAGGAGATGATAGCGCGGGGAGATGCACCGTGGATTACATGGTAAATGGGAGATTATTATGAATTATAAGGGTAGAAAGGTATTGCTTACCGGTCACATGGGATTCAAGGGTTCCTGGATGACAAAGATCTTATTGGATATGGGTGCAGAAGTATGCGGTTATTCCATGGAATCTCCAACAGAGCCGGGACTCTTTCAGCTGCTGGAGTTAAATAAGGATGTGGATGATGTTCCCAGAGATGTCAGGGATCTGGACATGATGATGTCGGTATTTGCAAAGTTCCAGCCGGAGATCGTGATTCACATGGCAGCACAGCCGATCGTCAGGGAGTCTTACCGCAATCCTGTCTATACCTATGAAACGAATGTGATGGGGACGGTCAATGTTCTGGAGTGCATCAGGAAGACAGAATCCGTAAAGTCTTTTATTAATGTTACTACCGACAAAGTGTACCGGAATAAAGAATGGGTATGGGGCTACCGGGAAAATGAAGAGTTAAATGGTTATGATCCCTATTCCAACAGTAAGTCCTGTTCCGAGCTGGTGACGAGCAGCTATGTGAATTCCTTTTTTGGAGAGCGTTTTCTCCGCGTCTCTACCTGCCGCGCCGGCAATGTGATTGGCGGCGGTGATTTTGCTGCGGACCGTATTCTTCCGGATTGTGTCAGGGCGGCGAAAAAAAAGGAGCCGATCATTATCAGAAATCCTTATTCCATCAGACCCTATCAGCATGTTCTGGAGCCTGTTATTACCTATCTGGAGCTCGCGGACAGACAGCTGGGAGAACCGGAGCTTGCGGGCAGCTATAATATCGGACCGGAGGAAAGCGACTGTATTACTACAGGAGAGCTTGCGGATTTATTCTGTAAAAAATGGTCGGCTTTTTCCGGAGAGCAGATTTCATGGATCAACAGGCATGACGGCGGACCCCATGAAGCATCCTTTTTGAGGCTGGATTGTTCTATGATCAAGTCGGTTCTTGGGTGGAAGCCCACATGGGATATTGGGATGGCAGTAGAAAAATCTGCGGAATGGTATTATGAATATATATGTGGCAGAGATATTCGTGCCGTCACTGAGAGGCAGATCAAGGAATTTTTGGATAAAACTATATTTACTCAATAGGATAGGAGAGAAGTGGTTATGACAGGGATTAAGCTTTTGGACTGTACGTTGCGCGACGGCGCATATATTGTAGATGCGGATTTTGGCGGGGCGTCTATCCGTGGAATTATCCAGAAACTGCAGGAGGCAAAGACGGATATTATAGAATGCGGCTGGTTGAAGGACAAACCATATCAGGAAGGTACCACATTTTTCCATCTGCCGAAGGACCTTGAGCAATATATTGAAAAAGATCCGGGAAAAACATATGTTGCCATGATTGATTGGGATCGTTATGATCTGGCGCAGCTGCCGGTCTGTGATGGAAAAAGTATTGATGCGATACGTATTGTATTCCCGAAAGAGCATTTTGCGGAGGGCATCGCATTAGGCAGCATTGTTAAGGAAAAGGGTTATGACGTTTATTTTCAGGCAGCCAATACATTGGGATATAGTGATGAGGAACTGCTTCGTCTCGCAGAAAAGATTAATGAGGCAAAGCCTGTAGCTATATCTATCGTAGATACTTTTGGTGCGATGTATGAAGATGATCTGGAGAGGATCTATCGGATTATGGATGCACATGTGGACAATAACATAAAGCTGGGATTTCATTCCCACAATAACCAGCAGTTATCCTTTGCTTTGAGTATGCGGTTTGCAGATCTGCTGGAAGAAACGGGCAGGGAAGGAATCATTGATTCCAGTTTATGCGGCATGGGCCGTGGAGCGGGTAACGCAACTACAGAGCTGGTAGCCAGTTATCTGAACCGGAAACATCACGGCAATTATGATCTGGATGCGATATTAGACGCAATTGATACTTATATGGTACTATATCAGGAAAAATTTTCATGGGGATACTCAACGCCGTATTTTATATCGGGAATGTATTGTACCCATGTCAATAATATTGCTTATCTTACGAAGAATCACCGGTCAAACGCCAAAACCATGCGCAGCGTTATTGCTTCCATGCAGCCGGCGGACCGCCTGAAATACGATTATGATCTGCTGGAAGAAAAATATATGGAGTATCTGAACAGGTATGTAGATGATAATGCAGTCATCGCGCAGCTGAGACAGGCGATTGGGGAGAGGTCTGTCCTGCTTGTTCTTCCCGGAAAGAATGCTGTAGAGCAGAAGGAGCGTGTAGAGCAATATATCGAAAAAGAAGATCCGGTCATGATCGGAGTCAATGCAGCTACAGGTGCTCATCCATATGATTATATCTTTTTTGCCACCTCCTCCCGGTATGAATACGCATTATCTTATAATCCCCAGTATTATAAAAATGTGAAGTGTATCTTGGGATCCAATATTAAAAATGAGCCATTGTCCAATGAGATTATTGTGAATTATAACCAGATCATCAAAAGAGGCTGGGATCATTATGACAATGCAGGAATTATGTGCCTGAGATTATTAAACAGAATCGGAGTAAAAAATATTGCGATAGCAGGATTTGACGGTTTTACTGGCAGCTACGAAAGCAGTTATGCAGATTCGGCGCTTCCGCATATTGATCCCGGAAAAGAATGGAAAGAATTGAATCAGGAGATTCAGGATATGCTGACAGATTTCAGAAAAGCCACAAATGACGTGATGAAAATTGAATTTTTGACAGACAGCATATTTAGTTAATAAGAATCAGAACATTTAATTATGGGGCTGAGAAACGGCGTGGAAATGAGGAAAAGTTGATGTTTGAAAATATGACGGAACAGCAGGCGAGAGAAGAAATCTTAAATATGGTCGGACAGTATTGCGATACCTATCATAAGAAAAAGGAGTATCAGGAGGGCGACCGGATTCCGTATGCTTCCAGGGTTTATGACCGCAGCGAAATGTGTAATCTTGTAGATTCGGCATTGGAATTCTGGCTGACAGCGGGGAGATATACGGTGCAGTTTGAAAAGCAGATGGCGGAATATCTGGGAGTGCGTTTTTGTTCGCTTGTTAATTCCGGTTCTTCTGCCAATCTGAATGCATTTATGGCACTGACTTCTCCACTGCTTGGTGAGCGCCGGATCCTTCCCGGAGATGAGGTCATTACTGTGGCAGCAGGATTTCCCACAACTGTTACACCGGCGATACAGTATGGTGCAGTACCGGTATTTGTTGACGTGACGATTCCACAGTACAATATTGATGTGACACAGCTGGATGCGGCGCTGTCGCAAAAGACCAAGGCTGTGATGATTGCGCATACCCTTGGCAATCCTTTTGATCTGAAAGCGGTAAAATTCTTTTGCGATCGCCATAACCTCTGGTTGATCGAGGACAATTGTGACGCGCTGGGTTCTAAATATATCTTGGACGGTAAGGAGTATTTGACAGGTACGGTCGGGGATATCGGTACTTCCAGTTTCTATCCGCCGCATCATATGACGATGGGAGAAGGCGGCGCCGTCTATACCAACAATCCTCTTCTGAATAAATGTATCCGTTCTTTCCGTGACTGGGGGCGTGACTGTGTCTGTGCTTCAGGACAGGATAATATGTGCGGACACCGCTTTGACGGACAGTATGGGGAACTGCCGAAGGGATATGACCATAAATATGTCTATTCCCATTTTGGATATAACTTGAAGGCGACAGATCTGCAGGCGGCCATCGGCTGCGCCCAGCTGGAAAAATTCCCTTCTTTTGTTGAGAGAAGACGTTATAATTTTGACCGGATCAAGGCGGGACTGCAGGACTGCAGTGATAAGCTGATCCTGCCGGAGCCATGTGAGAATTCAGAACCAAGCTGGTTTGGTTTTCTGATCACTTGTAAGGATGGGGTGAAGCGGACAGAAGTGGTGCCTTATCTGGAGGAGCATGGCATACAGACCAGAATGTTATTTGCAGGTAATCTGACCAAACATCCCTGTTTTGACCAGATGCGTGAAAGCGGCACAGGATACCGCGTGATCGGTGATTTGAAGATGACGGACCGGATCATGAAGGATAGTTTCTGGATCGGCGTTTATCCGGGGATGACGGATCAGATGATTGATTATATGATAAAGGTATTGAAACAAGCGGTCATGTGAGAAGAGATTTCTATGCCGGCAGCAGGAAGACGGCATTTTCATTTACAGATAACTGACGTGATCCACCACAGGATCAGCAGGTGTATCGGATAGAAAAGATAGGGCATCCATTTAGGAAAATGCCCTTTTTTGCCGTTATAATGCTGAATAAAGGGAATACAAAATACGGCATACACTTCCAGACTGCTGGAAAAGAAAAACAGTATAAGGCACACAGCCCACATCTGGAGATCGGAGGAGCGCAGCCAATATGCGGTAAGAATGGCGAGTATGCCTGCCCAGCCATAATCTGTCCTAAGGAAATGCGCCAGCAGCATAGCGGCGGCAGCGATGGGAATATTTACCAGGTAATTAAGATACGGTATGTTTTTAAAGAATTTATTTTTATACTGCATCAGTGCAATGGCAGCCAGACCAATCAGCAGCGTAAAGAATACATTTTGGTACTGCCAGTCAAAAAGCTGCCGCCTGAAAGCAAGGTCAAAAGGAATCTCTGAGATGATACAGAAAAGAGCCAGACGCAATAAATATTTCCGTATATTTCTGGTATGGTACAATCCTTCCACCAGTAAGAAGATAAAGATCGGAAAGCTGATCCTGCCAATCCCCCGGATTATATTATAAAGATCATAATATTTCAGACGGTTATCGCCAATATTCATATAGAAAATAAGAAACGCGGCTCCAAAATGGTCTATGAGCATTGTGATCATGGCAAGAAGTTTCAGATCGCCGCCGTTGATTTTCCAAGATTTATTGTATCGGTGCTGTTTGTCAGGATTTTTGTTATTCATGTAAAGAACTTCTTTCTAAAATAATAAAAATGATCCCTAAAAAGGGAGGATGCCAAGTAAATCAGAGATTTACTTGGCATTATATTATGAAAAAGTTTTTCCTTCAATATGTCATTTATATTTCTGTTATGAATACATCATACTTGTAAATAATGGATAAAAAATGATACATTATTTAATTAATTCAAAACAAAATATGAACAAAATATGAACAAGAGCTTTCAAATTATAATTTCTCCCTGAAAAATACTATCTTGTAGTCACGATATAAGGCGCAATTGCTCCGGCAAGTGCATTTGCCGGCATGGACTGTAGCCAGATCCGTCCCGGTCCCGTAACTTTTGTATTGAAAAATCCTTCACCACCCAGCAGGGCATTGCCAATACCTTTTACTGATTCGATATCAATAGAACAAGTTGCTTCCATTGCAGCTAAATATCCGGTATCTATAAGCATAGATTCGCCGGGCGCAAGGCTGTATTCACAGACACAACCGTTGATTTCCAGAAATACAAGACCGTGACCACTGAATTTCTGCATGATGAACCCTTCACCGCCAAAGAGACCCGCGCCGAACTTCTTCTGGAAAAAAAGATCCATATTAATGCCGATCGTGTTGGCAAGATAAGCGGTTTTCTGCGCTATAATAGGCGTTGTTTCCGTATTAAAAGCGATGATGCTTCCCGGAAAAGAAGATGCAAATGCAATTTCACCCGGACCGCCAACAGCAGTATATGTATTGCGGAAAATGGATTCCCCGGTCAATGAGCTTTTCGCCATTTTGCCGATGGCGCCAAAAAAACCATTGTCCTGTCCGCCAACTCCTGTTTTCATTTCCATCGTAGTAGTCATCCAGGACATGGCTCCTTTCTGACATTCGATGGCTTCTCCCTGTGCAAGCTTACAGATCAGGACTGTAAGGGGCACGTTTTTAATTTCGTATTCCATGATGATATTTCTCCTCTTTTTTATAGGTAATTGCGATTGTTAACAACGTTCCGGTTCCGGATAATCTACTCCGAAGGTCTCTACAGTGACGGTCTTCATCACTTTTTCCTCCAGCGGCCTGTCATTGTAATCGGTCTTACATTCCGCAATCTTATTGACAACTTCCAATCCTTCCGTGATCTTCCCAAATGCGGTATACTCACCATCTAAGTGGGGGCTTGTCTTGTGCATGATAAAAAACTGGCTTCCCGCTGAGTTGGGATTCATGGCACGTGCCATGGAGAGAACACCGGGGGTGTGCTTTAGATCATTTTGAAATCCGTTGTGGGAAAATTCTCCCTTGATGCTGTATCCCGGACCGCCCATGCCGCTGCCCTCCGGATCTCCGCCCTGTAGCATAAAACCTTTGATGACACGGTGAAAAATCAGTCCGTCATAAAAACCTTTTTTGATCAGACTGATAAAGTTATTGACTGTGTTCGGTGCAATTTCCGGATAAAGCTCCGCTTTCATGACGTCGCCGTCCGCCATAGTAATCGTAACGATTGGATTCTGTGACATAGTAAATCATGTACCTCCTAATATGTTAATATTATGATTCTTTTGGCATCAGGTAATATGTTATGGACGTATCACCTGATGCATTATCTATTTTAAAATAATCTTTCTGTTTCGTAAAGTCAAATTAAATAAAATAAAGTAAATCGTAGAAATGTAAGTAATATAAGAAAAATGAAAGATAATAAATATGTTGATAAACCTAGAATATATCCCGAAAGTGTGGTAAAATTCTGATGGAAATAATATCCAATGATTAAGCGATACGGAAAGGAACATCATGGAACGTGGCATTTTAAATAAGATAAAAAAAGGTGAAGTAATTGCAATCATTCCGGCGCGCGCCGGCTCCAAAGGCGTAAAAAATAAGAATATACGATGCCTTCAGGGNTATCCNATGCTGGCATTTTCNATTGCGGCATGTAAAATGTGCCGGGGNATCGACAGGATCATNGTNTCTACGGACTCGGAAGAATANGCNNAGATCGCAGGNTATTATGGNGCGGAGANNCCGTTTTTAAGACCTGCGGAATTGGCGGGNGATCAGTCGACAGATATAGAATTTATGGANCATGCGATCANCTGGCTGTATGAGCANGAGCAGAGTGTNCCGGAATANTTTGTGCATATCCGTCCAACGTATCCGCTCCGGGAAATTGGGATAATTGAGAAGGCAATCGAGTTATTCCGGGCAGATGCATCGGCGACATCCCTGCGTTCTGCACATTTAGCCTCCAATACCCCATATAAATGGTTCAATCTGAAGGAAGATGGGTATTATAAAAGTATTCTTGATCATCTGACACTGGATGAGGCGAATAACCCGCGTCAGGCATTCCCGGACGTATATATTCCGGATGGTTATGTGGATATGCTTAGAACATCTTTTATCGTAGAGCAGGATCTGCTGCATGGAGACCGTATGATCGGTTATGTAGTGCCGGGCGGGGTGGATGTTGATGCCATGAAAGATTTGGAATATTTGGAATATTTTCTGATAAAGAATACATCGCCGATTCTGGATTACCTGAGAGAACATTATAAAAAATTAGAGGATATTTTATAATCATCCGGACAAAACTGTTCTGATATGGAGGATTGGGAAAGAACATGAAAAAATGGCATATTCTTATGATCGGTCTTGGCAGTATAGGACAGCGTCATGTCAGAAATTTAAAAAGGCTTCTGGGCGATCAGTGTGAGATCAGCGCGTACCGTGTCAGAAGATTGCAGCAGACCTTCTCGGATACGATGCAGATCCGGGATGGAGTGAATCTGGAGACGGAGTATCAAATCAAAGTTTATACAGATTTGAAAGAGGCTTTGGGTCTGGAACAGGAGCAAGGTAAACCGGATCTGGTTTTTATTACCAATATTACCAGTAAGCATATGGAATGTGCCTTGGCGGCTGCGGAGGCGGGATGTCATATTTTTTTGGAAAAGCCTGTGTCCGATAGTATGGACGGGGTGGAACGGCTGATGAGGCTGCAGGAAGAAAAAAAGATCCGTATCTTTATGGGATATCAGAACCGTTATCATGTATGCATCAAAAAGCTGGAAGAATATTTAAAGAAAAACATCCTCGGACAGTTGGTGAGTGTCGATGCCGCATTTTGTGAACGTTTGACAACAATGCATACCTATGAAGATTACAGCACTACGTATATGGCAAGAAGGGAGATGGGGGGCGGACCTGTCCTCAATCTTCAGATTCATGATCTGGATTACCTGCAGTGGTTGTTTGGTATGCCAGAATCTGTCTATGCGGCTGCCGGGAAACACAGCAGCCTGAAAATAGATGTGGAAGATCACGCGGTGGTCAGTTATGTGACAAATTATCGGAATAATCCGTTGACTGTTACTTCAAAAACCGATTTTCTTCAGTATCCGCCGGTGCATACCTGCAGGGTGGTGGGTGAAAAGGGCAGGATCGAGCTGGATTTTAACCGTGCTGCGGTCACGCTGATCCTGGAGGATGGCAAGCCGGAGGTCAGCGAATACCCTGATTTTGCAAGAAATGATATGTTTGTGCATGAGTTACAGGACTGTCTGCATTGTATACAGGAGGATACGCCGGAGAAGATTCCTCTGTCGGAGGGCATCAAAGGATTAAAAATAGCCCTGGCGGCGAAGGAATCTGCAGCGAGGAAAGCTTTGGTAACGATTACGTCATTATTTTAGAATGGAGCAGCAAGGGGGCTAAAAATGAAACGATACAAGGATCAGTTTTCATTAAAAGGAAGGGTATGTATCATTACCGGCGGCGGCGGCCTGATCGGAATGAAGCATGCGGAAGCGGTGATGGAAGGAGAGGGGATTCCCGTACTTCTTGATATTGCAGAGGAAGGTATGCAGCGGGTAAAGAAATGCCTGATGGAGGAATACGGTGAAAAGCAGGATGGGAAAGATTCTTCTGCGGCTGAACCGGTTATAGAAACCTTCGTTACCGATATTACAAAACGAGGAGATCTTGAGGAGGTCAGAGATATCCTTCTGCAAAAATACGGACATATCGACGCATTGATCAATAATGCGGCGAACAATCCGAAAGTCGAAGGTGGATCGAAGAATCTTGCCGCCACAAAATTTCCGGATTTTCCGGTAGAAATCTGGAATGCGGATCTGGCGGTGGGGTTGACCGGCGCCATGCTTTGTGCACAGGTATTCGGCGGGGTGATGGAGCGTCAGGAAAAGGGCGTCATCATCAATATTTCCTCTGATTATGGACTCATCTCTCCCGATCAGCGGGTGTATCGGAAAGAAGGGATTCCGGAGGAGGAACAGATCATTAAGCCGGTATCTTATTCCGTAGTAAAGCATGGAATCATCGGATTGACAAAGTATCTTGCAACATATTGGGCAAAAAAGGGCATACGGGTGAATACGCTCTGTCCGGCAAGCCTTGCCAATGGACAGGATGAGGAATTTGTAAAAAAACTGTCAAATCTGATTCCTATGGGAAGGATGTCCGATCCGGATGAGNATGTGGGAACAGTATTATATATGCTNTCGGAGGCAAGCTCGTATATGACCGGGGCGACGGTAGTGCTGGATGGCGGACGGACAAGCTGGTAAAACAGGAGTTTAAGTATAAAAAAGGACTAAGGTATTCTAATGAAACTGGTGATCGATTGTTTTAAGTTAGTCAAGGGAACAGGGAAAAGTATAGGAATCTATAATCTTACAAAGAATCTTGTTGAAAATCTTGCAAAANACCANATNAANGAAGACAAGATTATTGTATTGGGAACAAAATATAACCGGGAAGATTTTAACCTTCCGGGTGTAAAATTTATTAGTGTGAAATATGATCCACACAACAAACTGATCTGTATTTTATGGGAGTTGTTTCTTGTGTCGATGGCTTTGAAAAAATTACGGGCGAATAGGGTTTTGTTTCCAAGGGGATTTGCCCCGTTGCGGCACACATTAGAAGAATATGTAATTGTACATGACATGATTCCTTTTTATTATCATAAAAATTTCCCTGGCGTTTTAAATCCTGTAGAGAATTTTTACATTATGCGGCGATTAAAGGCATCGGTAAAAATATGTGACGGTGTGTTGACGGATTCTGCAGCTTCCAAACAGGAGATTATCCACTGGTCAAAGTGCAATGCAGATAAGATTCATGTTGTTTATCCGGGGCAGAACAGGATACGGTGTGAAACTGACGAAATAGATTCCGGGCAGAGAAATTATATTTGTGCGATTACCTCGCATTTGCCGCATAAAAATGCAAAAGGTATTATGGAAAGCTATATTAAATATTGTGAAAGATCAGAAGATCCGTTATCGTTGGTTATTATAGGGCTGGAAAATACAGATGAATATACGATGCCGGAGGAGGTCACCTTGTTCTTCCGCGAGTTCGATATTCCCCTCAAAGAAATCAAAGCCATTATGAACAATCCTGCTCTTGACAGAAATCAGATCCTGCAAATGCAGAAAAAAA
>WFLX010289819.1_pt1 | contig 15403 bp, 11 predicted proteins | sample 4967041 | NCBI WGS metagenome assembly WFLX01 (sample SAMN12857096, study PRJNA449069) | gut metagenome | isolation source: stool from male and female vole | host: Microtus ochrogaster | place: USA:Florida | collected 2017 | reverse complement strand
ACTATGTGAAAAGTGTAGATGCCGAACTCGTCATCTATATCTATGCTCGTGATCTTGAAGGATATCAGCTGAGAGGCGACTTCGGAGATGAGGAAGAAGCATGCTATGTCGGCCAATGGATTTGTGATATAGGTGCTAAATCAATCGTTGTCGTATCACCCGAAAATGGTGAGACTCTCGACTCCCTTACTGAAATCGTTGTGAAATCAGAAAATGGTGAGCCTATGACTTATAACTGGGGAGAAATGGCGATTCAGAATCTTCTTGGCGAGACAATAGGTACGCTTGTCTATGATGGTGACGGAGCCTCCGCTACAGAATTCCATTTCACAAAATGGATGGTGGGAGATTCTTGGACAGCTGAACCCCTCAATATTGTGGCTGAAGGATCATACGTAATCAACTTCTCTACAGGATGCTTCGTGTTTGGCGAAGAGTTCTCATCAGTCAATAGCCGAAGTCTTTATTCAGGATTCCAGATCACTGGCAATCTTGATGAGCCTGTTGGTCCTGGTGTAGATCCCGCAGAGCAAGAGGTGTTCAATTACTCCAGCTCTTCTCCTGAAGAAGGCGCAACTGTAAAATCTCTCGATTCAATTTTGCTTTGGTTCCCTGAGCAGGTGGCTTGCGAGGAATTCGAGGTNAAGGTCTACAGTGCTTCGCGTTCNGAGGTGACTACCGGTACCGGCATGTATGACTGGGGCGATCCAAACCTTATTGTGATNAATCTTGCACAGCCNGTAGCNGAAGAAGGCAAATATGAAGTAGTGATTCCGGCTCGTGTGATCGGAACTGATGAATTCTTCATGAGCGAAGGCAAATCTGGCATATGCAATCCTGAAATCCGCCTCCATTATACAGTGGATCCTGAAGGAAACACTCCAGGTGTAGATCCTGCTGAGCAGGAAGTATTCAACTTCACTGAAGTGTCTCCCGCTGAGGGCACTACAGTTGAGTCTCTCTCTCTGATTCAAATATGGTTCCCCGATGTGCCTTCATGTGCAATGTTCGACGCTTACCTTTACAAGGCTGACGCAGTGGGCGAGGAGTCTGGTATCGCCGGCACTGCAAGCGTGCTCTTCGATTGGGACGACGACCTCTTGGTCAACTGCACATTCGCTGAGCCTGTCACTGAAAAGGGCGAGTATGTATTTGTGATTCCAGCTCGTCTGATCGGCGATGATGCATTCACAATGTCAGCTGGCGAGCAGGGCATCTGCAATCCGGAAATCCGCCTCAACTACACAATCGAACCAGCTGGTGGAAGTGTCAATGCAATTTCAGAGTCAGCTCGCGCTGATGTGTATGACATGCAGGGCCGCATCGTGCTCCACAATGCAACAGCAGCTGATATCAAGACTCTCGAAAAGGGTGTCTACGTAGCTGCCGGCAAAAAGTTTATTGTTAGATAATATCTTAACACCTCCATATCTCATCCGGAGAGGACGTGACACTCCTCTCCGGAACCAATATCAATTAGAAACCTTAACAAATGATGAAACAGATTTTGAATCTAAAGACAATGTTTTTGGGCGCGCTCGCAGCGGTCTCTTTGACAGCAGCTGCTGAAGATGCCCCTAAAATACTCTCTATTCAGCCCCTTTATGGAGGCTCCCTCAATGCAATGTCGGCCAACGGCCAATGGGCTGTCGGTGATGCTTCCAATCCCGGCAATAGCGCTTACATGGCATTCCCAAGAAAAGTAAATACTGCAACAGGCGAGACGATAGAACTCTTCACCGAGGAGGAAGGGCTCCAGCAAGCACCTCTTGCAGCATCTTGTGTCAGCAACGACGGCAAGACTGTCGGCGGTAGTTGCTATGGACTCCCCGGTGTCTGGAAAGAAGGGAAGGGCTGGGCTTCTTTGGAGATGCCTGCCAGAAAATATAATGGAGGCCAGGTATCGGCGATTACTNCCGANGGCAAGTATGCAGTAGGGCGNGTGAGCATAGATNTATTCCAGGAATATCCTTGCATGNGGGANCTTGANACNCTCAAGCTCGTAGAGCTTCCCGGCNTGATCACTTCCAATCCCAGATATCAAGATATGATAGAGNAGGGTGGCGACCCTGCAGAGTGGAGCGATGCCGACCTCAATGTGCGTGTCAACGGTGTTTCTCCTGACGGAAATATCCTCATCGGTACTGTCGATTTCGCTTTCCCTGATGCTTCTTGGGAATTCATGTATCGTCGCGATGAGGCAAAATGGTATCCATTGGGAATGAAATATGAGAACGGTCGCCTTCTTCCTCTCAATGACGATATTGTAGGAGCTGGAGAATGCGTGCTTTCCGCCGATGGAAAATACATCTCAGGCATTTGTATGTCGGTCTCTGAGGCTTCAGTGCCTTTCACTTGCCCTGCATCTGATCCGGAAGCAATCACCCTGCATGCTGATGGCGACGGCTATGGCATCTGGTGTGTNGGTTCGGATGGCGTGATCTACGGCTCTTCTCCCTCCGGCACTCCTATCAGAAACTGGAGTGCAAAAGTAGGCGGATACTGGTATGATTGGAAGACAGTCCTCAAGCAGATCTACGGCATCGACTGGATGGCAGACATCACAAAAGATGACCTTGGACTTTCAGGAACCTTGATGGGAGCCTCTACCGACAATCTTACTCTCCTGGCTGCCGACTATGCACAAGGCTATGCTTATGTCATCACTCTCCCGCGTCCGCTCACTGAGATTTGTAAGGATGTCGACCTCCTTGGCGATTATCTGGTGTCTCCCGTAGATGGGGCTGAATTCTCTATGCTTCAGAAGATAGTGCTCGATATGGGTCGTCCTGTCGAGGTGATCGGCGAGAAGACCTCTGTCCAGCTTCTTGATGCGGACGGGAATATCCTTCGCAGCTCAATCAATTTCGGTGTGCAAGCCGACAACAACAGAAGGGTGGAAGTGATCTTCCGCAACTATACCCTTGAGCCAGGAAAGGCTTACACTGTAAAGATTCCGGCTTCTTCCATCAGCATAGCCGGCGATCCGGAGCGTGTCAACAAGGAAATCACAGTCGCCTACCGTGGCCGTGAGGCTGGTCCGGTGAAGCCTGTCTCATTCGCTCCTGACAATGGAGCAAGCGTAGCGCGAATCAATTTCACTACCAATCCTGTGATGGTGACTTTCAATGCTCCTCTCAGCGTTGGGGAGAATCCTGACATCCGTCTCTACCAGATTAAGGATGGCGAAGAAGAATTCCTTTATTCTCTCAGTGCTTCCGTAAGCGGAAACCAGGTGATGATATATCCTGTCAGCGAGCAGCGTCTTGCTGAAGGCACCGACTATCGCATCGATTTCGGGGCAGGCTCAGTGGCCGACCTTTCAGGCGATGGCGCCAACGAAGCTTTCTCCATCACTTATCACGGCAGCTACGTGCCTGAGATTGACCCTACTTCCAACACCATCTTCCGTGAAGACTTCTCCTTAGGCTTGAACAATATGCTTCTCTATGAAGGCGACCACAATACTCCTACTGATGAAATGAAGGCGTTTGGCTTCACAGATGCAGATAATTGTCCTTGGATTCCTTCTTGGGACGAGAATGTAGAAGAACTCAACTATGCTGTCGCTTCTCATTCAAGCTATGATCCCGCTGGCAAGTCTGACGACTGGATGGTGACTCCACAGCTATTTATCCCCGACGATAAGGCTACTCTCACATTCAAGTCGCAAAGCTATCGCAATGCGAAAAATGATGTTCTCAAGGTCTATGTGTGGGCCACAGAGGATATCGTCACTATACTGACTCAGAACATTGTCGACAAGATCCGTTATAATGGCGACCTCGTCTGCTACAAGAAGCAGACTCCAGGCGAAAAGGAAAACATGCTTATAGACGACTGGACCTATAACACAGTGGACCTTTCCAAGTATGCCGGACAATTCGTATACATAGCTTTCGTCAACGACAATCAGAATCAGTCGGCGATATTTGTCGACGATGTTGTAGTGAGCCGTGAGGTGGCTGCCCTTCTCAGCGTCGATACTCCACAGACGGTAGTAGACGAAGACAATGTCCGCATACGCGGCCGCTTTGTGGTAATGAAAGAATTTGGCCTCGAAGGGTATGAAATCACACTTTCCGATTCTGAAGGCAATCTCCTTGAGACCATCACTTCCGACGAGACTCTTGAAAAGGGTGAGATCAGTTCTTTCTCATTTGAGAAGCCCGTGGCTCTTGAAAAGGGAGAAGTGAATTCGTTCTTGATCAATTTCTCATCTGGTGAGGATTCTATCGATATGGCTTATGAAATCAGAAATCTTCTCTTCCCGACCACTAAGCGCGTAGTGCTTGAGGAAATGACCGGCACTACTTGCCANTTCTGTCCGCAGGGNATCATTGCTATAGAATATCTCCAGGAACTCTTCGGCGATCTCTTTATCCCNGTGGCTATCCATAGCTANACAGGCGACAAGCTTGGAGGTGCTGANCAGGCTGCNTATACTTCATTCCTTGGCCTNAATGCNGCTCCTACCGGACGCGTTGCCCGTGGCGATGTCGGTTCTCCGATGTATTATGATAAGGCTGACTATCTCTTCACTGACCCTGATGGATCCACTTGGCTTCAGAAAGTGGAGGAAGAGCTCGGCGAGATGGCAATGGCAGACATTGACGTTAACGCTGCCAGCATCGACAGCGACCAACAGAAAGTCTCACTCGGCGTTTCTGTGAAGTCGGCTATCAATCTTTCGAATTCCAATATCAACGTCTTCGGTATCCTTATGGAAGACGACATTATGGGATTCCAGACCAATGGTCTTTCTACCACTGAAGCCCCCGGCCTCGGCGAGTGGGGTAAGGATGGCGAGTATGGTAAGTCGTCGGTGCTTTGGTTCTATGATGACGTAGTGAGAGGCACAAGCGCTGTNGAGACAGCCGGCGTATATTCCGGTTTCAACGGCAAGGGTGGTTATCTTCCTGCAGAAATAAAGGCAGGGGAAACNATCGACTTCACTTTCGATTTCGCACTCCCNTCAAGTGTGGCTGACGTCAACAAGACCAAGGTCTGCCTCATGCTCGTGGATGCAAACACTGGCAAATATATCAATGCAGTAGTGACCGACGACATCACCACTGCTGTGGCTGGAATCAATGCGGATCAAGCTGCTACTGCTGATGTCTTCGACCTCGCCGGACGCATCGTCATNCGCAATGCTTCCCTCTCTGATCTCTCAGGCCTTGAGCCAGGTATCTATATCCGTGCAGGCAAAAAGTTTATCAAGCGTTGATATCCCTTATGAACTGACATGAATCAAATTGCATCAAGGGCTTTCAGCCCGGATGAAGAAAGAAACATAGACCTTGCCTACGATGAGCTGCTCCGGTCCTATATCGAGAGCCGCCATCGCAGGAAGGTGGAACTCGTGGGCAAAGCGTTTCGGTTTGCACGCGTGGCGCATCAGGGTTGCCGTCGTAACGACGGCAGCCCATATATACTTCATGCCTTAGCGGTCGCTTTGATATGCAGCCGAGAGTTAGGATTGGGTTCTACCACCATTGTCTGCGCACTCTTGCACGACATTGTAGAGCATTCCGACCGCAGCATTGATGACATCGAGGCCAACTTCGGCCAGCAGATTTCATCCATAGTAGCAGGCATCAACAAACTTTCCGGTGGTATTTTCGGACACGCCGCAGAGACTCAAGCCCTTAAACTTCGCGACATGATGATGTCGATGAGCACGGATGTGCGCGTNATCCTGGTCAAGATGGCCGACCGCATGCACAATCTCCGCAACATATCTACCCAGCGCCCCGAACGCCGACGCAGAGTGGCGCGCGAGTCGCTATATGTCTATGCCCCTCTTGCCGAAAGACTCGGGCTCTTTATGATGAAGAGCGAGTTTGAAGACCTGGCATTCCATTGTGAGGAGCCGGTGGCATATGATATGGTGTGCCGAAAGCTTGAGCAGACAGATGATGTGCGCCAGAAGATAGTAGACTCTTTCGTCGCCCCGCTCCGCAAGAGGCTAAAGGAGGAGGGGATAGAATGCGAGATCAAAGCAAGAGTGAAAAGTGTCTATTCCATNTATCGGAAGATGCAGAAGAAGAAAATTCCATTTGAGGAAGTGTTTGATGTCTATGCCGTCAGAGTGATCTATGAGAACGATGATGATGCCCTTGAAGAGCCAATAGCCCGACACATTGCAGAAATCTTGGCTGAAGACTGCACGGTGCATCCTGAACGTACGCGCGACTGGCTTCGCACACCGAAAGACAACGGCTATCGCGCCCTGCATCTGACACTGCGCGACCATACCGGACGCTGGACTGAAGTGCAGATCAGGAGCCGCAAGATGGACGACATTGCCGAACTTGGCTATGCAGCTCATTGGAAATATAAGGATGGAGTGCAGACCGACACGGAGCGTCTTGATAATCTCGTCAATTCTGTGAAGGAGATTCTTGCCAATCCTGAGCCTAATGCCGTAGATTTCCTGGATACTCTACGGTTCAATATCTTTGCCAAGCAAATATATGTGTTCACTCCTGCCGGCGATTTAATCGGCCTCCCTGCCGGAGCCACAGTGCTCGACATGGCTTATGCCGTAGGTGAGAATATTGGCGACCATTGCATAGGCGGCAAAATCAATCGCCGTCTTTTCAATCCCGACCATCCTCTTGAGAGTGGCGACTTAGTGGAGATAATCACCGTGAAGTGCATCTCGCCCGATGAAAAGTGGCTTGGACAGTGCATCACTGCACATGCACGTAATATCATAAAGTCAAGAATATGAAAGTTAAGGATCTGATTTCAAATGCTACGATGCTGAAGATTGCAGTAGCTCTCATTGCGTCTGTGATTGTGGTGCTCCTGCTGATGAAGAGCGATCATCAGAACTTCAGCTACGAACTCAACCAGCCCTGGCGCTATCCTCTGCTGACCGCTGAATTTGACACTCCCGTGATGAGAGATTCCGTCTCAGCTCAGCTCATGCGCGACAGCATCGACAAGGCATTTGTCCCATTTGTCTATCGCGATTATAGGGGAGCGGCTCGCAATGTAGATCGTTTTGTGAAGATCATAGGCAACTATGTGAAGCCCGACGAAGCCGTATTTCTTGGGAAAAAACTCACTGAAGTGTATGGCAGGGGAGTGATTAGTGCCGAACTCTACGACCATATTCACTCTTTCGCTCACTCTCAGCTGAGGATGAGCGACGAGTCGGAAGACATGAATGCCGTAAAGGTGATCGACGCCTCAGCCATGATGTCGCCCAATATGGCATATAAAGCAGTCGACTCAGCTTTTGTAGCCGCTAAGTCTACTCCCACTCATGAAGCGCGCCTGAGCGCCGACGTGGCTAAGGCCCTCAACGCAAGCTTGGTGCCCAACATAGTGATAGATTCTGTGGCTGACTCAAGATTTAGAGATCAGGAATATCTTAATGTAAATTCCGCTCTTGGAGTGATCAAGAAAGGGCAGAGGATTGTAGACCGTGGCGACATAATAGATGCGCAGATTTATACCAACCTCAACAACTATATAGATATGCTCGACAAGACAGAGTCGAAGACACTTTCAAAAAAGTTCTTCACCACTGCCCAGGCTCTTTATATAGTAATCCTCTTCACTCTGCTTTATCTTTTTCTCGCTCTTTATAGAAGGAATCTTTTTGAAGATTTCAAGACGGTCACATTTATCGTCTCCCTAATCACCTTCTTTGTCGTCATAGCGATTGAATCGGTAGACGTATTTAATGCGGGGCTGTATCTTATTCCATTTGCAGGGGTGCCGATAATAATTACGGTCTTCACCGANGCCCGCACCGCTATCTTTTCTCACATTGTCTGCATATTGATGACTGCTTTGGCAGCTCCTTTCCAGTTTCAGTTTGTGGTGATACAGTTTGTGGTGGGCATTAGTGCCACTTTGTGTATCCATCATCTGTCAAGAAGAAGCCAATTGCTGCGTACGGCGTTGATCACATTNGTCATGTATATCGTCTGCTATGCAATGATGCTCACTCTCTCAGAGGGAACTGTGACCGCNTTTTCATGGCGAATGGTAGGCGTGTTTGCCATCAACTGTGTGCTGCTCTCTTTTGCATATCTTCTGATTCTGGTAGTCGAGAAGATATTTGGCTTCACTTCTACCGTGACTTTGGTGGAGCTCAGCGACATCAATAATCCGATACTCCGCAATCTGGCAGAGGTGGCTCCAGGCACTTTCCAGCATTCCATGCAAGTGTCTACGCTTGCGGCTGAAGCTGCCAGGGCCATCGGCGCTAATACCACCCTTGTGCGTACGGGTGCTCTTTATCACGACATAGGGAAAAGCGAATCGCCGATTTTCTTTACGGAAAATCAGCATGGTGTCAATCCTCATGCCGGTCTCGACCCGGAGACGAGTGCNCGTAAGATCATCAGCCATGTCACTGATGGGCTTGCCATTGCATCTCGTGAGAAACTTCCGCAGGTGATCAAAAATTTCATTTCTGAGCATCATGGCAAGGGGGTGACAAANTATTTCTACAATACAGCTGTCAATGAGAGTGAAGACGGGATTGTAGATAAGTCTCGCTTTGAATATCCGGGCCCGAATCCGGAAAGCAAGGAGACCACGATACTCATGATGGCTGATGCTATTGAAGCGGCATCCCGCTCTCTGAAAGACTATAGCCCGGAGTCGATCAATGCGCTTGTCGACAAGATAATTGATTCGCAGATGGCAGATGGCCTCTATAATGAATCGCCCATCAATTTCCGTGACATCAATGTGATCAAAGACACATTTAAGAAGCGACTCGCCACCATCTATCATTCCCGCATCGAGTATCCCGAAATCCAAAAAAGAGACACGGCACCGAAACAACAAAATTAAAAAAATCGCGTTAAAAAAATAGGGGCTTCCCATAAGAAGCCCCTTTTTAAGACTATGACGGATTCGAATATAATAAATCAGCACAATAACTTTTCTCGTAGAGGCTTCCGTGCCGTGCTATGGATGATCGTAATGGCATTCTTGATGGTCGTGGCTGTCCCTAATCAGGCATACGCTGCCAAAAAGAAGACCACAAAAGCCAAGACCACGGCAACCACCAAGAAAAAGACATCTACATCTTCCTCTAAGAAAAGAAAGTCTACCACCAAGAGCCGGAAGAAATCTACCCGCAAGCGGACTTCTTCTTCCTCTTCGCGAGGAGCCAATTGGGCGCTGACTGCAGCTGATGTCAATCCTGAGTCGAAAAGTCCGGAGGTGAAGCCCAAAAAATCGTCGAAGCGTCAGGTCACGGTAGAACGTCCCNACCTTGATGCCATACGTGTGNCTANCCNCGACCCTTCCAACCCGATGTATTTCCCGAAATTGATGAAGAAATTCAATCGCAACGACACCACTATGACTGCCGATGAATTCCGTCATCTTTATCTCGGATATATGTTTCAGGAAGACTATGATCCGTATCGGGAATCACCCTATTCCAGCATCACGGATGCCTATCGCAACAAGACATCCCACAGCAAGGAGGAAATAGATACGATACGGAAGTATGCAGAGCTTACGCTTCTCGACAATCCGTTCGATCTTCGCCAGATGTCTTTTCTTGTGCATGTCCTGAAGGAGCGCCGGAAAGATATGAGCGCTAAAATCTGGGAATATAGGCTGGAGCATCTTTTGGGTGCCATAAAGAGCACGGGGACAGGCGAGAATGAGGAAAATGCATGGTTTGTCATTTATCCAGCTCATGAATATGACATGGTGCAGCTGATGGGCTATCACGCAGTCGATGCTGATTTCATAGAGCCGGGATTCGACTATCTGATGGTGGAGCCGGAAGAGGAGACTGCCCGCAGGCTGCGTGATAAGGTGCAGAAGGGTTTCTATTTTGACGTGCGCCAGATACATCAGCAGTATGAGATGAAGCATCCTGAAGACGACGATGGCGAGGAAGTGGCAGAAGCTGCCGAAACAGTCGTAGTAGAAGAAGACCCCGACGACCTACCAGCCGAGGAGAATCCTGATGATATTCCGGCCGAAGAGGATCCCGATGATGTCCCGGCGGAAGAGGAGATAGAAGCCATCCCGGCAGGATAAATTAAAGCTCCTGCAAAATCTATTCGCCACTCTTGGGCGTTATAATAATAGAAATAACATTAAGAATAATGCATTAAGAATAATGCATTAAGAATTAAATAAAGACTATGGAAGANAATAAAGAAATAATAGACGACGGCAAGTTTGTAGCCTTCGCATATACATTGAAAGATGCCGATTCCGGCGAAATCTTATTTGAAGCCAAACCGTCGGCTCCCGACGTGATGGTGTATGGAGTGAGCAATGAAGTGATCCCAGGCCTTATCGCTACGATAAAGGGTCTTGGCAAAGGTGATCGTTTTTCCGTCACTCTCCCTCCTGAAGTNGCTTTTGGCCCGCACAATGAGGAATATGTGCAGCAGGTGCCGGTAGAGGCATTCATGCGCGATGGCAAGATGGCTGTGGAAGTGAAGGAAGGCTCTGTGCTTGATATGATGACCAACACTGGCGACATCGTAAGCGGCNGAGTAGTCAAGGTCACTCCTGAGATTGTGGAGATGGATTTCAATCATCCATTTGCTGGCAAGACTGTCGATTTTGATGGCGAGATCATAGAGGTGCGCGATGCCACCGACGAAGAGCTTCACCCAAAGCATGGATGTGGATGCGGATGCTCTCACCATGGCAATTGCGACGAAGGATGCGGATGCTCCGAAAAAGAAGGTGATTCTTGCGGTTGTGGCGATAGCTGCGCTTGCCATTAAAATANAACGATGCCTGCAAAAACAGAAATACCNGAAGATATACTTCGTGTCAAGCAGCGCTTGTCGATCATAGGCGATTCTCCAGCTCTTATTGAGGCAATCAAGAGGGCTGTGATGGTCGCCCCTATCGACTTGTCGGTGCTCGTGACCGGTCCGTCGGGTTCCGGTAAGGAATTCTTCCCTAAGATCATTCATCAGTTTGGNGCCAGAAAGCATAAGAAATATATCGCTGTCAACTGTGGTGCGATACCGGAAGGCACTATCGACAGTGAGCTCTTCGGGCATGAAAAAGGCTCCTTTACGGGTGCCTTGTCGGCGCGAAAAGGGTATTTTGAGGAGGCTGACGGAGGCACTATTTTCCTGGATGAGGTGGCAGAGCTTCCGCTCACCACCCAGGCCCGATTGCTTCGTGTGCTGGAGACGGGTGAGTTTTTAAAGGTAGGAAGCAGCACAGTGCAGACTACTGATATCCGCGTAGTGGCAGCTACGAATGTCGACCTTATAAAGGCGGTGGCAGAAGGAAGATTCCGTGAAGACCTTTACTACCGACTTTCTACGGTAGTGATCAATGTGCCCCCACTGAATGAGCGGGGCGACGACATCATACTCCTGGCTCGCAAATTTGCTGCTGATTTTGCTGAAAAATATATGACAAANCCAATATCTTTCAGCGATGAGGCAAAACGTGCGCTGACTCTCTATAATTGGCCGGGCAACGTGCGTCAGCTCAAGAATGTGATAGATCAACTTGCGCTTTTTGAGGCTGGAACTGAGATCTCCAGGCGGCAGCTGCTCGAAGCGCTCCCTCTCAATCATGACCCACAGGCCACGCCAATGATAGCTCCTTCTGATGATTCCGGCGCGTTGGAAAGGCAGATGATATTCCAAATGCTTTTTTCTATGCGCGATGAGATAGAGCATTTAAAGAAAAAACTTGGTGAAAAGAGCGACGGAGCTGACAATCCTCTTAGAGATGTGCGCGCTCTCATGGCGCCGGAGCATTCATCGGATGCCTTCTCCGGAAATCCTCTCGACAGGTCGGAAAAGAAGGTGATCGAGGAGACTCTTGCTCGCCATGACGGCAACAAGAAGCAGGCGGCCGAAGAACTCCAGATATCTCTACGCACTTTATATCGCAAAATGCAAGATCTCGGAATATCTTGAAGATTATAATTCACTACCCTCACATGCGACGTTTTCTTTCATATATCTCCTTGGCACTGTCAGCATTGATTTTGCTGGCGGGCTGCACTATAAGCTATAAGTTTAATGGCTCCGCGCTCAACTATGATATCTATAAGACCATAAACGTAGGGGAGTTTCCGATTCGTGCCGCCCTTGTGTATGCCCCGCTTCAGCAGACATTTGAAAATAAACTTCTGAATACCATCACCCGTCAGACTCGCTTGCAGGAAGTCAGCGGAACGTCTGACTTGGAGATGACCGGCGAAATCACGGGATATTCTCTTTCTCCACAGGCTGTAGGCACCGATGCTTATGCTACTGAGACGCGCCTCACAATCACAGTGAAAGTGAAGTATACCGATCATATAAATCCTGCCAACGATGTAGACCAGACTTTCTCAGCCTATAGGCAATTTGATAGCTCACTGATGCTTACTGATGTGCAGGATGGCCTTTGTGAGGAGATATGCGATGAACTTGTAGACTTGATCTTCAACGCGACTCTTGGCAACTGGTAAGAAAAAAGATTAGCTTATGACTCCTTATTACGTGATACCCGACATCAAGGCTCTTGCCACCGAACGCGATCCTAAACTCCGCAGGATGCATCGGCGGCGAATTGCTGCGAATATAGGCGATCCGGATGCTCTCCGGGCCATTTTAGGGGAGGCTTCAGAAGATTTTCAAGACTTCTATGGCACTTCTGCTCTCCCAATTCTCACCACTGCCGACACTATCGACTCCTTCCTCGAGAGATTTGGTGGGGCGGCTGAAGAAAAGGATGATACGGAAGAGCCGATAGTGCCGGTGGCTCCTCCTGCCATCGACTATGCCTCGATGCTTGAGAAGGAAGCCTCCGAAAAAGGAGTCGCTGCCGACCTTCCGGCTGATGCCACATCGGGTGTCATCGACGCTTTTCTCAGCCAGCAACCCGCTCCAAGGATCAAGCCCAAAAAAGAGCCGAAAGAGGAAGAAAAACCCTCTCTGACGGAGAGTTTTGCCAAAATTATGATAAAAAATGGCAATTATAAGCGTGCTTTGGAAATTATTACCGAAATAAGTTTGAATAATCCAGAAAAAAGTATTTACTTTGCAGACCAAATACGATTCCTTAAGAAAGTGATTTCTCTGGAGTCGCTAAAAACGTGTTAATATAAATCAAAATAAAATGTACATCTTTCTCAGCATTCTTATCGTGATTGCAGCTCTGCTGCTTATCGGCGCTGTGCTCATCCAGAAATCTAAAGGTGGCGGTCTCGCCTCTGACTATAGCCAGGGCAACCAGTATATGGGCTACCGCAAGACTACCGATTTCATTGAAAAGGCTACTTGGAGCCTCGCTATTTTCATCTGTGTGATCAGTATCTGCGCTTCTTTCGCCATCAAGACTCCCGTGACACGTTCAGGGATGGCTCCTGCTCCTGCTGCCACTACAGCACCTGCTCCAGCTCCTACTACAGCGCCCGCTCCTGCTGCAGCACCTGCACCTGCTACTGAAACTCCAGCAGCTCCCGCAGCAGAGACTCCGGCTCAGTAATCTAAATCTCTCGTCCTACAAAAAAAGGCTGGTATCCAACTCGGATTCCAGCCTTTCTTAGTCATTTGGTTCTTGACTCTTGGTTGTTGACTCTTAAGAGAGTAGTCTCCCTATCTTTCTGAAGCTGCTCCGTTAGCTCCCGAACCGATCCAAATTTCTTCTCATCCCTGAGTCGATCCTCAAACTCCAGCCTTACCTTCCTATTGTATAGATCCTCATCCTCCCCGATGATGTGAGCTTCCACTGTAAGATGCCCAGAAGCCTTGTCAGTCCCCTCAAAGGTGGGACGGTAGCCTATGTTGACCATCGCTGGCAATCCGGCCTCAGAATCGTCTATAAAGGCCTCGGCAGCATATACTCCGGGAGCCGGCATAGCTGCCTTGCGTGAGATCTGCAGGTTGGCGGTAGGAAAACCAATCTCGCTTCCCACATGAAATCCCGGAAGAACCTTACCTTCAATTTCCGGGCGATGTCCTAAGAGCCTCTTGGCCTTTGCAATATCTCCAGCCTTTACAGCTTTTCTCACTGCGCTGCTGCTGACTCCCTCTTCTTCGGGTGCAGCTATCACCTCGATGCCAATGGCGTCTCCCATAGCCTTATAGTCGGCTATGCTCATGTCGATGCCATCGCTGCCAAAAGTGTTGTCGTAGCCGGCTATTAGAAGCTCCACATCATATTTCCGATGGATGTAATCGAGCCATTCATAAGCGCGCATGCCGCGTAGTTGCTCTGTAAAAGGAAGTATTAGTGGCTCCACTCCCTCGCGGCGTATCATTTCCCCCTTTCTCTCGGTGCTCATTAATTGGCCGGGAGCGCGCTCAGGAGCCACGAGCTCAAGAGGGTGCCTGTCGAAAGTGATGGCTACTGGCTTCAGTCCCCTTGCCTTTGCCTCTTTCTTAAGGGTATCCAGCACCAGCTGATGCCCCCTATGCACCCCATCAAACGTCCCAATAGTAACAGCCTTCCTCATAATATATGATCCTTGGTTCTTGACTCTTAACCCTTAACCCTTGACTCTTGACTCTTGGTTCTTGACCCTTAACTTTTCGCCTCCAGCAAAGCCTCGCAAATGGCCATCATGTCATCATTGTCGCTCTTCCCAATCTTGAAAGCATGTGCGCCAGCCTCGGCTGCAGCCTGGCAGTTTTTCTCCGAATCGTCGAGCATCAAGGTTTGTGACGGATTCAGCCCGTAGCGTCGCATAAGGTTTTTGAANATATTNACGTCGGGNTTGCAAGTAAGTTCTTGAAACGACACCACTATGCCNTCGAAATAATCATTCACTGAGCCCCCTTCCTGGCGGAATGCACGGTCGATCCAAGTGTGAAACATCACTGGGTTGGTATTGCTGAGCATGAAGATGCGATAGCCTGCCATACGCATGCGTCTTAGCATCTCAAGGCGTTTTGCAGGAAGATCTACTAAAAACTCATTGAAAGCGTCTGTGATTTGTTTGTCAGTGACTCCAGGTTTCATCTTAGAGCGCATGATGTCGAAAAATTCCCCTGCGGGGCGTTCTCCGGTCTCAAGTCCAAAGAAAGGTTCTTTCTGTCCGTAGAGTCCGAGCATATCGTCGGCATCCTCAAGGCCAAGCTTCTCAAGAGCCCTGACAGCGCGTTCGCGATCAAGGTCGATCACCACGCCTCCCAGATCAAATATCACATTCTCTATATTATAAATCCAATCAATCATAGAATATTCAAAATTCAACATTCAAAATTCAACATTACACAAAAAAAGGAATCGGTGCAGACCCCCCATTGGGAATGCACCGATTGTCTTTTCGACGTGTCTCATTTATTGAGATACGTACTCTGCATCTCTGTTGATTACTCAGCAGCGGGAGCTTCAACANCTTCNGCNGCTACNGCTGTTACAGNGTCAGTAGAATCGTTAACTGNATCAANTACTACTTCTACAGCTTCTTCTACTACTGCGT
>WFLX010028870.1_pt1 | contig 15415 bp, 14 predicted proteins | sample 4967041 | NCBI WGS metagenome assembly WFLX01 (sample SAMN12857096, study PRJNA449069) | gut metagenome | isolation source: stool from male and female vole | host: Microtus ochrogaster | place: USA:Florida | collected 2017 | reverse complement strand
GGTTATCCTGTAAGAATCACTCAGGAAGATAGAAAGCGGAAAGCCATAGCTGACTCTATTCGTAGAGATTCTATTCGTAAGGCTAATCTCAAACCCACTGAAACTATAGAAGAAACAAACAAACCGAAGATTACTCCACCTCCGGCAAGGAAAGGTATGGAAGAATTCAAACAGNCTACTCCCGGGACNAAAGCCNCGGATAGGAAACCTGAAAAAATAAAAAGAACTGATGAAAAATAAATTTCTTGTAAGAGATTTAATAATAATAGAAGGGGGAGTTGAGAAAAAGCTCTCCCTTCAATACATTATTTACGNTAAGGAAAAGATTTNTGTCAACCCTTACGANAGAGAACAAGCGGGATATATTTACTGCTCTCGATTAGTTTTAAGGAAAATGGAGGAGGGCTGGGTCATCGAACAAAGATCGGAATAGATATTTTTAAATCTGAATAGATATTTTTTAAGAGCGGGTTAGAAATTGGTGAAATGATTGTGAAAGTAGCGATTTTTTTGTAATTTTGCAGTCCGTATGACACACGGATTTGACAACGACAAGTATCTAAAGATACAATCCGAACACATTCAGGAGCGTATCGCTCAGTTCGGCAACAAACTTTATCTTGAATTAGGTGGTAAACTATTTGATGACCACCATGCGAGTAGGGTATTACCGGGATTTCAACCGGACAGTAAGCTTAGGATGTTGCAAAAGCTTAAAGATCAGGCTGAAATCGTGATAGTCATCAGTGCAGTTGATATCGAGAAAAACAAGGTACGCGGTGATCTTGGCATCACTTACGACATGGACGTCTTGCGTCTACGGAATGAATTCCAGAAATTGGGATTTCTCGTAAGTTCCGTTTGCGTCACTCACTATAACGGGCAGATAAGTGCCGATGCTTTTAGGAAGAAACTTGAAAGAATGGGAGTGACNGTTTATTATCATTATCTCATCGAGGGCTACCCTTCAAATGTTGATTTAATNGCTTCAGANGANGGNTTNGGTCACAATGATTACATTGAGACAACNCGNCCATTNGTGATTGTNACTGCTCCCGGNCCGGGNAGTGGAAAAATGGCAGTTTGTCTCAGTCAGCTTTATAATGAGAATAAACGTGGTGTAGAGGCCGGATATGCGAAATTCGAGACTTTCCCGGTATGGAGTCTACCACTGAAACATCCGGTGAATATNGCCTACGAGGCAGCCACGGCCGACCTTAACGATGTGAACATGATTGATCCTTTCCATCTTGAGGCNTACGGNAAAACNGCNATAAACTACAATCGGGATATAGATATTTTCCCCGTATTGAATGCACTATTTGAAGGGATATACGGTGAGAATCCATATAAATCACCCACCGATATGGGTGTAAATATGGTTGGTTTCTGTATATCAAATGATGAAGTTTGTTGTACAGCGTCAAAGAACGAGATTATACGCCGCTTCTTTACCGCGCTTAACCGACTTGCTCAGGGGGAGGGCAACGATGCAGAGGTGAATAAAATCGCTTTGCTGTTAAAACAGGCAAAAATCGGTTTGTCTTACAGAAAATGTATCCAGGCAGCCAGAGAAAGAGCTGAGAAGAGTGGCCTTCCGTGTTCTGCGATTGAATTGGCCGACGGAACCATTATCACAGCTGAGACAAGTGAACTTCTTGGTCCAAGTTCAGCATTGATTCTGAATGCGATTAAACATTTGGCAGGTATAGATCATAGTGTGAAACTTATTCCACAAGAGATGATCGAGCCGATACAACATACTAAACTGACTTATCTTCGCGGACATAATCCGCGTCTTCATTCCGATGAAGTTCTTGTGGCATTATCCGTTTTGAGTACCACAGATGAGAAATGCAAAAGGGCCCTTGAGAAACTTCCGGAGCTNCANGGTTGCCAGATGCATAGCACAGTTATGTTGGGAGAAGTTGACCACAAGATTTTCAATAAACTTGGAGTTGGTCTCACTTGTGATCCTACTAAGAAATTATGAACTTAGATTTTCTTCCCGAACCGGAAAAAATTGAATCACTCTTTGACGCTTTCATTAATAGAGAGAGGGTAGAAGAGAAGAGCCGTTATTGTATCAAAAATACGTCAGAACCAAAAAAGATTTCTTCCGGTGAGGATAAGAAGATAGTAGATGAACCATCTGCTTATGCAGAACTTATGGCCTTGACAGGATTAACTAATGTCAAGGAGGCTATACAGCAGCAGATAAACTATCATAAAATAATGATGATGCGTAGAGCTGAGGGTAAACAAACACCCAAACGGCTTATGCACTTGATACTTACCGGTAATCCGGGCACAGGTAAAACCACTGTTGCCCGGCTTATCGGTAGAATTTTTAGAGATGAGGGTATACTCTCCTCCGGCCATTTGATTGAGGCCAATCGTGCTTCACTTGTGGGTCAATGGCTTGGAGAGACGGAGAAGAAAACTTCTGAAATATTGAAGACGGCAACCGGTGGCATTCTTTTCATAGATGAGATTTATAGTCTGACGGAACCTGACAACGGTCAGATCTCGACAAGAGATTTCGGTATGAAGGTTATAGATACCCTGATGCCTTATTTAAGTAATCCCGACTCCGATGTCATGATTATAGGTGCAGGTTATCCCGATAAAATCCGATTCTTTTTGAAGTCGAATCCCGGACTGGCATCACGTTTCCCGACTATTTTAGATTTCAAAGATTTCACTATAGATGAACTGATGCATATTGCAAAAGGGGAGTTAAAAAAATATGATTTTATAATTTCAGATGAAGCGGAGGAGGAATTAAGAAAACTCCTGGAAAAGGCGGTGAAAATTAAGAATCATGGCAATGCACGTATGGTTATGACCATTGTCAACAATTACATGATTCCAAATTTATGTGACCGTCTTGTCAACAGCGGTTATTTAAAAGATAGCGGGGTTGCAGACAGCAGTCTGATAATAAAAGATGATTTACCCGAGTTTAACGTTCTTTTCCCATTGAGCGATGTAGTACGCGGACGAATCGGATATTAATTTTAAAGTGATAATGCCTTCATAAATGAAAAGTTTGCCTTTTAGATTTCTATTACCTGCCTATAGCCGGCAGTCCTTTGCCATCGTGCGCTCGCTTCTTGAATCTGATCTGACAGTTGAGGAAATAGCAGGCGAATTGACTAAAATATATAAAAACTCTTGTGCTGAGGTGCAATATCATATAGGCAGACTTTTAGCTTTTTTATACGATTTTGAAGCACAGCATATAGCCTCGGAATGTGCAAAAATGTTTGAATTGCCCACTTTCCCTGACCTCACTGTTAGTGAAAGTATCTATATAACCGGGTATGATACGGATGATACTCTCTACTGGCGGAATAACTATACAGAGAAAGTTACGTGCTGGGACCCGATTCTTATCCCCTTTCCGGAGGAAAACTTTCCTATGGTNGTTGATCCCTCNGGNGTCGGCAACGTACTTACAATCAATCCACTCGACGACCTGTACGTATTAAGAGATAAAGATAACGGTATTCATTTATTCACCGTTGATGAAGGTGAAGAGGATATCTTGATTGATGAACAGGTTTATGCAGATACTCCCGCTTATTATTTTACAGCAACTAAACATTTTGTATCGCCGGTATTCCGGCTTAAGCGTGCCAAACAGATACTTGAATATTGCCTTAGCATGATAGGTTATCCCTATATTCCTATAAGGATGACGGTTGTGTTTACTGAAAGGAAAACATTACTAATTAACGTAGAGGACTATATTCCNGGAGGAGAATGTGCAGATGCTTGGAAAGGTGTGAATGTGATACTTCAAGCACAACTACTACCGGAACCGGTTTTCCCCGAAGCTAAAAATTTCATGGGATCGGCAATAGATCCGGAGTCAATACATGGCGACCTTTATGCAGGAATGTTGAACTCAATAGCCGCTACTTCGATACTGTACAGAGCGCTACGTAAAGACGATGATTGTTATCCACCTCTTACTTCAAAATTGCTTCGTTCAGAATGTCTTAAAAATGATATTTTCAAAAAACTAAACGATAGTCTGAATATTTNACATAACTATAAAAATATGGTTTCTCCTATATATTTCCTTTCTATTATCATATAACTCAATGTAATTAATCCCTCTCTTCAGAAAATTCATCCGATTGTCCATACTACGGAATCAACCGGGCGGAACTATGAGGGAATACGCTTGTGATACACTAATATAAATAGCCCAACGATATGCAGTGTGTTTAAAAATAGCTATATTTGCACTTTAAAAGTAACAAAATAATAATTTTTTAATAATTCAATGATCCTTAATCATGAAAGGGAAATTTGCTTTTAATGCGTTAAGTTTATTTGCGAGTATTATACTTGCAGCAGTGATGATTTCGTGTGCCGGAGAGCGTTTAACTTTCCCCGGTACCAGAGAGAAGGGGGTTACTTACGAGTTCAATAATGAAAAATCTGAAGCCACCGTAACAGGATATTATGTAAATGATGGAGTAATTATAAAGAATCTTGAGATACCTACAGAGATAACCGTCGGGAAAGATAGATATAAGGTTGTAGCGATAGCNGACAAAGCATTTNTAGGAGGTCCATGGGAATCTGTTGTATTAGGAGCCAACATCAGAACCATCGGAAATAAAGCATTTGAAAATTGTGTTGACATTAAGANAATAAGAATTGAAGGTAATACACCTCCTGTTCTTCCAAAGGATGCTTTTGATTCTTCAGTATATGAAAGTGCAACTCTTTTTGTCAACACCGGTATAAATCTGGAAGGAACTAATTGGGAAAATTTTACAAACTTACACCCGCTTGTGGAATTACACTAATTAGGTGAAAAACAAATATAATGTAACATATCGTTACAATCCTTTTAGAAGTAAAGGGATAGGTCTTAGTAAGTAACAATATTAGGATTCAAAAAGAAATTACTTCGAGACACATTTCGTTTCTGATAATGTGTCTCGAAGTAATTTCTTTTAAAGAGTACCTAAGCTAAGTATATTGTTGTCGGGAATCTATATACTTCATTAACCCTTAATGATAGGTTTTAAATCATCAATTGCCTTATTTAGAGTTTTCTTAATAGCCTCATTATTTTCTCTTGTATCGGAAGCGTGAGCTAAGGCATTACGCAAATCCTTGACACGAATATAGATTTCGTTTATATTTTCAAATTTGGGGAGATTTATTTTTTCTTTTTTTACAAGATCTCTATCATTTTTATTTGTATTGCATAACAAACACTCATCACATACATAAGTTATAATGGATTCCACCAATGTGAGATATGCGGCATAATAATTATGTCTATCCCTATGCCACTTAGCTAAATTATATTGGAATTCCGAGGTAGTTTTAAAATTACCAATNGTATTGATAAAATCTTTGACTACTGGTCCTATAGTCATTTTCGCAATTGATGGAAGCGAATTCAAAGGACCACCTAAACCTTGCAATTGTTGAACACTGTTCTGCAAAGCATTGATGTGATTAAGATGATTGGCATTTGAAAAATCTAATACCCGTTTACTGACGTTTTTACTGGCTTCATTGTCAATTTCATTAAGAAGTTCTACAATTTTATTCGCATTGCCAAACTGAGAGAAACTATAAGCAGCAGTGATCCATTCATTAACTTCTAATAATTTTCTCAAATCAACCACAGGAACATAGTTAAGCTCCCTAACGACATCAAGCATTCCATAAGAAATATGCTTAATCTTTATCTTCTTTTTACTTACNTTCTGAAGATAAATAAGCGTATTCATGACAAGCAGTGGTAAGGATCTAAAAGAATGAGTAATGTCGATATAAAGTTCATCGCCATTTTTGAGTTTTTCCTCTAATCCTAAAATCTTGGTGATATTCTCATTAAGTTGTTCTTCAGNAAGNCCATAGTTNATCAATTCTATGTGAGAACCTTTTCCCAAGACTTCCTCTATTTTCTCTTTATTTAACAANTTAAGAGGAGATTTTGAATTAGCTTCATCACATGAAGCAGCTAATTTGAAATAATATTCCTCGTCAATTTCTACATTTCTCTTTTCACAAAAGACACGATATAATTCTTCCCACATNGACTTNACAGTNCCTATNATAANAACTGTATCAATCTTATAATGATCTGTAAGTGCGTCTGCGACNAAAGAACGATCATATTCTTTGTTATCTATATGATACTTTGCAGGACGATAAGCTCTTATATTAGAAGAAGAATCTTTTGACCCATCATTATTTAGTAATGGTCCTATCCCAAGAAATGAAATGAGTACTTTTCGAGCCATAAAAATAGTAATAATATATAGTTTATTTGATGATTTACCGAGTATAAAAGTATTTATCAGAGTATACTTTTACTGTCCAATATGTATTAGAAAGAAGTAAATTCTTACTAAACGTGCATATCAGCAGATTTTGGGATAGTTTCTGAATCTTGAGAAATGGAAACGTACTTGTTTGGAGCCGTCAGGTAAGATAGTAACATCCCGGACAGAGCAAGCCGCAAGACANTCAATGCCATTATTCAGAAGTTTTGAAATAAGAGCATAGCAGAATGTTTGTTCTCCCATTATGTGAACTGTCAAATCTGAACCGAAGCTTTTAATTTTTTCAAAATAGTCTTCTGCCAGCTGAGCCACTTGTTTGTCATCATATTCAGGAGGTATTGACGGAAAAGGCATGTCTATACATTCTCCGTAAACTTTTGCAGCCGCTTTCTGCTCTTCACCCCAAAGTTCGTATGGATGATTCGATAAATTAATAAGCATTTGATGAAGTAAAAATANATTTTTTTGTCTTATTAACTTGATTATTATTTATTGACAAATTTAATAAAAAGTCACGAGATATTAAAAAAATTTATAAGAAACATATTTTAGATATCATACTATAGAATTAATAAAACAGATAAAGAAAGTCAGGAGATGAAGATGCCGTCGGTGAATTGGCGGAGTGTGGCCGGTGTGAGGGTGACGAATTTATTCAGGGTGTAGATTTTGTCACACACTATAGCGGTTGCTTTCAGGGCATTGATTAAAGTGTGTTTGATTTCAGTGACAACAGGGGTATCCTCTTCCGCATCCACAAGCATTTTGGANGAGGANGCAAGATAATAATCGTGGATAGTATCCTTCGGAGTCATTACCTCAATATTTTCCCAATCCTTACTGTCAATATAGTCATCACGGTTGATGAGATTGACTTTGCTACCATAGAAAATCGCAACCATCTTTATCTTGATATATGGAAAACCAATCTGAAGAAGAATGTATTCCAATATCGTCTTAACTAATTTGAGTTTATAAATAGGACTGATAAAGTGATAGGATTCTGTGAAATATAACGGGGGCTCGTTACCGAAGACATTCTCATCGATAAGAACATCATCATTGCAACCGTTGCCTATAACTAAAGTAAGTGAGCGACGGTCATAATCACCCATAGCGAATACCTCCTCTTTAGGATGTATTACAAAAAGATCCGGAGTTGTGAATTCATAAAAAAGCGTGTTTATGATATATTGATTAGCCAAATCATTAAGAGAGTGGAAGTCAAGGACACCTTGTGCAAAACCTCTTCTCCATACAACAGAATTATTATTACCTAATGCCTTGATAAAATAAACCAGACTGCCTTTGATTCCGGTAAAATTGAGTGGCAGCTCATCGAATTTAAACCGTCTCGCACATTCATCCGAGAGGATAAATTTTATATCCTCCAAAAATGTGGCCATAAGGAAACCAAGATTCAATTTAGCTTCCTCACTCCTCGCTTCTTTATATGCCTCATAGATCTGACGCACACCGTCAATAGGAAGCAGTCCCTTTGAGAACCAGGTGCGTACCAGTTGCAAAGCGGCAACCGTCTGTGACGGTTTTAAATATTTTTTCGGAATTGTCAGCATATATTTGAGTTAGGTTTATCTGAAGCCCATACTTTCTCTTTCCTTTTCTTTAGCTAAAGGATAGACTTCCTCAAAAGAGGGTATATCAACGGCTTCAATCACATCAGTAAGCTGAAGATTGGTATCAATATCTTTCAAATCCTTTGGTACCAAAGCTTCAAGACGCATACAAAGGTTCGGGATAATATAATTATCCACAATAGTCATTACCGTACGGGCATTACCGAAATTCTTTACCTTCATTATACGGGTATAGAGTTCCTTAAGTTTTATCAGAGCATCGTCAGTAAACCTGAAATCATACTCTTTGAGATGCTTGACAGTAATTTCCAGGAGTTGATCAAAAGAGAAATCCTTGAAATGAAGCACAAGAGGAAAACGGGAAGCCAATCCCGAATTGGCACTCAGGAAACGTTTCATCTCTTTTTCGTAACCGGCACCGATAACCATGACCTCCGAATTGGGATCACTTAGCACAGGCATCAGCGTATCTATTACCTTGAAACCGAAATCACGCTGGTCATCACCGGTGTTATTCTCCACTAAAGAGTAAATCTCGTCAATGAAAAGCACTCCACCTTTAGCTTCATTAAGAGCTGCGAGAGTTTGCTCTTCAGAAACGCCGATATATCTTCCCACAAGAGTACCTCGGCTGCGTTCAACCATTTCACACTTTCTGATGAGACCGGCCTCAAAGTAAATACGTGCTATGAGACGGGCAACTGTAGTTTTACCTGTTCCCGGATTTCCGGTAAGGAGGATATGCATAAGGCGTGACGGCACCTTATGTCCGAGTAGCTTACGGACTTTCATGATTTTGTGGAACGCCAACTGCCGTTTAATAGCATCCTTGACCTCCTCGAGTCCTGTCATGGCCATAAGTTCCTCCATAGCACCGGGACGTGGTTCCGTTTCAGGAGTAATTATTTCAACCGATTTTTCAACATCTTCTTCGGTTTCCTCAGTATCTTCAACCGGGGTCTCTTCAACAGGAGAAACCGGTTTAGCATCCTCTTTTAAGAAAATCTCAGCCTCTTCCACCAAGAACTCCACCTCCTTTACAGAGGGCATCTCAGGAAGTTTAGCAGAAATAAGAATGGAGAGAGATTTGAAATTCATAAAAGATTGAATTTATGATGCAAAGTTAATAACGGAGAGGGAAAGATTGTTGGGAAGCAAATTAAAAAATCAGAAGTAATACAAATAAAACAGTATTTTTTATGATGCTTCAAAAAGATCTCTCGTCAAGTGCCTTAAGAGAGTAGGGGTGAGTTTGGTAAACTCATTATTATCACTCAANCGCTCATAGACAATTGCAGTTGCCTTGAAAGCATTATAAAGCGTATCCTTGAAATCCTTCATCCATGTTGAATCATCAAACTGTCTCTCAATCATCTGAGAAGATGATGAGAAAAAATAGTCCTTCCTTTTTTGTTCGGGAGTAAGAACACGGATATCTTTCCACTCCTCGGAGTTTTCGTATTCGTCATGATTGATAAGTCTTATAGACTTATGAGAGAAAACCACATAAGTCTTTATTCTGAAATAAGGGAATCCGATCTCGAGAAGAATGTGCTCAAGAATATGTTTTACCAATTTAATCCGATAAACCGGACTGGTAAAATAAGTTTTCTCCGTAAAATATTTGGGAGGGTTAGTTGAAAAGGGNTCTTCATCAATAAGGATACCCCCTTCACCACCATGAACAATCACTAAAGAACAGGAACGATTGTCGGCATCTCCTAAAACGAAAATATTCTCCAGAGGATGAATAGCAAACACATTGGGTTGGGTAGACAATTCGAAAACACTATTTAATATATCCAAGTCACAGACATTCTTATAATGCCGGAAATTGCGGACATTATAGGAGAAGTTTTTCTTCCATATCACCGGATGCTCCTGATTATTAGCCTGAGAAAAAAAATACATACCACCCTTCAGTTGCTGAATATGATATTGTTGAGAAATGATATTGAAACGCCGGGCACACTCGTCAGCGAGATTGAAGTCAGCCGCTTCAATCAGTGAAGAGAGCAGAAAACCGAGATGACGTCTTTGCTGATCATTTTTCGCTTTTTTATAAACCTCAGACAATTGCCGGACACCGTCAAGGGGTTCCAATCCCCTTGACAACCAGGTGCGGACATTCTGCAAAGCCTTCACAGTGTCACACGACTGAATATATTTAGTCTGGATTTTCAGCATATAGCAGACTTATCAGAGTTTATAGCCCAAACTCTTTCTTTCCTTCTTATTAATCAAAGGCACGACATCCTCGTATGAGGGTATATCCTTGACATCTATGATATCAGAAATCTCAGGAGTCGGGGAGGAGTTATCAGCGTCTGACTGTCCGACAGGATTCAGACGCACNCNAAGATTAGGGATAATGAAATTATCCACCAAAGTCAGTGCCATACGAGCATTGCCAAAGTTCTTTATCTTCATCAGTTTCTGCAGAAGCTCCCTCAAACAGATGGAGGCCTCGTCAGACAGTCGGAAATCATAGTCAACCAAACGATATACAGCGATTTCAAATAACTGATCAAGCGAAAAATCCTTAAAATGCATTATCATTGGGAAGCGGGAAGCCAGACCGGGATTTGAGGACAAAAACTTATCCATCTCCTCTTCATAGCCGGCTCCGATAACGATGACATCCAACTCCGGATCACTGAGAACCGGCATCAGAGTATCAATAGCCTTGTAGCCGAAGTCACGTTTATCAGAGGAATCTTCCGCCAAAGCATAAATCTCGTCGATAAAGAGCACACCACCCTTGGCTTTCTTAATAGCGTCAAGGGTTTTCTCCTCAGTTTCTCCAATGTATCTGCCGACAAGGGATGCACGGTTACGCTCCACAAGATCAGGATGTCCTATGATACCCTCCTCATAATATATTCGGGCAATGAGGCGAGCAACAGTAGTCTTACCGGTACCGGGGTTACCGGCAAGCAATATATGTTTGAGAGATGAGGGCACATTATGTCCCGCCTCCTTACGGAGACGCATGGTTCTGAAGAAGGCCAACTGACGGTTGACGGCCTCCTTTATTTCTTCGAGTCCGGTCATAGCCATCAGGTCATTTAACGCACCGGATTTGTATTTCCGTTTTGAGAGAAAAATATCCTCATCGGAATCCGAACTTTCAGAGCTTTCCTCTACAGCCTTGTCCTTAGAGTACTGAAGGCGTAATTTCAACGCTTCACTTACTCCATCTACAATATTATTTTTATCACTCTTCTCGCTATCAGACCCCTTTTCACAAATATCCTTTACCTCCGATGAAGAATTGAGAGATTCAAGAAGCATAATATCCGCCCAATCCTCATTCGACTCCTCGTAGGGGGTTACATAGGTTCTGTTCTTACGGATAATTTTTTCCAACTCCTCAACGATAAACTCCACCTGTTCTACAGATGGCATGACTGTAGATTTGTCGGAATTTGGAGAGAGTTTGTGTTTGGGCATAAGAAAGATTATTATGATGCAAAGTTAATACAACCGAGGGAAAGATTGTTGGTAAGCAAATTAAAAAATAAGGAAAATTGAATTATTTTTCATACTCGGAAAAATAGAGATTGTACAATTTGGCGATTCTAAACTTTAAATCTTCTCTTAGGGAATCCGGTTTTAAAACGATAATGGAATCCATTCGTGCCATCAAAGCCTCTTTCAGTTCCCGATAAGGATAACATTTAAAAGAGAAAATCCTACCATCTGAGGGGAGGGTGGGATACTCTCCAAGGAGCGCCTTGAATTCCTCACTTTCCTGATTCACTTCCCTGAGAGTTCCATTATCAATAATAGGGTAGGAGGCAAAAAGTTGGGCACGCTCCTTAAAGGCAAAAACAAAAATATTTTCACAAGCCGGTTCCTCATTTATACGATTGAATGTATCCACATCACGCCTGAGCAGACAAAGTTCGCGAGGCATTGTGGGTCCGATAGCATGATCGAACAGATGATTTACCCTCTTTCTTTCGTAGGGACTGTAACTTCGGATTTCCATACCATCCTTGACTTCCTTGAAATCGATAATCTGCTCAAAAGAGAAGTTACAAATAAAGCCGTCACTGTCAACTGCAGCTATGAGTACCCATCGATTTCCGAAACGTTTGATCTGATAGGGTCTGACAGTTTCCTCCTTCGTTTCTGAGGCACCACCATAATTTCTCATCTGACTGAAAGGCACGTATCGAAGACGAATAACCGAGCAATCAGATACAGNCTTAAACAATCTTATAAAGAGAGATGTATCCTTATGCGATTGGATGTTGAGTTCAACAATATCAGGAANACCCTTGTCAGTATTTTNAGAAGAGAATCTCCTCAATCTCTTGGAAATTTCCGGTTGTTCACCTTTCAGTTTTCCAAGGGATGAGACGAGTTCACAAATCAGATTAAGCTCGTCAGAAGAGAAATTGCGTCTGAACAGAGAGTGTTCCGGTTGGATATAATAACCGACCATCTTACCGTTTTGAACCTGTTCAATTCTGAAGTCATCTTCAAACAGAGGGTTACCGGAAATCTGTTTGAGTNGANCAANATCATTCCTGACAGNTTTNAAAGTGANGGTATCTTCGCCCNACAGTTCCCAGATATCATAGACCGTATAGCAAGATTTCTTAGTAGGACCGTTTCCACTGAGCAAAGCGTCAATCTTGTAGAGTCGTAGGATACGGTCGTAAAGATTCCCACTCCCACAATGTGATTTAGGTTTTCCGTCCATTTTGAAAATATTAGAGAGTAGTAATACTATTTAAAGAAAATTGCTTTAATGTTAGGATTGCNCTCAACAGAAAAAAGAATATCACAATCAAAAGNGATAACAANTTCTTCAATATTTNATTCNTCATCCAAGGAAACTTTCTTGACAGGTATATTTATAACAGTGTTATCCCGGATAGGGCCAATGTGATCGTGCATCTGTCTGCTACCTATACAATTCAGAGGTATCGGAATGGTTTCCGGAACGATAAGACGTCCTTTCAAAGCAGGGGGTACAGACACCAATTCCGCTGTTTGCGGCACGCTGTTGTATTTGAAGGTCATATTGGTAAAAACAGCATCGTATGGTTCATCTTCCGAATAATAACCGTCGGGCCAATCCTCCGGATCCCAATCGCGGAATAAATACTCGAGTGTATATCGATGCATTTCGNNTGGNATAGAATCAACTTGACCATGTTCCTCGATATCGGCAGGGGAGTACTCCCTCTTCAGATAACCGGGTTCATAGAAGATTATCTGTCTGAGTGAAGGAAAGATACTTTTCTTATCTTCGAGACTTAAATATGAAAGACTTTTCGGTACCAGTAATACTTCCACAAAAGGTAGTGGGGGATGTGGTGGTTCAATATACATGTATTCAACTTCACAATCCGAATTATTTTCAGAAGCGACATATCCGGGGATTACAATCACCTTCTCATTCCAAATTCCCGATCTGAATAATTCCGGTAAATCAGAAATTGCAGTCAGTTCAGAGGAGTGGCTGTTAACTTTGAATCTTCTGTCAATCTCCTCAGAAATATCCTCTTCTTCTTCATTATCTTNTTNGTTAATCTCTTCATCCTCNTCTTCATTATCCTTATAAAACAGAANATANCTCGNATAANCNTCATNATNAATGTCAGACAANTNATCGCAGGTTTTGTAGGCCTCATCGGGACAATCAACATTAAAAGTATTGTCAAGCCAAGCAGAATTATGGAGACCCTTTTCCGATACAATTACATCATTAAACACGTACTTCGCCAGTTTACGAAATACGGTAGTCGTATGTGTAAGATCAGGAGAAGAATAAAGGAGTTTTCTATAAATGACAGCGGTAACTTTCAGAGCAATGAGTAAAGTGTGCTTCAACTCCTTTAAAATCCCGGAGTCACTTTCCTTCTCCACCAATAAATCTGAAGAGGCAGTGAAGAAATTATCAGTCTTTAAATCATCCGGCAGAATAAATTCCACATCCTTATAGCGCTCACTTGATTCAAAGATTTCTTGATTTGAAAGAGAGATATAGTAACCCTCAGACGCTGCATGAAAGACAACCTTAGTCTTGATAGGGAAAAATGGAAAACCGATTTCAGAGAGAATAAACTCCAAGATACGCTTTACGAGAACAATCTTATAAACCGGACTCGGCAAGAAATCATCGGCTAAATCGAAAGTAAAGGTATTGCTGTCAAGAGTATTATGTGTAAAAAATAAAGTTTCAGAATCGTTAGCAATAATCAGATCCAAAGATTTAGAGTCCTCATCACCTACAGCAAATATTTTATCATATTGATGTAGGGTGACGACATTAGTAGAGATATCCCTAAAGAAAAGCTTGTCAAACAGCTCTGCTTTGACGATATCATCATATAGCTTATACTCCTCAAGATACGCTGCAAAATTTTTATTCCATTTCACCTCCGTCAGTTGTTTACATTCATTTACGAATAAAGGGATTCCACCTTTTAAAGAACAGTCGGAGGGGTCGAGTTGGAAACGGTGGGAGCAGTAATCTGCCAAGTCATTATCTACAGTTTCAGCGAAAGCATAGAGGAGTTTACCGAGATACTGTTTCTGACGGTTAGTACGTGCAGACTTATAGGCTTCAAGAATCTGTCGAACAGCCATAGAGGGACGCAACCCTTTCTGCAACCAATCACGCATCTTTTGAAGGGCTGCGACAGCATTAGAAGCTTTAAGATATTTCTTCGGGATTTGCTCCATGCAACATTAGTTAGTTTCTCTCTACATAAGAAAAATAGAAACTCAAGGTAAAGCTTGAGCGAGCGATGTTGAGGGTAGATATACGAATTTTCATGACGTTGAAAGTAGGTTAACTATCTAAAAGCGTCAGTCTCAATATACTTCACTGTTTTGATAACAGGTATCAGTTCTCCGAGCTCACCCTCCTGTTTAGTAGAGAGAAGGGATTTGAGTCGTTCTGCAATTTCCTTTGTACGGCTGGTGGAAATTATGTAGACCACATCAGGTTTAAACTGCTTAATGGGATAATAGAGAGGTAAAGCCTCACCACCAAGGAGTGTAATATGAATATTCATGAGCAAAAGGGATGGTTAACGTTTCCGGGTAAAATTGTATTAAGTAAGGTTACAAATACTTATTTGCAAAAATAAACAGAATAATTCTATAATACAAAATAGTTACTATGAATTTACTGTTCCCGTTTATAGGTTGTCATAAAATTTACAACTGCATTCAATCACTGCTTGGAATCTTCTGCTGATAAAAACACAAGTAAGCTTGGTAATCATGAATTGAATACCGGGCAATAGAGCATATAAATCTACATCCTTGTTCTAAGGAATTTGAGTGGCCGAGACGCGAAGGAGGATTTCATCTTCGTTTATGCCAAGTTTTAATCCTTGTTCTAATGGAAATTGAGTGGCCAAAATCACAATCGGGCTCGCAAGCCACTACCGACATTAGTTTTAATCCTTGTTCTAATGGAAATTGAGTGGCCAAAAAGCCATCTTCTCACTGTGATGA
>WFLX010249728.1_pt2 | contig 15417 bp, 9 predicted proteins | sample 4967041 | NCBI WGS metagenome assembly WFLX01 (sample SAMN12857096, study PRJNA449069) | gut metagenome | isolation source: stool from male and female vole | host: Microtus ochrogaster | place: USA:Florida | collected 2017 | reverse complement strand
TTAAATAATCAATCACTATCATCAATCACAGAATGAGAAAAAGTACCTTACATTGGCGCTATGCCCTGCTCGGGCTCGTTGCCATGACCATGATGGCACCCGCGTCGGCCTTCGCCGCCGCATCGCCGTCGGGCGCTCCGCAAGCCGAATCATCGACGGCGAAGCGTACTGTGACCGGCACGGTCGTTGATGCCGTCGACGGTGAGCCCCTCCCCGGCGCTACCGTTGCCTGCATTGGCGAAAAGGCCGCAATTACCGCTACCGACATTGATGGTAACTTCAGCCTCAGCATTCCCATGAAAAAGAATGTTACCCTGCTCGTTACCTACGTCGGCTATAAAGAAATGCGTGTCCCCGTCGGCGACCTCGGCTACGTNAAAGTAGAAATGAAGGGCGACGACAACACTCTCGATGAAGTCGTAGTTGTTGGTGCCGGCACCCAGAAACGTGTGTCTGTAACCGGCGCTATCACCTCGGTTAAGGGCGATGACCTCAAACTCCCCTCAACCAACCTCACCAACGCCCTGGCAGGTAAAATCGCCGGCGTGGTTGCCCAGACTACTTCCGGCGAACCCGGTTCTCCCGCTGAATTCTATATCCGCGGTATCGGTACCTTCGGCGGCCGCACCACCCCGCTTATCCTTCTCGACGACGTTGAAATCTCCGCTAACGACCTTAACTACGTACCCGCCGAAAACATCGAATCGTTCTCGATTCTGAAAGACGCATCCGCAACCGCTATCTACGGTGCTCGCGGCGCTAACGGCGTTATGATCGTTAAGACCAAAGGCGGCGACTACAACTCGCAGACCAAAATCGGCGTAAGCTTCGACGCCTCGTTTAACTTCCTCGACAAGTTCCCCGACTTCGTTGACGGTGCCCGCTACATGGAAATGTACAACATCGCCCGTCTGAGCCGCGGCAACGCCGAACGCTACACCGCCAACGAAATCCGCTGGACCCGCGACGGCGTTAACCCCTACCTTTATCCTGACGTTGACTGGGGCGACATCCTCTTCCGCAACATGGCTTCGCGTCAGCGCGGCAACGTTAACGTAAGCGGTGGTGGCTCGAAAGTTAAATACTACATGTCGATCGACGTTCAGCACGAAGACGGTCTTCTGAACTCCGAAAAAATCTACTCCTGGAACAACAACATTCAGCTGTATAACTACACGTTCCAGAACAACATCTCCTACAAGCTGACCCCGTCGACCACCATCAGCATGAACATGAATGCTCAGGTGCGCCAGAAAACCGGCCCCAACGCCGGCGCCGCCAGCATCTTCAACTACACGCTGACAACCACTCCTATCTCCTTCCCCGTTACCTGGCCCGCTGAAGAAGGCGACGAACACCTCCGCTACGGTTCGCGCCGCTACTCCGAACACGTGCTCCAGAACCCCTACGCCGTTCTCAACACCTCGTTCCAGCAGACCAACGAAACTACCCTCAACACCGTTATCAAAATCAACCAGGGTCTTGACTTCATCACCAAAGGCCTCCGCTTCGAAGCCTGGGTGAACCTCAAGAGCTGGAGCTCGATGAGCTTCAACCGCTCAATCAAGCCCTACTACTACGAACTCGCCGGCCGCGCAACCAACTACATCACCGACGGTGAACTCAACGCCCACCAGGACGGCATGTTCTACCGCACCAACATGATTCAGACCGGCCAGGACTACCTGAACGAATCTGACCTGACCCGCTCGACCGACCAGACCTTCGAACTTCAGGCCCGCTTTGACTGGAGCCGCAAGTTCGGTCTCCACGACGTTAGCGCCATGGCTTCTTACCGTCAGTATGAATTCCGCAACGCCGTGCTCCCCAACCGTAACCAGGGCTTCTCGTTCCGCGCAACCTACGACTACGCTCACCGCTACCTCGTAGAATTCAACGCCGGCTATAACGGCACCGAACGTCTGGCCAAGGGCGAACGCTTCGGCTTCTTCCCCGCAGGCTCNATNGGCTGGGTNATCAGCAANGAACCNTNNTTNGNACCCGCTTCGCGCNNNATTGTCAGCAACCTNAAGGTGCGTGCATCNCTNGGTATNGTAGGNTCCGACNCNCTNAACNCNCCNGGCGGCTCCTACTTCCTCTACATCGACAANATNNANAACAACGANCCCTCGNACCTNAAATGGCGTTCGGGCGACTANAACCAGTCGTTCCTNCAGNTGGGTGGCCCGGTTGTTACCTACTACGCNGTTACCGGNCTNGGCTGGGAAAAATCGCGNAANGCCGACGTNGGNATCGAATTCNCNCTGTTNNNCGACCTNACCGTTAACGCCGACCTNTTCTGGGAACACCGCTACGACATNTTCCTGCAGCGNCAGGCATGGCCCGCNTCGCTCGGCTACGGCTCCGCAACCCCCTGGAGCTCGAAGGGCACCATGGAAAACCACGGTGGTGAACTCGCCGTTAACTACAACAAGCGCATCAACAACGACTGGTCGTTTGGCATCACCGGCACCTTCACCTACGCCGAAAACGTTGTCAGCGACTGGGACGAACCCATCTACCCCTACACCTGGATGATGGGCACCGGCATCCCCAACGCCTCGTCGCGTACCCTGGGCTACATTGCCGAAGGCCTCTTCCAGTCCGACGAAGAAATCGCTAACTCCCCGACCCAAAACATCGGCTCCAAGCCTCAGGTCGGCGATATCAAATATCGCGACCTCAACGGCGACGGCGTTATCGACAACAACGACCAGACCATGATCAGCGAATATGGCCGCGTGCCCCGTATCCAATACGGTTTCGGCGCAACCCTCAACTGGCGCTCGTTTGACTTCGGCGTTCAGTTCACCGGTTCCGGCAAACGCACCATCATGATGAGCGGCATGCACCCCTTCCAGGAAGGTGGCACAAACGCCGACGCCCGCAACATCCTGCAATGGATCAGCGACTCGTTCTACGATCCCATCAACGACAAAGACAACTTCGATGTTGAATATCCCCGCCTCGGCACCGTTTCGACCGACGTTTCCAACAACGACGTGAACTCAACCTGGTGGATGCGCGACGGTTCATTCCTGCGCATGCGTAACATCGAACTCGGCTGGCGCTTCCCCTATGGTCGCGTCTACGTTTCCGGCCAGAACCTCGTTACCTTCGCTCCCTTCAAACACTGGGATCCCGAACTCTCAGGCTGGAATGCCTACCCGATGCAGAAAACCGNTTCTGTTGGCGTGCAGANCNCTATCTAATCAATCATCCCTTAGNNACNTCAACACATGAAACTCAAAAATATTTATAAGTTCGCAACCGTAGCAATTGCCGCCGCAACGCTCCTTGGCGTAAGCTCCTGCAATTACCTCGACGTTGTTCCCCCGGAACAGCCCGGCTTGGCCGACGCGATGAAAGACAAAGACCACGCCAAAGGCTTCCTCTATTCCTGCTACGCAAAAACTACCCACCGCGACATCCTTCCCCGCGACTATCGCTCGGTTCTCAACTCATCGACCGACGAATATCTGATTACCGAAACCTGGTATGCCAACGAAGGTGCTCCCGCATACGCAGTTCTGCGTAACACCCAAACCACCACCGCTCCCGGCTATGACCCCGCGTTCTGGAACAACTTCTACACCGCAATCGGCCAGACCCTTCTGTTCGACGAAAAACTCCAGACCGAAGGCGTTCAAAACGACGTCTGCTCGGCCGAAGAACGCGCAGAATGGCTCGCAGAATCTCGCTTCTGCCGTGCCTATTACCACTTCCTGCTTCTCCGTCTTTACGGTCCTATACCCATCACCGAAAGCTTGATTAGCATGGACTCTGACCTGGGCGACTACCCCGGCCGCAGTCACTTCGACTACTGCGTAGACTGGATTTGCAACGAGCTCGACGAAGCAGCCAAAGACCTGCCTGCCCGCCGCATAGAAAGCTCTGAAATGGGCCGTGCCGNCAAGGTAGTCTGCAAAGCCNTCAAGGCTCGTCTGCTCCTCTACGCCGCATCTGACCTCTACANTCGGCGGTTNCCCCGCTGCCTTNNGAANCTGNGCAGAACANGGCAATACCANCTACGAAACTCCCGGCTATGGCAACGCCCTGATTTCTACCAACTACGATCCCAAAAAGTGGCAGCGCGCACTCATTGCTTGCCGCGAAGCTCTGGATCTGGCTTTGAACCCCGGTGACGGCACACCCGGCTACACTCTCTTCGACCCCCGCTGGAACACTACCGCCGACAATATTTCGGGTGACGAAAACATCATCCCGATGAACATATGGATTCCCAAAATGTCGGAAATGACTGCAAAAATCAAAGCCTTCGGCATGCAGTTCCCCTACACCAACGTTGACGGCTACAACTACGAATCCGAAGACAACGAGCTCGACGAATTCAACGAAGACGAATTCCTCCGCGCCGTTTGGAAACTCCGCTACCTCAACACCACTACCCAGAGCGAAAAGAACACCGAAATCATCTGGGCCCAGTCGCCTCTCGACGGCGGTGTTTACGGTAAATACCAGTCGCGTATTCCCCGTCAGGCTTATCGCTACACCAAGGACAACACCGAACATATCCCCGACTCGTGGGGTGGCGTAGCTCCTACCCTCTACACCGTAGAGCACTTCCTCAACGCCGACGGCACCCTGCCTTCCGGCATGCAGAACAAAGCGTTTGACCTTCTCAACAACGACGACTTCTATCAGACCGTTGGCGACTACAAAGACTCGCACCCGCTGATGGAAGGCACCGTTGACCGTTCGGAAGTTGCAAAAATCTGCCTTAACCGCGAACCTCGCTTCTACGCTTGGATCGGCTTTAACGGCGGCGACTATCTGACAATTCTCTGCAACGGCGAACCTTGCGTACTNAACATGCNCGACCCCAACAAACAGGGCCGCAAGCTCACNGACCGTAACTACTCCGCATCGGGCTTCCTGTCGATGAAACACGTTGACCCCTACTACCACTGGGACGGCGACGGCAAGACCTACGAAGGCAAAAACTCGCCTGAAGTATTTATCCGTCTGGCCGAGCTCTACCTGAACCTTGCCGAATGTCAGGCTGAATGCGCAATGCGCGGTATTGGTACCCCCGCAGGTTATACCCACAAAGACGGCATAGACTTCACTGCCGAAGCCATGGCCAACATCAACAAGCTGCGCGACCGCGCCTACGTAGGCCGTTTGACCACCGACCAGCTGGCCCTGAAGGAAACCCTTACCAGCACCGGTCAAACCAAAAACTGGAACATNNNNGAATGGGTNCGCAACGAACGCTTCATCGAACTNTGGGACGAAGGNCAGCGCTACTTCGACGTNCGCCGCTGGGTTGCCGGTGANGAATACTTCGGCTANGGCAANCGNCGCACNCTCAACGCTCTGGCAGAAAACCCCAANNTGACNGAATTCTACNAGCCCATGATGGCCAACCCGCAATATACCTTCCACTACCGCGAGTATCTCTACCCGATTTACGTAGACCAGGTATATCGTAACCCCCAGATGGTTCAGAACCCCGGCTTCTAATAGAATAATAACCACTCAAAACTGAAACCACAATATGAAAAAACTATATGTTGCTTCGGCCATGGTTGCCCTGCTTGCCGCCGCCACCTCGTGCGACAAGTATGACATCTATCCCGAACAGTATGGCAAAGTCTTGATGATCAAGGATGCCGGCGAAAAGAACGTTACTCTCTACGCCACCGAAGACACCGCGCCATACTACGTGTCCGTTATGAAAAACGGCCACAAACCCGAAGATCCCGCCCAGGCTACCCTGAAGGTGCTCACCGAAGCCGAATTTGCGGTCTACAAAGAAAAGTACTATGGTAGCAAGGACTTCCAGGGCTTGCAGATGCTCAAACCCGAGTATTTCTACCTCGCTAACACCGACACAACCGCTACGGAAGCTAACCTTGTTAACCACACTTTCCAGACCGAAGACGACCACTACTTCGGTGCTCTGGTAGTTTTCGACGCTCAGGCAATCTCTGACTGGCGCACGGACCTCGAAAACCGCGCAAAATCCAACAACAAGAATGAAGTTGAACGTCAGCTGGCAAACGACACCATCAACAACTTCACTTTCGTAGTTCCCCTGGGTCTGTTCTCGCCCAACGACTCCGTTAACAGCGACAANCAGTATCNGATGCTCTCGCCGGTNGTTGAAAACCCGGTAATCAGCGTTNGCATNNGCAANGACGCCGCCCTGATCGTTGACCAGAGCCGTGCCGAGCTGAAAGACGAAAACTCTGAATACCGTAAAGGCTCTTTCGGCGACAAACTCGTTAAATTCTCGATTCCCTGCCCCAACCCCTACGGCTTCCAGATTAAGTTCAACAACAACGCCGGCATTGACATCGGTCGTTTCAACGGCCACCACACCGACATGGTGCTGACCGAAGTTAAACGCTCCAACCCCGACAAGTCTCTGAACTACTCTCTGGGTAAGGACAACAAGGTTGTTGACTACATCGAATTCCCCAAAGGCCAGACTGAAGTATGGCTCCCCATTGAGTTCTTCCGCGAAAAGATGGACTACAACGACATGGAACACAACTTCGCTACCTCGGTTCAGTTGGCAGGCTTTAACTGGAAAGCTTATCAGAAAGATGATGGCTCCAAGTATATTGAAGCGCCCAAAAAGGTTCAGAACTCCCTGCAGCTCCCCACCAGCGAACTCACCTGGAAAGCCAGCGGCAAGGATGGCGACGACGGCAAATATGACGGCTACACCTTCTTTGTTGGCTATCGCGTGGTTGAAGAGCCCCTCGACCTCGACGGCGGTTGCATCATCGGCGCTAACGACCCCGAAACCACCGAAGGTTCGTTCGACGCTCTGTTCGACGACGACCTGTCGACCTTCTACCACTCCGCATGGTCTGACGAAGCCCGTAAAGACCGTACCTCGCAGTATGGTTCATACCTCGACTTCGAAATTCCCAGCAAGGAACCGATCAACGCAGTTGCCTTCCAGTTCACCGCTCGCGTACACTCCGCACCTCACGGCCCGAAAGTAGTTAAACTCTACTACTCAAACGCTAAAACCGATGCAGAACGCGAAGCTACCTGGGAACCCATTGTTCGCTCCAACGGCGTTGACCAATTCAGCGTTACTCCCACTCCCGGTAAGAACAGCTCCGGTTCAGGTCAGGTTACCTGGCTNGGTGGCATCAAAACNGAAGACGACTGGATTAAGGCTAANNAACCGTTCCGCTACCNGCGTATGTNCGTAATGGTGAACTCGTTCGACGAAAACCTCACTTCAATGGGTACTAAAGCCGCCGGCTACTGGAACCTTGCCGAACTCCGCATGTACGGCACCGTACTCTAATTCCAACTATCGAAATCTCAACCTTCGGGCGCGCTCTCAACAGGGCGCGCCCGAATTGTTTTGAAATGTTGAAATAATTGCGTAACTTTGAACCGCAAATAACCCAATCAATTCATCATGAAAAAACGCTTTCTTCCGATAGTAGCCCTCTGCGCGCTGCAAACCTCTGCAGAAATCACCCTCCAAGTCGACTCCGCCACCATGGTCATCGACTTCTACGGGCCGAACATCGTCCGCATTTTCCACGACCCCTCGGGCCAGCCCGTGCGCGACCCGCAGGCAACCCCGCCGGCACAGATTCTCGTAGACAANCCACGCCTGGACCCCGGCAACCTTAAAGTCGACCGCAACGGAAGCGAACTGAAAGTCACGTCGGACCGCATTGAACTGAACATCGATGCTAAAACCATGATGCTCTCGGCCCGCGACCTCGCAACCGGCAAAACCGTTATAGAAACCGATGAACCGATAACAAGCACTCCGAAGCAGACGGTTGTTAAGTTCAAAAAGCAGCCGGGCGAATATTTTTATGGCGGCGGCGTTCAAAACGGCCGGTTCTCGCACCAAGGCAAGGCAATCGACATCGTCAACACCAACTCATGGACCGACGGCGGCGTTGCATCGCCGACGCCCTACTACTGGTCGACCGGCGGCTACGGCGTGATGTTCCACACCTTCGCCCCGGGCAACTACGACTTCGGCGCCANANNGCCCGAAACCGNGGNACTGACCCACAATACGCCCTATCTCGACATGTTCCTGATGGTCAACGACTCGCCGGTAACCCTGTTAGGCGATTTCTACCAGCTGACCGGCAAACCGCAGATGCTCCCGAAATTCGGCTTCTACGAAGGTCACCTCAACGCCTATAACCGCGACTACTGGACCGAAGCCGAAAACGGCATACTCTTTGAGGATGGCAAACGCTACAAGGAAAGCCAAAAAGATAACGGCGGCATCCGCGAAACCCTCAACGGCGAGACCGACGGAGGCTACCAGTTCTCGGCCCGCGCCGTTATTGACCGCTACGCCGCCCACGACATGCCCCTGGGCTGGGTGTTGCCCAACGACGGCTATGGCGCAGGCTACGGCCAGACCTCGTCGCTCGACGGCAACATTCAGAACCTCAAGGAATTCGGCGACTATGCCCGCTCAAAAGGCGTTGAAATCGGCCTGTGGACCCAGAGCTCGCTCCACCCCAAAGAGGGAGTTGAGCCGCTGCTGCAGCGCGACATCGTCAAGGAGGTGCGCGACGCTGGCGTTCGCGCGCTGAAAACCGACGTGGCCTGGGTCGGCGCCGGCTACTCCTTTGGCCTCAACGGCGTTGCCGACGTGGCCGAAATCATGCCCGAATATGGCAACGACGCCCGACCCTTCATCATTTCGCTCGACGGCTGGGCCGGCACGCAGCGCTATGCCGGCATCTGGACCGGCGACCAAACCGGCGGACAATGGGAATATATCCGTTTCCACATCCCAACCTACATCGGCTCGGGCCTNTCCGGCCANCCGAACATCACNTCTGACGTCGACGGCATTTTCGGCGGCAAGAATCCGGTTATGAACACCCGCGACTTCCAGTGGAAAACCTGGACCCCCATGCAGCTCAACATGGACGGCTGGGGCGCAAATCCCAAGTATCCCCACCAGTTTGGCGGCGAGTATGCGAACATTGTGCGCGCCTACCTGAAGCTCAAGAGCGAACTGCTCCCCTACGCCTACACCTACGCCCGCGAATCGGTCGACGGCAAGCCGATGATCCGCGCCATCTTCCTCGACTATCCCAACGACTACACCCACTCCGCGGCTACCCGCTATCAGTTCCTCTACGGCCCTGACTTCCTGGTTGCGCCGATTTATCAGGCAACGCGCCCCGACACGCTCGGCGGCGACGTGCGCAACACGATTTACCTGCCCGAAGGCACTTGGTATGACTACTTCTCGGGCCGCCCCTACGTGAGCGACGGCGCGATAGTTCTCAACAATTTCCGCACCCCGCTCTGGAAGCTGCCCGTATTCGTGCGCTCCGGCGCCATCATCCCCATGGCCAACCCCAGCAACAATCCCTCTGAAATCTACAACGGCCTGCGCATCTATGAAATCTGGCCCAAGCAGGGCCAGACCGAGGCCACGGAGTATGACGACGACGGCACGACCCAGGCCTACCTGCGCGGCGAATCGGTCAGCACCCGCATCAGTGCCGACCTGACCGCCAAAGGCATGCTCACCATAGCCATCGACCCCACTAAGGGCTCCTTCAAAGGCTTCAACCCCCAAAAGGCCACCGAGCTGCGCATACCCGCAACCGCAGTTAAGAAAGTCAGCGCCAAAATCGGCAAAAAGTCGGTGAAACTGCGCAAAGTGGCCTCGGCCAACGACCTGACGGAGAACACATGGTGTCTGGCGCCGGTGTCGCGCGTAGAGCAATATGGCGTCACCACCGCCGACGAGCTGCTGCCGATGCTTCTGGTCAAGCTCGCCGCAACCGACGTTACCAATAGCCCCTTGACCCTCACCGTTGCCGGCTACGAATTCACTCCCGAGGCCGGCATACCCGCCGCCACGGCNATCACCGCNCCGGNCNCCGTTGAANNNGCCNCGGAAGAGGGCGACATNAAGCCCTACGACCTGACCCTGCGCTGGAAGCCGATGGCNGACGCNNCGGAAATTCAGGTGCTCCACAACGGCATGCTCTACACCAACCTNTCGGCTGCCGAGGGCGAAAACTNCGCGCTGTTTGAAGACCTCNCNCCCGAAACCACNTACGANTTCAAGCTCCGCGCCCTCAACGCCGCCGGCGCAAGCGACTGGANNGACCTNNCGCTCACAACCGCCGNCAACCCGNTGGAATTTGCAATTGCCGGCATCAAGGCCANCTGCACCATNGCCGACCAGCCGGGCAACAAGATTGGCCGCGCATTTGACCTGAANGATGGCAGCGACATCTGGCACACCATCTACTCNGGCGCCGACCTGCCNGCCGACATNACCCTCGACCTCGGCNCGTTCAACACCCTCGACCGCCTCGAATATCTGCCCCGCATCGACGGCGGCAACGGCACGATTCTTGCCGGCACNTGGCANCTGTCGGAAAACGGCACCGACTGGACCGACCCCGTAGGCTTTGAATGGCCCCGCAGCGGCGACGCCAAAGTAATCACCTTCGGCGAAACCACCCCGATGCGCTATATCCGCCTGCACGTCGACAAAGCGGTTGGCCGCTTCATCTCGGCCCGCGAAATCTTCGTATTCCGCCAGCCCGGCTCGCCCTTCTACCTGCCCGGCGACATCAACAAAGACGGCCTCATCGACGATAACGACCTCACTTCCTATATCAACTACACCGGCCTGCGCCGCGGCGACGGCGACTTCGACTATGTCAGCATCGGCGACGTTAACCGCAACGGCCTGATTGACGCTTTCGACGTTGCCAACGCAGCCGTTCGGCTCAACGGCGGCATCGAAAACCCCGCTGCCGAAATTGAGGGCGAACTGGTTCTTACCCCCGACCGCAAGCGCTACTCGGCGGGCGACACCGTAACGCTGACCCTGGCCGGCAAAGGGCTGAAGAATGTCAACGCCCTGTCGCTGGCAATTCCCTACCTGCCNGCCAACTATGAGTTCATCGGNCTGACCCTCAGCCCCGCAGCCGCCAANATGGAGAACCTGACCNACGACCGCCTCCACACCTCGGGCGACAAGGTTCTCTACCCCACCCTGGTGAACCTTGGCGAGCANCCCACGCTCAACGGCGACGTTGAGATTGCGACCATCACCTTCCGCGCCCGCCGCGCCGGAGCCTTCNCCCCNGCCGCCGAGTCNATNCTCATCGTCTCCCCCGCCCTGCAGTCGAAATAACCCGCAAACNTNGTGATACTATATTAGCAGTATTATGGAAATANCCGGCAATAGCAACAATATATTATCAGTATTAGACAACTTCACGTTCGATAATTCTGAGGATATAATGATGCAGATTGCCGGCGATTTCCGCAAACGCCGCATCGAAAAAAACATCACCCGGCAACGCATGTCGGAACTTTCGGGAGTGCCGCTGTCGACCTTGTCGCGCTTTGAACAGAAAGGGCTCATAGCTTTTGAATCGCTGGTTAAGCTTGCCATGGCCCTCGGCTACACATCGGAAATAAAGAATCTGTTCGCCGCCCCAAAGTATTCCACGATGGAAGAGCTTGACCTCATTCGCCGCAAAACCAACGGCAAAAGAGCCTACGCCAAAACCAAGAAACAATGAACCCCACTGAAAAGCTTAAAGTGATGTTCCGGGGCAAACCCGTGGGCCTGCTCTCCCTTTCGCCCGACAATCGGTTCAACGTTTTCGAATACGACAAGTCGTGGCTTGCCGACGGATTCAGCATTTCGCCGCTCGAACTGCCGTTGAAACCCGGTGTGTTCATTGCAAAACCGCAACCATTCTACGGAAATTTCGGCGTTTTTGAAGACAGCCTCCCCGACGGCTATGGCCGCTATCTGCTACATAAAGCGCTAATGCGCAATGGCATAAACGACTCGGAATTATCATCGCTCGACAGGCTGGCCTTGGTCGGCGATAATGGCATGGGCGCCCTGACATATTCGCCGTCGGTCGCCATTGAACAAGAGGACACCATTACAGACTTTGACCGCATCCAGGAAATCGCTCTGGAAGTTCTTAAAGAACATCAAGATAAAGATGCCGGCCTGCTGCTATATAACAGTGGCAACAGCGGTGGAGCTCGTCCCAAAGCTGTATTCTCCGACTCCGAAGGGCACTGGATAGTAAAGTTCCGCCACACCTACGACCCTCAAGACATCGGAGTGCAAGAAGCACGCTATAATGAAGCGGCGCGAAAATGCGGCATTATTGTTCCCGACTTCAGGTTAATCAACGGCCGATATTTCGCCTCCCGCCGATTCGACATCGACAAAAATGGCGACCGAATCCACACAGCTACCGCCGGAGGATTGATGTGCATCTCTCTCCACGAGCCGTTTATGGACTACTCCAATCTTCTGTCTCTCACAGGATTCATAACCCAAAGTCGCCAAGATGTTGAGCAGATGTATCGCCGCATGCTGTTCAACTATCTAACCGACAATAAAGACGATCACTGCAAGAATTTCAGCTTTTATGTGGTCAGAGATAATGAGTTGAACCGATGGCAGTGGCGGCTTGCCCCTGCCTACGACCTCACACTCTGCACCGAAGGCTACAACGGCGAACACGCCACTTCGGTTAACGGCACAGGCCATCCACGACTCTCTGATTTCATTGCCGTAGGCAAGAAAATCAAGCTTTCCGAAGCCCGATGTCGGGATATTATCGAGGAAGTCCGCAGCGGCTGCCGAGATTTAACTCGCTATGCCATAACTGATTAAAAATACCNTCCCGAGCNTTAACATAATTTAACGNTTGGGGGGNGTAAATTGGCGGATTATGTGTAAATTTGCCGACGATAATAATTTACACATTAAAGCCACATGAAAAAACTACTTACCCTTGCTTGCGCGGCCATAGCCACAACCGCCTTCGCCGCCGCACCCATTATGCTCCCAAAAGACGGCTACACCGGCATAATGCCCAAAGAATTTGGTTATCAAGGCGCGTCTACACTACAAGTTTTCCCCTCACGATATGACGAAATGGAGATGGCGGGAGAGGTAATAATCTATAATGAAGACCTCAATCAAATCGCCACGATTTCGCTCGATGCAAAAGAAGAAGTAACTCTTAAAGGTTGGTCTCAAAGGCGCGAAGGAAGATACAACCCAGAAACCAATGAATATGAATATGTATGGGGTGAAATTCAAAACACTTCCTATACTGAATATGTAAACAATTACGTGGAAATATATTTTTACGTTAACGGTTTGGATGGCGATAACTGCGTAGCCTCCCAAACCGCCTTTAACTCTGACAGCAAATTCGAATATCTGAAACCTAAATGGGCTATCAGCTACTTTACCTCGGAAGATGAATATGAAAAAAGGGGAGGGGAACAAGTTATCACTACCGGCTTCAAAGTAATAAACGAGGACGGTCAGAATCTGTATGACATTGATATTCCGGCCGAATACATAACGTTTGACGAAGTTAATATCATAACCCTTGGCAACAAAAAACATCTTGTTGTAGACTGTCGGTTAAGAAACGATGAACATGAATATGTCACTCTGATTTATGCGCTGGGTGAGCAGGGGGGTATCAGCTCGCCGANAATTGTCAGCGCGGGCATGAAGGTTAATCCCACGATGCCGCGCCATGGCGAAAGCGTGCGCGTNGACCTGGGCGANGCCGCAAGCCATGTTGACCTCATCAGCGNCAACGGCGCCAAGGTGCGCTCGGTAGCCGTTAAGGGCGACAGCCGCTCGGTAACCATTCCCACCGAAGGCCTNNCATCGGGCGTTTACGTAGTCACCGCCAANTCCCGCGAAGCCGCCAAAATCATAATCCGCTAACTCAACCCACACCCACCCGGAGGTCGCAGCCCCACCCGCTGCGACCTCCTTTATATAAAGGCTCGGCTGAGATTTGGAACGAGGGCGTTCCAAATTCAAACTAATGGCAAAAATGGCGACTCATAGGCTCGGAGAGCCGCAGATGTGGTTAACGCCTGACTTTAGTCTGGCGGTAAAAATACGCCCCCGAGCCGGGCGTCGGAGATGCCCTTGGTGGCACCGGGTTTCACAAAGGTCTTCTCCGAGCCTTTTGTTGCGAAATGTGGAGATTGGAGTCGTTGTTAACATAATTTAACGATTGGGGGGGGTAAATTGGCGGATTATGTGTAAATTTGCCGACGATAATAATTTACACTTTAAAGCCACATGAAAAAACTACTTACCCTTGCTTGCGCGGCCTTGGCCACAACCGCCTTCGCCGCCGACCCCATTGTGTTCAACAATATAANCNACCTCNGCAACANGCCCAGAGAGTTTGGCTATCAGGGAGTATCATCCCTGCAATTGTTTCCGNGCATGTATTCTACAGAAGATNGTGAAATACTCATCTATGATAAAAACCTCAATCAACTCGCCCAAATTGCAATTCCCGGAGCTGAAAAGATAGAGCTCAAAAATTGGTATCAAGAACGCAAATATACATACGGCGAGCCTACACTGATTTCCACCGAACGAAGAAGTGACATCATTGAAATTGATGGCAAAGATACCGGCATAACGCTTTCTCAAGCAATAAATTTTCTTGAGAATTGGTACGTTAACTGCTATCCAGTTGAATTTGACCTAAATGGTGAAACTGTAATCGTCACTTATTTCTATAACGAAGGTGACTATGGAAAAAAATACCCTCATTATTATTATAAATTGGTAAACGGCCGTTGGTGCGAATTCGAGGCCATTTATGAACGCGGTAATTGGGGACCCTACGGAGACTGGGGCGAGGTTGAAGAATATACGATTACCACAGAAAAAAGCTCTTACCGTAGAATTTATGGACTAATAGATGGCCTTGAAACCAATTCTATCCCAGCCACACAAACGGTTTTTAACGCCGACAGCAAATTCGAATACTTAGTGCCCAAATACAGCATCACTAATACCACATACGAGTACGAGAGTCGACGCGGCGAACAAGAAAAAGTTATCACTACCGGTTTCTCTGTTATGAGCGAGGATGGTTCGAAACTTTATGACATTGATATACCGAATGAATATTATGAAGAGAGCCCGGAGGTTTCCATTTTGGTTCTTGGAGACAAAGATCCTCAAAAATATCTTGTAATTGCTTCGAACTCTAAAATGAACGATAACGATGTCGTACTGCTTTATGCGCTGGATGACAAGGGAAGCATCAGCTCGCCGAAGATTGTCAGCGCGGGCATGAAGGTTAATCCCACGATGCCGCGCCATGGCGAAAGCGTGCGCGTAGACCTGGGCGAAGCCGCAAGCCATGTTGACCTCATCAGCGCCAATGGCGCCAAGGTGCGCTCGGTAGCCGTTAAGGGCGACAGCCGCTCGGTAGTCATTCCCACCGAAGGCCTCGCATCGGGCGTTTACGTAGTCACCGCCAANTCCCGCGAAGCCGCCAAAATCATAATCCGCTAACTNAACNCACACCCNCCCGGAGGTCGCAGCCCCACNCGCTGCGACCTCCTTTNTATAAA
>WFLX010002521.1_pt1 | contig 15417 bp, 12 predicted proteins | sample 4967041 | NCBI WGS metagenome assembly WFLX01 (sample SAMN12857096, study PRJNA449069) | gut metagenome | isolation source: stool from male and female vole | host: Microtus ochrogaster | place: USA:Florida | collected 2017 | reverse complement strand
AACTATTATTAGTTAGTTATTTAGGAAGCAAATTAACGCTTTATTCAATATTTAAACAATTTTAAAGACAACATTACAAATAAAAGAACTATTTACAGTAATTTTGCAGTATGAAAATGTATTTATCACCTATACAGGGACACACAGACGCAGCTTATCGCCATTTCCACGCACAGCATTATAAAAGTCCGGTCATATATACCACCCCGTTTATACGTCTTGAAAAGGGGGAAATCAGAAAGAAAGATTTGAAAGATGCATTCAACCCTTTGAATGAGGGCATCGAAGTTATTCCACAAGTGATTTTCAAAAATGAAGAGGAATTGCTTAAACTCGTGGATATAATGAAAGAGAACGGAGCAACATCTATTGATATCAATATGGGTTGTCCTTTCCCTCTTCAAACGGCACGCGGCAGAGGAGCTGCAACAATTGCCAATTCAGAGTGTGCAGATGCAGTCAAGCGGGTTGTAACGGAAAATCCCGAGATCAACTTCAGCGTGAAGATGCGGCTCGGCATGAAGCAAGAGGAATGGAAGGATTTGATTAATGTTTTAAACGAGGTGAAGTTAGATCATATCTCTGTGCATCCGCGTTTGGCATCAGACCAATATACTCCGGATACTATCAATATGGAGTCCTTCAAAAAAATTTATCAGTGTAGCAAAAACCCGATTGTTTACAATGGAGATATCCATTCCCCGGAGGATGCACGAAAACTCATGTCTCAATTTCCTGAATTAAAGGGTATAATGATAGGTCGCGGAGCCTTAAATCGTCCTTCAATTTTTATGGAGATAGCAGATGGAAAAGACCTTGATGAAAAATTGAGATTGCAGGAAATGAAGAGATTTCATCAATCTTTATTCAGTCATTATAAAGAGACACTTATCGGAGGAGATCATCAGGTTTTGTCGAAGATATTGCCTTTTTGGGAATATGCTGAGTCCGAAATTGGCAGAAAGGCATGGAAAGCGATTAAAAAAGCCTCATCGATGGCAAAATATCAGACTGCATTGATGCTCATTAACAATTAAAAGGGAAAGGAAGAGATTATTTTTAATTTTTTAAGATATTCAGGCCGGTAAATTGCTGTTATAAGCATTGTAATAACCGGAAACAGATGGTCAAAAATAAAGATAAAAAATATATTGAATCTAAGACCGCACGGGTCAGTAATCTTAAGAATGTTGATGTCAAAATTCCCTTGAATGAATTCACTGTGATGACGGGAGTTTCCGGAAGCGGAAAATCTAGTCTTGCTTTTGACACTCTTTACGCCGAGGGTCAACGCAGATATGTGGAGAGTTTGTCAAGTTATGCCCGCCAATTTTTGGGTAGAATGCAGAAGCCTGAGTGTGATTATATTAAAGGACTCCCTCCGGCTATTGCAATCGAGCAGAAAGTAACTACGAGAAATCCTCGGTCTACTGTCGGCACCTCTACAGAAATATATGATTATTTGAGGATGCTGTTTGCACGTGTGGGGCGCACTTACTCTCCAATTTCGGGTAGAGAGGTTAAGAAACACACCATAGAGGATATGGTGAAGCATATTACTTCATTGGATCCTGATACGCGTATAGCAGTTTTGGTATGCATCACCGTGCCTGAAGGAAGATCTTTCAAGCAACAAATGATGATTTTCTTGAAGGAGGGATTCAGCAGAGTTGAGAAGGATGGAGAATTTATTGATATTGAAGAATATATTAATACAATAGATGATGAAACACCTCAAGATAATTCTTTGAAATTACTGATTGACCGTCTTAGTGTATCTGAGGATAAAGATGAGATTTCACGGTTGACTGATTCATTGGAAACCGCAATGTTTGAAGGGAGAAATGAGTGTATCATCAAAATTTGGGGTATCAACGGAATTGAGGAAATTGATTTTTCCAATAGTTTTTCGGCTGACGGGATGGAGTTTCGGGAGCCGTCGGATTTGATGTTTAATTTCAATAATCCGTATGGAGCATGTGAGAAATGTGAGGGTTTCGGAAAGATTTTGGGAATAAGTGAGGATTTGGTGATTCCGGATAAGACATTATCGGTTTATGAGGGTGCCGTGCAGTGTTGGCGCGGTGAGACTATGGGGGCTGCCAAGCGGGAACTTATCAGATTATCTTCAAAAATCGGTTTCCCGATTCATAAGCCCTATAATGAATTGTCGCGCGAAGAATTAGATATTCTTTGGCATGGCAAAGGTTCATGGGATGGTATAGATGGTTTCTTCAGATGGGTTGATGAAAATCAGTATAAGATTCAGTATAGGGTGTTAAAAGCCCGTTATAGAGGGAAAACTGAATGTCCGGTATGTCACGGGTCGCGATTGCGTCCTGACGTGGAATACGTAAAAGTCGGAGGTAAGACAATAACAGAGATTGTCAGGATGTCAATTAGCGATGTTAGAAAATTTTTCAATTCTTTGGAATTGGAAAAGGAGGACTCCATTATAGCCAATCGTCTTTTGACGGAGATTAGAAACAGAATAGGTTTTTTGGAAGAGGTGGGATTGGGATATCTTACACTTGATCGTTTATCTTCTACACTCTCCGGAGGAGAGAGTCAGAGAATAAATCTGGCTACATCATTGGGTTCCTCATTAGTCGGTTCTCTTTATATTCTTGACGAACCTTCAATCGGTCTACATTCCCGTGATACTCACAAATTGATAAATGTTTTGCGTAGTTTGCAAAAGATCGGAAATACTGTTGTTGTAGTTGAGCATGATGAAGATATTATGCTTGAAGCGGATAACATTGTTGATGTCGGCAGAGATGCCGGGAGGAATGGAGGAAATATTGTCTATTCCGGAAATTTGAAGGAAGCATTGGATAAGAATATTTCTAATGATTCCTATACTTTGGATTATCTTAGCGGAAAACGGGAAATTGACTATGAACCTCTTCGTCATCCCTGGAAAAAATTTGTAAAGGTTGAAGGGGCAATGGCTAATAATCTGAAGAATATCGATGTTAAATTTCCTCTCGGGGTGATGACCGTCGTTAGCGGAGTGAGCGGTAGCGGCAAATCAACCCTCGTCAGGGAAATTCTTTATAAATCACTTATCAGAGCACTTGGAGAACCCGGAGATGCACCTGCAATTCATAAAAGATTGTCGGGGGATATTAAGGATCTGGGTGCTGTGGAATTTATAGACCAGAATCCCATCGGCACCTCTTCTCGATCTAATCCTGCAACTTATCTGAAAGCATTTGATGAATTGCGCAAACTTTTCTCTGAACAGCAGTTGGCAAAACAGATGGGCTTTACNCCGGGATATTTTTCCTTTAACTCCGAGGGTGGTAGATGTGAAGAGTGTAAGGGTGAAGGAACCGTCACAATCCCAATGCAGTTTATGGCTGATATCACTATCCCTTGTGAAGAGTGTCACGGGAAGCGATTCAAACCGGAAATTTTGGAGGTGGAATATAGAGGAAAGAATATTTATGATTTCTTGGAGATGACCGTTGACGAGGCTATTGAGTTCCTTTCAGAAGTAAAATCCACATCTGCAGCACGTGTGGTGAAGCGATTGAAGCCACTTTCAGAGGTCGGGCTGGGATACATCAAGTTGGGTCAATCATCTTCCACACTTTCAGGAGGTGAGAACCAGCGCGTTAAATTGGCTTATTATATATCACAGGATAAGCAACCGCACACCATGTTTATCTTTGACGAACCTACTGTCGGACTTCATTTCCATGATATCTCCACTTTGTTAAAGTCATTGAGACGACTCATTTCTGCCGGACATACTGTAGTGATTATCGAGCATAATATGGATGTCATAAAATGTGCGGATTGGGTTATAGATATAGGTCCGGAAGGTGGTGAAGCCGGAGGAATGATTGTGGCTGAAGGTACTCCTGAAGATATTGCCGCAAATCCAAATTCTTACACCGGAAGATATTTGAAAGAAAAACTCAATAAAATTGAATAATATCATTTTTTTTCGGGACTTTTTGAAAATTATTATTAATTTAGACCCGTTAATTGAAAAAAATGAAATAATACATATATCTGAAGATTTATGAATGTCAAGACATATTCCACTTCATTTGCATTGTGTCTTTTAATGGTNGGGGCATGCCNACAAAAGAAAGATGAGGAAAAGCNTTCGGATGCAGAAATTCTNTATAACAAGACCTGCAGTTTGACCCGGCTTTATATTGACAGTATTAAAAATGCAAAAGATACTCTTGCTTTGCATCAGATGCTTGACAGATATGAAGAGCGTATAGATGAATTGAATATGTCGGTAAAAGCGGATTCAGATTTAGATTTGACAGAGGGTCAGAATGACACTATCATGCAACTTCTTGACAAACTCGCTATTGCGAGAATGGATCGTATGAAAGAACTTGCCTCCTACTCCTCTTTGTCGGAAGAATAAAACGCGACATCGACCGCCTTCACAGGTGGCCGATGCAGAATGTTTTTCATAAATACTCTAACTAACCTAACATCATGAAACGATTTTATTTTTCTTTCGATATTAAACCACACTCAAAAGAAAAAAGGTTCATATTTTATTAAAAAAATATGTTAAGATTTTATTAAAGACGGATAATAATCAGGTTTTCAATCTTTTGAATGTAAAACATGCATTTCGCAATTTTTACAATCAAAAAATAATTCAAATTTTATGTTTCCTGATTTGAGGGATAATGGGAGTTTGAATTTTTGGCAGACATTAGGATTCTCTTTCAAACATTTACCCATCTCGCGCAGGATGCAATGTCTCGTTGTCATCACAGAGCGATTTTTATATTTCTTAGTTATTTTATCCACCTCTATTGCCTTTTCAATCTTCTCCACTCCATGTAAACTATAAAATTCCATAGCTTTGGAATTGGCAACATTGGATTGATAGTCAATCTCTTTTTCCNGAAAATTTATCTCTCTNTTTTCTTTTCTTCTTGNANAATATNTATATGTTNCCCTACAGGCNGTAGCTAACNCCTCNAGCATTCTTNTTCGTGCTTCCGATAACTGAGAAGCCGGGATAAAAATAGATTCCTCTGTTTCTATTTCAAAATCTTTTAATTTATATATCGAATTACCGAATTTATCAAATTTATCCCGCAATTGTTGTGGAGTCTTAGCTTGTTGAAAATCTGCGTTCAATGGAATTATAACATGCACTCCTCTCTCATCTTCAGCTTCTATATATTTTTCAGTGATTTTAACGTCAAGATTCAGTTTGCGTTCAGCTGTAGATTTTGATAAGGCTTTTTGCCATTGAGAATCAAAAGTTCTATGGATTTCGGCTTCCGGAGGTAATATTAAAGGTTTGTTGCCTATTATTTTATTATTCTTAATCCCATTGACCATTACTCCCATATACTCACCCTTTTGATTGAAAAAACTTATTCCGTCGCCATTGTGAAGCTCCGACAACTCTTTTATCGGTTCGCCCATAGATTTGGGAGTCAAGATGGATGATATATTTTTAGGGCGGCGTTGATCAATAAAATATTGAGTGAACCCTCTATTGAAACTTTTATATGGANTGNGAATAAATGATATTATGGATTTGCCTNCAGNAGAANGTTTGAATTTTTCGGGATATTCAGAAATAATGGAATCTATCTTTTGACGATACCAAGCAGTTATGTTCTTCACATATTCTGCATCTTTGAGTCTACCCTCAATTTTGAATGATGAAACGCCTGCAAACATTAAATCTTCAATTCTGTCGGAAAGATTGAAGTCTTTTAATGATAGTAAGTGCTTATTTCGGGTTAATACTTTGTCATCGGAATCTGTTAAAATATAAGGGAGTCTGCAAATCTGAGCACAATCTCCCCTATTGGCACTACGCCCCTTTGTGGCTTGACTCGCGTGGCAACGACCGGAATAACTGACACACAATGCTCCGTGAATGAAACATTCGAGGGGTACGTTGACCGCCGCACGTATTTTTCTGATCTCTTCCAAAGTTAATTCGCGTGCAAGGACGATTTGCGAAAATCCAACCTCTTCAAGGAATCGGGCTTTTTCAGGAGTGTGAGTATCGCATTGTGTGGAAGCATGCAGGGCGATGGGAGGAATATCCATTCTCAGAATCCCCATATCCTGCACTATTATGGCATCTACACCGATTATATATAAATCTCTAATTAGTTTCTCTACCGAAACCAATTCGTGGTCATAAATTATGGTATTGACGGTAGCATATACTTTGACGCCAAAGGGATGAGCAAAATNTACAATGCGTTTGATATCTTCCAAAGAATTGGAANCCGCTTTCCTTGCGCCATGATCCGGTGGACCGATATATACGGCGTCCGCTCCGTGTTTGATGGCTTCTATTGCGATATCGGCATTTGCCGCCGGGGCAAGGAGTTCTATTTCTTGCATCTGTTTATTTCTTAAACATTCGATCCATCATGCGTTTGTCATCACGTTCTTTGATAGATTGGCGTTTGTCATATTGTTTTTTACCGCGACCAACACCAATAACCAATTTAGCATATCCCTTTTCGGAAATGAAAAGACGTATCGGAATGATTGTAAATCCCGGATCAGAAGCGGCTTTTTCCAATTTGGCTATCTCTTTTTTATTTAGCAAGAGTTTTCTGTCGCGGCGAGTTGCGTGNTTGTTGTATGTGCCATAAAAATATTCGGCAATATGCATCCCTTTAATCCATACTTCCCCATTTTCTATCATGCAATAAGAATCGGCAAGAGAGGCTCGGCTTTCTCTAATGGATTTGATTTCGGTTCCTGTCAATACCAATCCTGCAGTGTAGGTATCCCCTATTTCATAATCGAAATGAGCGCGTTTGTTTTTTATATTTACCTGCGATTGCTTCATAATTTCATTTTATAATATAATNNCAAAAGCCCAATAAACAGCTATTNGAGCACCTAAANNATAANGACAGATAANGGTTGTGAGGAGATTTCCTTTCTCCGCCGGAAATCTGAAAAAACGACAACCCCTCATAGCCAAATATATGGTCCATAATGGCAAAAACACAATTACCGGACCAATCATCGGGAGTAATTCATAAAGNATATANAATAATCCCAATGTCGANAAATTATACATTACAAANNCCTTTCCAAAGTTTGAATCAGCAATTGGTTGATATTCTTTTGGAAAGCTGAATTTAATCAGGAGTAGGGTTAAAAAATTACCGAAGAATAGTGACATAAATATGATGACGGCTGAAATGACACATTCATTCAGGGTCATGGCAGAATTATAGACTGCTTCCATAAAACATGAGCATGCTGCCAATGCAGTTATTGGAAAGAAGCAATTTTTAGCAACGGTTTCTGATTTAAAGTTGCTTCTTCGTATTTTCTTCCACCCTTCCACAGGATTAATCATCATAGTCAACAGCAGTCTTAGCGGACTGTGTCGTTTATTCTGATTTTTAGAATCCAATGGGTAATCATTAGAAGAATTATCATCTGAAGATTGATTTAATTCTAATTCTTCTTCCTCATCTTCAAGTGTATAGTCGTTATTTGTATTTTGATTCATATAATTCTTTTTTCAAACCACAATAAGTTTACAAAGATAAAAAAAATTCTTGATTTTTCAGAGTTCCCCGCTTAATATATGTTGAGGGAAGGATGCTTAATTTCATAAGTCAAAATATTAATGAATTATAATTGCCCCTACACAAAATGCGAAAGGGAATATAAAAATAATAGGGGGTGTCGGCTCATTGTCGACACCCCCTATGGAGGAAATTACTAAATTCAAGTTCTTTATTCAGCTGCTCTTTCTTCGTTGAGCAAGCGAATCATTTCAATTGCTGATTTCGGAATGCGAGTGCCGGGACCAAAGATAGCGGCAACGCCTGCTTTGTAAAGGAAGTCATAGTCTTGAGCGGGAATTACACCACCGGCTGTCACCATAATGTCTTCACGACCGAGTTTCTTGAGTTCCTCAATCACTTGCGGCACGAGGGTCTTATGACCAGCTGCGAGAGATGAGACACCAAGAATATGCACATCGTTTTCGACAGCTTGACGAGCAGCCTCCGCGGGAGTCTGGAAGAGCGGACCCATGTCAACGTCAAATCCACAATCGGCATATCCGGTTGCCACTACTTTAGCACCACGGTCATGACCGTCCTGACCCATTTTTGCAATCATGATACGCGGCTGACGACCTTCACGTTTAGCGAAGTCAGCAACTGCTTTGCGGGCTTCCTCAAATTCGGGATCACCCTTTTCTTCATTTGAATACACGCCGGAAATCGTTTTAATTACTGCTTTATATCTGCCCACAACAGCTTCGCAAGCATCGGAAATTTCACCGAGTGATGCTCTCACGCCGGCAGCTTTGACTGCCAAGTCGAGAAGATTCCCTTTTGAAGGATCTTTGACACATTCAGTGATAGCTGCGAGCGCTTTCTTAACAGCTTCCTCGTCGCGGTCTTTGCGCAAGTCTTCGAGGCGAGCACATTGCTCTTTGCGAACTTCTGTGTTGTCAACTTCAAGAATATCAATCGGATCTTCGTGGTCGAGACGATACTTATTGATGCCAACAATTGTCTGTTTGCCGGAGTCAATGTGAGCTTGTGTGCGAGCTGCAGCTTCTTCAATTTTGAGTTTAGGAAGTCCGGTCTCAATAGCCTTTGCCATGCCACCGAGTTTCTCAATTTCCTCAATATGAGCCCAAGCTTTGCGAGCAATTTCATCAGTCAGAGCCTCCACATAATAAGAACCTGCCCACGGGTCAACCTGTTTCGTAACATAAGTCTCTTCCTGAATGTAAATCTGAGTATTACGTGCGATACGTGCTGAGAAGTCAGTAGGCAATGCTATTGCCTCGTCAAGGGCGTTTGTGTGGAGTGATTGAGTATGACCAAGGACAGCACCCATTGCCTCAACGCAAGTACGACCAACGTTGTTGAAAGGATCTTGTTCGGTGAGCGACCAGCCGGATGTCTGACAGTGTGTGCGGAGTGCCAAAGATTTCGGGTTTTTCGGGTTGAACTGCTTCACGATGCGAGCCCAAAGCATGCGAGCTGCACGCATCTTTGCAATTTCCATGAAGTAATTCATAGAAATGCCCCAGAAGAATGACAAACGCGGAGCAAAAGTGTCAATATCCATTCCGGCATTCACACCGGCACGTAGATATTCAAGACCGTCAGCAAGGGTATATGCCAATTCAATGTCGGCAGTAGCGCCGGCTTCCTGCATGTGGTAGCCTGAGATTGATATTGAATTGAACTTCGGCATATTCTTTGAAGTGTATTCAAAGATATCAGCGATAATCTTCATTGAGAATGCCGGCGGATAAATATAAGTGTTGCGCACCATGAACTCTTTCAAAATGTCATTTTGAATAGTTCCCGCCATTTCTTCCAATTTAGCGCCTTGTTCAAGTCCTGCATTGATATAGAAAGCGAGTACGGGTAGCACAGCGCCATTCATTGTCATTGACACGGACATTTTATTCAAAGGAATACCATCAAACAAAACTTTCATATTCCTCTATAGAGCAGATGGACACACCGGNTTTANCAACATCACCTACCACACGTTCATGGTCGGCATCATAGCCGCGGTGAGTAGGAAGGTCAAAAGCAACTGATAGACCCTTTTGACCGGAAGCCAGATTACGGCGATAGAAAGCGTTGGATTCAGCGGCTGTGGAGAATCCTGCATATTGACGGATTGTCCAGGGACGCATGGGATACATTCCGCTATACGGGCCACGCAAGAACGGGGGAAGACCGGCAGCATATTCAAGATGCTCAAGACCTTCAAGATCCTCTTTTGTATAGACGGGTTTTACGGGGATGAGCTCAGCGGTCATCCATTCCTCACCCTTTGGCATAGCAGCATGGCTTGCGGGTGAGACAACTTTATTGATATCTATTGATTTAAAATTCGGTCTCATGATAGATTATTTGAGGAGTTTTGCGTTAAACCCAATTNAAGTNTCAAGTNCATTTACNCGTNCGTGAATGAAATCTTCAATTCCTTNNGCTTTTAATTNATCCATNCATGCGGGAGCACCTGCCACAACAAACATTGCGCGTCCGTTGAGTTCCTTGAAAGCTTCGGGAGCGTATGTTGCATATTCGTCATCACTTGAGCAGAGCACCACAACGTCTGCGCCTTTTTCCATAGCCGCATCAATACCCTCTTTGACAGTGTCAAATCCGATATTGTCAATAATTTCATAGCCTGCACAACCGAAGAAATTGGCAGAGAATTGCGCGCGTGCAAGACGCATTGCAAGATTGCCGATTGTCAGCATGAATACTTTCGGGCGTTTGCCGGAGCGTTCGGTGTCAAGACGCAATGTTTCGAATTGGCTTGCTGCGCGATCAAAATTAAGATATTCCACAGCGCCATCAGTCGGAGCAGCGCATCCACATCCACAAGAGCAATTATCTTTTTGCAATTTGTCAAGAGCAGTTTCGTTGAAGTTGGGATATTGGTTTGTACCCAGAAGAATCTCTTTTCTGCGTGCAACATCAACATGGCGTTTAACGCCGGATTCATTAACCTTGGCTTGAATTGTGCCTTTCTTAAGAAGGTTGAGGAATCCTCCGTTATCTTCAACTTCATTGAATAATTTCCAAGCTTCTTGTGCGATGGAAGTTGTCAATACTTCTATATAATAAGAACCACCTGCAGGGTCTANGACNTTGTTAAGGTGAGATNCGTCGCGAAGCAAGAGTTGCTGATTGCGAGCAATTCTCTCCGAGAATTCATCGGGGTTCTTGAATTGAAGGTCAAACGGAAGGGTCTCAATAGAGTTAACACCTGCAAGTGCGGCACTCATAGTCTCAGTCATTGAACGAAGGAGATTTACATGAGCGTCATATATTGTTTGGTTAAATTGAGATGTAACTGCGTGAACCCACATTTTGCAGCATTTCTCATCTGCACCGTAAGCTTTTACTATTTCCGCCCAAAGCATGCGAGCAGCACGGAATTTGGCGAGTTCCATGAAATAGTTGGATGAAATGCCCATATTGAACTTGATGCGCTCGTTGATTTCGCAAGGTGTCAAGCCGGCGTCGGTTAGAATATTGAGCCATNCAGCNCCCCANGCNAANGCGTAGCCGANTTCCTGAGTAATGAAAGCACCTGCATTGTTAAGCATATAAGAGTCTACAGCGAAACAACGCAAATTTTTTACATCTTTCACAACATTGTAAAGTTTCAAAGAGGTCTCCTTAAGGTCTTTGGGAAATTCCAATCCGCGTTTAAGCAGACGTTTGAAGGGATTGAAGTTAATGGCACCCCTAAATTCAGTAGCTGCATCTTGCTCTATAATTGATGCAACGAGAATCTCGGCAACTTCTNCCGCTTTGCCGGGACAACAATTAATGTTGACTTCAATTTTTTTCAAATCCAAGCCTTTAAGAATCTCGGGAAGTTGCTCCGGAGTTAAATCGCCGCAAAGGCAAAGTCCGATAGATTCTACACCGCGATCAATAGCATGACGCGCATTTGTCAGAACTTCTTCAGGTGTTGAGCCTTGAATAGCCTGACGAATCAACCAATCATTGTTATCGCGTGTGCCTCTTACGTATGGGAATTCTCCGGGAAGAGTTCCGAGCGTTGGCAGACCTTCGAGATCTTCTTTGCGATAAAATGGTTGAACATTAAAACCTTCATTAGTGCGCCATACCAATTTCTTGTCATAATCAGCGCCCTTGAGGTCGACATTAATTTTTGCCTTCCATTCCTCTGTGGAGATGGGAGGAAACATGTCAAACAATTTTTCTTTTGAATTTGCCATAATTAAATAGCGTAATATAAAATGATGTTAGATATGATCTTCATTGTCATTCCGCAATCTATACTTCGGGAGCATGTCTCCCCTGTTTTTCATGGTAAGGATTACGTGTTTTTCAATACATATTAAAATTTTATGCAAAAATAAGAGTATTAGTTGATTTTAAGAAATCTTTTTGAGAAAAAATCCCAAATATGTTGCGAAACATAATTTTATCTCAATTTTCAACGAGTCCTTTATCAACGCATCTTATTGTACGCGCAGGAAATTCTTCCACCAATTGCATATTGTGGGTCGCCATCAAAACAGCATGCCCTGCATCTGCAAGTTTGTGCAAAAGGCTGACAATCTGATATCCCGTCTGAGGGTCAAGATTACCCGTCGGTTCGTCAGCTATAATCAGTTTGGGATTATTAAGGAGAGCTCGGGCAATGACTATTCGTTGTTGTTCTCCTCCGCTTAGTTCATGGGGCATTTTGTAACTTTTGTTCTCCATGCCCACCTCTTTCAGAACCTTCTCTATCCGCTCTTCTATCTCAGTTTTTTTCTTCCACCCCGTGGCTTGAAGAACAAACCTTAAATTTGCTGCCACAGAACGGTCTTGAAGCAATTGGAAATCTTGGAATACTATACCAATTTCTCTTCTGAGGTAGGGTTTGCGGGATCGTTTTAAATGCAATAAGTCATAATCTAAGACATTGACAGAGTCAGCTGTGTTTACCGGCACATCAGCATATATGGCTTTCATCAGTGATGATTTGCCGCTGCCAACTCTTCCGACAAGATAGCAAAATTCCCCTTCGTGTAATTTAAAGTTTATGTGTTTCAATACAAGTCTTTCAGCTCTTTCGATGTCGGCATTTTTGAACTCCACAATTATATTGCCGGAAATATCATTTGAGCCGGGAGATTTTTGTTTTTCCGAAGAATCTTTTTCAGAATGATTTTTTGAAGACTCACGTGTGGATAACTCTTCTTCATCCTGCGAATTTTCGATGCTATAAGATGTTATATCCTGCATATAGTTACTCTTACAATTTTGACGTAAATTTACAAAAAAATCTGTGTTTTGGCAAACAAAGAGAGACCCAAATCGGCAGATTTTTAAAATAATTTGAAATTTATGTTATGCAACATCAAAAAAAAATAAGGATTGTTTAATTTTTTTTGTAAATTGCAGTCCAAAATCAAAAATGCTCAAGCATTTTGAAATTATACCTAAAAAAATCTTTTAACCAAGAAATCTATACAGCTATGAGGATTTACAACACTAATGAAATTAAAAACATTGCATTGTTAGGATCCAAAGGATCCGGAAAAACCACACTCGCGGAAGCAATGATCTACGAGTGTGGAGTTATTAAGCGTCGCGGCACGGTTGATGCAGGAAATACTGTGTCAGACTATTTCCCGGTTGAAAAAGAATATGGATATTCCGTATTCTCCACAGTGTTCAATGCAGAATTCAATAATAAAAAATTAAACATCATTGATTGTCCGGGAGCGGATGATTTTATCGGTAATGCTTACACAGCACTCGGAGTGACCGATCTCGGACTCATCCTCATAGATGCAGAATATGGAGTTGAGGTTGGCACGGAAAATATATTTCGTACAACGGAAAAATTGAAAAAGCCCGTAGTATTTGCCTTAAATCAGATGGATGGCGAAAAAGCGGATTACGATAACGTAATGGAGCAAATGTACGAGCATTTCGGTAAGAAAGTGATTCCTATCCAATATCCTCTTGAATCAGGGCCGGGCTTCAAAAGCGTTATTGACGTATTGATCATGAAAAAATTGGAATGGAAAGATGAAGGTGGTGCACCGGTTGTGTCTGAAATTCCTGAAGATCAAATGGAGCGTGCCACTGAGATGAATAAAGCGCTTATTGAAGCGGCTGCCGAGAATGATGAATCTTTGATGGAGAAATTCTTCGATCAGGGTCATCTTACAGAAGATGAAATGCGTCTTGGTATTCGTCGCGGTTTGGTCGACCGTAGCATTATGCCGGTTGTTGTGCTCAGCGCAGCAAAAGATATGGGCGTTCGCCGCTTGATGGAATTCCTCGGGAATGTATGTCCGTTTGTGGATGAAGTGCCAGCACCCCACACAATTGACGGAAAAGAGGTTAAGCCGGATGCTGATGGTCCCCTTTCTGTATTCTTCTTTAAGACCAGCGTTGAGCCGCATATCGGAGAAGTTTCATATTTCAAAGTAATGTCAGGAACCCTGAATGCCGGAGCTGATTTAGATAACGTTACTCGTGGCGGAAAAGAACGTTTGGCTCAGATTTATACCGTTTGTGGAAATATCCGCAACGCTGTTGACACCTTGAAAGCCGGCGATATCGGAGCGGCGGTGAAATTGAAAGATGTACGCACAGGTAATACGCTTGACAGCAAGGGATGTGATTATCAATTTGACTTCATCAAATATCCTCGTCCGAAATATCAACGTGCTATCAAACCGAAAAATGAAGCAGACGCTGAGAAACTCTCAGGTATACTGACACGTATGCACGAAGAGGATCCGACTTGGCTCGTAGAGCAGAGCAAAGAATTGAAACAGACTATTGTCAGCGGTCAAGGAGAATTCCATCTTCGCACCCTTAAATGGAGAATTGAAAATAATGAAAAATTGCCCGTTGAGTTTGTAGAATGTAAAATTCCTTATCGCGAAACAATTACCAAGGCCTCACGTGCGGATTATCGCCATAAGAAGCAGAGCGGCGGCTCAGGTCAATTCGGTGAAGTCCATTTGATAATCGAGCCTTATACAGAAGGAATGCCCGAGCCCGATACTTATAAATTCGGAAGTCAGGAATTCAAGATGAATGTTCGCGACAAGCAAGAGATACCCTTGGATTGGGGTGGCAAATTAATTGTCTACAATTGCATCGTAGGTGGTGCGATTGATGCCCGCTTCATTCCTGCAATCGTCAAAGGTTTGATGGACCGAATGGAGCAAGGTCCGTTGACCGGTTCGTATGCTCGCGATGTGCGCGTGATGATATATGACGGAAAGATGCATCCGGTGGATTCAAATGAAATTTCATTCCGCCTCGCGGGCAGAAATGCATTCTCAGAAGCATTCCGCAATGCNAANCNGAAGATTTTGGAACCTGTTTACGATGTAGAAGTNTTGACTCCTGCCGATTATATGGGTGATGTAATGAGTGATTTGCAAGGAAGACGNGCCATTATTATGGGAATGGGTTCAGAAAATGGTATTGAGAAAATCAATGNNCGAGTGCNNTNGNAAGAGANGAGTTCTTACAGCACATCTTTGAGTTCTATCACCGGCNGACGNAGNTCANTCACTATGGATNTCAATGGCTACGAATTAGTGCNCGGAGATGTTCAGGAAAAACNTNTCAAAGAATATGCTGAAACTNANCAAGATGATTAAAATATGAGATAAAAAAGATTTATAGANAAAATATTGGCTAATCTTACATTTTTCTATTTAAACGATTTATTCTTTTTTGATTATAATATAGCGTTGGTCAGCAACCGGCGCTATATTTTTTTGATGTCGAACAATTAATTTAAAGAACTTTTTAACATTATTTTTAGTTTAAATTATGTGGAGTAATCCTAAAAATTCTTAATTAATGTAGTTTTAAAAATATGAAAAACCGGCTCAAAAAAGTTTTTCCAAATTATGAATTCCTA
>WFLX010176504.1_pt1 | contig 15420 bp, 10 predicted proteins | sample 4967041 | NCBI WGS metagenome assembly WFLX01 (sample SAMN12857096, study PRJNA449069) | gut metagenome | isolation source: stool from male and female vole | host: Microtus ochrogaster | place: USA:Florida | collected 2017 | reverse complement strand
TCCTACATGAAGCCCCTGTCCCGAAGGATACGGGAACTCCACCAATGCATAATACTTAGGCTTAGAGTAATCGTTAGAAGTCCGAAATGCTTTCTCCTCATCCCAAATCCCCTGCCATTTTTGCTCCACCTCGTGATGATTGTACGGTATTGCCATTTTTTATAACCTCCTGAATATAAAAAGCCCTTTCGCATTTAGAGACGAAAGGGCTTTATTCCGTGGTACCACTCTAATTCACAAGTCAAAGCTATGTCTTTGGCTTTGTGCACTTTTATATCTGTAACGGGATAACCCGCCCTGCATTACACACGCAAGCTCTTACGCTTCCTGTAGGGAACTCCGAGGCGAGTTGGGAGTCGTTCGCTGCTGTCTTGCACCTGCCGCCAGCTCTCTGAAAGCTAATTACTCTTACTACTCCTCTTCACAGTATTTATTTCTTATTAATTGCTACTCATTTTAGCTTGTTTTATGCAGACTGTCAAGCGAAAAAATTTCATTACTCGTCTCCGCTATTCTCTGCAACCTTCGCCGCTCTCGCTGCCACTTCCTTCTCCTGTACATCAGAGGGAGCCTGCTCATAGCGCNCAAATTCATAGGAGTACTCGCCGCGCCCGCCTGTCATGGAACGCAAATCCGTACAATAGCCAAACAGACTGCTCATAGGAATATCCGCCTCGATGGTCTGCTTGCCTCCGGCTACGGGATTCATGCCCAGCACACGTCCTCTTCTCTTGTTCAAATCTCCCATAATGTCGCCCGTATAGGCATCCGGAACCATTACCTTCAATGCGGCGATAGGCTCCAGCAATACCGGATGCGCCTCCATAAAGCCTTTCTTGAACGCCTGAATAGTTGCCATCTTAAATGCCATTTCCGAAGAGTCCACAGGATGGTAGGAACCGTCGTACAATACAGCCTTAACACCCACTACGGGATAAGCCGCCATAGGTCCCTTTAACACTGATTCCTGCAAGCCNTTTTCCACTGCAGGGAAAAAGNTCTTAGGCACGGCACCGCCNACAACCTCCTGCTCAAATACATAGGATGTCTCCAAATCATCGGAAGGTGAAAAACGCNTCTTTACNTGACCGTACTGTCCATGACCGCCGGACTGCTTTTTATACTTATATTCCACATCAGAATTCTTTTTAATAGTCTCCTTATAAGCAACCTTAGGGGTCGCAAGCTCTACTTCCACCTTGTATTCATTCAACAAACGGTTTACGATGATTTCCAAATGCTGGTCGCCCATACCGTAGAGAAGCATCTGCCTGTTCTCGGAATCGTTCACTACCTTCAAGGTCAAATCCTCATGGGTCATCTTCTGTAAAGCCTGAGAAATCTTATCCACATCCGCTTTGTTCTTAGGCTTATAACGCATATAAGTATACGGGGTAGAAATTTCAAATTGTCCGTATTTAATGGGAGTTGCCTTGGTGGCAAGACTGTTGCCGGTTCTCGCTGCCGTCAGCTTTGCCAATGCGCCGATATCACCTGCGTGCAGCTCGCTTACCTCAAGCGGTTTATTTCCCTGCAGCACATAAAGCTTACCTATTTTCTCCTCAATATCACGGTCTATATTGTAAATCATATCATCTGTCTTAAGTACACCCGAATTCACTTTGATAAGGGAATATTTCCCGATAAAAGGATCCACGATGGTCTTCCATATGTATGCTGATTTTGCCTTGGAGAAATCATAATCCGCATGATATATTTCGTTCGTCTTGAGATTAATTCCTGCCACCTCTCTGTTCTCGGGGCTGGGCATATACTTGATAATATCGTCAAGCAGCGTAAACATACCCTGACACAGTATATTAGAACCCATTGTCATGGGAACAATACTGCCGTCGCACACATTAGTGCGAAGCGCAGCACGAATCTCCGCCTCAGAGAAGGTCTCACCGTTAAAATATCTCTCCATGAATTCTTCGCTGGTCTCTGCAACTGCCTCCATCAGAGTGTCACGGCAGATTTGCAGATTTGCCTTATTGTATGCCGGTACCTCGCAGGGAATGACTTCCTTGCCCTGCCAGCGATTGCCGCTCTCGGTAATCACGTTGATATAGCCTACAAATTTCTCATTCTCACGAATCGGCAGATGAAAGGGCGCCATTTTCTTTCCGAAAAGCGCTGTCATATCCTCTACGACCTGACGGAAAGAAGCATTATCCACATCCATATTGGAGACATAGATAAATCTGGGAAGCTTATACTTTTCGCAAATCTCCCATGCCTTCATGGTGCCAACCTCTATACCGGCTTTACCATTTACCACAATAATCGCAGCCCCTGCCGCACTGACAGCCTCCTCTACCTCGCCTACAAAATCAAAATAGCCGGGAGTGTCTATCAAATTTATCTTCATACCTTCCCATTCAATCGGAATCACAGAGGTGCTGATTGAAAACTGTCTCTTCTGCTCTTCCTTACCATAATCACTTAAAGTATTACCATCGGATACTTTGCCCATTCTGGATGTAATTCCTGATAAGTACGCCATTGCTTCCACCAGACTGGTCTTTNCACTGCCGCCGTGCNCTAACAATACCACGTTNCGAATCTTGTCNGTTGTNTAAACTTTCANATGCCNCTCCTCCANTTTNGCTGTTTTTGGGTGCTCTGACAATGTTTGATTTAGTTTTCTCAGTTCCCATATGGTTATTTTACTAAATATTCATTATGATTACAAGTAATTGTTAGTATTTTTGCACATTTATTTAAAAACCACTGATTCATTCCTATTCGACCACTAATCAATCTCATCATTTCAAAAAACCTGTTGACTTTCACACGTTGAAGTGATATAGTGAAATTCAAATGATATGTAAAAGAAAGAGGCTGTTTATGACTGACATCACCTGTGGCTTTATTGGGCTGGGCCTCATCGGCGGCTCCATTGCCAAAGCCCTCAAAGAAAATATACCGAATACCACCATTATCGCTTATGACGTAAATACCGACACTTTGCAGGCGGCTTACAAAGAGCAGGTTGCCGATATTATTACCTCCTCTATCGACGAAAGCTTCCGTACCTGCAATTATATATTTTTATGCGCCCCCGTTCAAAAAAATGATGCCAACCTGAAGGCAGTAAAGGATTTTTTAAATGCCGACTGTCTGCTTACGGATGTGGGAAGCGTAAAAACAGAAATCCACAAAGCCATTCAGGAAGCCGGGCTTGAAGAACAATTTATTGGCGGACATCCCATGGCAGGCAGCGAGCGCACAGGCTTTCTGCACTCAAAAGCAATGCTTTTGCAGAACGCATACTATATTTTAACTCCCACAGTAAGCGTAAGCCCCAAGAAACTTGCCGCTTATCGTGAAATAGTTCAAAAAATCGGGGCGATTCCTCTTATTTTAAGCTTTGAGCAGCACGATTATGTAACAGCCGCCGTAAGTCATCTGCCCCATGTGATTGCCGCATCACTGGTAAATCTGGTGCGCGACAGCGATTCTGCAGACGGCATTATGAAAATGATCGCGGCAGGAGGTTTCAAGGATATCACCCGCATTGCCTCCTCCTCCGCTGTGATGTGGCAGCAGATTTGCCTCAACAATACGGACAATATCGCATCGCTTCTCGGTTCCTATATTGTTTCCCTGCAGAATATTCTTGCAAATTTGGAGAGACATAATGATACCGCGTTATATGATTTGTTTGACAACGCCCGCATTTACAGGGATTCCTTTATCAACGCCCCCAGCGGCCCTATCAAGCGCTCCTACTCCATTACGATTGATATTGCANATGAGCCGGGCGCTTTGNCNGCAATAGCCACCATACTCNCCCTTCATCAAATCAGTATTAAAAATATTGGGATTGTACATANCAGAGAATATGAAGGCGGTGTTCTCAGAATTGAATTTTATGAAGAAGCCTCTATCGAACAGGCAAAAGCAGTTCTTGGCAACAAGGGCTACACTATTTACGAGCGCACATAGTATTTATTCTTACCGCCGCTTTTTCCAAGAGGACACAGACAAATATACCAAACGCCGCTCCCGCAGTGTCCAAACATACATCGGCAAGGCTGCCGCAGCGCCCCGGAACAAAAAGCTGATGTATTTCGTCAGCCGCTGCCGAGACAAAAACCCACAGCACTGCAATAAAATACAACCTTCTTATGCGCTGAAGCCATTGACGCAAGATAATGTATACCAAAACACCCATACAGGCATACTCCGTAAAATGAGCAAGCTTGCGAATGGGATTCTCAAAATAAGCAGCNATTTCCNCCCTAAAANCATCCGTCCACTGTCTGCCNGACCACTCATTTATCACTTCCACNCATTNCTCCNNGACACAATGGCTGNGACTTCCCGATTCTTCTCCNCCCTGATTGGAAAAGGAAAAAATGATTATATAAAGAATAATAAGAACCACAGCAGCNAAAACAGNGACTACCNTTTTTTTAATTNCCATACTCTTAGTTCCTATTTTCATCAACCNCCTGATATNCTTCGATCCGNCTNGCATCCACCTCCGGNATTCNCACAAATGAAGCGCCGTAAACATATTCCTTNCTCTTTATTTCAANTCTNACANTTCTCAAACAANNGTGGATGACCTCTTTTGTCCAAATCGTCAGATAAGCCTCATAAACCTCTCCGACTTTCAGTGTTTCTTCACAGGAGAAACCCACACCGTTCTTGGAAAGGTCGATTACTTCAATCTCAACCTCTTTATTCTCGCCATCACTCAGCTTCTTAATAACCATATTGAGCGGCAGCTCCGTTCTTTTGCTCTTTCTTCTCTCTTCCATAACTGTAAAATCTCCGTTTCTACGATACCCTTTGTACCCTTCTTATTACTTTTTAGTATAGCATTAAATAACTATTCCTGCAAGTCCGCAATAAACATAGCGTCCCCAAAGCTAAAAAAGCGATATTTCTCCCTGACAGCCTCCTCATACGCCGCCAGCACTCTTTCTCTTCCTGCGAGCGCAGACACCAACATCACCAGAGTAGATTCCGGCAGATGGAAATTGGTAATCAGGCCGTCAAGTGCCTTAAAACGATAGCCCGGATAGATAAATATTTCCGTATTGTCACAGCCGGCACGCACCCTGCCGCTTTCATCGGCAGCGCTCTCCACCGTACGGCAGCTGGTTGTTCCCACACAGATTATCCTTCCGCCGTTTTCCTTGGTCTTATTGATGATATCCGCCGTTTCCTTTGTCACCTCATAATACTCGGAATGCATATGATGATCCAGCAGATTTTCCTCCTTAACCGGTCTAAAGGTTCCAAGCCCCACGTGAAGTGTAACATAGGCAAGCTCAACGCCTTTATCCGCAATCTGCCCGAGCAGTTTCTTGGTAAAATGCAGACCCGCAGTGGGAGCTGCCGCCGAACCTTCATATTTGGCATAAACCGTCTGATAACGATTCCTATCCTGCAATTTATGAGTGATGTAAGGAGGAAGGGGCATTTCTCCCAGCCGATCCAAAACCTCTTCAAAAATCCCTTCATATTCAAAACGAATCAGGCGGTTGCCCTCTTCCACTGTCTCCAACACCTCAGCCCTTAACAGACCGTCTCCAAAAGAAAGTCTGCTGCCGGGTCTGCACTTTTTACCGGGCTTTACCAAAGTTTCCCACACATCTGCCTGACGCCTCTTTAAAAGAAGCACCTCTACATGGGCGCCCGTTCCTTCCCGCTCTCCCAACAGCCTTGCGGGAATCACTTTTGTATTGTTGAGCACCAGACAATCCCCGGGCTTTAAATAATTCACGATTTCCTTAAAGATATGATGATCCACTGCTCCTGTCTTTTTATCCAATACCAAAAGCCTTGAGGCACTCCGATCCTCCAATGGGTCCTGCGCAATCAGCTCCTTGGGCAAATCAAAGTAAAAGTCAGATTTGAGAAGTCGTGCTGTTGTATTTTCCGTATCTTTATTCATAGTAATCCTCATTTCTGCGCCGCTTTTTGCGCAGACACCGCACCCCGGCTGCTGCGCTTCCTACAGCTCTGCCCCTTCCACAAATGCCTTATAGCCTCTATATGCCTCGTAGACATCCGCCTTGCTGGTAGCCTCCCAGGGGGCGTGCATATTTAACACGGCGACACCGCTGTCAATCACATTCATCCCATACAACGCCAAAATATAAGCAATGGTTCCGCCGCCGCCCAAATCCACCTTGCCAAGCTCCGCCGTCTGGAAATTAATTTTGTTATCCGCAAAAATACTGCGCAGATGCGCCAAATACTCCGCATTGGCATCATTGGAGCCGGACTTGCCTCTTGCCCCGGTAAATTTGTTTAACACCATGCCGCCGCCCAGAAAAGCTACATTTTTCTTGTCAAAGCTTGCCGCATAGGCAGGGTCAAAGGCACTGCTTACATCAGATGACAGCATACAGCAGTGTGAAAGACATCTTCTCACATTCAGCTCGCTGTAATCTCCCGTAAGATTCATCACCTCGGCAACCATATTTTCAAAGAAACGCGACTGCATACCGGTAGCTCCCACGGAGCCGATTTCCTCCTTATCCACCAGAATACAGCATTTTGTCCGCTTTGTCTTTTCAGTGTCCAGCATTGCCTTCATGGAGGTAAAGGCGCATACTCTGTCATCCTGTCCGTAGGCAAGAATCATGCTGCGGTCAAAGCCCGCCTCTCTCGCTTTTCCCGCAGGAACCACCTCCAGCTCCGCGGAGATAAAGTCTTCCTCCTCCATGTCGTACTGACTTTTCAAAATATCCAGAATGCCGGCTTTCACGGCTTCCTTGCCGGCAGACTTTTCTTCTCTTTCACCCTTCTCCTTATCACTCTTTGCGTCTTTCTTCTTATCAATGATAAGAGGCTTGTTTCCTACGATAATATCCAAAGCCTCTCCCTCAATTACCTTTGAAGCCTTTTTCTCCAGCTGCTCCTGAGATAAATGAATCAGTAAATCGGATACAAAAAATACCGGATCGTCCTCGTTTTCACCCACATTAATCTCTATGGTAGTGCCGTCCTTCTTTACCACTACGCCATGCAGGGCAAGAGGAATCGTGACCCACTGATACTTTTTCACTCCGCCGTAATAATGAGTATCCAGATAGGCAAAGCCGACCTCCTCATAGAGAGGGTTCTGCTTGATATCCATGCGGGGACTGTCGATATGAGCGCCTAAAATATTCATCCCCTCCGTCAAAGGCTTCTCGCCAATCTGGAACATCACAATGGATTTGTTCATCCAGACGCTGTAAACCTTATCTCCCGCAGAAAGCTTTTCTCCCTGTTTAATCAAGTTCTCCAGCTCTCTGTAGCCTGCAGCTTCGATAGTATTGACTATGGTATCAATACATTCTCTCTCGGTCTTGCCGTTATCCAGAAANTCTCTATATTCTTCATTCAGCTTCTCCAGCTTCTTAAGCTGTTTGGCATCATAAGTTTCCCATGTGTTATTTCTTTCCATGACAAATTCCTTTCTTCAATAAACGCTCAGTGCCCATTACAGCTATTCCTTCTCTTCCGGACAACTGCGCAAATGATACTTTATGGCTGCTTTACTCACATGACACTGAAAATTTTAATNCCGTTATCAATTTTTCAGTNCAATTCNATNCTTTGCANGAATCGCTATGATCCTATNCGTAACCTCCGCCACTTCCTCTCTTGTAAGCGTTCTCTCGCTGTGGGAAAACAACATTCTTACGGTAATGGATTTGCCGCTCTCATCGGAATAGACATCCAACACATTCACCTTCTTGACAAGCTCACTGCCTACCTCCTTGATGGCAGCTAAAACAGGCGCAAAGCTGTCGGAAACAAAGGATAAGTCTATAGTCATGTCAGGGAAACGGCTGGGCTCTTCGTAATGAATTCCCTCGTCGGGAACTGCAGCAAGCTCCTCCACATCAATCTCCGCATAGACAATCGCTGCCTTCTTATCGATTTTCTTGGAAACCACGGGATGTGTCACGCCAATCTCACCGATTTCTCTGTTCCCCGCCCAAACCGCATTCAAATTTTTTAAATGCTGATAAGAGTGAACTGCTTCCTTTTTGTGCAATGTAATACGCGCATGTTTGATATCGTCCACAATGACAGCCACCATATCACGAAGCTCGAAATATAGCTTTTCTATGGATTTTGTCTTGCTAAACAGAGTAATTGCAAGCTTTTTCTTCTCATTGCACAAATTATCCTCCGTAAGCCCCTCCACCACTCTTCCGATTTCAAAGATGCCGAAGTCCGCCGCATATTGGAAATTGTATTTTACCTGACAGAGCTGGGTAGGAACCATGGATCTGCGCAGCGTTTCAATGTTGGGATTGGTACTGTTAATAAGCTTTACATTATCCTCAATCTCTATTCCAAGCGCCTTGTATTCATCATAGTATGCCCAAATATAAGAGTGAACTTCATGGAGCGAATATTTTTTCACAAGAATATCCTTTATCTTATCCTCCACGGTCTTCGTCTCATAAGCCCGAACCGGATAAAGGGGCGCCTGCGTGGTATGCACATCAAAATTATCATAGCCGTAAATTCGGGTAATTTCCTCGATGATGTCCGCCTTGATGGTAACGTCCTTAGTAGCTCGCCAAGAGGGAACCTCCACATGGAAATCATCTCCCGATACCTCCACGCCAAAGCCCAGACTTTTCAGGGTATTTACAATCTGCCCGTTACCGATTTCAATACCTGTGTAGCGGTTTACATACGCCTTATCAAAATCAAGCTTTACCTGCTCATACTTCACGGCGTACTCGTCAGTCAGGGAAGAGACAATCCTCACACCGCCGTCTATATCCATGAGCAGCTTTACAAATCTTGCGATGGCATTTACCGTCATCTCCGGATCCAGACATTTCTCATAACGCATGGAAGCATCCGTTCTGTGTGACAGACGTACAGTGGATTTACGAACCGATACCGCATCAAAGGTAGCGGACTCCAGAGTAAGCGTTGTGGTATCCTCCACGATTTCAGAGTCAAGACCTCCCATAATGCCCGCAATGGCAACAGGAATATCTCCGTTGCAAATCATCAATGTATTTTCATCAATGTTCCTGTCAACGCCGTCCAAGGTACGGAACACAAAAGGCTTATCGAAGCATTTAATCCTTATCTTTTCCACCTTGCGGGAATCAAATGCATGCATGGGCTGACCCATTTCCAGCATCAGATAGTTGGTAAGGTCGGCAAGCAGGTTGATGGCCCTCATACCACAGTAAAAGAGACGGATTCTCATATTGACGGGGCTTATATTCTTTTGGATATTTTCAAATTTAAGGCAGGAATATCTCTGACACAGCTTATTTTCAATCTTCATATCCACACCGGGAAGAGAATCATATTGTGACAGGTCAATGACCTCCAAGGGCTTTAGTTCCCTTCCCGCAATCGCTGCAAACTCTCTGGCAATACCATAATGCCCCCATAGGTCAGGACGATTGGTAAGGGATTTATTATCTACCTCAAACACAATATCGTCAATCTGGTAAAGCTCCTTCAAATCAGTTCCCAAAGGCACATCATCCGTAATCTCCATAATCCCCGAATGGTCGTCGCTGATACCGATTTCCTTCTCGGAACNNCACATANCGTTAGAAGNGTANCCTGCAAGCTTTCTTGGTGNAANNNNAATATCNNCNAGTTTANCTCCCAGCTTGGCAAACTCAGTCTTCATTCCCACTCTCACGTTGGGGTCGCCGCAGACAACATCCGTAAGCGCTTCCTCACCAATGTCTACCTTGAGCAGATGAAGCTTCTTGGATTCGGGATGCTCCTCCACAGACTTAATCTCGGCAACCACAACCCCGCTCAAATCACTGCCCTTATAAAAAATTTCATTCTCCACCTCCGCAGTGGATAACGAAAAACGGTTAATCAATTCTCTCTTGTCTAATCCGGATAAATCAACATAATCCGAAATCCAATTCATAGATAAAAACATTATTTTCTCTCCTTCCTAATGTTCCACATAACCTGCTCACTGCAAATTAAAGCTGTCACCTGAATTTACCCTAACAACCTATCGTTTTCGGCTTATTCACCGTCCGTAAACTGCTCCATGCTCTTTAAATTACCGCTGTTCAAATCACGGATATCCTTTACGCCGTATTTCATCATGGCAAGCCTTGTGAGACCCAGACCAAACGCAAATCCGGTATACTCCTCAGGGTCAATTCCTCCCGCTTTCAATACCTCGGGGTGAATCATCCCACAGGGGCAAAGCTCCAGCCAGCCGCTGTGCTTACAGGAAGGACAGCCCTCTCCGCCGCAGATTAAACAGTTGATATCCAATTCAAAGCCCGGCTCCACGAAGGGGAAAAAGCCCGGACGAAGCCTTACCTTGATGTCTCTCCTGAACACTTCGGAAAGCATTGTTTTCATAAAGAAAATCAGGTTGGATATAGAAATATCCTTGCCCACCATAACACCCTCCATCTGGAAAAAGGTGTTTTCATGACAGGCATCCGTTGCCTCGTTTCTAAAGCACCGCCCCGGGAAAATAGCCTTAATAGGTTTTCCTTCGTTAATCAGTGCGTCTTTATACTTTCTATAAATAGCGTTCTGTGCTGCAGAGGTCTGGGTCTTTAACAGCTGACCGTTCTCCAAGTAATAGGTATCCTGCATATCTCTTGCCGGATGATGCTTGGGAATATTCAGGGATTCAAAGCATTCATACTCGCTTACAACCTCGCTGTAATCCTCANNGNTAAANCCCATNGATTTAAATATCTTTTCACACTCACNCTGCNCTAAGNTAATNNNNTNNTAAGAGCCTCTTNCCAAATCTGCANGANTGGATATATCAAATTCCGGCATTGCNTTGATTTCCTTTAAAATCTCAGCCTCGGCAAGCTTCACCTTATAATCGTCGATTTTTCCGGCAACCTCGCCCTTTAACATATTTACCTTCTGCCCCAAGGTCTTCTTGCCTTCGCCGCTTAACTCCTTCAAGCCCTTGAGGAGTTCGGTAACGGAACCTTTTTTGCCAAGATATGCCACTCTGATATTCTCCAACTCGGAGACGTTCCTAACCTTTGCCAGCTCTTCCTCCAGCTGAGCCTTCAGGCGTAAAATTTTCTCTTCCATAATTACCCTCATTTCTGCGCTGCTTTTTGCTCATAATACAATGCTTGTGCAGGCAGCGCCCAGTCACAAACTTGCCGAGTGAAAAATTTATTTTTCGCTCTTTCTCTCATTCAAAATTTTTGCTACAGCTCAGCCATGCCATTTATAAACCGTCGGTTTTTACACTATTGCTAAATACCTATATTTTTCCGCATGGCTAAACTATAAAAAAATCCCCTGCAGTTAAGCTGCAAGGGACGAAATTAATCGCGGTACCACCCAAGTTCCTGTGTATTTACACAGACTCTCATTTGTGTCATAACGGTCACAACCCGGCTTAAAGTACACACATAGCCGCCAGTCTTGCAGCCACACTTCCTCTAAGCGGCTCCGGTGGGAAATTCTACACTTTATTTAATATCCAAGGAAGCTTACAGCCAATGACCTCCTCTCTCTGAGGGAAAACAAAGCTCTACTATGCACCTTCAACGCCTTTTTCTTTCTGCTATTCATTATACTAATAACTTTATGTAAAATTGTCAAGAAAAACTTGGGTGGTTCAGTGGAAATAATTTGTCAAAATATTGCACATCCTGCCAAAATATGGCATAATGAGAACAACGAGATTTTGGAAAAGGGGTTCATTATATGTTGGTATTTGAAGTTATCATTAATCTTTGTTCGGTTGCCTCAAATATTGCCATAATTATAACGATGATTTATGGCATTATGAAATTCAGGCAGGACAAGCTGAATGTAATAGCAGATTTAAATCGGCAGACAAAAAGCGAAACAATAACTTTTGCAAATGAGATTCTTGAAAAGACTGATAATCTATTTTTTGAAATAAGGAGTAAATTCGGGAATGATACCATTAATGTGTCCGATTTACAGAACGAGAAAAATCCTGAGCTGGATAAAGTTATTTCCAAATATCTGTCTCTTATGGAACGATTGTCCGTTGGTCTGAATACAAAGGTTTATGATTTTGACGTATATGCCAGAATATGCTGCAGCAAAACAATCAGGGCATGGACGCAGCTGGAGAATATCATTTTTGAAAAGCGGAAAAATAGCGGCAATGATTTGCTTTATATAGAATTTGAGACGGTTGTAAACGATTTGCGCAGATGGAAGGCAGGGGCGCCGGAAACACGGGGAAATTATGAGAGGCTGAAATAGCTGTATAAGTTAGCAAGGGACCGTCTATTTCCCGACAGCCCCTTTATAAAACATCATTTACTTGTCCTGATAAATCTCTCCTACTCCCGTCAGCTTGCCACATACTTTCCTGCCTGAGCATTCCACATTTCCGCATACTTGCCGTTCCTATTTAGAAGCTCCTCATGGGTTCCTTCCTCCACAATCCGCCCCTTTTCCAGCATAAGGATCCGGTCTGCGTCTCTTGTAGTGGACAATCTGTGGGATATATAAAATACCGTTTTATTCACCGCAGCCTCATGCATTGCTTTATTGAGCTGATACTCGGATATGGGATCCAAAGCGCTGGACGGCTCATCCATAACCAATATATCCGCCTTGCGGTAAAATGCTCTTGAAATGGCGGTCTTCTGGCTCTCTCCGCCCGAAAGGTTCACGCCCTTCTCGTCAAACTCCGTGGTAATCCAGGTGTCAAGCCCTCCCGGCAGCAAGTCAAGCCGCTCTCCGAAGCCGCTGCGCTTCAGTGCATCCTCCGCATTCTCCCGTTCCTCCTTCGTTCCCTCCAAATCATCCAGCACCACGTTTTCAAACAGGCTTGCCCCATACATTTTATAGTCCTGAAACACTACGCCAATCTTTTTGTGATAATCGTCCATATTATATTGTCTGATATCTTTTCCGTGGTAGCTTACAACTCCCTCCGTAGGGTCGTACAAACGCATCAAAAGCTTAATCAATGTAGTCTTGCCCGCACCGTTATACCCTACAATGGCAATGCGCTCTCCGGGCTTAGCCACCAGATTAATATTATGTAGAATTTCCTCCGTATCCTCCGAATAGCGAAAGCTTACATTCTTCAATTCCACACAGCCTGTTCCCTCCGGCACCTTATCTCCCACACCATGGACAAGCTTAGGCTCATATGCAAGAAATGCCCTGATTTTATCCACATATAAACTGTTTTCGTTTGCCTTGGGTGCAATTTCCGCAAGCCCTCTAAGACCTCCCCTCAAGCTGCCCGTGCGGCCAAAAAGCACCACGGCATTGCTATAATCTATGGTATGCAGCACTGCCGCCTGAAAAATCAAATAACCCACATACAGACCATCCGTAATGAAATCTCCCGCACAATAATACCGCAGGAACCGAAATCCCACTCTCCTGCCGGAAATTTTGCGCTGCTCCTCCTCAATTCGATTGTTTGCCTCGATAAATTCTTCCTTCAAAAGCTCCGACACTTGGGGATTGAGCCTTAATTCCTTGGCATAGTCATTCAGATAAAACACACGGCTTGTGTAATTGCGCTTGCGCTCCCACGGATTCACCTTTAATCTTACCTCATAATTAATTTTATTTAACTTCTTCGATAAGAAAAAGCTTAGCAGGAAGGAAGCCGTCACAAACAGGATTCCCACACTGTCCGTCAGCAGATAAAATACGCCTGTAGTTACGATTATGGTAAGGCTCTGCACAATAGAATTTAAAAGCTCGATAAACCTATCAACAGAGGTCTCTGCCTCCGCCACCGCAAGCACAAAGTCATTATAATATTTCGGATTGTCATAGCAAGCAAGATCAAGCTCCTGCGCCTTCTGATACATCTGCTCCTTCAATGCCTGATAAAGCTTAGGCTTGGCACGATAGGTTATTCCGTTAATAAAATAACCGTCCGGGATAATCTGTATAATATTAATCAACAGAATCACGCCGATAACCAGAAAGGCCTTATAAAACGGCTCCCCGTACTCTGCACAATGGAGAACATAGCGTATTCCCAAAGTGTGCTCAATAAAAATGATAAACTGATAACGGAAAGCATCATACAAAACCAAGAGCATATAGGCAGGAGCAGCACGAAAACATAGCTTCCAAAGGAATAAATGGTTCTTTAATACCTGTTTCATTGCTCCACCTCCTCTGCTGCAAAAATACCCCGACGCTCCGATTCATGGTTCAGCGCCAGATAATTCACAGCCTGCTTTTCATACATGTTTGCGTAGGCGCCCTTCTGCTTCATCAGCATACCATGGGAGCCCTGCTCGATTAATTTTCCGTTTTCCAGCATAAATACCCAGTCCGCATTCTGCACGGAGGATAGTCTGTGTGAGATAAACAGCATAGTCTTATCCCGCCCGTCACGCAGAATATTTTCAAACAAATGATATTCTGCAATGGGGTCTAACGCACTGGAGGGTTCATCAAAAATTTTCACAGGACATTTCTGCACAAATGCCCTTGCCACCACGATTTTCTGGTATTCCCCGCCGGAAAGCACCGCTCCGTCCTCTGCAAATTCCTTGGTCAATATAGTATGTATCCCCCGAGGCATGCCTTCTATCTTGTCATATACCCCTGCAAGCTTTAACGCGTGGATAACCTCCGCCTCCTGCTCCTCATTCCCCTTCCTCATCAAGACATTTTCCATAACGGAAAGGGAGAAAATCTGGTAATCCTGAAATGCCGTGGCAAAAAGCGCTCTATATTTCTGTAAATCATATACCTTGATATTTTTGCCGTTTAAGAGTATCTCACCCTCCGTAGGGTCATAAAAGCGCATGAGAAGCTTGATTATGGTAGATTTTCCCGCTCCGTTATGCCCTACCAGCGCATAGGTTTTTCCGCCCCGTATCTCAAAAGACAAGTCATGAATCACCTGATTATCCTTGTAGAAAAAGCTTACCCCGCGAAATTCAATGCTCTCGATCATATTTCCCGGATCCTCACCCTTTAAATCCTCTGGTATTTTTGCCTCATACTCCATAAAAGTGCGAAGATTGTCCACAAACAATCCGTTTTTGAAGCTCACCACCAGCGATTCCGTAAACCCTATCAAAATCCACGTGGAGGACACCATCATACTGGTGAGCACTGCCAGCTGTGCCAGACTCATAGTGTGAGTCATCAAAGAGCGGTACGCCCCATAAATCAGCACGCCCTCAAAAATAAAGGTAAATGTAAACATAACCCGAAACCAGTGATTGACCATTGCCCTAAGCGTATACTTTTTAGTCACGTCCGCCACGCCAACAATAGCCTCCCTGTAATTTCTCTTCATCAGAGCAAACACATCCGTCAGACGAACCTCCTTGGCATAATCGGCAAGATACATCACACGGTTTACATAAGCTATCTTTCGCTGATGGGGTGCCATGTCCTTGTTGCGGTCAAAATCAATCTGACTCAGACGCCTGTTAAACACAAAATTGCCGATAATGGGAAAAATAACGAACA
>WFLX010022631.1_pt1 | contig 15438 bp, 12 predicted proteins | sample 4967041 | NCBI WGS metagenome assembly WFLX01 (sample SAMN12857096, study PRJNA449069) | gut metagenome | isolation source: stool from male and female vole | host: Microtus ochrogaster | place: USA:Florida | collected 2017 | reverse complement strand
AAATTCGAGCCTTTCTTTGAAAGATACGATACAGTTGAAGCAAATGAGATTGTAGATGAATCCTATCAAGACTCGATTGTTGAGGATAGAGTAACGATAGCNCAGGAGGTNGTTCAAGAATATATTGNAACGGCACATTCTGATATGAACGAATCTCAGGGGANTGCTCCAATGCAGGAAACTGNTAATCCAANGCCATCNAATTCNACAAACGATTTGAGNNNAACCACAAANCTCAATGATAGATTCTCCCAATTTCCAACTAGACTCATAGCGGTTAAGGGGGTGTATGCTCAGTCGTACAATGATATTCTCAAAGCGATTTTTGATAAGTTCAATTTCTTTGAAAATATGTCTGCGGAGGACTTTATATATCTTTTTGGTGGACTTGGCTCATGCCCATCCTCATATAATCCTCCTTTTTATTGGAGTGCGGATGAAGGCATTCTGAAGGCGATTATTCGAATCCTATATGTTCGACAACCTCGGAACTTGAATAAATTGATCCTCCGCGTTGCAGACAAGGGAATTGGTTGCTCTTCCCACAAGTGGAGCACAAATAAGAATAAGGTCGCCTATTTTGATATTGAAACCCAAATCATCGATATAGTCAAACAGGTTTGTGGGGCAGAATTACCTCGGTTATAGCCCATCTTTGGACATGGGTGGTGGTGCAATGGAACCAGAAACTCTCAGCCTCAAATGTTAAATAAAGTAAAATGTGATATAAGGAGATAAAACATTTTCGGACATATATTGGACAAAATTGGGGATATAAAAGAAATAAGTCGCTGATTTTCAGCGACTTATCATTTGTTTGGGTGGTGCCACCAGGAATCGAACCGGGGACACAAGGATTTTCAGTCCTTTGCTCTACCAACTGAGCTATGGCACCATCTTTTATGTTTTGCTTCAGAGGTCTTTCCCCTCTTTTGCGATTGCAAAGTTAGCGACTTTTTTTGAATTGACAAATTTTTTTTGAGGTTTTTTTGATTTTTTCGTGTAAAATAGCTCTAAAGGGGGTGTTCAGCGCGTTTCCTCCCTTAGAAATTCTGGAGTATCAGCACTTCGCGCGGCGCAAGACGGAGAAATTCTTCTATCTCTACGTCTTCACCTCCGAGGGAGCGGTGCATCACCGTGCCTTTCGGCAAAATCTCCGCGTAGCGGTCCATGTCGAGATCCATCGGCTCATCCGTGCCGTTCATAATCACTACCACCTGACGGTCGTCAAGACGTCGCTCGTAGACGTAAGCGCAGTTGATGGGCATGAAGTGTTTCAGTTTGCCACGGGCTATCACCTCATTGGCCGCTCCTTTGCGCCAGTGGAGCAGTGATGACAGATAATCCCACGCATCGTTTTGCAGATCCGTTCTTCCGTCGCGTGTGAAGGCGTTGATGCTGTCGCCTTCGAAGCCGCCGGGCATATCGCGTCTCACATATCCGTCACTCCCTTCCTTTGAGCCGTTCATCAGCAGTTCCGTGCCGTAATAAAGTTGCGGGATACCTCGTGAAGTCAGCAGGAATGTCACGCCCTGTTTCCAGGCATCAAGTGTCTCCGGCTCCTTGAGCAGGAAGCGGTCGGTGTCATGATTGTCAAGGAAAGTGAGCACTTTCTGAGGATCCGGGTAGAGAAAATCATTCGACAGGTGGTCATACAGGAGATTAAGTCCGGTCCAGGGCGTAGTCTCATCGACAAACATCTTCTGTCCGTCTATTACCAGTTTGAAGTCCATCACCGTCGGAAGCTCCGTCGTATGGTCGTTGATGCGAGAGCCGTTCTGCCAGAATGCCGAGCCGGCCTCGTTGCCATACCAGCATTCTCCTACGATATTGAAGTTAGGATATTCCCTCATCACGTCTCTTGCCCAGGAGGCCATCCCCTCCATGTCGGCGTAAGGATAGGTATCCATGCGAATGCCGCTAATACCGCTGCTTTCCACCCACCAGATGCTGTTTTGCGTCAGATATTTCATCAGGTGAGGATTGCGCTGGTTGAGGTCGGGCATCGAGCGTACAAACCAGCCGTTGACCGTCGCATCCTTGTCGTAATCAGACACGTACGGGTCATGCACGGTGGTGAGGCGGAAATTGGTCATCACATCTCCTTCAGGATGATTATACCAGTCAGCCATCGGCATATTGTTAAGCCAGCGATGATTGGAGCCGGAGTGATTGAATATCATGTCCATCACCACCTTAATACTACGGTTCCCGGCCTCGGCTATAAATTCGTTCCATTCATCATTTGTGCCAAATCGGGGGTCGATACGGTAATAATCCGTCGTGGCATATCCGTGGTAAGAGCCGCCGGGCATATCGTTTTCAAGCACAGGACACACCCATACTGCCGTCACTCCCAGGCTGTCGATATAGTCAAGATGCTCGCGTATGCCTGCTATGTTGCCGCCATGTCGCGCATTCGGATTCCGGCGGTCGGGGTGCGCCTTATATTCCAGGCTTTCATAAGGGTCGGCTACTGCGCTCTTGCCTTGTGCGAAACGGTCCGGCATCAGCAGATAAAGCACATCGCCGGCGTCAAAGCCGGTGTGCTCTTCCGCCTTCTTGCTGCGAGCCTTCAGAGTGTAATTCACTGTCTCTTCGACGCCTTCACTCTCAAAATGCAGTTTCATCTCGCCCGGACGTGCATCCGGCGCTATCTTGAAATACAATATTTTGTAATCCGGGCTTACATCGGCCACATCTTCTATCATGCTGACGCCGGGATAGTCGACACTGACGCGGGCCGAAGCAATGTCGGGTCCGGACACCATCAGCTGAAGAGTGTCGTTTTTCATGCCGGTCCACCAGTATGGAGGGTCTATTCTATCAATCATATTCTCTGCCAATACGGGCATGGCGGCGACTCCCCACAGAATCCCCGCCATCAATACCTTTGTTAATTTCATATATATACGTCAGTAAGTACGAATCCTGATGCTCCGTAGCGGAGCTCTTTATTTCAATTTGGCAGATGCTTCGCGTATGCGGCGCATTGCCTCACGGATATTGTCGTCGGATGTTGCGTAAGAGAGTCGCATGTATCCCGGAGCGCAGAAAGCCGCGCCATCCACACAGGCTACATGTGCCTCTTCAAGAAGATACATCACGTAGTCATTTACGCTCTCGATGACACGGTCACCGCAGTGCTTGCCCACATAGCTGCTCACCTCAGGGAAGAGGTAGAATGCGCCGTCGGGACGATTTACTTTCCATCCCGGTATCTCTGACGCCAGCTCCACGATGATGTCGCGTCTGCGGTGGAAGGCCTTGCGCATATCCTCGACGCATTGCTGCGAACCCTCATAGGCGGCTTCGGCAGCCTTTTGTGCTATTGAGGATACGCCTGACGTATATTGACCCTGAAGCTTGGTCACCGCCTTGGCTATCGGCAGCGGACCGGCCATATATCCTACACGCCATCCAGTCATCGCGTAAGCCTTGGAGACACCGTTGATGATGATCACACGGTCGCGTATTGACTCAAATTCGGAGATGCTGTGCACCTTGTCTACGAAATTGATGTGCTCATAAATCTCATCGGCGAGAATGTAAATCTCCGGATGTCGGGCCAGCACGTCGGCAAGGGCTTTCAGTTCGTCGTAAGTGTAGATGCTCCCCGTAGGATTGGAGGGGCTGTTGAGCATCAATACTTTTGATCGAGGTGTGATGGCAGCCTCAAGTTGGTCAGCCGTGANTTTGAAGTCAGAGTCNATTCNTGCACTCACTGTCACGGGTACTCNTTCTGCAANCTTCACCATCTCCACATAACTCACCCACGCCGGCACGGGGATTATCACCTCATCGCCGGGGTTGATCATCGCCATGATGACATTGCAAAGTTCATGCTTGGCGCCGTTGCCCACCACGATTTGCTCCGGGGCAAACTCCATGCCGTTTTCACGGCGCAGCTTTTCGCAGACAGCCTTGCGCAGCGACATGTATCCCGGCACGGGGGTATATCGCGAAAAATTATCGTCTATGGCACGTTTGGCAGCCTCCTTGATATGGTGTGGCGTGTCAAAGTCAGGTTCGCCTACCGACATATTAATCACGTCGATGCCGGCTGCTTTCAGTTCGGCGCTCTTTTGCGACATTGCAAGCGTGGCAGACGGTGCAAGACTCTCCACACGGTTGGATATGATACTCATTTCAATATTTTTTTACTTATTTTTCGCGAAGATAAGGATTTTTTCTTAACTTTGGAATATAATACATACTACATCTGCTTTATAACATTTTTATAGCCATGAAATCATACCTAAGAAGCCTTCTTCCCGCTGCGGGTGTCATACTGTTTCTATCCCTCTTATTGGCTGCTTGTTCCGGCTCTGAGGCCAAAGATGATGCCGAGGCATTGCTGCAGACTGTCCCGGCTGATGCTGTCTCGGTAGGAGTAATTGACCTTGAACGGCTAATCGGCGATTTGGGCGCCAAGGCCGACGGTACGGTCATTAAAAAGGGTGACGCTTTAAAGAAAGAGCTCATCGGGTTTAACTCAAAATTCGATTATAATTCTCTGTTTGACGGAAAATCCGGCATTCGCTTCACATCCGCTGTATTCTTCAGCGATGCCAAAGGGAGTTATCTTACCTGTCTGGCAGAAGATGGAGAGACTTTGCGCAAGTATCTTACGGAGAAGGCCGGTGCTAAATGGACAAAAGAGGGCAATCTGTATGTTGCCGACAATTTCGTCCAGAAAGGCAATCAGCTTTGGATAGTCAGCAAGGGGAGTCACGAATCTCTCGATGAATACTCAGAGCTAACGCGAGCCCGCAGCTTCCTGAGTAAGGATTATGCTTCTGTCCTGACTGCCTGCGACCACGGCATCACATGGTATGCCTCCGTCAATTCAGCTATCGATAAGGCCGGAATGTCATTTTCAGAGCGTACATCGGTGCGCCTCGTCACCTCCATGATTTTTGATAACATAGAGGCTGTGGCCGGATATGCGGATGTTAAGGAAAATGAATTTGAGGTAATTGCCGAAGCTCTTGACAGTAAGGGCAAAGTGGCTAAGTGCAATCTTAAGTTCGGAAAGATTGACGTTAAGCAGGTTGCAGCCCTCGGCGGTAATGCCAATACACTCTTTGCCATCTCCCTCCCGCATGCTCTTATCGAGCAGCTTATGAAGAGCGCCGAGTCTTTCGGAGGCACAATGCCCGCTCTTTACAGTAATATATTCTTGCCGATTGACGGCACCGTCGCTGTAGCCTCCTCAGTGACACCGGAGACAAAAACCACTGATGTGGCCTACGTGGCCTCCATAGCCACTACGGGCAATCAGGGCAGTCTCATGCAGTCACTTTATAGTCTGGGCTTGAAGCCGGATTCTGACGGCAACCTGCTCAAANTNAGTTCCGGCAATTACGGCGCCGGTGCATATAAAGTGNANGATGCTGCGCGCAAGTTTGAAGGTGCNGCCATCGGTCTTGTGATGAGAGGAGAAGACGGCGAGAATANGACCGCCACCATTGATCAGCATNNCGGCNGATTGNGTCNTAAGATTGAGGNCNAGATACCGNAGTCAGCCGGAAGNATTGTCCGCAAACTTTTGNATAAGAAGTAAAACGAGAAAGAAGATGGCCGAAGATATCACCACATCAGCTGCCTATACCCCTCATATCGATGAGATTACCCTCAGCGAGATGCTACCACGCGTCTTCGTGGGAGAGTCGATACCCAATTCTCAGATATGGCTCACCAACGTCACCTTCCGGCGCGGTAAGAATTATCTGATAGAGGCGCCGTCGGGTGGCGGTAAGTCTTCGCTTCTCTCATTTTTATATGGCAATCGCCGTGACTTCAAGGGCAAGCTCCTCTTTAACGGGGTAGATACGGCCTCACTACGTCTGGCCGACTGGCAGGAGATACGTAGACGTCATATAGCCTATCTTCCGCAAGACCTGTCGCTCTTCCCGGAGCTTTCCGCCCTGGATAATATACGCCTTAAGAATTCACTTGCCGACCATGTCGACATGCGTCGCATCGAGGAGTGGTTGCATCGTCTGGGCATCGCCGACCGTGCTGACTATCCGGCTCGCAAGATGTCTATCGGTCAGCAGCAGCGTCTCGCATTGATACGTGCCCTCTGCATGCCTTTCGATTTTCTGATACTCGACGAGCCGGTAAGCCACCTTGACTCTGCCAACAATATGATAGCCGCAGAGATCATCGCCGAAGAGGCTGCTCGTCAGGGCGCGGCCGTAATTTCCACCTCCGTCGGCAATCCTCTCCTGCTGCATTCCACTGTAAATATAAAATTATGAAGTATCCCCTCGTCAGCCGGTTGCTCAGACGCAACACCTCCGCAGCCCGCATCGCGGGATTCATACTCTCTAATTTTCTCGGTCTCACGATTGTGGCCGGTGCATTACAGTTTTATTTCGATGCGCGCACGCTCTGGACGGAAGAAGACTCCTTCGTTCGTTCCGACCATATGGTCATCAACAAGCGCGTCGCCTCCGGCAATACGCTGGATATGAAGGCCAACGACTTCACGGCCGAAGAGATTGAGGAGATTAAAGAGCAACCCTGGGTGCGCTCAGTGGGAAAATTTCGCAAGGCTGACTTTCGAGTGCATGCCTCCATCGGCTTTGCTGACATCACGCGCAATGCTGCGGCAGGGGAGGAGCAGAGTGGTCGGAGCGGCCAGCTTTCCACGGCGATGTTTCTGGAAGCCGTGCCCGATTCATTTCTTGACATTCCTCTTGCCGATTGGCAATGGACGCCGGACTCTCCCGAAGTGCCCATCGTCATCTCCAAAGACTATCTTGCTCTCTATAATTTCGGCTTTGCAGCCGGCTCGGGGCTGCCGCAGCTTTCAGCCTCTACAGTGAGCGGCATACCTCTCACCCTGGAGCTATATTCTGAAGACGGCAGTCAGCACTTGGTACTTCCGGGACGCGTAGCCGGTTATTCACGACGCTTCAACACTATTCTGGCTCCGGAGTCATTTATTGAATATATGAATACGCGTCTGGCAGAAAATGGCGGCGATAATGGAGGGAAAAAAGACGGCGACAATTCTTCGCAGTCACCGAGTCGTATTATAATAGATGTATCTTCACCGGGCGATGCGGCCATTGCTCCCTGGCTTGAAGAGCATGGGTATGAAGTGGCCGGCGACAAGACTGCCTCCTCCGCGGCATATCTTTTGAGGATAATTGTCACCATAGTAGTGGCTATCGGCTCTGTCATCTCATTGCTGNCGCTCTTTATCCTCATGCTGAGCATCTCTCTGCTGATGGAGAAAAACCGCTCAAAATTGCATTCCTTGTTGATGTTAGGTTATAATCCGGCCGACGTGGCGCGTCCCTATTGGAATATCATAACTGTGGCCTGCTGTGGGGCAGCATTGCTTTCTGCTGCGGCCATTGCCGTGCTTCGTGCCTTTTATCTGTCACCTCTTGAAGGCTTGGGCGCTGAAAGCGGTTCATTTTTCACCACGATACTCACGCTGCTTATCATGACGGTGCTGATTATCTCGCTCAACTTCCTTTCCGTCTACCGTAGGGTTATTTCTACTTGGCGTTAGTCAGGAGGTAGGGGAGATGACGTCTTTTAGATTTTTTGGGAATTTTTCTTTAACATTTGTTAAAAAAATCTCTAAAAAACGTTTCATATCTAAATTTTTGTTATTTTTGCATATAGTTCGCAGCAGACTGCAGTGGATTGTTGTATGCCTACGCATGCCGCATTCCCTTTCGCCGGCAGTCTGACTACGGAAGAATACCTGGAAAACTCTGCCGTGCAGGGTAATGTAAATAACTCAAAATCATTTAATANTTAACCATAATGTTGAACTAAATTAATTCCTGCATGANAAATTTCNATTTTCATCTGAATCGGAAGTTCTGGGCCACCATGGCGATGGTGCTTTGCCTGGCGTTTCCTGCTTTAGCTCAGAAAATTACCGTGCATGGTACCGTTATCGATGAGTATGGCGACCCGCTGATCGGCGCCACAGTCATGGAGAAGGGTACAAGCAATGGTACTGCTGCCGACGTAGACGGCAACTTCGAGCTTAGCGTCAATCCCAATTCCACACTCGTGGTAAGTTATNTAGGTTATNNCCCCANGGACGTAGCAGNCGGCGGTCGCACAACCTTGCACATCGAAATGAAAGAGAACGCAACTCTGCTCACCGAACATGTGGTGATCGGTTACGGCTCTGTCAAGAAATCTGACGCTACAGGTTCAGTAGCAATGGTAGTTCCTGACGAGGTAGAGGCAAACATCGCCACTTCCGCTCAGGACCTGCTCACCGGCGCAAGCCCCGGTGTTGTCGTTACATCCGACGGTGGTAGCCCCCAGGGCGGCGCTACAATCCGTATCCGTGGCGGCGCTTCACTCAATGCTTCCAACGACCCCCTCATCGTCCTCGACGGTGTGCCCTTGGTGTCAGGTGAAGTGTCAGGTATGGGCAACCCCCTCGCTATGATCGCTCCTGACAACATTGAGTCAATGACTATCCTTAAGGACGCATCCGCTACAGCTATCTACGGTTCGCGTGCATCCAACGGTGTCATCATCATTACAACTAAGAAAGGTAAATCAGGCCGTCCGCAGGTCAACTTCTCTGCTACCGTGTCTGTCAACACTCCCCGTAAGGTATGGGGCGTGCTCGGCGCTCAGGAGTATTCAGAGATGATCCGCAACTATTGGGGCGCTGAATCAGAAGCAGCCGCTGCTCTTGGCGATGCCGACACTGACTGGCAGAAGCAAGTGCTCCGCACTGCTGTCTCTCACGAGTACAACCTCTCTGTAGGTGGCACTCTCGGCTTCCTCCCCTATCGCGTCAGCGGTTCCTACACCTCCAATTCAGGTATCCTCAAGAAGACCTGCATGGAGCGTGTCACTGCCGGACTCAGCCTTACTCCCCAATTCTTCGACGGCTTGCTCAAGATCAATGCCAACGTGAAGGGTTATTATATCCACAATGACTGGGGTGACACCGGCTCAATCGGCTCTGCCGTAAGTTTCAACCCCACTCTGCCCGTGATGAACTTCACTCCGGGCAACCTTACCGGCAACAGCCTCTTCCCCTTCTTCTACAACGGCTATACAGTGACTTCCGGCAACAAGCACGTATATAATGTGAATGCTTCACAAAACCCCGTGTCAATGCTCGAAGATAAGGAAAACTATTCAAGCGTATATCGTTCTAACGGTAACATCCAGNTCGACTACGCCATGCATTTCCTNCCCGAACTGCATGNCAACCTCAACCTCGGTTATGACGTGGCTCGCTCCACATCAGTGACTGACGTTGCTCAGAATACTCCGACTGCATGGAAGAACGAACGTCAGAACGGTATGGGTTANCANTCATGGTANTATGAGCTCNGCCGCNACACTCTTCTNGACTTCTANNNCAACTATAAGAAATNTTTCNNAAAGANTGAGTCTGNNGTCGANGTANNGNCCNGCTATTCATGGCAGCGTTTTGACTATCACAACCGCAGCAACGGTACGATCCTCACTACTCCCGGTTTCTACAGCCCCGACCAGACTGGCGGTCAGCTCGTAATCAATCCGGAGACTATCGATCTCGTAGGCACTCCTCAGGGTGTCGTTTATCCCTATCATTCAGGTAATCTGATGCTCGTGTCATTCTTCGGACGTTTGAACTACAACTTCAAGGACACATATCTTCTCACCTTCACTCTTCGTGACGACGGCACATCCCGCTTTGCGAAAGGCAACCGCTGGGGTCTCTTCCCCGCTCTCGCCCTCGGTTGGAAGATCAACAACATGCCCTTTATGGAGAAGTATCGCGCCAACATGAATGAATTCAAGATGCGTCTCGGCTGGGGTGTCACCGGTCAGCAGGACGTAGGTGGTTACTTCCCCGCTATCGCTACTTACTCTCAGTCTACCCAGGGCTCTTGGTATCCCAACATGTTCACAGGCCAGTATCTCCTCGACCCCAACGGTGGTGAGGTGGCTTCCAACATCGCCGGTAATACTTACTACCCCAACGGCTACTCAGCCAACCTTAAGTGGGAGGAAACTACAACTTGGAACGTCGGTTTCGACCTCGGATGGTGGAACAGCCGTCTGACCGTGTCATTAGACTGGTATCTCCGTAATTCCAAAGACCTTCTCTCATTCGTCACTGTAACTCCCGGTGCGTTTACCACCAACATGCTCGACCAGAACATCGGTACTCTCCAGAACATCGGTGTCGAGGCCAACATCGGCGCACGCATCATCGATACAGATGCATTCCAGTGGAAGTCAAGCCTCAATGTGGCATGGAACAAGAACAAGATCACCAAGCTCAACAACGAAGGTACATACGTGCTGACCGGCGGTATCTCCNGTGGTANCGGCAACACCGCTCAGNTNCATGNAGTAGGCTATCCGGNCAACNCCTTCTATCTCTACGAGCAGATCTATGACAAGGATGGTCTCCCCATCGAGGNTGCTTACGTTGACCAGNACNGTAACGNTCAGATTGACTCCAACNACCNTATCATCAAGCACAGCAAGGANCCGAAGNTTACTCTCGCATGGAGCAACAACTTCNCANNGAAAAACTGGGACCTCGGCTTCCAGATCCGTGCATCTATCGGCAACTACGTTTACAACAATGCTCTTGCCGGCAACTGCACACTGAGCGATACCTTCAAGAACGGTCTCAGCAACATGATGAAGACAGACTTCTACTTCCAGGGCGGTCAGACTACCAACACTTATCTGTCAGACTACTGGTTGGAGAACGCCGGCTTCGTACGTTGCGACAACATCACTCTCGGCTACACATGGCCCGGTCTGCTTCACGACAAGCTTCGTCTCCGTGTCTTCGGCGCCGTGCAGAATCCCTTCGTCATCACCAAGTATAAAGGTCTTGATCCCGAGGTATTCGGCGGTATCGACAACAATGTGTATCCGCGTCCCATCACCTTCAACCTCGGTGTTGTGGCTACATTCTAATTGTTTCACTTAATGCGTTACAACATAATGAAATCATATATTAATCGTTTCCTTATCGGCAGCGCGCTTGTAGCCACTATGGGCATGACTTCCTGCGTGGGCGACCTTGACCAGTTCCCTCAGGATGAACGCGTTACAACCGCTTCCAACTTCAAGGAGAATCCCAGAGAATATCTTTCCGGCGCAATGGCAAAGTGCTATTCAGGCATAGCCATCTCAGGACAGACCGGTGCAGGTTCTTCAGATATCTCCGGTCTCGACAACGGCCGCAGCTGCTGGAGCCGCGCCATCTTCATGCTCAATGAGTTTACTACAGATGAGTGCAACTGGATATGGAAAGACTCAGGTGTGTTCGACCTTTGCACCAACACATGGTCAACCAACAATGAGAACGTATTCGGCACATACTCACGTCTGCTGACTCACATCGCTATCTGTAACGACTTCCTCCGCCTCACAACTCCGGAAAGCCTTTCAGGCTTCGGTATTGAGATTGGCGGTACCGGCGACAAGGCAATCTCACAGGCTGATATCGACCAGTTCCGTCTCGAGGCGCGTGCCCTCCGCGGTCTCTCATATTTCTATATGATCGACCTCTTCGGCAACTCAGTAAAATGCTGGGATGACACCCCCGCCGGTGATGCTCCCGTACCCACTAATCGTGCCGACCTCTTCAAACTCGTCACTGACGATCTCGAGGAAGTCCTCACAGCATTCCCCGACGCTACTCCCGTATACGGCCGTATCGGTAGAGACGCTGTCGAGGCACTGCTCGCCAAATTTTACCTCAACGGTGAGGTTTGGACCGGCACCAAATACTTCGACAAGTGTCCTGCAACACTGCCAGACTATCATCAATCGTCACAAAGGCGGTGGTTTCCANGGTTCAGGTCTTACTTACTGCTATCACTACAACTTCTGTNAGAACAATCACATCTTCGCTCCCGGCGGCGGTCGTGATGACCAGAACGAGATTCTCTGGAACATACCTTACGAATATCGTATGACAGAGTCTTACGNCGGCAGCTCATTCCTTATCCTTGCTGCTATCTCNGACAAGAATACTTCAGCAATGTCATGGTTTGGCATCANCGGCCAGTGGACTTGTATGCACGCCCGCACTCAGTTCTCAGAGAAATTCTCTTTCTCCAACGGCCAGTCAATGGACAAGCGTACTTATCTCTGGCTCACAGAGGGTGATGACTTCAATATCAACAACCGTGAATTTACAGAGTATAAGGATGGCTATGTGCCCGTTAAGTTTACCAACGTAGACTGCGATCCCTCACAGACTGACTATACTACCGAGAACTACTGGGCAGACCCGGAGAGCGGCCTTAACCGCTTCGGCAAGCATAACATCGCTGACACCGACCACAACTACGGTATCGATGCTTCTGCAACATTTGCTGACACCGACCTCCCCGTAATCCGTCTGTCAGAGATTTATCTTACAGCAGCTGAAGCTATCGTGCGCGGTGGCGGTGGCAGCCTTGACGATGCCAAGACTTACGTCAACTACGTGCGCGAACGTGCCGGTGTGCCTGCTTGGTCTGTATCCGACCTTACTCTCCAGCATCTTCTCGACGAGCGCGCCCGCGAACTTTATTGGGAGAACTGCCGTCGTACAGACCTCGTGCGCTTCGGTCAGTTTGCCAAGGGTTATACCTGGAACTGGAAGAACAACGTGCCCCTCGGCGCAGACGTAGACGAACACATGAACGTCTTCCCGATCCCGACTCAGGTGCTCACTTCTTACCCGAAGGATCTGAATTACGAGCAGAACAAAGGCTATTAATCTTATTTCTAAATTAAACAATTCTAATCGAAAGTATCATGAATAAGATATCGATTCTGTCGGCTTTCACTGCGCTGGTGGCCCTCAGCCTCACAAGCTGTAAGGATGACACCCAGCCGCGCCTCAAAGATCCCACACCCGGGACATTTGAGGTCTTCGAGCCGGCACTGAACAATTATACATACTTCCTCGACCCCAACTCCACAATCGAGCTCGTCACTTCACAGCCCGATTACGGTCTAGGCACAGTGACCCAGTACGAAATTCAGGCGTGTCTCACTCCCGATTTCGTTGAGGCTTCTGTAGATCCGATCACCGGCGAGGTGGCTAATGAAGCCAACTATCAGGTGCTGATCACCACCAACACTCAGGCACGCATCCAGATGAGCTGTAAGGAGCTCGCCATCGCAATGTGCGCTCTTCACGGTATCACTACCGAGGAGGATATCGACAAATGGGATGATCCCGCCATCAACGGCGTGCAGCCCGTCTATATCCGTGTGGCTGCTTACGTAGCAGACCCGAAGAGCCCCACAGGCTACGTGCCCGGCTCTTACATCCTCTCAAAAGGAGTGAAGCTTAACAAGGTGCAGCCTTATTTCGCTGTCAACGTTCCTCATATCATCTACCTCATCGGTAAGCCGCAAGGCTGGGATATCAATAACGGTGACATGCAGCTTTCAGAGCCAAAGAACGGTATCGGCTCCGATATCTACACCGGTGTATTCGAACTCACTGACGAACTGGTTGGCGCAGCAGGTGGTGGCTTCCGCTTCTACAAGGAACTCGGCAACTGGGGTGATGACGGCAAGTATCCCTCTATCGGTGCCAACGCCAATGACGGTGACAATCTGAAGGTGACTCTTGACGAAGAGACACTTTCCGCCGAAGTCAAGGTAGTGGCAGGTAAGGGTAACTTCCAGATCGAAGGCTGGCCCACTGATCCGACATGGATGGAGATGACGGTCAACCTCGTAAATATGACTGGTAACTTCAAACCCGGTAAAGCTCCGGCTGCTCAATAATGAATAATGCAATGAAAAAGTCAATATTATTTTTAGCAGGTATCGTGGGGCTCAGCCTCGCATCCTGCGACGACACCTCCGATCTCGGTAAGCCTCAGGTGAATACACCCCCGACGGTAATTGCTGCCAACGGCGTCACTGCTACTGCAAGCTCTGTGCTCAGTGCGCCCGCGATCAACCTCAATGACTACCAGAACGTGAATATTCCCATCCTGAATATCACGATGGCAAGTGATTTCCCGGATAATGCCACAGTGGCCGGCACATTCAGAGTAGCCGACAATGAGGATTTCACTAACGCTGTGGAAATACCGGTAACTGTAGAGGTTGTTGAAGAAGCCGCTCCCGAAGCTACTAAAGAGGGTGAGGCCGCTGCCCGCAAGATGATTGGCGTCATCGAGGGCAACCTCTGGGAGGACGCCTTCACTGCAAGCTTCGGCTACAATCCTGCTCCGGAAGAGAACTATTATACATATATTCTCTACATCCAGAATGGCACTGAGGTGACCGAACTTACCGGTGACTATGTCGCTGCTCAGAAAATTCTCGTGACTCCCGTCGACCAGAAATTTACTATCGCAGACCATTACTATATCTTCGGTAAGTATCTTGGCAATGACAACATCAATGATGCTTTGGAGATGTCACACTCTGACAAGCACAAATATGATGATCCCATCTACAAGTATTCCGTTAAGGTTACTGAGGCTACTGTAAGCGACTTCACATGGAAGATTGCCGGCAAGGATGAGCCCGATGCCAACGTATACGGTGTAGTGGATCCCGCTGCTACCAACGGTCAGCTCCGTCTCCTCTCACAGGGCGGTGTTCCGGGTCAGATTGCTCTGGAAGGCTCTTGGACAATAGAGGTGGATATGCTCAAGAAGACATACTCCATCCGTCTTGCAGCCGATCAGCTCTATGTAGTAGGTGGTGCTACCAACGGTGGCTTCAATGAGAAGGCTCTCGGTCTGCCCACAAGCGATTTCGTCAATTACACGGGCTTTGGTCTGATCAAGACTGACTTCAAGCTCTACACAGAGAAAGACCTGAAGAAGGGTATCTCTTACGGTGCAGGTGAGACTGTAGGTTCTCTCGCCATCGGCGGTGATGCCATCAAGGTGGCCAGCGCTAAGTCTCTCAAGCTTTACTACATGAATGCCAACGTGGTGCAGCTCACTTATGATGTNACGGAGNTCAAGAGCATCGGNGTGGTAGGTACTGTCAACAACTGGGGCNCGATNATTTCCAGCGTNATGCCGACATCAAGCTGAAGGCTGACGCCAACAAGACCAAGTGGTCAGCTGACGTGACTGTATCCGCTGCCGGCGAGTACAAGTTCCGTTGCGACAACGACTGGGCTATCAACCTCGGTGGTTCTCTTGACAATCTGACCTTCGGCGGCGACAACCTCAACTTTACCGAGGCCGGTACGTATACCGTTACACTCGACCTCTCTAAGGTGCCCTACAGCGCTACTGTAGTCAAAAAGTAATCAGCAATAACGTATCTCTGCGGGGCTACGGCCTCGCAGAGATAATAACTATCAATTATCAAGACAATGAAAAAGACTTTCAAATATCTGATGTCGCTCGTGGCTGTAGTGATGCTGAGCTTTGCTTTCGCATCCTGCACCAATGAGGATAACGTTGATTTCGGTCCTGTAGGCAACTGGAG
>WFLX010117017.1_pt1 | contig 15442 bp, 12 predicted proteins | sample 4967041 | NCBI WGS metagenome assembly WFLX01 (sample SAMN12857096, study PRJNA449069) | gut metagenome | isolation source: stool from male and female vole | host: Microtus ochrogaster | place: USA:Florida | collected 2017 | reverse complement strand
CTTATTAGTCCAATTAGTCTAATTAGTCTAATTTGTCTAATTGGGCTAACTGGTCTTCATTGGGAAAGCGGGGGTATAAGATTTATTATTTTTTTTGAGGAGGGGGAGAGTTTGGGATTTTAATCATTTGTAAAGATAGATTCTTGCTTTTTGTGGGAGTTCGTGACTGATTTTGTTCATGTGTCAATGTGATTAATTGCAATGTGATTGCTTGTGGCATCGGTTGATTTTGGGTTTTATTTGTTTTTGTAAAAAAATGTAATATTTTTTGAACTCTTTTGGGGATGATATGTTTTATTTATGAAGCTTGAAAATGGTGATAGCTCCACATAAATAACATAAACCTATAAATAATTAATCTTATTAAAACTATGGCACAGAACACAGCCACCCTCGAGGGCATCAAAGTCGTAGACTTTACCGAAGTACAATCGGGCCCTTCATGTACTCAAATGCTCGCCTGGCTTGGCGCAGATGTAATCAAAATCGAACGTCCCGGTGTCGGCGACGCAACTCGTAAAGAACTTCAGTTTAACCCTGATCTTCCAAGCTACTATTTCTTGCAGCTTAACAGTGATAAGAAATCTCTTGCTCTTGATGCTAAGACTCCTGATGGAAAGGAGATCCTTACTAAGCTTATCAAGGAATGCGATATCTTCGTAGAAAACCTTCACCCGGGTGCAATGGACAAGCTCGGTTTCAGCTGGGAGGTGGTTCATGAACTTAATCCTAAGTGTATCTATGGTACTATCAAGGGATTCCCTCTTTCATCCAAGTATAAAGATCTTAAGGCATATGAACCTATCGCACAGGTGACAGCAGCTGCCGCAACAACCACTGGTTGGTATGAGGGTGAATATAACATTCCTACTCAGAGTGGTGCAGCTCTTGGCGATTCAAATACCGGTATGCACCTTCTTATTGGTCTTCTCGCAGCTCTTCAGCAGCGTAACAAGACAGGCGAAGGATGCTACGTATATCAGTCAATGCACAATGCATGTCTTAACCTTTGCCGTATTAAGACTCGTGACCAGCTTACTCTTGATAAGATCGGTTACCTTACCCAGTTCCCACAGTATCCTAACGGTAAGTTTGGTGATTGTGTGCCTCGTTCAGGTAACATCGAAGGTGGTGGCGTACTTGGTTGGACATATAAATGTAAACCAGCCGGCGGATATGATTCAGCGCTTGATGCCAACAATTATGTCTACATCATCCTTCAGAGAGGTGAGAAAGATTTCGAACTCGCTTGCAAGGGCTTAGGTTTTGAGGATTGGTTGACAAATCCTGACTTCAACACGGCAGATGCACGTGACAAGCACAAACAGGAGATCTACGCTCGTATCGGTGCATGGACAGCCGACAAGACTAAATATGAAGTCACAGAGATACTTTCTAAGTATGGCGTACCTGTTGGTCCGGTATTGTCTACTAAGGAAATCATGACAGATGAAAGCCTCTATGATGGCAATACACTTGTAAAAATCAATCAGGGTGGTGAAATCGGTGAATTCGTGACTGTAGGTGTTCCATTCACTATGAGTAACTATCAGCCAACTTATGGACCTTGTCCTACACTTGGTGGCAACACTGAGGAGATTCTTGACTCGCTTNGTTACACNGCAGAGCAGCNGGCTGCCATGNAGGCTAACGGAACAACAGCTCCGATGCCCANACCANCNGNAGCTCCGGCAAAANAATTGAAATCACTTATTGATCAGGTCTTTAAGGGGATTCCTTAAGGACCTGAATCTTTAAAATTAACGATCAACGATCAATAATTAATTGTCATGATTTATCTGGATGAGACATGATGAATCAGGAAAATATAATACAAGACATTAAAACTAAACCACTATATAATCAAAAATCTAAATATTATGGAAAATACAGCAACAAAACCGGCAGCAACTACTGCTCCTAAATTTCCTGAGCAGGTGACCGGTATGTACATATTGGCAGAAAGCCTCAAACGTCTCGGACTTATGGATGTCTATGGTCTGGTCGGCATACCTGTCACTGAAGCTGCATATGCAATGCAGAAAATCGGCATCAATTATTATGGTTTCCGTTTCGAGCAGCAAGCCGGTATGGCAGCTGCAACCCATGGATATCTTACCAAGCAACCGGGTGTGCTTCTGACAGTTTCTTCTCTTGGATTTATGAATGGCTTGACCGCAACTACTAATGCTACTGTCAACTGCTACCCGATGATACAGATTTCCGGTGCTTCCGATCCTACAATGGTAGACATGGATATGGGTACATACGAGCAGCTTGATCAGCTCAATACAGCACGTCCCTTCGTAAAGGCAGCCTTCCGCTGCTCACATGCTAAGGATATACCTTCAGCAGTAGCACGTGCCTATCGTGCAGCAGTCAGCGGGCGCCCCGGTGGTGTGTATATTGATATGACTACTCCGGCACTTGGAGAAATTATGGATGCATCTGAGGCAGAAAAGCTCTTCTACGAACCGGTAGACGTGGCTTCCCCTGTAGCTCCTACACAGAGTGCAGTAGACCGTGCGGTAGAGATCCTTACTTCAGCAAAGCGTCCTGCGATCCTTCTTGGTAAGGGTGCTGCTTATGCACAGGTCGACGACAAGATCAAGACACTCATTGAAACTTACAAGATACCTTATCTTGCAATGTCGATGGCAAAGGGTCTGATGCCCGATAATGGTGAGCTTAGCGCATTGAGTTGTCGTTCTACCATTATGGAAAAGGCAGATGTAGTGATGGTGATCGGTGCACGTATCAACTGGATGCTTTCATTCGGCCGCGGCAAGTGGAATCCTGAGATGAAGTTTATCCAGCTTGATGTAGAGCCAAGGGAAATTGACCGTAATGTGCCAATCGCCGCTCCTGTAGTTGGCGATATGGGTGAATCTCTTGACATGATTCTTGCTGCAATGAAGGGAAAGACAATGGCAACCGACCCACAATGGCTTTCATCTCTTCAAGCAGAGTCAAAGGTTAAGAATGCCAAGTTTGCAACCCGTCTTGAAGATGCATCAAAGCTTATGCCAATGACCCACTGGACCGCACTTTCAGCCGTGAAACCTGTTTTGGAATCAAATCCTGACGTAATCCTTATCAATGAGGGTGCAAATACACTTGATGATACGCGTGACTCAGTGGATATGTTCTTGCCTCGTCATCGTGTAGACTGTGCTTCATGGTCGATCATGGGTATGGGTATGGGTTCCGCTATCGGCGCAGCCGTTGCTACCGGAAAGAAGGTAGTAGCAGTAGAAGGTGACTCCGCATTCGGCTTCTCCGGCATGGACTTCGCAACTATCTGCCGATATAAACTCCCTGTAACAGTCGTGATCTTCAACAATGGTGGTATCTACAATGGTATAGGTGTCAACCCATCTGGTGGGGATGCTCCAGCTCCTACAACACTTGATATCAACGCCAAGTATAACCTTATCGGTGAGGCATTNGNAGCCAACAACTACNGTGTTGACAATNCAGCCGATCTTAAGAAAGCCCTTGAAGATGCAATTGCATCCGGCAAGCCTTGCTTGATTGATGTGCAGCTGGCCGACAACTCTGGCGCCGAAAGCGGACACATCGGATATTTGAATCCGGCTCCGCTGATTAAATATACAGTGTAACCATAAAGCGCCTCTCTGAGGCTACAGAGATAATAGTCTGGGACCCCAGGCTTCAGCCTGGGGTTTCTACATATAAAANAGAACTTAAGAAATTATTATGAACCTTATAAATTAATTCTACTATGGATATATCGCACGTTATTCTATACGCCATTGTCCCGATCATAGTGGTGATGCTGGCAGGTTTTATTGCCGGAAAGAAAGGGGCGTTTTCAGGAGAAGATGCCAAGAAATTTAACAAGGTCGTGCTCGACTTCGCATTGCCGGCAGCCCTTTTCGTATCAATTGTGCAGGCATCCCGCGCAGATCTTGTAAAGGATATTAAGCTGACAATTGTGTCAACGATAGGTATCATGGCATGTTTCATGATAGTCTACTTCGTATTTAAATATTGTTTTAAGAAAAATACCGGTGCTGATGCGGCAGTTTCAGCATTGATCAGTGGATCTCCGACAATCGGATTCCTTGGTTTTGCGGTTTTGGAACCTATTTTTGGTACATCTCCTTCCGTAGCCCTTGTGGTAGCGATCGTAGGTATCGTGGTAAATGCAATCGGTATTCCTGTTGGTCTTTCATTGATGAATGCATCATTGGAGAAGCAGAACCCGGGATCAACAAAAAAGGAGAGTGCTTGGAAGCCAGTGCTTCACGCGCTTGAGCAGCCTGTAGCATGGGCGCCTATCTTGGCAGTGATCTGGGTAGTAGCCGGAATTCCTTGGCCAAAAGAACTCAGCCCATCCTTCGACCTTATTGCAAAGGCAAATGCTTCAATGGCAGTTTTCTCAGCAGGTATTACACTTTCAGCAATCAAGATTCAGATCAACTGGCAGGCAGTGCTTGGCTCAATCATGAAGATGATCATGATGCCTGCAGTGGTATTGATCCTCGGTCTCATATTCAAGATGGATCCTCTCAACTTGAAGATGCTTGTAGTGGCAGCAGCCCTTCCGCCAGCCTTCTCAGGTATCATTATTGCCGATGAGTATGATACATACGTCGCAACCGGTACGTCTTCTCTGACATTGTCAGTGATCCTCTTCATCGGATTCTGTCCGCTTTGGATTTGGCTGACAGACTTGGCTATCGGAGCATTCTGATGATTAACGATAAACGATAAACGATTATCGAAAAGTTGCATAAAGTGACTCTCTGAGACTACTTATAAAATTGTTATGTTACCTCAGGCTTCGGCCTGGGGTTTTTGCGTAATGTCAGGTANGAGACTTGATAGATGTTTTGGCGGCGGTGGGAACCGGCNGAAAAGCTTATTTTATGTTAAAAGTGGGGTAATGTCAAGATTTTTTTGTAATTTTGCCACGTATTATGCGACGATTTTTCTTAATATTGGTTACGTTGTCGATTCTTGCCTTTGTCCTTGCCCAGCCGGCGATGCACTTGGAAGTGAGGAGCGACATGGTTTCCCTGTCGGATATAGCCGGCGGGGATGAACCGCAACTGCCGGAAATCGTCGCAACAAATCTTCCGGAGGGTGATACTTTGGTAGGTTTAAAACCCATGGACGAAAAGGAATTGCTTGAGCTCAGAGACAGTATCGCCTCTGATAGCCGGGCGATAAATTATGATGACCGGGAAGCTCTGATTCCAGATTCCATATCTATGGAAGATATGGAAAATGTGGAATATGAGGATACCGATAGCATTGAAGATAGGGATAGTATTGAAGAGGAGCGCACCGCCGTGACCCGCATCAATCGTGAGAAAGTGGATCTGGATAACAGTGTGACATTCTCGGCAAAAGACTCCGTATTATTGCTTGGCAATAAACTTGCTTTTCTCTTTGGCAATGGAGAAGTGGAGTATGGCACGTTTAAGCTCAATGCAGATGAAATAAAGATGGTGATGGACTCCACTACCGTCTATGCCAACGGTAGGGTTGACAGTCTTGGAGAATTGCAGGGGAAACCCGTATTTCAAGATGGAGGCGACACCTACGAGTCAAAGACTATGTCGTATAACTTCAAGAATCAGAGAGGATTCATTACAGATATCATNACTGAGCAGGGTGAGGGATACCTGACNGGNGGNCGTTCGAAGAAAATGGAAGNTGGCAGTTTCTTTGCTGAANATGCGATNTNTACNACTTGTGACGAACATGACCATCCTCACTTCTATATGAAACTGACCAGAGGCAAGATGCGTCCAGGAAAGGACGTGGTGTCGGGCGCCGCATATATGGTGGTGGCAGACGTGCCGCTTCCTCTTGCCCTNCCTTTCGGCTATTTCCCATTCAGCAAGGAATATTCTTCCGGTATTATTTTCCCGACCTTTGGCGATGACTACAATCGGGGATTTTATGCTCGCAACGGCGGATATTATTTTGCATTCAGCGACTATGTAGACTTGGCACTAACCGGAGAAATCTACACCAAGGGATCTTGGGGCGTGACAGGAAGGTCGTCTTACAAAAAGAGATATAAATACAACGGATCTTTTAATATCTCTTATCTTTCTACAGTGATGGGAGACAAAGGACTTCCTGACTATTCGAAGCAAAACAACTTTCAGGTGGTATGGAGCCACTCGATGGATGCGAAATCTAACCCGAACATGTCGTTTTCAGCATCTGTCAACTTCTCAACATCCGGATATACGCGTAATGACCTTAACTCATATTATTCCAACTCATTCACTGAGAATACGAAATCGAGTACCGTCAATATGACGTATCGTTTTCCGGGTACGAAATGGACAGCCAGTGCCTCGACCAACATCAGCCAGAGAACGCAAGACTCCACGCTTGCGGTGTCTTNNCCTAACNTGAATGTAACNNTAAGNCAGGTGGCACCNTTNAAGAGAAANAANGCGGCNGGAGCCGAGAAATGGTATGAAAAAATAAAGCTGAGCTACAGCGGACAATTCCAAAACTCACTGACAGCACAGCAGGACGTATTCTTCAAGAAAAGCATCATTAAAGACTGGAGGAACGGATTCAGACACTCTGTGCCTGTCTCTGCTACATTTACTGTGCTAAAATACATCAATGTGTCGCCGTCGTTGTCAATGACCGACCGCATGTATACTTCCAAAATCAAGAGAGATTGGGATCCCAACAAGTCGGCAGAAGTGCTCGATACATGCTATGGCTTTTATAACTTGTTTGACTTCAGCGCATCTCTTTCAGCCGACACAAAGCTTTATGGCTTCTATAAGCCGATGAAGTTTCTTGGCGACAAGGTGCAGATGATTCGCCACGTGTTGACGCCAAGCCTATCATATAGCTATACTCCTGACTTTAGCGATCCGATGTGGGGAGTCTATGGCCAGTATTCCTACATGAATAATGCCGGCCAAAACATCACCAGAAAATACAGCTATTTCCAGCATGGAGTTTTCGGAAGCCCGGGACAGGGATTGTCGAGTTCTGTGTCGCTTTCACTCTCCAACAATCTTGAAATGAAAGTGAAGAGTGATCAGGATTCAACCGGAGTAAAGAAGATATCGCTGATCGAGAACTTGTCGTTGAGCCAGAGTTATAATTTTGCCGCAGACTCCATGAACTGGAGCAACCTAAACACGTCGATTCTGTTGCGACTGACAAAGAGTTTCAACTTGAATCTGAGCGCGACGTGGGATCCTTATACCTATGCCNTGAATTCAAGCGGGCAGCCTGTNAGAGTCAACAAGACGAGATTGCAAGCCCACAAAGGATGGGTGAAGCTGACATCGACGGGAACATCGTTTAGCTACACCATAAATAACAGCACTTTTAAAAGAAAGAAGGACACCAACGACAAGACTAATAAAAATAAGAACAACCGCAACTTTGATGAAGATGAAGACTACGATGAAGATGAAGATATCTCACTTGCAGATTCAGCTCCATCGCGGAGAAAAAGAGGAAACCAGGAAGAGGAAAAGAAGAGTGATGCCGACGGCTACACGCCGTGGGAGTGTCCGTGGAGTCTTTCCTTTAATTATTCAGTCAATTACGGACTTGGCGACTTCAACTATAAGAAGATGGATTATAACGGGAGGTTTACCCAGAATCTCTCGATCTCGGGCAATATACGCCCCACAAAGAACTGGAACTTCTCAATGTCGTGTAGCTATGATTTCCAAGCCAAGAAGATCGCTTATATGAACTGCAATATCTCTCGCGACATGCACTGCTTCACTATGACATGCTCGATCATACCGGTTGGTATGTATAAGAGTTTCAATTTCAATGTTGCGGTCAAGTCTTCGCTTCTTAAAGACATCAAGTATGACAAGCAATCGTCGCGCCTGAATGGCATCAATTGGTAGAGTATTTACGATTTTATTTGGATTATTGAGAAAAGTTTATTAATTTTGTAAAGATTTTACCGCAAAATGGCCCGAACATTACACCGGATAATCAACGAACTTCGGCAGATGGCAATGTTGCTTGCGAAGCAGCGAGACAAAGCAACTGCTGAATCAGAGAGGCTTACGCAAGAAAATGAGGCTTTAAAGGAGCAACTTGCGGAATGCCAACGGGAGTTGCAGGCATCAAAGATGGAAGTGGATTTTCTTACAATTTCCCATCGGCTTGCCGACTCACCNGAGAATCTTATCTCGGCGCGNAGAAGGCTGCAACGGTTGATCGCAAAAATAGACAGATGCGTCACTCTCCTCAAGGAAGACGCAGACATCAGCTGATGAAATCTAACGAGACCAAAATAAAGATAGACGTTAAAGTAGGCGAAGTTCGCTTTCCGCTGACTATCCCATTTTCTCAGCAGGATCATGTAAGGCGGATTGAGACTGAGCTAAAACTCTATATGCGGGAACTTAAGACTAATTTCCCCAATAAAGAGCCGATAACCTATCTCGCCATGACNGCGTATCATTTTGCCTCCTATTCTTTCTCGCTAAAGGAAANATATGAGGAAGAGTCGGANGAAGCCGAAAGACTATTGATAGATCTTTCGAAGCTCTGCGGCNACGACATGGTTGAATATGGCGACATTCCTTCAGAAGAATTTGACATTTTCTGACGGTCTGGTTTTTTCCCTTGCAGCAGATATCTTACGTTTTCCTTCCAGCATTTTTGCGGGAAGGTTTTGGCGTTTGTGTGAAATGAACATTTAAACAATAAGTTATAATTATAGATAAAAACAATAATAACAATATAAAAAACAATATTATTTACGTAAAGATATGACAACAGCAATATGGATCATCATAGCCGTTGTGGCTGCAGCAGCAGGATATGTGGCTGCATCTATGATGAGCAAAAAGAATGCCAACAGCAGGGCACATTTGATTCTCGAAGAGGCTCGCAAGGATGCCGAAGTGATAAAAGATAAGAAAATCATTGAAGCAAAAGAGCAGGAGGTGAAGATACTTGCCGATGCTGAACGCAATGCCAACTCCAAAATGCAGAAGGCACAAGCTTCTGAAGCCCGCGCCAAGCAACGGGAGATGCAACTCAACCAACAGCAGAATGAACTTAATCGCCGCAAGAAAGAGCTTGATTCTCAGAAGCAGAGTCTCGACACCCGGATGAACAATGCTGAGAATCTTGAACGCACGCTTGAAGTGCGCAAGGGGGAAGTGGAGCATCTCTATCGCCAGGCACAGGAGCAGCTTGAGCATATCTCAGGGCTCTCAGCTGAAGAAGCCAAAGAGCGTCTGATAGAGAGCCTGAAAGATGAGGCGAGGACAGCAGCCCAAGGCTATATCAACGATATCATGGACGAGGCAAAACTTACAGCGAATAAGGAAGCCAAGAAAATCGTCATACAATCAATACAGCGTGTTGCCACAGAGGCAGCTGTAGAAAACTCTGTCACAGTATTCCATATTGAGAACGATGAGATAAAGGGACGTATAATCGGTCGAGAGGGTCGCAATATTCGTGCGCTTGAAGCTGCAACCGGAATCGAAATCATTGTTGATGATACTCCTGAGGCTATCGTGCTTTCCGGTTTTGACCCCGTGCGCCGTGAGATAGCGCGCCTTGCACTGCATCAGCTCGTGCTTGACGGTAGAATCCACCCTGCTCGCATTGAAGAAGTAGTGGCCAAGGTGAAAAAGCAGATCGAGGAAGAAATCAACGAGACCGGTAAGCGCACTTGCATAGATCTTGGAATCCATGGACTTCACCCTGAACTTATCAGGATGGTAGGCAAGATGAAATACCGCTCTTCTTATGGGCAGAACCTCCTGCAGCACGCAAGGGAAACAGCTAACCTCTGTGCTATCATGGCAGCTGAACTTGGACTTAATCCTAAGAAGGCTCGCCGTGCCGGTCTCTTGCATGATATTGGCAAAGTGCCTGATGATGATCCGGAGATCCCACATGCTATATTCGGCATGAAACTGGCTGAAAAATTCAAGGAAAAACCAGACATTTGCAACGCAATTGGCGCTCACCATGATGAAGTGGAGATGACTTCACTGCTGTCGCCGATAGTGCAGGTGTGTGATGCTATTTCAGGTGCACGACCCGGTGCACGTCGTGAAATCGTAGAAGCTTACATCAAGCGTCTCAACGACCTTGAACAGCTTGCCCTTTCTTATCCGGGTGTGATAAAGACTTATGCGATCCAGGCTGGTCGCGAACTCCGCGTGATCGTTGGAGCCGATAAGATTTCTGATGAAGAAATTGAGAGCCTGTCAGCCAATATAGCCAAGAGAATCCAGGATGAACTTACTTATCCGGGCCAGGTGAAGATTACAGTGATCCGTGAGACTCGTGCCGTGGCATATGCCAAATAATAAGGAGTGGAGCCTATGGATGAAATGGAAAATATAATCGAAGCCGAAACTACGCCAACTCCTGAAAGCAAGCCGCTGCCTGACTGCACGGATTGCTCCGGGTGCGACACCGGGTGTGGCACCGGAGGCTGCTCTTCGGGGGATGGCGACGAATGTGGCGGTTGCGGTGCGCATAAGGTGATGGGATGGCGGCGGGAGCCGCGTGGAAAGCTCTATGCCACCAATTGGCTTGGAGACATATCTACGTCGGCAGATTTTCCTGCCGTACAAGTCCAGTTTAAAAATACCCGTGCCGGTTTTTATGTCAATCCTTCGAAGCTTAGTCTTGAGATTGGCGACCTTGTTGCAGTCGAAGCTGCCAATGGTCATGACATAGGGCAGGTGACGATGGTAGGACCTCTTGTCAGAATGCAGATGGTGAAGGCAAAACTTGATCCTGATAATCTCGAAGAGCTTAAAAANATCTTCAGAAAAGCAAGGCCTTCTGATTTAGAGCGTTTCAATGAGGCAAGAAGTAAGGAGCACAGCACTATGATCAAGTCGCGTGCCATAGCGGAGGAACTTGGTCTGAATATGAAGATCGGAGATGTAGAATATCAAGGAGACGGCAGCAAAGCCATCTTCTACTACATAGCCGACGAGCGTGTAGACTTCAGGAAACTGATCCGCATCCTTGCCGATGAATTCAAGGTTAGGATAGAGATGAAGCAGATTGGCGCAAGGCAAGAGACCGGACGAATCGGAGGTATCGGACCCTGCGGACGCCCACTTTGCTGCTCAAGTTGGATGACGCATTTCGTAAGTGTAGGCACAGGGGCTGCCAGGATGCAGGATCTTTCGATGAATCCCCAGAAACTCGCAGGGCAGTGCGCCAAGTTGAAATGCTGCCTTAATTTCGAGATAGATGCTTATGCCGAAGCAGTCAAGCAACTTCCTTCTAAAGAAATAGTGCTTCAAACAAAGGATTCAGATTTCTTCCTTTTCAAGACAGANATNCTGACACGAACATTGACGTATAGCACTGACAAGAGGATGGGGGCTAATCTGACTGTCATCCCCGCTTCAAGAGCCTTTGAGATCATTGCACTCAACAAGCAGGGTATCAAACCCGATAAACTGGCAATAGAAGCAGACGAGGAGGATGTAAAGAGGGAATATATTGACCTTACTGATCAGGATGCCCTCACTCGCTTCGATAAGGCTAAGAAAAAGAAGGCTAAACATAAGCAAGCAAATCAGGGAGCAGCTCAACCTCAGAAGAATCCGGACAAGAAGGAACAACCGGAACAGCAGAAAGAAGAAGAGACTCCCGACAATGCAGTGCGCAAATCAGGCCACCAACGCCGTCATAAACGAAAGCAGAACAACAAAGACCAAAAGACAAGCAATTTGCATACAAATGACTCCCATGATTCTTAAGGAGAAACTGACTAATCCGATATTCAATGTCATCGGCGTTACTGCCGATGATATGGGACTGGAGGTGTATGTAGTCGGAGGATTTGTCAGAGACATATTCCTTGGGCGGCATTCTGCCGATCTCGATTTCGTGACCGTAGGAAGTGGAATTGATCTTGCCAGAGGAGTGGCAAAACGTCTCGGCAAGAAAGGTAGGCTTACAGTGTATGCCAATTATGGCACAGCGCAAATTCGCCATAAGGATCTTGAACTGGAGTTTGTAGGAGCCAGAAGGGAAAGTTATTCGCGAGACTCTCGCAATCCTATTGTGGAAGACGGGACTCTTGATGACGACCAAAAACGACGAGACTTTTCGATCAATGCCATGGCAATTTGCCTAAACAAAGACAGATTTGGGGAGCTCGTTGACCCATTCAATGGTCTTTCAGATCTTGACAAGAAGATAATTCGGACTTCGTTGGATCCTGACGTGACTTTCAGTGATGATCCTCTTAGGATGATGAGAGCCATTCGCTTTGCCACACAACTTGAGTTTGACATACTTCCTGAAACTTTCGCCGGCATCAAGCGCAATGCTGATAGAATAGACATTATTTCGAAAGAGCGTATAAATGATGAGCTCGGAAAAATCATGCGTTCCCGAAAGCCTTCCATTGGATTCCTGCTTCTGGATGAGAGTGGNTTGCTCGAGCGGATCATGCCGGAAGTGTATGCCTTAAAGGGNGTCGAAACGGTAGGGGGACGCGCTCATAAAGACAACTTNATTCATACACTCAAGGTGGTGGATAATGTAGCTGANCGATCGGACAATGAATGGCTCAGATGGGCGGCACTCTTGCACGACATTGCAAAGCCTGTCACTAAAAAATGGGACAATACACTTGGCTGGACATTCCATAACCATAATTTCATAGGAGAGAGGATGGTGCCGAAGATATTCCAATCGATGAAGATNCCNCTCAACGAGAAGATGAANTNTGTGCAAAANCTTGNNGGTCTNCATANGNGTCCGCAGCAAGTTGGAGAAGAAGGTGTGAGTGATTCGGGCGTGAGGCGCTTGCTGACAGATGCGGGAGAAGATGTGGAAGACCTTATGATACTTGCAGAATCAGATTTGACATCGCGCAATCCAATAAAAATAAAGTCGGCATTGGATGGATTCTTGGCCCTGCGAGAGAGGATGAAAGAAATAATAGCGGCAGATGACTACCGAAAATGGAAAAATCCAATCAATGGCAATGAAATCATGGAGCGTCTCGGCATTCCTCCGTCGCAAGAGATATCAAGGCTGAAGCAGATGGTGAAAGATGCTATACTGGATGGTCTGATACCAAACGATCATGATGCTGCTTGGAACTATATAGAAGAGCATAGATTTGATGAGCAGCAAAAGCCATGACATTAAAAAGTGAATTATCAAGCTAAAGATACAATAAACAGTATGGAATCTGCGTTTGAAAATAAGAGAGATTCCAACACAAAACCGAGAGTGTTATCCCTATAGATTACTGAACCTTATAAAAACTTACGAATATGTGTGGAATAGTAGGATATGTAGGAGAAAGATCTGCCTATGATATTCTGATTAAAGGCTTGCACCGCTTGGAATACAGAGGATATGACAGTGCGGGAGTCGCGCTTGTGAGCCCATCTGGAAAACTCAATGTGTATAAGTCGCGAGGGAAGGTATCCAACCTCGAAGATTACTGTAGAGATAAGGATACAGCAGGCGGCACAGGCATAGCCCATACACGCTGGGCTACTCATGGCGAGCCTTCTGACCGCAATGCACATCCTCATTTCAGTGAAGATGAAGAGATCGCTCTGGTGCACAATGGCACTATCGAGAATTATAAAGTGCTCAAAGATGCTCTTATCCAGAATGGTTGTAAATTTCAGTCAGAAACCGACACTGAGGTGCTTGTGCAGCTTATCGAGTATATAAGGACACATAATGACTGCACTCTTCTTGAGGCAGTCAAGGAAGCTCTTAGGCAAGTGGTAGGTGCTTATGCCATTGCCGTCATAGAAAAAAACAAACCCGATACCATCATTGCCGCCCGCAAAAGTTCCCCGCTCGNCATAGGAANCGGNGNAGGGGAGNNGTTTTTGGCTTCTGATGCTACTCCTATTGTAGAATATACTAAAGATGTAGTCTACGTGAAGGATAATGAGATAGCGATAGTGTCGAAGAAAGAGCCGCTGAAGCTTATCAACCTCAATGATGAGGAGACAAAAGTTGATGTGAAAAAACTTGAGTTCTCCATTTCTCAGCTTGAGAAGGGAGGGTATCCTCATTTTATGCTGAAAGAAATCTTTGAGCAGCCTCTGACGCTNCGCGATTGCATACGCGGCAGAGTAGTGGATGANGGAAAGAACATTATCGTCAGCGGAGTATTGGATAGCAAGGAAAAATTCTTGAATGCAAAGAGGANGAATAANNGTAGCGTGTGNCACTTCNTGGCATGCTTCNCTTNTTGGAAAANANCTGATCNAAGATATGTGTCNCATTCCTGTGGAAGTGGAATATGCGAGCGAGTTCCGCTACAGCAATCCGGTGATTGATGAGAGAGATATCGTGATAGCTGTCTCCCAGAGCGGTGAGACCGCAGATACTCTTGCTGCTATCCAGATGGCACATGAGGCCGGGGCTTACGTCTATGGCATAAGTAATGTGGTGGGTAGCTCCATTCCGCGCAATACGGATTCCGGCACATATATACATGTAGGTCCGGAGATCGGCGTGGCGTCAACAAAGGCATTTACGGGACAAGTGATGGTGCTTACACTAATTGCCATGGCAATTGCCGGGCTAAAAGGCACTATGGCGCAAGAAGAACTTGACAAGATAGGAGAGGAGATACTTAAGATTCCGGATTACGTAAAACAGACTCTTGAGTTGAACGATCAGATAGAACGACTGTCNCTGATTTTCACTTATGCCCACAATTTCCTTTATCTGGGACGCGGATATAGCTATCCTGTGGCTCTTGAGGGGGCCTTGAAATTGAAGGAAATATCCTATATCCATGCAGAAGGGTATCCGGCTGCTGAGATGAAGCATGGCCCAATTGCTCTTATTGATGCCGAAATGCCTACAGTGATCATTGCCCCTAATGACCATCTGTATGAAAAGATCGTCAATAATGTGCAGCAAGTAAAGGCGCGACATGGAAGTGTCATAGCAATCGTCACAGAAGGTGATAAGGAGATAAAGAATATCGCGGATTATGTCATAGAAGTGCCAGATGTTCCGGAATGCCTTACTCCGATCATCACCAGTGTCCCCTTGCAACTTCTTTCATATTATATTGCGATAAATAAGGGTAAAGATGTGGATATGCCCCGAAATCTTGCAAAATCGGTGACAGTGGAATAAAAAACGCATTCCTTTGAATGAAAATGAAATAAGCAACAATCATAAAAATTCAAATGCGTGCGAGCAAAAAAAATTGATGTTCGCACGCGTTTTTTTTGATGAAAAATTTGGTTGGTAAGAAAAAAAGTTATAACTTTGCACTCGGTTTCGGGAATGAATGAGAAATTCAGACTTGAAAACGCTAAAACAAGCAAAAATGCCTCTTTAGCTCAGTTGGCCAGAGCACGTGATTTGTAATCTCGGGGTCGTTGGTTCGAATCCGACAAGAGGCTCAAGAACAATGAAATTTTGGGCGAATACCAGAGTGGCCAAATGG
>WFLX010153485.1_pt1 | contig 15447 bp, 11 predicted proteins | sample 4967041 | NCBI WGS metagenome assembly WFLX01 (sample SAMN12857096, study PRJNA449069) | gut metagenome | isolation source: stool from male and female vole | host: Microtus ochrogaster | place: USA:Florida | collected 2017 | reverse complement strand
AGACAACTTCATGAACTCGATTGGCGATACTTATTTCATCTATAATAATTATAGTGGAAGTTCTTCATCTCGATGGGGATCTGGTATTCAGCAACCCTTAAGTTATCTCGGTTATAATTCAGAGGTANATATTGTACTGAAATCCTATTANGGTTTCTCNGATGNAGCCACTACCNGCATTCCGTTCCTCGTGANTGTACGCTACTTCANGNCAGAATATTANTAAACTTAAATAACTATATTTCTTTAGCGCAATTTGAAAGTTATATAAATTTGTAAGGTCTTAAAGTTGTAATAGCCTAATAACAAAACTTTATCGTGAGGGTAGATTAACCTTATAACCTCATAACCTTATAACCTTTAAGTTGAGCACGCGAAACTTAAATTAATAATTTATCATTGTAAAAATGAGTCTCATAAAATCTATATCCGGCATCCGAGGCACTATCGGAGGGCAAAATGGCGACGGACTTGGGGGAGTTGATGTCGTCAAGTTTACAGCTGCTTACGCTCAGCATATAAAGAATGTCAATGGAGGAAGGGCAGGAAAGATCGTTGTGGGTCGTGATGCCCGTATTTCAGGCCCAATGGTCTCCCATCTTGTCGTAGGCACATTGATGGCAATGGGATTTGATGTTATTAATATAGGTCTCGCCACTACTCCTACTACCGAATTGGCAGTGGTAGGAGAAAATGCTGATGGCGGCATCATCCTCACTGCAAGCCATAACCCGATCCAATGGAATGCCTTGAAGCTTCTCGACAAGAATGGCGAGTTCCTGACAGATGCCGCTGGCAAGGAGGTGATACGCATTGCCGAGAAGGAAGAATTTGTTTTTGCCGACGTCATGGAGCTTGGCTCAGAATATATTAATGATACTTGGGGAGAGCGACATATTGATATGGTGAAATCTTTGCGACTCGTAGATGTTGAGGCAATCGCCAAAGCAGATTTTACAGTCGCAGTGGATGCTGTAAATTCTGTAGGCGGTATTGTGATTCCTCGTCTGCTCAAGGCTCTTGGAGTTAAGAATGTGATAGAGCTAAATTGTGAAGCAAATGGCCATTTTGCTCATACTCCAGAGCCTATTCCGGAAAATCTCACCCAGATTGCCGACCTTATGAAGACCGGAAAAGCAGATGTTGGTTTTGTTGTCGACCCGGATGTAGACCGACTTGCAATTGTAATGGAAAATGGAGAGATGTTTGTAGAAGAATACACTCTCGTTGCAGTAGCTGATTATATTCTTTCTCACACTCCAGGATCTACCGTTTCAAACCTCAGCAGTTCCCGCGCTCTTCGTGATGTCACTCGCCGTCATGGTTGTGAATACAATGCTGCAGCCGTTGGAGAGGTCAATGTAGTGGCAAAGATGAAGGAGACCGGAGCTGTGATTGGTGGAGAAGGCAATGGCGGGGTGATTTATNCNGNACTCCATTANGGNCGNGATGCACTCGTTGGAGTAGCTATCTTNTTGACTCTTCTTGCAAAGTCTGGAAAGAAAGTAAGCGAGCTCAAAAAGACCTATCCTCCCTATCAGATAGCAAAGAATAAGATCCAACTTACTCCTGATATCGACGTTGATGCTATCCTTCTGGCTGTNAANGATAAGTTTGCCGGTTGNGANATCACNGANATAGATGGCGTGAAGATNGATTTCCCCGAATCNTGGGTNCATCTGCGNAAATCTAATACNGAGCCNATNATCCGCATCTANAGCGANGCTGAGACAATGGAAAAGGCAGAGCAACTTGCNGAAGAAATCAAGCAAGTCATCGCCTCATTGTAAGTANAGAATTTAATAAATACGTCATCAGTAATCATTATGCATTATGCATTATGAATTATGCATTAGATAAATTATGCTTAAGAAATTTTTCCTAAACCTCCTTTCTTCATTCGTAGGGGCATGGATTGCGCTTGTGCTCTTCTGTGTGGTGGCCGTCGTTGTTGTCATAGGCGTGGCAGCTCGTCTTGGTGCATCCGATGACTCTGCTCCTACTAAAGTCAGCTCAGATTCAGTACTCCTGCTCGACCTTACTGGCACTATTATCGAGACTCCAGAATCAGGTCAGATTGATTTCATGTCGCTTCTTACAGGAGATGGCGTTGAATCTCCCACTGCCCTTAATATCCTGATAGATGGTATTAGGGAAGGTAAAGAGTCTGATAATATCAAGGCTATGTATATTAAGTGTGGACATCCGGCCGCATCTCCAGCCACTCTCAATGCCATTCGCATGGCAGTGGCTGATTTCAAGAAGAGTGGTAAGAAGGTATATGCGTATGCAGATGCCATGACAATGGGCGATTATTTTGTGGCTTCCCAAGCAGACAGTCTGTTCCTTAACCCTGGGGGTATGGTGGAAATTTCCGGTCTTGGTGGTACTACTCTGTTTTTTAAAGATTTTCTCGACAAGATTGGTGTCAAAATGACTTTGGTGAAGGTGGGCACATTTAAGTCGGCTGCCGAACCGTATATCTCCAATCAGATGAGTGCTCCAGCTCGTGCTCAGCTTGATACTCTCTATGGTAATATGTGGAGCTATATAGGAAAAGCTGTTGCCGAAGGTCGCAAATCTCTCAATGATGAGTCGATGAATAAAGCTGCCAATGAGTTTATAGTTTTTAAGCCATCTGCAGAAGTCCTTAAGCAAGGTTATGTCGACCGTCTTGTCTATGAGCGTCAAGTCGACGATATAGTTGGCCGATTGGTAGATAAGGAGGGTAAAAAAGTGAAATATTACACTCCTGAGACTCTCGCTGAAAACTCTAATTGGGGAAAGGAATACGGTAATAAGAATAAGGTAGCTGTCCTTTATGCAACCGGTGAAATTCAGGAATATTCTAAAAGCGGAATAGACTGCTACCGTCTTGTGCCTCAGATCACTGAATTGGCCGACGATGATAATGTGAAGGCTCTCGTTCTTCGAGTAAATTCGCCAGGTGGTTCAGTATTTGGCAGTGAACAGATTGGAGAGGCTCTTGATTACTTCAAGTCGAAAGGTAAACCTTTCATAGTTTCAATGGGTGATTATGCTGCCTCTGGAGGATATTGGATTTCATGCACTGCCGACAAGATCTTTGCCGATCCTCTCACCATTACCGGATCTATCGGCATATTCGGTCTTTTCCCCTCTGCGGAAGGTCTTGTTAAAAAATTAGGTATTACTCCTCAGACAGTTTCTACCAATCCTGGAAAAGATATTTCCCTCTTTTATGATCCCACTGCCGAACAACTCGAAGTGCTGCAGACATATATCAACGATGGCTATTCTCGTTTCGTAAAGAGAGTTGCAAAAGGAAGAAACATGAAGGAAGAGAGAGTGCGTCAGATTGCAGAAGGCCGTGTCTACGATGCAGGGCAAGCTTTAGAACTTAAGTTGGTTGATAAACTTGGGTCGCTCGATGATGCAATTGCATTCGCTGCCTCTGAGGCTGGCCTAAAGGCTGATAAATATGGCATAGCTGTTTATCCAAAATACAAACCTGATTTCTTGGATCTTCTGAAAGCACAAGGTTTCGATCAGCTGAATCAAGCGATTTCTAAGATCTCTGGCGAGCGTCCGGAGTCTGTCATCATCTATGAGACATCCAAGCTTCTTCGTCGATCTCCCTGGCAAGCAAGGATGACTCCGCTTTCAGTTAGATTTAATTAATCATTCATCTATCTACATTTATGGCTGCCCTTGATAAATGCCTGCAATATGTTTTGACTCCGTTTTCATGGCTTTATGGATTCGGAGTCTATGTGCGCAATAAACTATTCGACTGGGGGATACTGAAAGAAGTTTCTTTCAGTGTCCCAGTAGTCGGTGTTGGTAATATCACAGTTGGTGGCACCGGAAAAACTCCTCATGTAGAGTATATTCTTGAATGTCTGCGATATAAACGAAATATTGCAGTCTTAAGCCGNGGTTATAAGCGGAAGACTCGTGGATTTATCGTTGCTTCTGCTAAAANCACTCCGGATAGTATCGGAGATGAACCTCTCCAGATTTATGAGAAATTTGGAGGCACTGTAAAAGTGGCAGTTTGTGAGAGTCGAGTCAAAGGAGTAAGGGAACTCATTAAGCAGTTTCCAAAGCTCGATCTCATAGTGCTTGATGATTCCTTTCAGCATCGTTACATTAAGCCAAAGGTCAATATCATGCTGATGGATTATTCACACCCGGTTTATTCCGACAATATCCTTCCCCTTGGAAGGATGCGGGAAAGTAGCGATGCAAAATATCGTGCTGATATGGTCATTACCACCAAGTGCCCATCTGACGTTTCTGCCCTTGATATGCGCATAGTATCGAAGCGACTCGAACTTATGCCTTATCAAAAACTTTATTTCTCCACCTTTGATTATGGTGGTTTGATCCCAGTGTTCCCGGATGATTGCACTGAGCGTGTGCTTCTTTCAGAACTTACAGCCGACGATTCAGTAATACTTCTTACCGGAGTGGCTAATCCGCGCCCTTTCGTCAACCATTTCCGTTCCTTCCCATTTAANAAGAAGGTGCTCCATTTTCCCGATCATCNTGATTTNAAGAAGTCAGACNTTCATGAGATTCAGAAAAAACTCACATCTGCTTNNGGCAATCGCAAGGTGATCATCACTACCGAAAAAGATGCAATGCGAATCAGCCACAACCNTTATTTCCCTGTCGAACTCCGGCCATTGATCTTCTACATCCCCATCGGAGTGAGAATGCTCGACACCAATTTCGGCTACGATTTCGTACCCGACCTCCTGCACGCCATCGAAAAGTAATACATCATAATCATTGTCTGAAAAAGGTATTTTCCTCAGCTCGGAGAGCTGATATTGTGTCGAAACCCCAGGCTTCAGCCTGGGGCCAAAGAATAGACCCAGTAGCCTCGGAGAGGCGATTTGTGACGTTGTCTTTTTCCAGGATTAGAATTATCAAATTCTTGTCTTTCTAAACAATCCTTAGTTGTCTTGCGTTTTCTATTTAGTATTATTCTCTTTCCCAGAAAGGGAAAAGCTTTAAAATTCATACGATGGAAAAAACAATGCTCGACAAAATTAAGGAAACATCCGCGTTCATTCGTGAGAAAGTATCTGAAATGCCCGAAGTGGCTGTAATTCTCGGCTCAGGTCTTGGTAACCTTGCCGACAAAATGGATATCAAAGCTGAGATAGACTATCATGAAATCCCTAACTTCCCCGTTTCTACAGTAGCTGGTCATGCCGGCAAACTAATTTTCGGCACTCTTGGCGGAAAATATATTATGGCTATGAAAGGCCGTTTCCACTACTACGAAGGTTACGACATGAAGCAAGTGACATTCCCGGTGCGTGTCATGAAAGACCTCGGTGTGAAAACTCTCTTTGTCAGCAATGCTGCTGGAGGCATGAACAAAGAATTCCGCGTTGGCGACGTAATGGTCATCACCGATCATATAAATCTTTTCCCTGAAAATCCTCTACGTGGAAAGAATTATGAAGAACTCGGAACCCGCTTCCCTGCCATGACCGAGGCTTATAAAAAATATCTCGTGAAGTATGCCGATGAGATTGCTGATGCAGAAGGTCTCCGCCTCATGCATGGTGTATATGTTGGCACTCCTGGCCCAACTTTCGAGACCCCCGCAGAGTATGAATATTTCCGTATTATAGGTGGTGATGCGGTTGGAATGTCTACTGTGCCCGAAGTGATAGTAGCCAACCATGCCGGAATGGATGTCTTTGGACTCTCTGTCATAACCGACCTTGGTGGAAAGGACGTAGACTATGTCCCAACACATGAAGAAGTGCAACAGGCGGCTGAGACTGCTTCCCCAGTTATGGTGAAGCTAATCACAGAAATGCTACGCAAACTCTAATAATATCGAAATTCGCGTATCGCGTAACTCGTAACGCGATACGCAAGAACCCAAAAAACAATGTCAGAAATATCAGATATAGGTGAGTTTGGCCTTATCGACCGTCTCACTGCCGGTTTTCCCCTGCGCAATGAGTCTTCCATTCTCGGAGTGGGCGATGACGCAGCCATTATGAATTATGCCGACAAGGATGTCCTTGTCACTACCGATCTTCTTCTTGAAGGTATTCACTTTGATCTCCGTTATGTCCCACTTAAGCATCTCGGTTATAAATCAGCCATAGTAAACTTTAGTGATGTTTATGCAATGGGAGGTACTCCTAAGCAAATCACAGTTTCGCTTGGAGTGTCAAGCCGTTTCTCGGTGGAGCATATCGACGCTCTTTATGAAGGCATCCGCACTGCATGCGATTTGTATGGGGTTGACCTCGTAGGTGGCGACACATCAGCTTCCGTAACAGGTCTCGTCATAAGCATCACATGCATTGGAGAATGCGAAAAAGGAAAAGAATTCCGTCGCGATGGTGCAAAACCTACCGATCTCATTTGTGTATCAGGCGACTTGGGAGCCGCCTATATGGGTCTTCAACTCCTGGAGCGCGAAAATCGAGTCAGTGCTTCGGCAGGTAAAGAATTCCAACCGGATTTTGCAGGAAAAGAATATATTCTGGAACGCCAACTGAAGCCTGAGGCAAGAAGAGACATTATTGAGGCTCTCAAAAAGGAGGGTATTCATCCTACATCAATGATGGACGTAAGCGATGGCCTTTCCTCTGAATTGCTACATATCTGCAAGAAGTCGAACACCGGTTGCCGTGTATATGAAGATAAGATTCCTATCGACTATCAGACTGCCCTGATGGCTGAAGAGTTGAATATGAATCTCATCACCGCTGCTATGAATGGAGGTGAGGATTATGAACTCTTGTTCACTGTCCCCCTTACCGACCATGATCGTATAGAAAACATCAAAGGAGTGAAGATGATTGGTTATATAACAGCTCCTGAACTCGGGTGCGCTATGATCACTCGCGACGGTCAGGAATTTCCTCTTAAAGCCCAAGGTTGGAATGCCTTTACCTCAGAAAATAATTAGGTTTAACGCATTGCAACTTGAATTTGTATTATTTAACAGTAATTTTGCACTCGTATCGAAACTAAAGTGTTAAATTTGCAAATGATTTATCCATCACAGCCTCCGGAATCCTGTTCGGAAGCTGTGATGAAACCATTAATATTATTTGAAAACAACTGAAGCCCGTATGGAACAGACAGTTAATATCCGCGAACTCAACGATCGCATTGCTGCCAAGAGTAATTTCCTCAGTATGATCCGAAATGGTATGGATCAGCGTATTGTAGGTCAGAAACACCTTGTCGATTCACTTCTAATTGCTCTTCTTTGCAATGGTCATGTATTGCTCGAAGGTGTACCTGGTCTGGCAAAGACCTTGGCTATCAAGACTCTTGCCAATCTCGTAGATGCCAAATATTCACGTATTCAGTTTACCCCAGACCTTCTTCCTGCCGATGTCATCGGTACTCTTATCTATAGCGTTAAGAAAGAGCAATTCGAAGTAAAGAAAGGTCCTATTTTTGCCAACTTTGTGCTTGCTGATGAGATCAACCGTGCTCCTGCCAAGGTGCAGAGTGCCCTTCTCGAGGCTATGCAGGAACGTCAGGTGACAATTGGCGAACATACTTTCCCTCTCGATCGTCCTTTCCTCGTAATGGCTACTCAGAATCCTATTGAGCAAGAAGGTACATATCCTCTTCCGGAAGCACAGACCGACCGTTTCCTCCTTAAGGTTGTCATCGGATATCCCAACAAGCAGGAAGAGAAGTTGATTATCCGTCAGAACATTCGTGGCGCTCTCGAAGATGTTCGCCCCGTGGTTTCTACTCANGATGTNTTGGAAATNCAGAAACTCGTACGCGAGATCTATATNGATGANAAAATNGAAAATTACATNGTCGACATNGTTTTCGCCACTCGTAATCCGGAAGCTGCCGGCTTGAAAGACCTCGAGGGTATCATCGCATACGGTGCTTCTCCTCGTGCATCTATTTCTCTTGCTCAGGCTTCCCGTGCCTACGCGTTCCTTCAGGGTAGAGGTTATGTCATTCCTGAAGATGTACGCGCTGTCTGCCACGACGTGATGCGTCATCGTATCGGCTTGACCTACGAGGCTGAAGCCAACAATATATCTGCCGACGAGATCATCTCCAACATACTCGACAAAGTCCAAGTCCCCTAATCTCGCACTTCGCAAAACGTAAAACGCACAACGCACAATGGATGCCAAAGAACTTCTAAAGAAAGTACGTAAAATCGAAATAAAGTCGCGTGGTCTCTCCAACAATATTTTTGCTGGAGAATATCACACTGCTTTCAAGGGCAGGGGTATGATGTTTTCCGAAGTAAGGGAATATCAGCCCGGTGACGACGTGCGTGATATTGACTGGAATGTTACGGCACGCCATAACAAGCCTTATGTAAAGGTATATGAAGAGGAACGTGAACTTACTGTTATGCTCCTTGTCGATGTCAGTGGTAGCCGTGATTTCGGTGCCGTTGGACAGGTGAAAAGAGAGTTCATCGCAGAAATTGCTGCTACTCTTGCATTCTCATCCATACAAAACAATGATAAGGTAGGCGTAATATTTTTCAGCGATAAGGTGGAGAAATTTATTCCTCCTCAGAAGGGACGTAAACACATCTTGTTTATAATTCGCGAGATAATTGATTTTAAACCTGAACATAGAGGCACAGACCTAAATGCTCCTCTTGTGTTTATGACCAATGCCTTGAAGAAGCGTTGTTCAGCATTTGTCTTGAGCGACTTTATCGACTCTCATGATTATTTCAAGTCGCTTTCAATCGCCAATCATAAGCATGATGTGGCTGCTATTCAGGTGTATGATAAGCGAGATGCAAAGATGCCGGATGTCGGACTTGTTCGCCTTCAGGATTTGGAGACTGGCAGAGACCTTTGGCTTGATACTTCTTCCAAAAGTGTTCGTAAGGCTTACGATAAGGCTTGGTATGAGCGGCAACAGAGCTTTTCTTCTACTACTGCCCGTTGCGGTGTAGATTCCGTTTCTGTTGCCACAGATGAAGACTATGTCAAGGCGTTGATAGCTCTTTTCCGCCGACGCGGTTAATCTTTTTATCTGTAGACAAAATTATGCATTATGCATTATGAATTATGCATTCTTTTATGAGTAAGTCTTTTTTTAAATATTTGGCTATATTGGTCATTGCCGTCGTTTGCCACTCTCGTTCTCTTGCAGACGTTCAGGTGACTGCGGCGCTTGACTCTGCGTCTATTTTGATGGGGCGTGTAGATACTCTGCGCCTGTTTGTGGAGCGTGATGCTGATCGGCAAGGTGTGTTCCCTCTTTTCAATAAGATGACNCCTGGNAGCTATGTCACTNTGATGGGCGACACTGTNGANCTNGGNATGCCNCNNATGGATACNGTGAAGCGTGAAGGNTCAAGAATAGTNGANCGNTTCGTGGTTNCNGTCCAGGTGTTTGATTCNGGCTTCTATCGTCTTCCCCCNTTCGTNTANCTNTCCGCNACCGATTCTGCTNNTTCNAATCCAGTNGATNTGACNGTAGTNCCNGTNAAAGTAGGGGAGAACGAGGCNATCNCAGANTATCANGATATCACCNNNCCNTCCGACCGTTCGTTCTGGGANTGGATGCCGGATTGGCTNTATGATCTTTGGTGGATGTGGCTTCTTCTCATCGTCGCAATTGCTGCTGCTATTTATTTCGGTAGGAAGTATCGTAAGACTGGCAAGTTTATCACTTTGCCTGAGAAGCCCCAGCCTAAGCCGTGGACCGTAGCTCTTCAGCAACTTGAGAAACTCAAAGATAAAAACCTTTGGGAAAATGGATTGGAGAAGGAATACTTCACTCAGCTCACCGATATTCTCCGTGAATATCTCTTCAAACGTTTTGGAATCAATGCTATGGAGATGACTTCACGCCAGATCATGCAGACTCTTGCCGACCAGACTGACGTGAAGGAGAAGCGTGGGTATATGCGTAAGATTCTTGATATTGCAGACTTTGTGAAGTTTGCAAAAGTGCGTCCGCTCCCTGCTGATAATGTGGCAGCATACGAAAATGCAGTCAATTTTGTAAAGGAGACTATCCCCGCAGAGCCAGACCCCCAGACACAAGACTCTCTTTCAACTGCACAACCGACAACCGACAACTCCAGGCAGAAAGGAGGTGACAAATGAAATTCCTGCATCCTGGCATGCTTTGGCTGCTCTTGCTTTTGATCCCTCTTATAGTTTGGTATGTCATCAAGCACCGCAGTGCAAATCCTTCTTTGGGAATATCAACTCTTCAGCCATTCCTCAAGTTTGGAAATTCATGGAAAGTATGGATTATCCATCTATGTTTCGCATTGCGTCTTATTTGTATAGCCGCCATCATCGTNGCNCTTGCNCGTCCTCAGACCTACGATAGCCTTAANAATTCNCGNGTNCTTGGCACNGATATAGTATTGGCTATGGATATATCTGGCTCTATGTCNGCCACTGATTTCAAGCCAAACCGTTTCNTNGCTGCCAAAGANGTGGCNACTTCNTTNGTCAANTCTCGNGAAAACGANAATATGGGTCTCGTGGTGTTTGCAGGNGAATCTCTTTCTTTGATGCCNCTGACCAACGACCGNGCNGCCCTTATCAATGCNATTGCNAATGTCGATATGGGCGACCTCAATGANGGCACTGCCATTGGTGATGGTCTGACAAGTGCAATCAACCGTATTTCGCAAGGAAAGGCTAANTCTAAGAGCATCATTCTGCTCACTGATGGTAGCAACAACGCAGGAGACGTCCCTCCCGTCACGGCTGCTCAGATAGCCAAGCAGAAAGGAATAAAGATTTACACTATTGGTGTCGGCACCAACGGCAAGATGCAGATTGCCGACCCCTACGGCTTCTCTACCACCACTCTCGAGACTAAAATCGATGAGCCACTGCTTAAGAATATGGCAAAGTTGACTGGTGGTAAGTATTTCCGTGCCAAAGATGAGCGAATGCTCAAGCAAGTGTTTGAGGAGATTGATTCTCTGGAAAAATCGAGCATCGACGTCAATTCTGTCACTCTTACACAAGAGGAGTTTATGCCTTGGCTATGGCTTGCCTTTGCAGCCCTTGCTCTTTCGCTACTCCTTCGTTACACAATCATTAGAAGAATACCGTAATGTTTACGTTTGCATATCCAGCTTTACTCGTTCTCTTATTGGCAGTGCCTGTGGTGGTACTGCTCTATGTCCTTGCTCGCTATGCAAGGAAGAAGATGCTTGCCCGTTTCGGTAATCCTGAGTCTTTGAAAGATCTGATGCCGGAGGTGTCAAAATATAAGCCCCCATTGAAGCTGGCTCTCGAAGTTGGTGCCCTGGCTTTTCTTGCCCTCGCGCTTTGCCGCCCCTGGGGCGGAGTGCACTCCTCAAAGTCTGAGAAAGAAGGTATTGAGGTGGTGATAGCTGTCGATGTGTCCAACTCTATGCTCGCTTCTTCTACTGCCGACAATTCTGGCACTTCGAGAATGCGTGCTGCCAAACTTGTGCTCGAAAAGCTGATTAATCGCCTCGACAACGACCGCGTTGGTCTGATCGTATATGCAAATGATGCTTATACTCTTATCCCTGTCACAAGCGACTACGTTTCGGCAAAACTCTTTCTCAACTCAATAGATCCTACACAATACGACAATCAAGGCACAAACATCGGCGCGGCGATTGATAGGGCTGTGAAGTCCTTTAGTGCAGATGATAATATTGGAAAGTCGATTGTGTTGATCACAGATGCTGAGGAACTTGACGATGAGGCAGGCGCAGTTGAGGCTGCCCGTCAGGCTAAGAAAAATCATATTCAGCTTAATGTGGTGGGTGTCGGATCTCCAACTCCTGTTCGAATCCCTACTTCTTCCGGCCCTATGATCAATCCTGAGACTGGGATGCCTGTCGAGACTGCTCTTGATGAGAATTTGGCTGCGCGCATTGCAGGCGCAGGCGATGGCATCTACGTCAATGCATCTAATCCGGATGCGCTAAATGAGCTTGAGAAACAAATGGATACTGTAAAGAAATCTGCTTTGGAAACTAATGCATACGCTGTCCATGACGAACTTTTTACAATTTTCGCATGGATAGCTCTCATACTTCTTTTCATTGATGTATTCATTCTTGATCGCAAGATAAGATGGCTGGATAAGATTACATTCTTTAAGAAGGAGACAGCAGTAGTGTTGATCATGATTTTCTCTGCTGCATGTGCATTCGATGCTTCTGCTACCACCAATCGAACCGAACGCCGCCTCGTCAATCAAGGCAACGAACTCTATCGCGGTGGTCATTACTTGGAGGCCGGGGAGAAATATCAGCAGGCTCTGAAGACTGATCCAGAATCAAAAGAGGCTCTTTACAATCTTGGCCTTACATATATTCGCCGTGCTAATGAGGCGCAGTCTGATTCTTTGAGGCAGCAGCTCGTTAAGGCTGGTGCTGAAGCTATGCAGGGGGTTGCTCAAGCTGCAAAAGAAAAACCTAATTTGGCTGCAGATGCCCTTTACAATCTCGGTAATATTGCATTCAATTCAGAAGATTACGCGCAGGCTGTGCAGATGTATAAGCAATCCCTCCGCATACGTCCGGAAGATGATAAAACGCGACGTAACCTTCGAATAGCTCAGAAGAAACTCCAGGAAAACCAGGATCAAGATAAGAATCAAGATAAGGACAAGGATCAAGATCAAGACCAAAATCAAGATCAAAATCAAGACCAAAATCAAGATCAGAACCAAAACCAGAATCAGGATCANAANCANCAGCANAANCAAGATCAGCAGCAACAGCAGCCNGAGATCAATCCTCAATCTGCNGAGCAGATCCTGAANGCNATGGAGAATAAGGAAAACCAGACCCGTGCNCGCGTCAANAAATCCAACAATGGCCAAGAAGCCTCNGGCCGAAGCAAAAACAATAAGCGCTGGTAAAATCCTNAATTCTAAATTCAAAATTCAAAATTAATTTTGAGTATGACCCAAATTAGACTTTACATATCGACCCTCCTTCTGATCCTTACCGCGATTGCTGCTTCAGCTGCCGGCAAGTTTCAGATTTCCGTCTCCACCCAGACTGGTAGCGACGATATTGAGGTAGGGGAGCAGTTCTACGTCTATATGAAGCTTGACAATATTGATGGCGAACCATCCGCTCCCGATGTGCCGGGTGCTATAGTGAAATATTTCACTCTAAGCAGCCAGTCTTCTTCCATGTCAAGTGTCAATGGAAAGGTGACGCGTTCAAGTTCCCGCACTTACGTGGCTACATGTTCCGCTTCGAAGGAAGGTTCTTTCTCAATAGGACCTTTCACTGTCGATGGTGTTTCCAGCAATAAGGCTTCTTATACAATTGTAAAGTCTGGGTCAGGATCTTTGTCTAAGCTTAAGCAGCGTCAGCAACAGCAACAACAACAGTCTGCTGCTCCTGTTGATCCCGATGATCAAAGCGAAGGCCCGAAATTCATCGGAAAAGGTAATGAGAAACTCTTCCTGAAGGCTTCCGTCTCTAAGTCTACTGCCTACGAGCAAGAGGCCTTGGTATACACCGTTAAGCTTTATTCATCATACGCTCCAATAAAATTTATTGGTGCTACAGAAGCTCCTAAATTCGATGGTTTTGTAGTTGAAGAGTCTGATGAGACTTCCAAGTCACTTCATTACGAGACCTATAATGGCCAGGAATATGCCACTGCNATTATNGCCCGCTATATCATTTTCCCNCAGATGACCGGAAAACTGACCGTAAAAGGNAATACCTACACAGTCAGCACCGATGAGCAAGAATATTACGACGACCCATATTTCCGTATGCTGACTGTGCGTCGTCCGATTCAGCTCAANGTGACTCCNAATGATCTGGTGATTGATGTCAAAGCCCTCCCTTCTCCNGTTCCTGCTGATTTCTCNGGNGGAGTNGGNCAGTTCTCAATATCTTCTTCNCTNCCTTCTGCCAATCTGAAGACCAACCAGCCNGCTTCCATNGTATATGANGTNAAGGGTAGTGGNAANNTNAANTATGTGAAGCTTCCAGATCTCAATGCTTTATATCCNAAGCAACTCGAAGTGTTCTCNCCGACAGCCGACGTTAATGCTGCTGCNAAAGGNATGTCAGTNTCNGGAAGCGTGAAGTTNGACTATTCTTTCACTCCTCTGGAAATTGGCCAGTATCAGATTCCCGAGGTTGCATTGGTATATTTTGATCCATCCACANGAAAGTATGAGCGATCAGTAGCTAAAGGATATACAGTAGAAGTAGATAAAGGTGCTCTTTCTGAAAAATCTCAGACCAAGAATAGGCTGAAATTTGAAGAAGGCTTGATGCCTGTAGGCAAATTGCATAAAGATCATCCCCAATATATCTATTCATTTGGCTATTGGTTATGGTTTATAATCCCGGCCCTGGCTTTGGGAGCGATCATATTCATCTATCGTCGCCATCTTAAGAGTGCTGCAGATATCGTAGGCACACGTATGCGTAAGGCTGGAAAGGTTGCAGCCCGACGTCTGAAGAAAGCGGCTGCTTGCATGAAGTCGAATGATCGTGAACGTTTCTACGATGAGATGCTCGTGGCTCTTTGGGGATATGTAAGTGCGAAACTCAACATTCCTACTTCAGAACTCAACCGTCAGAATGTTGCGCAGCGTCTCTCTGAAGCGGGTGCTTCCGAAGAAGTGATTAATAATTTGGTCACTGTGCTCGACGATTGCGAGTTTGCCAAATACGCCCCAGGCTCAGGAGAAGACGAATTGAAACACGTCTACGACCGAGGCACCCAAGTAATCAACGCGCTCGAAGATTCAAAACTCGGGAAGCAATAATACTCCTTGCATTGGCTTAGTTTGTTTTGGTGTGAGAGGCTTTGCCTCGATCTCAAGTAAAGATTTAAAACATTTCAGGAATATGACCATTAGATCTATTATCTCCTTCATACTTGGATGTCTATGCCTCTCCGTGTCAGCGGCTCCATCCTCCCTCGCTTTTGCTGACACATTATACTCAAAAGGCGACTACAAGCAAGCTGCCGAGGCCTACCTTGCCATAGCCCAGGTAGACGGTGACTCACCTGAACTCCTATTCAACTTGGCAAACTCCTACGCACAAGCAGGCGACTATGGCAACGCTATTCTCTATTATTCCCGTGCCTATCGCCTTGATCCTACCAACAAAGAAATCAAAAATAATCTCAATTATTTTACTTCCAAGGTTGAGGATTCTAATCGTGCAGAATTGAGAGGAAAGAAAGTTAGCGTTGCTCCTGACGCAGAGACATTTTTCCCGTCAGTTCGTCGCCTGATATGTGCAGAAGTTGCCCCTAACGTATGGTCGATTGTAGCAGTATTTTGCTTCATAATTCTGTTAGGTGCAATTGCCGTGTATCTCTTTTGCAGTGATGTGCGCTTGCGTAAAGCCGGCTTTTTCGGTGGTATTGCATTGTTCTTCGCGTGTGTATTGTCGGTNGTNTTTGCTTTCATGAGTGCTTCATATTATGATTCCCACGATCAGGCAGTACTCATGGC
>WFLX010022572.1_pt1 | contig 15457 bp, 9 predicted proteins | sample 4967041 | NCBI WGS metagenome assembly WFLX01 (sample SAMN12857096, study PRJNA449069) | gut metagenome | isolation source: stool from male and female vole | host: Microtus ochrogaster | place: USA:Florida | collected 2017 | reverse complement strand
AATAGAAAGGAGCTCCATCTACATGCGGGAGCTTGGCATCTGACATTGGGCGGTTGTCGCCCGGCTTCAGATAAACCGTGTCAATCATGAGCTCGGTTACGCCATCATCCAGTAGGTTGATGGTGGTCTCTCTATTATATAGGCTTTTGCGAAAGGCTTGATACTGCTCATAGGCTTTTCTTGAGTGGGTTTTATCGTAGATCATCTCAGCAGCCTTCATGCACCGGAATTTCGTGGCCTTATCCTGACTTGAAGCGTTTGTGGCCAAATACTGCATTGGAGTCGCAAGCTCATCCATAACTGCCATGCGCTGCCGGGCAACCGCAGCCTCAGGGGTTGCGTCTCCTTCAAGATAGGTCAGATATTTGATTTTAGCCAACGGGAAATTAAGATTAGCAAATGCACGGTTGGCTTCAACAAGCGGGAGACCGGGCACTTCGACATCAATTCTGTAATGTTCGCCCGGTTGGAGATTTTCCGTGAATCCCAGGCTTTCAAAATCAATCACACACGGAATGAAGTCGGGATGCACCACAGTAACTTTTTTTGCAAACACGCCTGCCGCTTCTATTGCAAGCCCTTTGGCATGTAAAGTGCCCGGAACGGCCGGATAGGATAAGTCAGGAGTTGAATTTTCAGAATCCTTCACCACTTTTGCCCCGGCTATGGGTTCAGAAAACACTATCTCAATATGGGCAGCATTTTTTGAATCATTGTTGGGAGTTGACAGATGAGTCATTCCGACAGGCTTAAGTGTCGACAGCTGTGCATTCATGCACAGTGCCGACAGAAAAGCGGTCAGGATAATTATACATCTCAGATTCTTCATAAATTAGAGGTTTGTTATTCAAGATGCAGAGGCATCTGATAGATATTGAACTTAGTCGGGTCATCCAACTCTGTCCATCCACGGAAAAGTATTTGTGGACCATCCTGATGTCCGAAATCCCAGACTACGAAAAGGCGCCCTACGTCGCTATAGTTTGTCGCATCCCATGACTGGATACACTCAACTGCATAATATCGTCCTTTCTCATCAAGAGCATGACCCATGATTGTCATGTCGGAGAATTTTACGTCAATCCTTGGATTGACATCGAAACAGCGTTTCAGTTTGTTGAGGTAGCCGGGTTTGTCATACTCTTTGTAAATGAATGTTTCTCCATTAGGTGTGTATTTACGCGAGCCTGTCACGACCAACACGTCGTCACTAAGGAATTTCTTAAACCAAGACATATCCTTCTCATGGTAAGCGGTGGCAAGAGACTCCATCCAGTTCAATATAGTGAGTCGGTTGTTTTCGTCTTTTACCTCAGACATTCCTTTTACGAGCTTATTGAACTGCTCTCTCTGAATCGTGACATAGATATTCTGAATTGTGCCTGACTTGTCGAAAGTAATGCCGATTTCTTCATAGTGGGAATCAGCCGGATTGTTTTTGTCAATAAACAGGACGGGAATGTTGCGTAACTCATACTCCCCGAACTGATTCATGGTTACTTTCTCCGAAAGGGGAGTATTGAAGTCCTCATCAAAAGATGCATATTCAATCTTCTGGTTATTCCAGAGATTATTGAAATTTGCCTTTGCCTCGGGAGTAATGTTTATGCCGTTATAGTTCACGCCCTGATTAAGGTCGGCAGCCATATTTATAGCTGTAAGCAGTGCAGCTGTGTTGTGTTCAACTTTTTCTTTAAGAGGCTGGTCATGATTAAGCCCATAGGCTATTTCTACATCTACGCCATAAGAATCCTGCGCTGTTAAGGCAGAAGGAATCATGAATGCGAGGAGTAAAACTGCTGTTTTTATTATATCGTTCATTTCGTTTAAATTACAAATTAAAATATGGAATTACTTTTTCAGGAACCAATACATCATTTTGCCTGACATATTTGTTGGAGCTTCCTTATCGGTCAAATCTGTACGCTTACCCTCTTTGTCCTGCGGAGTATATAAACGCAGTTTGCCATTATCGTTGGTAATGACATAGGCATGGGGCAAGTATTTGGAAGTGTTCTCTCCATACATACTGATGACTTTCATATTTTTCCCTCTTGAAAGCTGAGAGGCGATGTCTCCTCTGACTCCTTCATCGATTATGCGTGTTATGACGTCTCCTAATAATCCGTCAGGTAGCGGCTGCTGGTTATCAGTGTCAGATTCTATGGTTTCCTCCTGAGTGATTGTTTCCTCAGTCTTGATTCCTTCTTCCGTAACCAATGTTTCCACGCTTTCGGTCGTTACAATCTCTTCCGGGATCTCCTCAGTTGGCTGGGGAGTGGGGTGAACCTCAGTTTTGACCGGTGTCTTTTCCACACTGGAGCTGCTTCCTATGTAGTCTTGTTTGGGAGCGGTCATGGCCTCGGCCTCCGGTTTAAGGTCATTTACCGATACATAGAGAAAGACGCGTGTCCTTCCATATTTTTCATTGATTATCCGTTTGACCCATTCTTTCCAGTTATGGTTATATTTTTTCATTTTATTTGCGCCTATATATGATTCAACTCTGGAGACGAGTTCATCCGAGGCGAGACTCAAGGCACTCTGTGAGTCTTCATCACGTGCCTGCGAGTAGATATATTGTCCGGTCTTGTCGTTGATTATGTCTTTTACCGACTGTGCGTGTGCTGGCAGCCATAATGCAGCCAATAACAGCGTGATAGCTATGGTTATCGTGTTTTGTTTCATAATTTCATTTGTTAAAGTCTGTTTCTTTCACCCCAAAGATTTGTCAGATTATGGAGTTTGATATAGGGCATCAGGCGAATGCTAAGGTGAGGGATCCCTTCTTTTCCCCAGACCTTATCGGGATTAAAGGACACTTCCATCTTATGAAGATAAGCCAGGTCAGCATTATGGTATACAACCAATGCCTCTATTTCCCCTGTTGCAGGATCGATTTCACTGACTCCGAAATATGGGGAACAGCCGGACTCATTCATAATCTCNCGAAGNTTATGCNANGGAATNTCAACTTCTNCTGTAGTGCCATCATAAGCNACAGATGCTACAGAANCCATCACGTCTGCCACCGGCCTTTCGTATACAAACAGGTTGGCAAGCGATTCGGCAGGATAGTTGGCCGTCCATAGGGGCCGTCCGGTAATGCTGTCGAGATATGTATTGGCTTCAAGGTGTCCCAGGTAAAACTCAGCTCCCTGACGTTTGAAAGAGGCAGAAGATGGAGCAGGCTCAGTGCCGACAAATGTCGGCANCGAGTTATCGTTGCTTTGGGCGGNATGGCGCATNCGTGCCACAAGANCTTTGTAGCTTTTTACCTGATCNGTGNACNCAATCAGGTTATACGAAANCGGAAAAGTCATTTCTCCGATTATATCCTCTCCTGCATACCATGAGACAGTATAAACCTTACCTTTGTCGATAAGCACAGACAGGCCGTCGGCTGTTTTCAGTTTTTCCAGTTCTGCATTTTGCAAAGGAAATGAGCATCTCACTTCATCAAAATTCATTTTGCGTTGCGCTTCTCCGGAGTCAGCATCAAGATTCATGCGCTCATACAGGTATCGCTCTATGAAATCAGCTATAACCGGAGACAGCATGGGACGTAGCTGTTCGGTAAACAGCTCATATTTCCTATGGTCATCTATTCTTTCAGCAGCAGTCGCGGTGAGGGTTGCCACTGTGAGAATGGATAAACACAGCAGTGGAAGCAAAGACTTTTTAAGGTAGGTTGCCATCATNACGATATAAGGATTGAATGCAGCTGTCAGAGTCTCACTTTAATTCCGCTTAGGGATTTTTCCTCACCACCCCTATATTTAAGCTGTCCGCCATATAGGTAGCCATTACGCACATTAGCCATATATATCTCATCTCCGGCACTGATGGAGAGTGTGGAATGATCAGCATCACCCATGTCGAGATTATAAGCGCGTTTAAACTTTATTGTGGTATAACCACCGGAAGTAGTCATTGTGGCAGCCCCACCCAACACTGACTGTGGCGCCGTTTGTGGAGTTGATGTCGGACCGGCAGNTTTCGGTTGTTCTATCGNTTCTTTTTTCTCTATTTTCTCTGTGGGCTCCTCTTCAGGCTCTGTCGGTGTGGGTTNAGCTATCTGTAGAGTTTCTGTTGGTGGCTCAGNTTGTTCGATTACCTCAGTAGAGTCTTTCTCCTTAGGTGAGTCAACAGGGGCTGACTGTTTAAACCCAAATATATACCACAGCACTACAATTATACCGACCACTATGGCGGCAATTACCAGATATTTCACAAGCGGCGGTGTGCCGCCCCCACCGCCATTGTCTTCCAATGCAGTGAGGGGTTCATGACATTCAGGGCATTCAAAAGGTTTCCCTTTCTCAATTTCTATAACCTCCTGTGTGTTTGCTTTGTCGCAGTTGCCATAGTTGCGGCAAACGCCTTTCTTTATATTCTTTTTGTCGTCCATATCATTATGTTATTTTCTAACCACTTCACTTAATCCTCAGTATTAAGTTCGTTATCTCCAAGACTGTTTCTTATTTTCTTATATTTCACATACTCCGGTCCGAACTCGTCGCCACCGCAAGCTTCAAGCACATGNGTGCGGAGCACATTATTGACTTCCCTCATGAGAGCAGCCTTGTCATCAATGTGGACATATTGCGACTTCAGGCGACGTTTCACCTCATCCTGAAGTTTACCTGCCTCTTTGCGGTTGGTCATGAGTCCCTTGATAACACTGGTGAAATCCTTACCCAACGGCATTTCACTTCTTTCCTGATCACCATATTTGTCAATAGTGAATAGGTAGTAGGCTTTTCTGCCGGTTCTGCTGTCGGTGCTTTCCTTGATGATTCCCATTGCGAAACCGAGCATAACCGGTTTGGGCAGTTCGACCGCCATTTCAGCAGCTGATGCTTCAAAGAGAGCAGGCAGAGGCTCCTTAAAGGTCTCAGTGTGGAGCACGAGAGTATGGATATCCGAGTTATTGCCTTTTACAAGCCGGTCATATGCTTCCTTCAATACAGTCAGGTTGTCAACATGGCGTAGAGGGAACATTGAGCAGAGGGTCATAATGGCCAATTGGTCGCCGCGATGACTCTTCGCGAGGGTCAGTTTGTTGGCTCCAATGGCATCTTGGAAAGCATTGAAGAGCCTTTCACGGAACCCGCTCTTGTCAGTTTCTTCCGGCAGATAGACAATATAGCCTGTCATTGTCTTATCGAGATTACCGTTTGACAATCGTGTCACCTCACTGTCATTCCTCTTTATGAAGGTGCGGGCACTCTCCATCAGTTCGTGGGCAAAGGCACGGAGCTTTTCGCCGGCAGCATCGTCATATTCCTGACGCAGCTTTTCAAGGATATTGACATTTGTAACTTTAAAGCGCTGATCATCCGAGCTTCTATTTTCCACTTCCTTCTCAGCACTTTGGAGGCACACGTCAAACACCACATTCAACACATTGTCGGCAGAAACGTCGATATTATCCTCTAATGCACCAAAAGATTTCAGGAAGTTGACAAATCCTTTTTCCTCAATGTCGCCAAGTTCTGAAACGAGGGCACTGCGCACGTTGCGTGCTATCTGTCCTTGTGTGTCTTCAGTGCGTATGGCCTTATCTTTGATGTCGTCTACAGCATTCTTGTCATATTTCCTGAGAGTCTTTGCATCATTTGTTGACTCTTCTCCACAACGTTGGGCGGCCTGGAACTTAGCCTTTTCAGTCATTGCGGAAAGAAGGGTGGAGAAGCGGATGATATTGGTCTCGAGTTCCTGCAAAGCAATCTTGATATTCTCAAGTAGCACTACAGCATATTTGGTTGCCTCGAAACGGGTGCGTTCTATATAATACCTCCTGCTTGATTCACAGTATTCCTGGAAACGGTCCTGACGTTTTCCTAAAAGATCACCAAAGAAACCGGGGTTTGTAACTTCTTTCTGTTCTGCTGAAAGCTTGGAAGACATGGTTGCCAGTTTCCCTTCGTAAGCTTTCTGTTGTTTGGCAAACTCAGAGATGCGCTTGTCTATATCTTTCAAGAGAAGCTTTATATATTCTTCCAGTTGGAGTGCCCCATAGGTACCCTCTTCCCAACGCTTGAAGAGTTCCTGTTCTATCTTGCGTACGATTTTTCTTGCATATTTCGGACTGTCGGCGGTCTCTTGTGCAAAGTAGTCGACCACACCCATGCGTCGGAAGTTCTTTTTGAAGAATGCTCCCATCATGCCGTTGAAGTAGTTCACCCATTCGGATTTTTCTTTTTTCAGGGCATCTCTGGAAAATCCTGCTGTGGGAGCCACATAAGTATCAGTGAACTGCTGCACCGGTTCATCTCCCGGCAATGCAGTTTCTCTCATGAGGATCGAATCGCTGAGATAGAGCTTTTCGCGGTCTTCCATCACGACTTTTGAAGTCACATCAGCCGTTGCATCCTCCCGGCTAACGGTTGTATAGCCTCCGGATGTCCAATGCTGGAAGTGCATCTGCAGGGCTGCCCGCTCTGCAAATTCATAAGCTATGTATTCTTTGATTTCGGTCTCCGGGAATATGACACGTCTGAAGCCGAAGGAAAGATTTTTGACACTCCTTACGCGTCTGCCGTTGGCATCTTTCTCCTCAGTAGGATCACCGTTTTCAAATTTTTCAATTCTACGGAGAGCAACATTGAGTGTTGCATCCTTGTCAACATAAATCTTTTGGAAAAGGAAGTCAGCCACCATCTGATACAACTCAGGCTGCTTGCTGTCGATTGACAGCATGCGTCCTCTCTCATTGACATTGCTGAAAAGATACATACCGGTTATAGGGTTGGAGGAATTTATCCGGCGTATCTCATTTGTATAAGGGTCGCGCACTCCGGTTATGTCAACAGGATTGTAGTGACCGGTCGTGATTGCGTTCAATTCCTGCAATGCGGCATAGCCATTAGCCTGATAATATTCCACATTGTCAGTATATACTGTCTGGCGTTCCGGCACATAGATATATAGATGAATCTGGGGGCCGTCGCCATAAATCTGTCGGATTTGAGCAATTGTATCGACTATGGATCCGGACCCTGTGCCTCCGGCCAGTCCGGCACAGATATGGAAATGCACATCATTCTGATTTGATCGGTTCTGCAGTGAGGCCACACGTCCCTTTAATTTTGACACGAATCCATCATCCTGCTTTATATGGCTTGCCATCAGCATCCTGCCCAGACGGCGACGTTGGCCCCCGATACCTTCCGAGATGATTTTCCCAAGTTTTTCCTTGATAAGGTCAACTTCATTGACTGATATGAATCCTTGCAATTGCGGACGGTCTTCAAGCTGATCAAGATCACCGCTATTCATTCCGTGAGTGGAGACTTTCTGAGCATTTGACAATCCTATGGATACACCCTGGGTGCGCCATGCTGTACGCAGGTCTCCCTCGTCGGAATCAACATACAGGTAGTCGATATAACTTCCATCTTGAGGTTCAAAGCTTTTGAACTCCTCAAAATAACGTTTTCGGAATTCACGGATTATTTTGCCTCCTGTGCCTCCTAATCCTATTATGAGCGTGTTAGCCATGAGAAAAAATATTATGTAGTGTTTTAATTCAGATTATTAAAAGAAATCTTCACCGTAGCAGCAATCTGAGTCGGTTGGGTCATCGTAGCTCTTTCTCCTTCCCCCGATGCCGGTTTTGGTGGGGATAAACATCGCGGCCCCTAAAACCACAATAAATCCCAATGTCCATCCAATCCTTGCATAGATGAAGCTGTTGAACCGTCGCGTTGCCATGTCGTGAAGAGATTTTATCGGATCATGCCAATCTATATTGTTTAGGATTGAAGTGTCGAAAAAAGCATTTATTATGGGATACCTTTCTACAAGATTATCTATAAGTTCTTTACCGCTTTGCAAATCAATATGTTGTAATCCTTGACTTAATCCATCTATAGCATTCAATACGACTGACTTGCATTGAATGGCAGCATACAGATTAGTCAACTGATAAAAAAGAAGGCAGAAAAGAAGTATGGCGGACAAAAGGGCGATAGGTGAAAGTGTGCCGTATTTTGACCGACGTGCGGACAGAAATAGAAGTATTCCGCAAATTAAAATTGCGGATACAGCACTTCCTAATACGCATCCAAGGCCGTATGAAAATAAAGTAAACATTATGGGTCATGATGCCAGTGGCTCAATGGCAGGTTATAGGCAGAAATACTGACATCAATAAAAAAAGTGTGAGCCTATTCGACTATTTTTCAACCGGCTCTGGACTGCCTTGACAACAATAGTCATAGAAACAACTCACACTTAGGGGCAGATATAACAACACCTGTGAAGCACAAAATTATGCTTCTATACAGTGTGAGATATGGCTACACCTAAGAAAGAGCGCCTATTCCTTCTGTTGCCAAAGAATTGTCCAGATTCGTTGAAAAGAAGTGCGAAACGCTTTTTCTACTATGTCTGCTTAGAAATAGCTAAGCGGTGCAAAGATATAAAGAATTTCTGAATAGACGCTCCTTCAGTGAGTTGTTTCGTTATGTTTTACAACATAAATTAACATTTTTACGATAGATTATGATGTTTTTGTCAGTTTAGGACTGAGATGGATAGGAAAAAGACGATTAAAACTATTGGCTTTAATGATCAGGAAAGTTTTCGAGATGAGTCTACAAAATATAGAATTTCATGATCATATGGACTCTAAATTAATATAGGTGTGATGAATGTGAAAGTGATTTGGCAAAGTTAAAAAGAAAATTCCATATTGGCAAATTTAATATGGCGAAATTCAGCTTGTTGTTGACTTATGCCGTTGCTGATGTAATATATCTGGTGGCAAATTGCAAAATGATGAAAAAATAATTAATTTTGCATTATCTTAACCACAGAGAAAATAAATTATGGCTGCTTCCCGCTACTCCCTATCCTTACAGACTTTGGTAATTGTCGTTGTGTTGGCAGTTGCCATGTGGCTCGGCTATTATTGGATAGACAGAGAGGAAGTGGTATATTCTAATTATAGTAAAGAAGAATTAGGAAAATTTCTTGATCAAGGCTACCAATTCATTCAAGCCAATGAACTTGACTCAGCTTTGACCATATATTCAATGGTGGCTAATTCCTGCTACGGCAACAATAATCCGGACTATGTGAGACTGCGTGCTCAGGCATATAACAATATCGGTTATGCTCTCTTATATGATAAACATGATTACAGTGGGGCATATGCATTTTTCCTCAAGGCATTGGCAGATGCCAAGGAATCTGCCTATGAAGAGCTCTATCCATATATTTACCTGAATTTAGGTAATATACAACTTAATGGGAAACCGGAAGAGGCACTGAGGCTGTATAAAGATGCTTTTAATTCAGCCATGTCATCAAATAGTGTTGCTGTTGTCAATATTTCCTTTGTCAATATGATTAATGTGGCTATGGATCTGCATAAGTTAGATGACGTCAGCAACGAAATGACCCGCTATGCTTCTTTTGAAATTCCGGATTCTGTTCCGTTGAAGCATTTTTCCGGATTGATACATAGTGGAGCAGAAGCAATGTTGGATTCTGATTATTCCAAAGCTTCCGATATTTTTGACAAGGCATCCAAGGATATTGATTCAGGATTGACTCCGACTCACTATGAAGTGCAGGCATACGGCAATCGGGCTGAGGCGATCTTAGCTATGGGTGACACTATTGGGGCACTGAAAGTGATGCGTGATATGGAAACAGCCACCTTACGCGCCGCTACTCCTGAGGCGCGGTGTAATTTATACGCTATAATCTCCAATATATATGACAAGTTGGGACGTTCGGATTCGGCTGACATTTATCATCTCCGTCATCTTGAGCTTGCCGATTCTATATTCGGTTACAAAGACGGATTCCATCTTGCCAATATAGAAACACAAGGGAAACTTGACGAAATGGGGGAGCATTACCGTAAGCTGACTCGTCGTCACAGCCGTAGTCGGTTATTGCTTGGTCTCGGAACGTCACTACTTTGCATTATTTTGATTTTCTCACTTATAACATACTATCAGAAACGGAAAGCTACTGAGCTTCTTAAGTCCTTATATGTGCGGCATCAGCATATACTCGAATTGCAGAAAGCTTCAGATACAAGGCTGACAGCCGATTCTACCGATGATGTATCTACTAATGAAAGTATAAAAGATAATGATGGCGATGGAGTTTCTCCGCAGGAGCCGAAGGTATCAGAGAGAGTAAAATATCAGACATCTGCCTTGACAGAGGAGGATAAGCAGAAATGTGCCAAACTTCTCACCGAGGTTGCTGTCAATACCGACTGTCTGTTCCGCATGGGTTTCTCTGTAGAGCAGTTGGCAGAAGAGGTAGGCATGAAAGAGAAGGAAGTGTCACAAGTCATAAATGAGATGTGGAATATGAATTTTAACGCATGGGTCAATTCGTATAGATGCCNTGAGNCAGCCGCGCNACTTGCCGACCCCGCATATGATCACTTGACCATTGAGGGAANTGGTGAAGGATTAGGATTCCGCAATCGCTCTCACTTTGCATCAGTATTCAAACAATCGGNNGGCATGACCCCCGCCGAATATCGCCGCACATCGCGCCTTGTGGGATGATTCAGTTGGTTTGCGCGATTACCATCATTCTATGGGTCTTGAGTAATATCTTTAATTTTATTATAATCAGATTGTTACTGATTTCGTTCATCATTCCGTGATTTCGTTCATTAGTTTTAATGCTATGATAGTAATTTTGCAACAGTAAAATTATTCACTTCTAACAATTCTTGTATGAGACGAAAATTATGCTTGACTATGGTTGCCGCATCTTTGGCAATCCCGGCAATTTTCAGTGCGACACCATTGACACTGAATGACCATGATAATCTTTCCAAAGGAGGATTCTCTATCATGTCTGCCAGTACCCCTGTAAGTAAGACACCCGCCCCCGCACGCTTGGCTCCCCGTTATAATTCGGGAGAGATCTTGGAAGAGATCGTGGTGGTAGATGAGGATTTTTCTCTTTTTACGGCAGGCACTCAAGAGGAGCCTGATGAAGAGTTTCTCGGAATACCTGGTGAACCATATATTGACAATGAATTGACCAAAGAGCCTGGTTGGAGCACCAACTACGCTACTCAGGCAGGCGGCGCGTGCGCTCTGAATACTCCTATCGGTGGATTCATCAATACCCCTATCGGTGACTATTCAGGTAAAGTTTCGGTTTCTTTCCGTTTCAAGAGACTCAGCCCTGATCCGGTGTCTGCCTCTATGGGCGTTATCTTGGCTGGCGGAGATATTTGGTATCCTGAAGTTTTGGATATGGCTTTTGTAACCATTGGGGAGGAAGAAATCAATGGTGAAGGTGAGCTTGATGAAGAGGGCTGGAAGAACTTTTCATGTACTTTTTCTAATGAATATGCCGGCAACGATGGCTTTATTCAGTTGGGTGCTTACTATTGCCAAGTGTTGGTTGATGATATAAAGGTNAGCATTATTGANGANGGCNGNGTGNCTGCNCCAANNGTGCTACCGGCNTCTGATTTCACTTTGACAGGCTTCACTGCAAAATGGTCTGAAGTGCGTTTGGCTGATAGCTATTTATTCTCTCTTTATCATGAGGAAGTTGTTAGTGATCCATTGGAAGAAACCTACGATTTTGATGGCAACTCGGCTGAACCATGGACACTCGATGGCATCACCACTACCACTTCTGACCAAGGATATGAAGGATCAGCTGCATTTGTTGTGGATCAGAATTCCTATATTACATCTCCTGTATATGATGGTCGTCTTGCCTCCATCTCCATTTGGATGCGTAANANTGGTGANNANCCNTATTATGCCTCNGTTACNCTTCAAGGNTTTAATGGTAAAGAATGGACAGACGTNGGCACAATGTATACCGCTNTGGTGCCTTTTGATGAAGAGGGTGGNACNNTNGTAATTAATTCTTCAACACGTCCATCTTTTTATAACGCATTTAATCAAGTTCGATTTGCATTCCAGGGATGGGATTATGAAGCAGAAGATGGTATTGCTTCTAAATTGGTNATTGACCACTTGGAGATAGAGACTTTATCTGGCGTAGAGAAAAAGTATGACATCACAGAAATGCCAACCTCTGAATGCATGATGGTATTGTCAGACCTTGATGCGTATGAAGACTACTATTACGAAGTTGGATCTGTAAGGGGTGAAAATAAGGAATGGTCATCACCAATGTTGGCTTTTGGAATCTCCACACCGGAAGTGACCGAGGCATCTGATATTACTATATCTTCTTATACTGCTAATTGGCTTCCAACTCCTAAGGCATCTTTATATAGGGTGAGAGATCTCGGTGTCTTTACGGCTGAAAAAGATATTAATGATTGCGAAATTCTTTATGAATCCTTTGGAGTAGTTGAGGGTGGCACACGCGAGGAGCCTCTTTCTTTGGAAAACGGATTTACTCCTTGTAGTCTTGATGAATATACGGTTTATCCCGGTTGGATTGGTGCTTCAACTATAATTGCGGATGGCATGGTAGGTGCCGGTGGGGCAGGATTTGCATATATCCAGACTCCGGAGTTGACTCTTTCAAACTCGAATGGTGATTTCAGCGTAGAGATAACGGTTGATCTTCTTTATGACGATGCTATATTGATTACTCCCTCTTCAGCAGATGCGGAATATATAGGATTTGAGGCAGTTGAAGGGGAAAACACGGTTGTCCTCGACTATCATAACGGCAGCTCTAACGAGACATTGAGAATCTCAAGCCAGTATGGTGCGCCTTTCTATATCCGTGACATTACCGTAACGCAGGATCTTAAGAAAGATGAAAGCGTGTTCACATATCTCAATGGAAAGGTAGTTGACGGGGATTGCAATAGCTTCATCTTTGATAATGTAGATTTCGACAACTATTCTACCCACGCTTATGACGTTATGGCAATCTATAATAAGGATCTGAAACAGTGTGTGTCAGAACGCAGTCCATATGAGATGGTCAGCTATTCTACGGATGTCAAGATACTTGAAAAGGATATGGCCGGTTTAGTTGTCAAGTCAGGTAAAGGATTTATTGAGGTAGAGAGCGATGCAGCAACGTCTGTTGCAGTCTTGAGCATTGACGGTAAGACCATTGCCGTAGAAAGCCTAAACAACGGTAATACAGCTACTTTCGCTGTCACTCCGGGCATCTACATCGTAAAAGCAGCCGACAGCAGCCGCAAAGTAATTGTAAAGTAATCTTACTTACCACTAACTAATTCGTTTAATTTTCCCCTGAACCACTGGGATGGTTCGGGGGAATGTTTTCTGTTTAAAATATTAGATGGTGGTGAAGTCGGGATGTGAGGTTAGGAAGGAGGAGATGTTGGCAGCGATTTGTTTAGCGTCTTCCAAGAGATTGCCGTCCCATGTTTGATGGGCGCGACTGTAGAAAGGAGTGCGTGCTGCGAGTTGGAGGCTGATTATGTCGCGGATTTCTTCGTCTGTGCGGTTTGCCAACAAGGGACGAGTGTGTCGTAGCAGTGTCAGTCGGTTATAAAGGCACTCTTCAGTGGTCTGGAGCCATAGGGTAGTACCCCTATTATTCATTATATCCATATTGTCAAAGAAACATGGAGTCCCACCACCGCATGAAATAATAGTATTTTCTGATGAGCTCACCTCAATGAGCATGTCTCGTTCAATTTTTCTGAAACCATCTTCGCCATGTTTGGCAAATATTTCAGGGATAGTGGAAGCATAACGCTTTTCAATAAAGTGGTCAAGGTCAATGAAGCGTAACCCCGTAGCTTCTGCCAGGGATTTCCCAAATGTGGTTTTCCCACAACCCATATATCCTATAATAAACAATGGTTTCATACATAAATAATTATCAGTCAGAAATTAATAATGAGCAATTTCTATAAGGAGAATTTAATTTTATAACTTAAAGCGAGATTGCAAAAGTAAGAAAAAGTTTTCATATTATCAATTGTTTCTTTGTCTTGTAAAAATAAAACATTACGGTCAGTTTATGTTAGGGGAGGTGAGGATGCGGCGGGTGGAGTTGGAGACAGCATGGCGCTGGCGAGGTGACAGGGATCTATAGTATCTTTCCCATGCGCTTTTCTGAGCTTTTATAAGATCAGTGTGTTGCTGCAACATCTTTGCGTATTTGTCTCCGGTTGTTTTAGATGCCATTTCCTTAAGCAGGTTGGTATATGCGATCCCTTCATAGAAAGTAGTGTCAGCCACTGTCATTGATCCAGCCGGAATCTCAGTATATGGGTAGTGCCTTTCAATCATGGCGATGGCTTGTGCCGGTGAAATAGTATCACCTTCTCTCAACAACTCCTGTGCTGTGATAACCATATTTCCTCTTTGACGGCGGTCATGATCTGTTATGATAGGATCCCGGTAGTAAGGTGTGTTGGTTTTGGCTTTCAGTCGCTCAAGTGATCTTTTTAAATTGTCGGACAATTCCTTTCTGTAGCACGAATCAGAGAGGTTAGGATCATAAGAATGATAGCCATATCCATTTTTTATAGCTGATGACACCGCCTTATAGAAGTCTTTTTTTATGGGATAAAGGAAGATAAGGGGTTTAGGATCTTTTGATTCATTGTTTGTGGCTATGAGGTCAAGAAGCATGAGGGTCTGGAAAGGCAGCAACCCTCCTGAAGTCAGGGAGCGAAGGCTCACGGTCAAAGTGTCAGCCATGTCGTTACCCAATAAGAGAACCTTGCTGTGACGGAATTGGGGTGCGCCTGATTTATCAGCATAAAGTTCTTTCAATGCTTGAATCAACGGAACAGGCACTGTGTCGGCGTCCGGGGCAATGCGGGTGAAGGCATACGCACCATAGGCGATGTCGGCGGGCGTGGCAGTAAAACACCCGACAGCAGCATTCTGTTTCATCAGATTGACCACATATGCCGGTGTGGTGAAATAAGACACATCTATTACCATATGCTGCTTCCCTATTCCCTCCGTTTCCTGTCCATACCAAAGAGGGAAGGTATGATTGTCGCCATATGAGAAGATTATTGCCGGGCGATGCATTGAAAGTAGGTCGGTTGCAAAGTCAAGAGGTTCGGAGCGGCCTGCGCGTTGGTGGTCTTTATAATTTTGTGCTACCATTACACATGCGGCAGCCAATGTGATGACAGCGCAAAGAGGAGCGAAAATTCTGGCGTCAGACAAATTCCTTATTCGTCTGAGCAGGAGCAACAGCCACATTATTCCAAACCCTATCCATATGCAGAAGGCCATATATGAGCCAAGAAAAGAATAATCCCGCTCTCTGGCTTCGCCGGGGGTCTGGTTAAGATAGACTACAATCGCTAACCCCGTCATAAGAAACATAAGGGTGATGATCGCCTGACTTCTTTTCCCGCTACTTCCGGCGGTAAAAAGGTAACAGAAGCCTAAAACTCCAAGAATAAAAGGGAGTCCGAAATAGACATGTCTACCGGGATTGTCTTTCCCGGCATAGGCCGGAAGAAGAGATTGGTCGCCGAGCATTATATTGTCAATAAGAGGAACCCCCG
>WFLX010136919.1_pt1 | contig 15475 bp, 14 predicted proteins | sample 4967041 | NCBI WGS metagenome assembly WFLX01 (sample SAMN12857096, study PRJNA449069) | gut metagenome | isolation source: stool from male and female vole | host: Microtus ochrogaster | place: USA:Florida | collected 2017 | reverse complement strand
GGTGACATTAAAAGTGTCGTCGGGCACAAGATTTTTCATATCNGTGTCACCNGTCTGCAATTCCTTGGCCATNGNCTGACCCTGCGGGATGTCGAGATATTCAAAGGCGTGCATGGGGATATTGACCTTCAGGTCAGCCGGCTCGTCNNCGAAGTTGGCTGCAATGAATATCGTCTCGTCCTCGTGGCTGCGCATATATACATAGTGGCGGTGAGGGTCGAGAGTGGGATTCTGATAGTTGACATACATCAGGTCAAAGAATTTACCTTCGGCGAAAGCCTTTTCCTTGTTGAGCAAACCCAGGATTGCGGCGTAGCGGGCGCGGAGATGCTTTTCGGCTTTGGTGAGCTGCGAGCCGTCGGGCTTTCCGCCGTTGTACCAGCGGCGCAGTGTAGGCACGCTCCAGTAGTCAAAAATTGTGGTGCGACCGTCGTGACCGCTGAATCCCTCGGCCTCGTCGGCCTTCTCGCCGAGCTCCTGACCGGCGTAGATCATCATGGGGCCGGTGTTGATGGTGGAGCTGACTGCAAGAGCCGGGTATACCTTCTCGGCATCGCCGGCCTTAAAACGCGAGGCAAAGCGCTGCTCGTCATGATTCTCAAGAAAGTTAAGCATGTGGGGGCCCAGACCATCGGTGCGCTGCCATGCGCTGGTGATGGTGGCGGCTGAGAAGTTGGAGCACTCGATACCTATCAGCGTATCGTAGAGATTCACCTTATCATAAAGGTAATCAAATCCTCCGCGCTCTATAAACGGGCGGTAGAGATACGTATCATAGATCTCGGCGATAAAAATTACGTGGGGGTAGCGGTCTTTGACATTAGGGATGGCCCATTCCCAGAACTCCAGCGGCACCATGTGAACCATATCGCAACGGAAACCGTCCACGCCCTTCGAGGCCCAGAAGCGCAGTATGTTGAGCATCTTGAACCATGTGGAAGGGATGGGGTGAAAGTGGCGTGACCCGTCGCCGTAATCAATTCCGTAGTTCAGCTTCACGGTTTCATACCAGTTGTTCACTCCGGGGAAAGCCGAGAAGCAGTCGTCGCCGGTAGCCTTGGCGGGAAATTCCACGTAGGCATCTTTACCGCTGCCCAGGTCGATATGCGGCGAGAAAAGCTGGCGGGTGATGTAATAATAATTATTATCGTGACCGAAGAATAGATTGGGGTCGTCGTCCTCGCCCAGGTCACGTATTCCGGCAGGTCGGGCATCGGAGTGATATTTGCGCGCCGTGTGGTTGGGCACGAAGTCAATGATCACTTTCATTCCCGCCTTGTGGGTGCGCTCTACAAGGGCCTCGAATTCCTTCATCCTCTCCTCAACATTCTCGGCAAGATCAGGATCGATGTCGTAGTAGTCCTTGATGGCGTAGGGCGAACCGGCCTGACCTTTTACCACATGAGGATTGTCGGGCAGGATACCATGAGCGGAATAATCGGTTTTAGTAGCGTGTTCGATTACGCCTGTGTACCACACGTGGGTCACCCCGAGTTCCTTTATCGACTTGAGTACCCGCGGGGTGATGCGGTTGAGTTTCCCGCATCCGTTCTGCTCGATTGTCCCGTCCGGAACACAGGTGGGATTGTCGTTGGTAAACAGTCGCGTGAATATCTGATATATTACCGGTTTTTTATCCATAAGATTCAGTTACTTTTTAAAACCTGCTTTCAGCAGCTCTCGCATGGTGGTTTCATAACCGATGCGGAACACCCGCTCTATCTGTTCGAGGCTGAAAACTTTATGATTGGCTATGTCGTCGATGCTTATGGCAAGGTCACACAGCGCCATGTCGGCACGTGCATTGGACTTCACCATAATGTCGTATGTTCGTTGGGCGACTTTCAGTATGGAATCGGCCTGTCCCCGCTCCGGAACCGGGCTGCAGTTAAGTCCTATCACATACTTGCGCTTGCCGCGCAGGGGCCATGCCGGGAGATTGTGGAGCACTCCGCCGTCGACATAGTTGTGTCAGGAGGCGGGACTGGGCTTTAAAGATCTGGACGCGGTCGCGGTTACCTACGGCGCAGGGCTTTTGGGCGCGCTTTTGGTAGGTCTGTCCTTTGCAAAGTCGCTTGCTTACTCTTTGAATATTCCGCTTATCGGCGTAAACCATATCCGCGGACATCTCGCCGCGGCGTACCTTTGCGACAGCGACCTTAAACCGCCCTATATAACTTTACTTGCAAGCGGCGGTCACACCGCGATTCTGCATACCAGAACTTATACCGAATTTGAAGTTCTGGGCGCAACCTGCGACGACGCCGCAGGCGAAGCGTTTGACAAAGTCGCAAGAATTCTGGGTCTGCCCTATCCCGGCGGTCCTAACGTTCAGAAGCTTGCGGAGAGGGGAAGCGCGAACATAACCCTGCCGCAGGCGCTCGTTAAAAACAGCGGCAGAATGCAGTTTTCGTACAGCGGCTTAAAGACCGCGGTTATGAACTACTGCCACAACGCCGCCCAGCGCGGCGAAAGTTTTAACCCTGCCGACGTTGCGGCATCGTTTCAGGTATCTGCGCTTGAACCGCTCGTTAAAAAGACAGTGGAGTGCGCAAAAAGACTGGGTGCAAACACGGTTACCGCAGGCGGAGGGGTCGCCGCAAACGATTACTTGCGAACGCGGCTGAAAGAAGAGTGCGGCAGGGCAAATTTAAAACTTATCCTGCCCGAAAAAAAGTACTGCACGGACAACGCTGCAATGATTGCCGCCGAAGGGCTTATACAGTACCGCGCCGGCAACTTTGCCCCGCTCGATTTAAACGCCTCCGCGCAAATACCCTTGAAATAATTTATAAACCTCTCCGGGCTTACAACCCGGGGAGGCTTATTTTATTTCCTGCTCTAAATTTTTAAATTCCTCGGTATCGAAAAATTCCGCAAGCGAAATTTCCAACCCGTCGCATAGCATTTTTAACGTGACTATGCCCGGGTTTTTACTTTTTCCGTATAACACGTTTTTTATAGTGGACGGCGGTACGGCGGAAACCATTGCAAGTTTGTGTATTGACATACGCTTTAAATCGCACAAATACATAAGCCTGTTTTTTACGGCGTTGTAAGTATCCATATTTTCTCCGTTAACTTTTTATAAAAATTATATGCCTTAATTATTGACAATGTGGGCTATATATGATACAATTTGGGCTATAAATAGACCAATGAGGAAGAAATTAAGGTTTATGTACAATTTACTTGACGGCTATTACGACGACCCGTACTACGGCGCTTACGAAGAGGCGGTAAAGGAAGTCAACCACTTTTACACTGTGTATTACGTGGCTATCGCTATCGCGTTTTTAGTACTGGGAGTACTGCTTTTTGCGTGGGTGGTAAACGACGTTATCAAGGGCAGAAAGTCGGTGAAAAACCAGATAGATATCAACAACCGCCTGCTTGCGGCAATGCGGAAACAAAATTCGACGCCTACGCGTATTTTTTATTTTTGCAATAAATACACCTACGGAAAGCCCGACAACTGCAAACAGCAGCTTGCGGTGGACAGCGATAAAAATCTTTTGACTTTCGTCGATTACGAAAAAAGGTCGTATATTACCGTGCCGTTTTCAGCCGTTCTGAATTACGAGGTATACGAAAACGGCTCGATAGTGGCAAGCGGATTAGGCTTCGGCGGCATTTGGGCGGGCGGATTTGCCGCGCAGGTCAGTCATAAGTGTAACGAACTGCGGCTTATAATCAGGTTAAAGACCGCAAACAGACCGCAGGTCGTTTACGAGATTATCGGCTCGAAGGGCTTTATGAATTTCGGCATACATAAAAATTCAAAGGTTTACAGAAACTGTTTCCCCACCGTGCAGGAAGCTGTGTCGTTGATGCAGGTGATTATAGACAAAAACAAGAGCGAAAATCAAAGCTAAAACGCTTTACTTTTTCGGTTGAGTTGAATATAATTAGTACATAAATAATTTGCGGCGCAAGCAAAACCGCGCTTTTGCGCAGCGCGCCACTATTTGCGCATACCTGCGTCTCGACGGGGTGAATGTTCGCAATTATTTAATGGTTTGCCCGAAAAATTGCGGGCAGAGGGCGAGAAGTCCTCAAATCACGGAATTTTCTCGTCGCAGAATAGACGAAAAAATTCGTGAGAAAAAATATATCAAAGGCGATGACAAAGGACAACGCCGCGCGGAAAGAGTTTTTCAGAGAGCTTTCGTTTGGTGCGAGAAAGCAAACACGCCGCGCAGGATATCACCTTTCAGCTTGTTTTCCGAAAGCTTCCGCAATTAAGAAAATACGGTTTCGTAACCCGTTACCAGTTACGGCAAATGTTCGTTTGTTTTGGTGGTTTATAAGCGCATTTATTCAGCGTCCGAAACTCGGACGCTGATTTTATTTTGAATAATTTGCGGCGCAAGCAAAACCGCGCTTTTGCGCAGCGCACCCCGATTTGCGCATACCTGCGTCTCGACGTGGTGAATGTCCGCAATTATATAAAAAGTTTGCCCCTAAAATTGCGGGTAGAGGGCGAGAAGCCCTCAAATCACGAAAATTGCCGCGCGCAGAATAGCGCGGAAATTTTGTGAGGGAGGATTATATGTACAAAAAGGTTGACACCTCGTTAAACTTTGTGGAACGCGAAAAGGAAATCATCGATTTCTGGAAAGAGAACAAGGTTTTTGAAGAGAGCATTTCAAAAAACGAAAGGGGCGAAGAATTTTCGTTTTACGACGGTCCGCCCACGGCTAACGGCAAGCCTCATATCGGGCATATCTTAACCCGCGTTATGAAAGACATTATCCCCAGATACAAGACCATGAAGGGCTGCCACGTATTAAGAAAGGCGGGCTGGGATACCCACGGACTTCCCGTGGAGCTGGAAGTGGAAAAATCGCTGGGTCTTGACGGCAAGCAGCAGATAGAAAATTACGGCATAGAACCCTTCATTCAAAAGTGCAAACAGTCTGTCTGGAAGTACAAGGGCGAGTGGGAAAAAATGTCCGACCGCGTGGGTTACTGGGTGGATATGGACAACCCCTACGTTACCTACGACGATAACTATATCGAGTCCGAGTGGTGGGCTTTGAAAGAGATGCACAAAAAGGGGCTTTTGTACAAGGGTCATAAAATCGTGCCTTACTGCCCCAGATGCGGCACCGCGCTTTCCTCGCACGAGGTCGCGCAGGGCTATAAGCTTGTAAAGGAAAATTCCGCCGTTGCAAAGTTCAAGGTTAAAAACGGTAACAACCGCTATATTCTCGCCTGGACGACCACGCCCTGGACGCTGCCTTCAAACGTAGCGCTCTGTATGAACCCCGACGAGCCTTACGTCGAAATCGAGGCGGACGGTACGCGGTATATTTTAGCCGAAGCGCTCGTTTCGAAATTCTTCGAAGAGTATGAAGTAGTCGGTAAAAAGTCCGGCAAGCAGTGGGAAGGGCTTGAATACGAGCCGCTGTTTGGCGAAACGGCGAAGGAAATCGCCCGCATATCCCCCGCAAACGCTCCGGCGAAGGCGCACTACGTCGTCTGCGACAATTACGTCACTATGGGCGACGGCACGGGCGTAGTTCACATCGCGCCCGCGTTCGGCGAAGACGACTACAAAGTCGGTAAGCGTTACGGCTTGCCCGTCGTGCAGCTTGTGGACGAGCGCGGCTGCTTTGACAGCCGTTTTGAAAGCCTGAACGGCGTATTCGCCAAAAAAGCCGATAAGAGCATTTTAGACAGACTTGAAAAAGAGGGACTGCTGTTCAAGGTAATTCCCTTTGAACACGACTATCCTCATTGCTGGCGGTGCGACACGCCCCTTCTGTACTACGCAAAATCAAGCTGGTTTATCGAAGTTACAAAAGTCAAAAATGATATAATAAAGTCTAACCGCTCGGTCAACTGGATGCCCGAAACCATCAAAGAGGGCAGAATGGGCAACTTCCTTGAAAACGTCATTGACTGGGGACTTTCGCGCGACAGGTACTGGGGAACGCCCCTGCCCGTCTGGGTCTGCCCCGACTGCGGAGAAATAGAGGTAATGGGCAGCAAAGCCGAACTCAAAGAAAAGTGCGGCGTTAAAGGCGAAATAGAATTGCACCGCCCGTACCTCGACAAGCTTACCTGCAAATGCCCCAAGTGCGGCGGCAAAATGTCGCGTACGCCCGAAGTTATCGACTGCTGGTTCGACTCGGGTTCGATGCCCTTCGCGCAGTATCACTACCCGTTTGAAAATAAAGAGGTCTTTGAAAAGACCTTCCCCGCGGACTTCATTTCCGAAGCGGTTGACCAGACGCGCGGCTGGTTCTATACGCTGCTCGTAATTAATACCATATTGTTCAAAAAAGCGCCCTTTAAAAACTGCATAGTTCTGGGTCACGTCAACGATAAAAACGGAATTAAAATGTCCAAGCACAAGGGCAACGTCGTAGACCCGTGGAGCGTACTCGACAAGCAGGGCGCGGACGCGGTAAGGTGGTATTTCTACACGTCGTCGGCGCCGTGGCTGCCCTCTCGCTTTGCGGAAGAGACGGTATCGGAAGCGCAGCGTAAGTTTATGGGAACGCTCTGGAACACCTACGCGTTCTTCACGCTGTACGCCGAAATAGACAAGTACGACCCGTCGCAATTCTCGCTTGAAAAGTGCAAGCTTACGGTAATGGACAAGTGGATTCTTTCAAAGCTGAATTCACTGATTGCGTTCGTGGACGAAAGTCTTGAAAGGTACGAAATTTTCGAAAGCTCGCGCGCGTTGCAGGACTTTGCCGACGTTCTTTCAAACTGGTACGTCCGCCGCGGCAGAGACAGGTACTGGGGCAAGGATATGACCGACGACAAGGCGGCGGCTTACACGACCCTTTATACCGTTCTAGTAACTCTTGCAAAGCTCACGGCGCCGTATACGCCCTTTATGGCTGAAATGATTTACCAAAATCTCGTTCCGAATTTCTTCGCGAACGAACCCAAGTCCGTTCACCTTTGCGCTTTCCCAGAAGCGGATAAAAAGTATATCGACAAGACTTTGGAAGAGGGAATGGAAGAGGTGCTTGATATCGTCGTTTTAGGCAGAGCGGCAAGAAACGCGGGAAATCTGAAAAACCGTCAGCCGCTTGCTAAAATGGTCGTCGTATCAACGAGAAACATCGACTTATCGCCCGAAGAGCGCGCCATCGTTTTGGACGAGCTGAATATAAAGAGCTTCGATTTTGCGGACGACGCGGATAAGTATATAACCTACAAGTTAAAGCCGCAGCTCAAAACTCTGGGACCTAAGTACGGCAAAAAACTGGGCGCGATTTCCGCATTCCTCAACGGCTGTAACGCGAAGGAAGTCGTGAACGCGGTCAAGGACGGCGGAACGTACGAGATTGCGGATCTTGAAGTTACTTTAACGCAGGAAGATTTGCAGATTTTCACCGAAAGCGCGGGCGGCTTTGTCGCGGCGGAGGACAGGGGAATTACTGTCGCTCTTGACACCGCTCTTACCGAAGAGCTGATTTTAGAAGGGGTTGAAAGAGAACTCGTTTCCAAAATTCAGAATATGCGCAAGGACGCCGGCTTTGAAGTTACAGACAGAATTCTCGTCTACTATCAGGCGCAGGGCAAAGCGCAGCAGGTGTTAAGCCTTGGCAAGTTCGCAGGCGACGTGCTTGCGGAAAAGATAGTCGAAGGTAATGCTGACGGCTACACTAAAGAGCAGAACATCAACGGCGAAAAAGTCACCCTGACCCTTATAAAAAAGTAAAATATCATTAATTTCGTTGTACGCTCATAGATTTATTCTATGAGCGTTTACGATTTAAAAGCGGGCGAAAGCGCGAAAATTGTCGCAATAGATATAACGGGTAGCGCCGCGGCAAGGCTGCAGTCCCTGGGTATTACCGTCGGCAAAAAGGTGACGGCGCTTGCTTTTTCACTCTTTAAAACGGGCGTGCTTATAGGTTGCGGTGCGGTGAGAGTAGGGGTAAGACGGGAACTTGCAAAACTCATAAAAGTTTCAAAGGCTGTTTATAGCGAGGCGCGGCAATGAAAATAAATATATTGCGCCGCGCGGCGGAAAAATCTAAAATGCGCGTCGTGCTTGCCGGCAACCCCAACGCCGGCAAGACAACTCTATTCAATTCGCTGACCGGCAGTAATTTAAGGACGGGCAACTTTCACGGCGTAACCTGCGCGCCCAGCGAAAAGAGGTCGCGCGGAATAACTTACGTGGACGCGCCCGGGCTTTACGCTATGACAAATTACTCGATGGAAGAGGCGTCCGCCGCCGAAGAAATTAAAAAGGCGGATATGATTGTCGACGTGGCCGACGCGCTCACTCTTGAAAACAGCCTGAATTTAACGAGAAAGCTTTTATCCTTCGGCAAGCCCGTAGTTTTGTACGTCACCAAACTCAACCAGCTTAAACGGCGGGGCGGAAGTCTGGACGGTGAAAAGCTGTCGCGGCTTTTGGGTATACCCGTATTTACCTGTCCGCCCAAACAGTTTAAAAAGGCGGTGGAGGATGGTATCAACTTTTCCGTTCCGCGCGAAAGTCTGTCCCTTAAAGACTGCTACTCTGCTGGACGCGAGGGTTTAAGCCGCGCAGATAAGCTTTTTTACAACCGCTTTTTTGCGCTTGTGTTTTTTATATTTGCGGTTGCGGCGATGTTTTTTACCGCCTTTCATCCCTTAATGCCGGGGTCGCTTTTAAAGGGTCTTGTAGAGCTTGCTGTGTGCGACAAGCTTTCAGGCGCGATAACCGGCAGAATGCAGAACGAGGCGCTTATATCGCTAATTTCCGAGGGGATTCTGGGCGGAGCCGGCAGCGTGCTNTCCTTTTTGCCGCAGCTTGCAATNTTATACCTGTTTTTAACCCTNCTGGACGAGAGCGGAATAACTTCCGCGCTGTCCTTTTGCGCGGACGGCTTTTTTGCAAAGGTNAACCTTTCGGGCAGGGCGGCGTTTTCGCTTATATCGGGNTTCGGCTGCACCGCCGCGGCGATTATGACAACGCGNGGCTATTCCACCGAAAACGCGCAAAAGCGCACTATTGCGGTTNTGCCGTANATTCCNTGCGGCGCNAAACTGCCCGTGTTTTTAACNTTTTTAGCCCCTCTTTTCAANAANCCNTTTCCGGCGGTGTCCTGTTTCTATTTCGCGGGGCTTTTGCTTTCAATCGTATTTTCCGCGCTTTTAAAGGGCAGAAAAGAGGATATGCTTTCCGAGGTAACGCCCATAATTTTTCCGCAGCTTAAAGCGGTGGGTAAAAAGTTGTATTTTTATCTCAAATCGTTTATAATCAAGGTGTCGGGCGTGATACTCGCGTTCTGCGTGATTAGCTGGTTACTGTCGCACTTTTCGTTCTCGTTCGAGTACGTCGAAGCGGACGGAAGTATGCTTGCGGCGATAAGCCGCGCGCTGACCTTTTTGTTCTACCCTATGGGCATTACCGACTGGCGGCTTGCGTACGCCGCGCTGTGCGGATTTATCGCCAAGGAAAACGTGGCGGCGACGGTTGGCATGCTTATGCCGCTGGGAACGGGGCTTGATTTAGCTTCGGCGGTGGCGATGTGCGCGTTTATACTTTTATGCCCCGCGTGCGTTTCCGCGTTTTCGGCTTCCTGCAAGGAGGCGGGACTTAAATTCACTTTAAAGTGCTTTGCCGCGCAGACGGTAATCGCTTTTCTGGGTTCGTACCTTATAAATCTTTTATTCAGCTTATGAAAAAATTTACAGTTGACAACGACATCAATCTGAAAGATTTTACCGACTGCGTATATCCGCAGGGGTCGTTCTGTTTTGCCGCGCTTCTCCGCGCAAAGGATATAAAGGTGAACGGCGTCCGCGTTTCGAAAAATACCGCTTTGCGCGCCGGCGACGAGGTGGTCTATTACACCACCGTAAAGCAGGAGAGTATGCCCAGTCACGCCGTCGTTTACGAGGACGGAAATATCCTTATCGCGGACAAGCCGTCGGGCGTCGGCTTTGAAGGTCTTTTGAGCGAACTTTCGCAAAAGGGCGAATTCTACGGCGTACACAGACTGGACAGAAATACGCAGGGGCTTATTGTCTTTGCAAAAAATAAAAGCTCGGAGAAAGAGCTTTCGGAAGGCTTTGAAGAAAGACGCGTTTCAAAGACTTATATAGCCCTCTGTAAAAACGCCTTTAAAGCAAAGAGCGCAAGCCTGACCGCATACCTTGTCAAGGACGATAAAAAGGGCGAGGTAAAAGTTTACGCCGCGCCGCAAAGCGGCGGGGTCACAATTAAGACGGACTATACGGTGTTAGAGAGCCGCGGAGATATTGCGTTAGTGAAAATAGTTCTGAATACCGGCAGAACGCACCAGATACGCGCGCATACGGCGTTTATCGGCTGTCCCGTACTGGGCGATACGAAATACGGCGATAAAGCGCTGAACGAAAAGTACGGAGCAAAACGTCAGAGACTTGTGGCAAAGTACCTGAAATTTAATCTTGAAGGTCAGCTTGCCTATTTGAGCGGAAAAATTTTTGAAAGCAAATACGAACTTTGATTTTTACGCGGCGCGCCTGTTTAAGGGCGCGCCGCGTCTGTATTTGACAATAATATAAAAAAGTTATAAAATATCATTTGTAACACGCGTTTTTTGAAACGCGAAAGAGTTTATAAATAATTATAAAAGCCTTAAAGGGGATAGTTATGCAACAGGTAAAACTTGTTTCCGCCGACGGAAAACTGAAATTTTCATTATCGGGTGAAATCGACTCGGCGACCAGCGAAGATTTTTACGCGGAAGTCCGCGCCGCCTATCTGAACGAGAAAATGGATATCGAGTTCGACTGCGCCGCGCTGACTTTTATCGACAGCACGATGCTGGGTACCTTCGTCAAAATTTACAAAGAGTTGAAAGCCGACGGCTACAAAACAGTACTTTGCAACGTTCAGCCGAGAATAAGAAAGCTGTTTGAAATCTGCGCGCTGGACACCATTATGGAGGTAAGATGAAAAATTTTACCGTTGAATTTGCGCTGCGCGACAGCGAATATTTAACCGCTTTAAGACTTGCCGCCGGCGCGGTATGCTCGGCGGCGGATATCGACGTCGACGCTATTGAAGACTTTAAAGTATGCGTTACCGAAAGCGCTTTAATTCTGAAAAACTGCGGCTTTGAAAGCGTAAAGGCAAAGTTTTTCAGAGAGGGCGGCGTAGGTTGCGAAATAAGCGGAATANGCGGAAAACCGCAGCAGGCGGATAACGNATTATCGCTTGCGCTTATTNCCGCGCTCGTAAGGGANTGCGACATTACGGGCGGCAAGGCGATTGAAAAGGTTACGCTTTTGATATGATGGACGCGAACGAGGCAAACGGGCTTTTCCGCGAGTACCGGAAAACTGGCGATATCGCGGTAAGAAACAAGCTTGTCGAAAACTACGCGTACGTTGCTGAAATTCTCGCCAAAAAATTTGCGGGCAGAGGGGTGGAATACGACGATTTGTATCAGGTTGCTACCGAAGCTCTGATTTCCGGCGTGAATAAGTTCAACCCCGATCTGGGTATTCAGTTTACTACGTACGTGACTCCGACTATCACGGGAATAATCAAAAATTATTTCCGCGATTATTCGCGCGCCGTCCGTCTGCCCAGAAGAATATATTCGCTTGCCGTTAAGGTGAGGAACGAAACTAACGAGTACTATAAAAAGCACGGCACAAAGCCTACCGTAAAACAGCTTTCGCAAAAGCTGGACGCTTCGGAAGAAGATATTATCGAAGCTATGGAATACCACGCGCCGGTAAGCCTTGACGCCACCGTCAAAGGCGAGGACGGCGAAGGACTGTTATACGAAATTATCCCCGACTCGCGCGACGGTTTCGAGTCGTTCGAGGACAGCGAGTCGCTGCGCGCCGAGATAGGCAAGCTTGATCCCACCGAACAGAAGGTGGTGTCTTTGAGGTTTGTCGACGGAAAGTCGCAGGCGGAAGTGGGCAAAATTCTGGGGGTCAGCCAGATGTTTGTTTCGCGCGCGGAAAAAAAGATAGTAGAAAAATTAAAGGACGCGCTGCTGTGATTATTAATTTTAAGGTNGACAACTTGAAAATGATGCGCAGGCAGCTTGAAGCTTTCACCGANTTTCTGACCGAGCAGCAGGTGTGCGAGGACGACGTCTTTGCAAGCAAGCTGGTTTCGTGCGAGCTTCTGACCAACGTAATCCGCCACGGCGGCGACGAGGCCGANTTTACAGGCNGGCTTTCNGACGGAGAGATAAGAATAACGGTCGCNGCCGAGAGCCTTNANGGCGTNGATATNAACGGCNANCCGCCCGATGTCTTTGCGGAGAGCGGCAGGGGACTTTATATAGTAAAAGTCTTTTCAAGCGAAATAGAGCGCGGAAGCTCCGGCGAGATAAGCGTTTTAATTAAAAGAAAATAAAAAAAGCCTTCGGCAAATACGCCGAAGGCTTTTTACTTTGATTATTTGAACATATTGATTTCTTTGTACATTTTGTTTAAAAGTCCGTCCGAGATAATGCCGCGTATTCTTCCGAGGTAAATGAATACCGAGCTGAAGAATTTCTTGTTATCGCCGCNTATCGCGTAATCNGGAACTCTGCCGATTTCGCCCTTGCTCTTTTCGATGAAAATCATAGCAAACTCTATCTTCTCGTCGTTAGTCAGCTTTCTCAAGAATTCGTCCGTGGGACCCTGGTAAACGGTGTTTACCTTGTAAACGCGTTGTTCGGCAGGCTGTTCCTGACCGGGAGTAGGAGGATAGCTACTGTAAACGTTATGCACGGTGGGTTCGGGTTTGGGCGTTTCTTTCTGAACGGGCTGTTTTGCAGGCTGGTAGTCCTGAACGGGCTGATAGTTTCTGTAATCCTGAACGGGATTGTATTCCTGTACGGGAGGCTGGTACTCGGGAGCGTTTTTCAGATACTCGGGAGGATAGCCCAAAGTCGGGTCGTATGAAGGCGCGGGCTTTTTGCGTACGGGAGGCTCGGGTTCGGGTTCCGGCGCGGGAGCGGGCTGCTGAATCTCGGTCTGCCTGGTTTCGAATTTAGCCGAAGCGAAGGGGTCGAGATATGAAGGCTGATCGTAGCCGAAGGGCTGCGCATAAGGATTTGCGTAAGGGTCGCGGTAGGGTTTAGGTTCGGGTTCGGGATCCTCCGAATAGTCGGGAACCTGCGCTTCCGCTGGTTCGGGACGGCGCTCGAAATTAGCGTAATCGTTCACGCCGTATTCAAGCGGCTGTTCGTCGGAAACTTCTTCCTTGTTTTCGTTTTCATTGCTCTTTTCAACGGTCGCCGCAACGGTCTTTTTGCTCTTAACAACCTGCGCTATAAGTATTCCCAGATTTATCGCAAGCTGAATTGCAACGATAATGAAGAGCAGCGACAGCGCAAGACCTTCCGTCTCTTTTGCAACCGCAACGGTTATGAACAGGCAGATTGCGGCGAGGAAGGGGATGCCGTATCTTACGGTATTGAATATGANACCCTTGCGCTTTAAGTTGTTGGNAAGACCGATTACGTCGACGAAGAAANTCAGANGAGTAAATACGCCGACAATCGCGNCGAGGACANCCATCGTAACGTCGGCTGCGGTTTTGAAAGTACTCAATATGTCGATGAAGTTATCCGCAAATACCGCGTNAACGTGNTCCATACCAGATAAAATCGAGTAGAGGTCGNGCGAGCTTTTGAGGTTGTCCGCAAGCTTTATCCANCCGTTGNAGAAATCGGGTGTCATCTGATAGAAACGGAAAAGCATTCCGAGCGAAGCTATCGCGAGAAGCAGAAGTACGAGCTTGATTGCCGCGGTCTTTCCGTCCTTGTTTACGAAGCACTGGATAATAAGCATTAGAAGCGCGCCGCCGAACGCTACCCAGATATTTAAAATTTGGGGCAATTTGTCAATCTCGGCATATTGCAGCGCCATTATTAAATATATTGAAAGTACAAGTACCGCAGCGATTTCGATTACGTACGCGAGTACGCGCGTAACCTTGCCGCTCTTTTTAAAGGTCAATCCCATGGNNATTAATGCAAGCAGNGCCAGNAGGGTGATAAACNCNTATAAANCNACGNCGTATGNGGTAACGTCGACCGCAAGCTTTTCTATTCCGAAAAGGTATATGAGCATTGACGCGGAGAACGCATTGCCGAGGTTGATTTTGTGCGCGCAGAATATACCGAGAGCGTCGGGCAACTGCATGACGAGCATACCGTCGACTCCTTTGCCGTAGTAGAATGGCAGCAGAAGTCCCAGTAAAAGGCATACAACGGCGATTGAATAGGTGATAATCACCGTTAGTTTTTTAGTATTTTTGGGTTCGGTATTTCCCATTTACTTATCTCCGTAAAATAAGATTTTTGAAAAAAGTAGACTTTGCTACCATTATCAGTCTTTTAATTTTAATACAAATAAACCGTTATGTCAAGAAAATATTAAAATTTTTGTTATAATGTGGAATATTTTGAAATTTCAACCGTATAATAAAACTTTAAGATAAAAACTTCTTTTTTCATATTTTACTACGCTTGCGGGTATTTATTCGCNGCGGACAAGCAATAATTATCAGGCTTCCGCGNATAAACGGNNGACNGNGNTTTTTGCGCTTGCCAATTCANGTAAAACGGTGTATAATTTACGCTATACGGAGAAAAAGNTATGGATACGCAAGAAACGGGAAAAACCCACTATCATAAAAAACCGGTTATGAAAACGCCGCCCGCGCCCATTTCGCTGAACGCTGTTGTGGAAGGTCTTCCGGAAGAGGAACGCGAAAGGCTGTACAAGGAGTACGGCGTGGAGCAGATGGCGGAAATTTTTTCTAACGAAGAAACTATGAGGACGGTGGACTGCTTCCTCGAAAACGGAATGAACGTCTGTCTTGCGGCGCGCAAGCTGTACATGCACAGAAACACNCTCAATTACAGACTGAANAAAATACTCCGCGTCTGCGGACTGGATTTGCGCGTATTCGATATGGCGGTGACCTTCCGCATCCTGCGCGTATNATACGAAACTAAAAAGAGGTAATTTTTTTGAATAAAAAATCAATCCGCGCGATTTTACCCGCGGTAGCCGCNTTNATACTCGCGCTTGTTTTNGCNGCGGCGGCGTTTACCGCCGGATGTNTTTTAAACCAGACTTCCAGAGAGTGGTTTTTTGAAACGATTGAAAAAAACTACTACTTCGGCTTTGACGGCAAAGAGNAAGAGTTGACCGATACGCCGCTTAACGAAATTGCGGACAGATANCTTGACAGGTATTCGGAGTATTACACCGCCGAGCAGTACGCACAGGCGGTATCGAGCAACGCCGGCTCAAAAAGCGGCATAGGTATTTCATATTCTTTCGTCGAAAACAAGGGAATTTTCATAAACACGGTTATGGGCAATTCGCCCGCATATAAGAGCGGACTGCGCGCCGGCGAATGGCTTGCAGGCGGCGAGATAAAGGGCGTTAAAAAAGAGTTTTCAAACTCCGCGGCTTTTCAGGAATTTATAAACGGAGCGGCGGACGGCGAAGCCTTTTCGCTTACATCAACCGACGGCAGGGTTTACGA
>WFLX010016515.1_pt1 | contig 15475 bp, 16 predicted proteins | sample 4967041 | NCBI WGS metagenome assembly WFLX01 (sample SAMN12857096, study PRJNA449069) | gut metagenome | isolation source: stool from male and female vole | host: Microtus ochrogaster | place: USA:Florida | collected 2017 | reverse complement strand
TGGGCGCACAACTCCTTAAACGATAAGAAGACCTGTCTGTAACGTTCTTTTCTATCCATATCCATGATTTTCCGGCAAAGGTAGAACGATTACCAACACCCAGCAATATGCAACCGCGGACGGCTGTACAGCGCAGCGAGGCCTGAGGAACAGCCGGAATCCATAGCAGAGCCTCGGAGAGGCGATGTTATTACACAAATTCGTGTGAGATTACAGCGCATCTCCGAAGCGCAGGCGAGTTTATCGGTGTATCCCCGGGCCTCGCTGCGCTCGACCCGGGGCTAAGGTAACGGCACGTCTCCGACGCGCCCTCTTGCTTTGACCGAACGCCGCCGGCCATCCGGGGTAAGGGGCGGGGTGGCTATAGTAGCTATTTTAGCTATAGTAGCTAATTTAGCTATTTTTGAGGGCCATGCGGGGGTGGACGCTTAAAAAGCGTCCCTCCATGATTTTCAACCGCTTATAATTTTCTCTGCGCCTACTATAGAACAAATATGGCACTGAAGCCACATGCGCAGCCCACGCGTAGCGAAAACTCCGCGTAGCGGGGTGCCAACGCGGCTAACGCCGCTGGCCATCCGGGGCCGGCCTGGCGGGGCGTCCATGCGGCTGCGGACGCTTCTTGAAGCGTCCCTACTACATCCTTGATACGCAGCCCTTTAAATACCCTCTGCACCTCTGAGCGAGGTTTCCCCACATCTACACCTAAAAAATTTTGTTTCTTCTGCCCCCTCTATCCTTTTTGTATCTTCTTGCGAGCTGTTGACGGGAAATTACAAAAGATCATGCTTTGGANTGATTTTTTCAANAANAGTNCTATTCATAGNCCCTCCAATAACATTTTTTGNTTATCNTTGCNGTTGAATTNAGAGCCTTAGNGANGGATNTCTGGAAAACGACTTTTCAAAAAGGTGTTATTGAAATTTTATCTTCGGTTCTCAAACTTGGTCGTCTGAAAACTGCATGAAGATGAGATTGGCAATAGCACCTACATCGGTAGCTTATGCACTGTCGTAGACGACAGCATATATAGCTCAATCGGTGTGGGGCTATTGTTTTATCCATGCAGTTAGGTAGACCAAGACCCGAGACCGGATAAAACGAGATACATTCCTCACACCTTTTTCATATCCTTACTTTAACGTTTCATTGGGGGATGTGAAACACTTATAGAATAATTATGATTTGGTATAATTCCGTATCAATTGGTCCTTTTCAATTTGAAATTGAGTTTGAAAAAGTTAATCCCTTAACTCATAAGCTAAATTATGCAACTTCCAGAGTTTCAGCAAACGGGGTACTAGGTGATGTGTGTTGGTATGGAAACAAAAGTCAAGTAAATGCCCAAATTGAATCAGCCAAACTGATAAATAACTATCTCGATTATTTTGATAATATTCAACTTACTGAAACCGAGCTCGAATACCTNTNTGANGACNAAGNTNAATTCTCAAAAATAAGCNATCTATTTTANTTTCGCGATAGCTGGGGGTTTAAAAGATATTTACAAACGGGTAAGTATAAAGCCACACTTCGTGATTATATAGATAATAATTTCTTATTAGGTAGAAACAACCAAGAACCCTATTGTGACTTATCTATTGAATATGATGAAAACAGCAGTGTTATTTCTCTCACTTATACAATTTGGAGCGAGGATACTCATTCTTTATATAAACAATACAAACAAATTACAGTGCCAATCTTTTTTTCGAGATGCCTGTATGTAGCTTTTGTTCTAAGTATACTTTTTGATCCCATTGGGGGAATAATAAAAGATTCCAGGCCAATAAACGAATGGAATCTGTTTCGACTTATATGCATTCCTTCTAAGGTAGGAGGATATTTCGACACATGGAATTATAAGAAAATGGTAAAAAAATACAATTTAATCCAGGATTTAACTTAATGAAAATTGTAAAGTAGTTCTTATGATGATAATATTGATTATCTTTCTTACAACTTGATCATTACTTGTAAGTAATATAATTATTGTGCTTAGGACAGCTATAATATGCCGGAAGATACTGACGCATTCAACTAAAAAATATACAATGCCATATTTTTTGAGACTGACACTATTCTCTACAATTTTCTTATCTTTCCCGGCATCAGCATTTGCCGCGGCAGGATTTGCTGATCTTTTTATTGAACATAGGCAGTGGATTTTCCCGGCTTATGCTTATTGCCTGCTTTTCGGACTTGCCATACTATTTTTGATGTTGACAATGTCTTTTGTCTGGAAGACAAAAACAAGGGAATATATACAAACAATTTCAACAAACATGATTAGGCATAGGATATTGGCAATTATCTTTTGCGGAGTGTCTCTGGCAATACCTATTGGCTTACTCGAATCTGTATCATGGGAACTTTGGGGATTCTCATCAGTATTGCCTTTTGCATGTGTGCTGATAGCGTTTCCTGTGATATTGGTAGTTAGGCGGCTATGGAACACCTACTTGCTTTCGCCATTTTGGATAAAATGGTCTTTGATGATTGCTTTGTCTTCGATATTCGCCTCGCTTCTTTTTATCATTCTCACAAAATGCAATATTTTACCCGGTACTGATATTACATATTGGAATCATCGTAGCATTTTTGTACCGAATTTTCATTCTCCTTCGCATCCCTATGATAGCATAGTGGAAATATGGTCAACGTCTCTATTCTTATTGGGAGATATTGCTGTTGCACTTTTACTTTATGGACTCGGAATCTTGAAAAGATATATGTATTCCAATTTTGGGATTTATGGATTAAGAAAACATATTACAACATGAAATCCTGAATATAGGATACGCCCAACGCACCCTGGATATACGGAAAGAGTAAAACTTCAAAATCTTATAAGCAATAATTCAACTCAACATATAGGTCGCATTTATGAAAAAAACGAGTTTTAATTGGCGGATGTTTCTGCCGCTCACCGTGGGAATGTGGGTCGTCGTAATAGGCATGACCACATGGCAAAACTGCAACTTGCACCGGCTCAACGAGGCACGCGTTAAGGAACCGCTCGTAGCAATGACCGCCAACATCGCCGCCGCTTTCGACAGCGGTGAGAACCCCATGCCATTCCTAAATTCAACCATAAACTGCTATCGTTCAATCCCCGCGTATGAACATTTGTGCCTCTCGGTATACCAAAACGGCAACCTGATGTACAGCGCAGGAGATATAATCGCTCCCGAGGAGAGCGGCAATAGCGAGATGCACGGATGCAACCCTGATAACGCATTTTTCTACAACGTCACCCCTGCTATGAATGGCTCGGTGCAGATTTATGCAGCGTTACCTCGCGACGGCAACGTATCCGCAACTCCCGGCGTGAATATCACAACGCTTTGGCTCTCGGCCATACTGCTGGCGCTTGTGCTCACGATAGCCCTCTATTGCTTCACACTCAACTCCGGCAAGAAACAAAAAGACTGATATTAATATCCCGAACTCGCGTTAATAGATTTAATCTCAGAGGAAATAACTCCGATAATGGATGCTTGTGGTACCAACAGTACCGCACACCTTGTAGTAAGATTTTGTTATTGGTCACTATAAAATAATTGGCTCATGAAATTTCTGGTAACCATATTGCTTTGTATTGTTAGCAACATGGCGTATGCTGAGATGTTCTACCCCAAGAGCGCTACTATAAACGATGCTCAAGGCACATTCACCTCCCAGTCTTTTGATAGTCCGGCAATGAACGAGCAGGACGCAGGAACGCATATCTCAATAAACTGGGGTGGAAACAACGCTATTCTCTATCAACTCAGAGAAAACAAATACACCTACGAAACATCTCAATCATATCAAGGTCAGCAGATAACAATAACCGCTTATAGGAGTACTCAGTCATATAAAATCTACCTTGTCTCCGTAACTCAGAGATTCAATGGCAGCTCAATAATAATCAATTTTAAGCCATAGAACGGCTGTAGGAATCATGAGTATCCACAAAAATACACAATTTTATTTAAACTTATAACCATCTAACATCGTGCAAATGGATATGAAAAGGATTCTATATATAGTGCTATCTTTCATAGTAGTCACTATTTCGTTAACATCTTGCGAAGAACTGGGTGTTGAGATAAAAACAGTTAAAGGCACATGGAANTNCGAAATAACNGACGNAAGGTACGTACTTTTGAGTATAAATCCCGATGGAACATCTATTAACGGTACATATCTCGCCTATAATGATTCTTGTGTGTACGGAAGTCCCGGAACTTGGCAACTTAGAAACGACACCTTGTGCTTTTATCGCCAGACTATGAGCGAGAAAGGTGTATCCAAATATAAAGTCGAAACTCTAACCATGGATAATATGACATTATGCAAAAATGATGGCGACAAAATCTACGTGATGCATAGAGTATATTCCAATATAGGCAATGATAGTTTCGGCAAATTTGAAGAGGTTAGTAAGCTAAAGGGAGGGGTCACATGGCTGGTTTGGATTATTTTATGTAGCCTTATAGGGCTTGCCTCGTTTTTTTTACTTATATCAATATTAGGATGGCTGCTGGGGTGGTTATGGAGAATAATAAAAAATCTATATCGTAAAAAATAGACTCGACAATTAAAATATGCCGCTCATAGCGAAAACTCCGCGTATCGGGGTGCGGATATTAGCTCAGGCAAGCGCGGCATAGCCGTGCGCGCAGCCCGGCGGCAGAGCCGCCACACGTATATAGCCACAAGTAAGCGCGGCAGAGCCGTGCGCAGCTTGTGGTAGCCGTGCCACCCCCTGTGAAAATGAGCTGCGTAGCAGCTCAACATCCCGCGGCACAGACGCTCCGCTAAACGCCCGGAACATGATTTAGGGATGGGGCGCGTGGACCTCCGGCGCGGCTAACGCCGCTGGGCTATCAGTGGGGAGAGCGTCGGAGATGCGACGTTCCTTAGCCTCAGGTCGAGCGCAGCGAGGCCTGAGGAACAGCCGGAATCCATAGCAGAGCCTCGGAGAGGCGATGTTATTACACAAATTCATGTGATATTACAGCGCATCTCCGAAGCGCAGGCGCGTTTATCGGTGTATCCCCGGGCCTCGCTGCGCTCGACACGGGGCTAAGGTAACGGCACGTCTCCGACGCGCCCTCTTGCTTTGGCCGGACGCCGCCGGCCGTCCGGGGTGAGGGGCGGGGTGGCTACAGTAGCTATTTTAGCTATAGTAGCTATTTTAGCTATTTTAGAGGGACATGCGGGGGTGGACGCTTAAAAAGCGTCCCTCCATGATTTTCAACCGCTTATAATTTTCTCTGCGCCTACTATAGAACAAATACGCGGGGATGCCCGGCAGAGCGGGCCGGAGGTCCGCCTGCTTGTTAACCACGGGCGACCCGCCCGCGGTTAACCAAAGGACGGGCCTCCGGCCCTGCCATCAGACGGGCGGCTCGTTCTCTTTCCTTTAAGATTTAGGGCAACGCCCTATAGGAATACCCTGAGCAAGGTATTCCAGCAAAAATTTTGTTTCTTTTGCTGCTTTTGTTTTTTTGTATCTCTTTCGAGAACGGGCAGGGGGGGGANANGGAAACAGCNTGCCGGGCCTGNGGCCNGCNAGCTGTTGAGGGAAAAAATGTCGGGGTGAGAAGACTCGAACTTCCGACCTCCACGTCCCGAACGTGGCGCGCTGCCAACTGTGCTACACCCCGATTGGCATTTTTGCGGTTGCAAAGATAGTGTTTTTTTTGCATGTGGGAAAAGATTTTGTGAAAAAATGCGCTTTTTCTTTGCTCATTAATATTTTTTAGAGGGGGCAGCAGGGGCAGTTATGGAAAAAAGATGTACTTTTGTAGGTTGTAATTATATACTATGGATTTGTTCGATACTATCAGTTCTGATATCAAGGCGGCCATGCTGGCCCGCGACAAGGTGCGCCTGGAGGCTCTCCGGGGCATTAAGAAGGAATTTCTCGAGGCAAAGAGCGCGCCGGGAGCGGCGGGCGAGCTGCCCGACGAGGCTGCGATGAAGATTCTCGTGAAGATGGCGAAGCAGCGCCGCGAGAGCGCCCGCATCTACACGGAGCAGAACCGTCCGGACCTGGCCGAGGGCGAGCTGGCGGAGCTGGCCGTGATTGAGCAGTACCTGCCCAAGGCGCTGAGCGCCGAGGAGCTGCACGAGCGCCTGCTGGCCATCGTGGCCGAGACCGGCGCCAAGGGCCCGGCCGACATGGGCCGCGTGATGGGCGTGGCCACAAAGGCCCTGGCGGGCGTGGCCGACGGCCGCGCGATATCCTCGGCCGTGAAGAATATCCTCGCAAATATGTAATAGACAATCATATACACAGCATTATGCTTACCATCCAGCAAATAAAATCCAATCCTGAAGATATCGTGCGCCGCCTGGCCATCAAGGGCTTTGACGGTGCCGACGCCATAGCGCGCGTGATAGCGCTCGACGACGACCGCCGCAACCTGCAGTTCCGCAACGACAGCGAGGCTGCCGAGCTCAACGGCCTGGCAGCACAGATAGGCGGCCTGATGAAGGCCGGCAAGCGCGACGAGGCCGAGGAGCTCAAGGCCCGCGTGGCCCTGCTCAAGCAGAGCCAGAAAGAGCTGGCCGAGAAGCTGGCCGCCACGGAGGCCGCCATCCGCGACATTCTGCTGACGGTGCCCAACGTGCCCTGCGACATGGTGCCCGAAGGCAGCTCGGCCGCCGACAACGTGGTGGACAAGGAGGGCGGCAAGATGCCCGACCTGCCCGCCGACGCCCTGCCCCACTGGGACTTGGCCCGCAAGTACAACCTCATCGACTTCGACCTGGGTGTGAAAATCACCGGCGCAGGCTTCCCCGTGTATCTGGGCAAGGGCGCCAAGCTGCAGCGCGCCCTCATCCAGTTCTTCCTCGACGAGGCCGGCAAGGCCGGCTACCTGGAGGTGCAGCCGCCCTACGTGGTGAACGAGGCCAGCGGCATAGGCACCGGCCAGCTCCCCGACAAGGAAGCCCAGATGTATGTGGTGACGGCCGACAACCTCTACCTCATCCCCACGGCCGAGGTGCCCGTGACCAACCTGTACCGCGACGTGATCATCCCGGACGACCGCCTGCCCATCAAGAACTGCGCCTACTCCGCCTGCTTCCGCCGCGAGGCCGGCAGCTACGGCAAGGACGTGCGCGGCCTCAACCGCCTGCACCAGTTCGACAAGGTGGAAATCGTGCGCATCGAGCGCCCTGAGGACAGCTACGCGGCCCTCGAGGAGATGAAAGACCACGTGCAGGGCCTGCTCGACAAGCTGGGCCTGCCCTGGCACATCCTGCGCCTCTGCGGCGGCGACATGAGCTTCACCAGCGCCATCACCTTCGACTTCGAGGTCTACTCCGCCGCCCAGGGCCGCTGGCTCGAGGTGTCGAGCGTGTCGAATTTCGAGACCTATCAGAGCAACCGCCTGAAGTGCCGCTACCGCGGGGCCGACAAGAAGACCCGCCTGGCCCACACCCTCAACGGCTCGGCCCTGGCCCTGCCCCGCATCATGGCCGCCCTGCTCGAAAACAACCAGACCCCCGAGGGCATCGTCGTGCCCGAGTGCCTGCGCAAATACACCGGCTTCGACATCATCAACTGATCACCCCCACGCTACCGCGATGGCGCACTACGCAAGCATCGACCAGGGCAACACGGCCACCAAGCTCACCCTGTGGCTCGACCACGAGCCGCAGCGCAGCCTGGTGGCGCGCAACGCCGCCACCGCCCCCCTGCTCGAGGCCCTCGCGGCCTGCGGGCCCCTCGACGGCGCCATCTACTGCAGCGTGAGCGGCCGCAACGACAGCCTGTGGCAGGCCCTGCGAGGCGCATGCCCCGCAGCCATCGACCTCTCCCACTCCACGCCCCTGCCCCTGGAGCTGCACTACGCCACCCCGGCCACCCTGGGCCTCGACCGCATCGCGGCCGCCGCCGGAGCCGTGGCCCGCTACCCCGGCCGCCGCTGCCTGGTGGTGGACATCGGCACGGCCGTGACCTACGACCTGGCCGGCCCCGACGCCGCCTTCCACGGCGGCAACATTGCCCCCGGAGCCGGAATGCGCCTGCGCGCCCTCCACGACTACACCGCCGCCCTGCCGGAGGTGGCCCCGGACGGCCCCCTGCCCCTCTGGGGCGAGGACACCGCCACGGCCATGCGCTGCGGTGCCATGCGCGGCATAGCCGGCGAAATAGCCTACTACCGCAGCCTGCTGCCCGGCGGCACGGCCGTGATCCTCACGGGCGGACGCGCCGACGACATCGCACCCCTGCTGGCGTTTCCCGCCACCGTGGACCACGACCTGGTGGGCCGCGGCCTCATAAGTATCTTAGAGCACAACTTAGACTCATGAATATACGTACTATCATCTGCGCGCTTTCCCTGGCCACAGCCATAGGCGCCGCCGCACAGAACGGCACCATGACACCCTACTCCCTCCACGGCTACGGCATCCTCAGCGACAACGCCACCGCAGCACAGCGGCAGATGGGCGGCACGGGCTACGCCATGAACTCCGGCCGCCAGATAAACGTGATGAACCCCGCCAGCTACGCACGCATCGACTCCATGACCTTCCTCTTCGACATGGGCATGGCCATGACCAACCTCTGGAGCGAGGAGACCGTGNGCGACACCCGCCACCACACCAGCGACTTCGGCGGNGGCCTCGACTACATCACCATGCAGTTTCCCATCATGCACGGNCTGGGAGCCAGCGTGGGCCTGCTGCCCTACAGCAGCGTGGGCTACAGCTTCGGCAGCAGCATCGACAACGGCGCCACCAGCCACTCCGGCAGCGGCAGCATCAACCAGCTCTACGCCGGCCTGGGCTACTCGCCCTTCAAGGGCTTCAGCCTGGGNGTCAACGTGGGCTACCTCTTCGGCAACACCTACAACGACACCTACGCCATCACCTCNGGCGGCAGCTCGGCACTGTTCGAGCGCACCCTCCACGTGAGCGACTGGAACCTCAACGCCGGCATCCAGTACTCCTTTGCCGTGGGCCGCGCCGACATGATCAGCCTCGGCGCCGTCTTCACCCCCGGCAAGAACCTGCACGGCACCACCGGCTTCTTCAGCTACGACACCTCGGCCGACAGCGAGACACAGGGCGGCGAAGAAAANATCGACGGACGCTACTCCACCCCCTGGAGCCTCGGCGCAGGCGTGGCCTACAACTGGCGCCGCCGCCTGCTCGTGGAACTCGACGCCACNTACCAGCCCTGGAGCAAGGCACGCTACAACGGCACCACCGGCACCCTCAACGACCGCTACAAGCTGGCCGCCGGCCTCCAGTTCGTGCCCAACGCCCGCGGAGGCTACATGCGCCGCGTGGCCTACCGCGCCGGCGCCTTCTTCGAGCGCGACTACCTGCGCGTGGGCGCCAACTCCGTGCGCGACTACGGCGTCTCGGCCGGCGCAGGCTTCCCCGTGCCCGGCTTCAAGACCATCGTGAGCCTGGGCCTCGAATGGCGCCACCGCCAGGGACACCCCCAGACGCTCATCAAGGAAGACTATCTCAACATCACCATAGGCGTGAACTTCAACGAAATGTGGTTCCGCCCCAACAAGATCTACTAAGCCGCTGCCCCCGTGCGCCGTCTGCTGCTGTACATAGCCCTGGGCGCCGCCGCCTGCTGCGGCTGCGGCGAGGAACGCCACAGCTACGTGCCCAACGCCGGCGACTCGCCCACGATGAGCACCACCGACGTGAGCACCTACATCAGCGACAGCGGCTACGTGCGCTACCACATCGTCACGCCCCTGTGGCAGATGTTTGAAGAGGCATCCGACCCCTACTGGCGATTCCCCTTCGGCCTCGACCTCGAGCAGTACGACCTCGCCATGCACCCCCAGGCCAACATCCGCAGCGACAGCGCCACCTACTTCAGCCGCCGGCGCCTATGGCGCCTCGACGGCCACGTCGTGATGGTGAACGTCGACGGCGACAGCTTCCTCACGGCCCAGCTCTTCTGGGACCAGCAGAAACGGCAGGTCTACTCCGACTCCTTCATCCACATCGTGCGCACCGACCGCATCATCGAAGGCTACGGCTTCACCAGCAACGAAAACATGACGGCCTACACCGTCAACCGCCCCACGGGCATCATACCCGTCGACCGCGACGCCCGCAACCGCGAAACCGCCGCAGCCGCGCCGGATACCGCAGCCACCGACACCACAGCCGAAGCCGCCCAGGGCGGCCGCCGCGTAGCCCCGCAGCGCGCCTCCAGGCGCAACCCGGGCCCCGACGCCCCGCTCCCCGGCATGGGCNNCNCNCAGCCTGCCACCCTCACCACCACCGCAACCACCACCTCGCGATAATCCCCCCCCACAAGCATGGAACCCACCTGGATAATCATCACCATAGTGTCGCTGCTGCTCAGCGGCTTCTTTTCGGGCACGGAAATGGCATTCGTCACCGCCGACCGCGTGCGCACAGCCGTCGACGTGCGCCGCGGAGGCTTCGTCTCCGGCCTCGTCAAGCGATTCTATGCCAATAGCGAATTTTTCATCTCCACCATCCTCGTGGGCAACAACATCGTGCTCGTGATCTACGGCATGGGCGCCGCCAAGATGCTCGAGCCCTGGCTCCAGAGCGGCCTCCACTCGGAATTTCTCGTGCTCGTGGCCCAGACCCTCATCTCCACCGCCGTGATTCTCCTCACCGGCGAGTTCATCCCCAAGACCGTCTTCGGCATCAACCCGAACAGCTCCCTGCGCATCCTCAGCCTGCCCATAGCCGTGTTCTACGTGGTGCTCTATCCCGTGTCGCTCCTGGCCACCTGGCTCTCCCGCCTGCTCATGCGCCTGACCGGAGCGCGCTCCCACAGCGCCTCCCTCAGCCTCATCAGCGTGGGCGACCTCAACGACTACCTCGAAGAAGCCATCGANANCNTGNNAGANAAGAAAGCCACCGTCGAAAACGAGGTNAAACTCTNCNAGAACGCCNTCGATTTCAGCACAACCCACGTGCGCGACTGCATGATTCCACGCAACGAAATCGTGGCCGTGCCCTACGACACCACCGTCGAGCACCTCTCCGAGCTCTTCACCAGCACCGGCCGCAGCAAAATCATCGTCTACCGCGACGACATCGACNACATCGCCGGCTACATCCACGTGAGCGAGCTNTTCGTGCCACAGACCCACTGGCAAGACCACATCAAGCCNGTGCTCTACGCCCCCGAAAACCTCCTGGCCAACGTGATGATGCGCCGCCTGCTCCAGCAGAAACGCTCCATCGCCGTGGTGGTCGACGAATTCGGTGGCACCAGCGGCTTCCTCACCCTCGAAGACCTCGTGGAGGAAATCTTCGGCGACATCCAGGACGAGCACGACAAAAACGGCTTCACCGCACGCACCATCGAGCCCGGCGTCTACGAAGTGTCCGGCCGCTGCGAGATAGCCTGGCTCAACGAANACCTCAACCNCNACANCCCCGAAGACNACGNCTACCANACCATCGCCGGCTACCTCATGCACAGCACCGGCACCATCCCCAAGCAAGGCTCCACCGTGGCCCTGGGCACCCTCGCCTTCGACATCCTCAAAAAAAGCGCCACCCGCCTCGAACTCATCCGCATCCACCCCCTGGCCTGAAAAGCCCGCNCGGCAGCCCCGGTTTAGCTATNGTAGCTAAAATAGCTATTATAGCTACTATAGCTCGGAGGCCCAGTAAGAGCGGGCCGGAGGTCCGCCCGCTTGTTAACCCCGTGCGGGTCGCACGGGGTAGGTATAACCAAGATAATCAGCCCCGGAGGGGGTGTCCCGTTCTCTTTCCTTTATGATTTAGGGCACAGCCCCATCAGGGTACTCTGCGCGAGGCCCACTCCCCGTAAAAAACTTATGTTTCTTTTGCCCTTTCTGTCCTTCTGTATCTCCTGCACACACAAAAGGGCACAAAAAAAGGGTAAGCTATCTACATCGCGACGCTCAACCCGATACCCTTGCTTCGGTCAGGACCTGGGGGAATTCTCGGGGAGCTGTCCGTGCAGGACTTACCCCACTGCAAAGTTAAGCACTCTTTTTTGAATGCGCAAATTTTTTTGCAACTTGTTTTGCATCGCCCGGCCCGAAAAGCACCACGGCGAGGGTGGCGACGAGCGTGCCGGCCCAGTCGGCGAGAGCGTCCAGGGGGTCGGCGGCGCGCACCGGGCTCAGCGCGCCCTGCAGCTGCTCCGTGAGCACCCCGAAGGCCATCACCCACAGCGCAGCCCGCAGCATGGGGCCCGCGGCAAGCGGCAGGCGTGCGCGCCGGCGGTCGAAGGCCACACACAGCACCAGGCCGCCCATCATGCAGGCGTGCACCACCTTGTCGGCGCCTTCGAAGAGCATGATGCGGGGCGCCTCCGGCGGCGCCGGCGTGAGCACCAGATACAGGATGGCCGCGATGCAGGCGCAGGTGGCGAAAGGTTTCATCAGAAAGCTACGTAGGTGTTCGGGTCGAGGGGCACGCCGTTGTGCCACAGCTCGAAAGTCACGGCTCCGCCGTCGTCAGGGGCCGTGCCCAGGCGTGCGCCGGTGGCAGGCGTGGCGCCCCGCGCCGTGAACACGTCGGCCAGCCCGCTGTACACGCTCACGAATTCATTGGGGTGCTGCACCACCACGGTGTAGAGGCCGCGCGCGTCGGGCTCGGCCATCACCACGGTGCCGCGGTAGATGGCGTCGATGCCCTGGCCGCGGGCACATTGCAGCTGCACGGCGGTGCCCTCGGCCGTGCTCACGGCCTCGGCGCCGGGCGCCGGGCTGTAGAAGGCCATGCCGTCGGCAGCGATGGGGGCCAGCACGGAGAGCTTGTAGCGCTGGCTGCTCTCGAATTTCTGCACGAAGGCCCGCTCGGCCTCTGATGCCGGCAGCAGCGTGTCGGTGGTGGCGGGCAGCAGCGTGTGGGATGCGCGGGCCGAGTCGGGGTCGGTGGTGCCGTCGAGTATGGCGCGCATGTCGGCCATGTAGCGGGCGTCGAGCTGCATCCGGCGCGTCAGCGAGTCGAGGCGCAGGGTGGTCTCGATGTAGCGGGCGCGCATGTCGCCCGGCAGCGTGCCCGGCAGCAGCGCCCGCAGCGGCGTGAACGCCATCACCACGTATATCAGCGCGGCCACGGCGGCGATGGCCAGCCCCAGCAGCAGGAAGGCCTGGCGGTGGGAGAAGCGCACGCTCCACACGCGCGAGAAGGCGGCCTCGTTCACATAGTCGAGGCGCCGGCGGGCGGGCGCATGGGCATCAGGCGGCGCCAGCGTGCCGCTGCTGCGTATGATGCGGGGAAAGAATTTTTTCAGGTTCATGCAGCAAATTTACAAAAAAATCATCACACGGCCGGCAGCGACGAGCCTTCGAGGGTGCGGTAGAGGTTGAGGGCGTAGACATCGGTCATGGCCGAGATGTGGTCGAGCACGGCCTGGATCTTGCCGTAGAGGGTGGGCGCGTCCGTGTCGTATTGCTCCGGAAACTTGGCCAGAAGCAGGCGCGAGTAGTTGAGCTGCGGCCGCGTCACGGCGCCTATGAGCTTGTCCATCAGATAGGTGATGATGCGGTTACCGGCCAGCTCCACGTCCACCACCGAGCCGGCGGTGTAGATGCGCTTCCAGGAAATCTCGGTGCAGCGGCGGTAGCCCTCGCGCTCGAGCGGATCGATGTCGCTGAGCAGCGGCGCCTGGAACGTGCCGGCCAGGATGTCCTGCTCGCGGCGCAGGAAGGCCTCGGCGCAGCGGTCGGCCAGCGTGCCTATGACGCACGAGCGCAGGTAGGCGATTTTCTCGTTGGGGTCGGCCACGTGGTCCATTATCTCAAGCATGTGGGCGCGCCGCTCGGGAGTGAAGAATCCCAGGAAAGCGTCGGTCACCTCGGCCGTCGACAGTATCTTGAGCTTGTGGGCGTCTTCGATGTCCATCACCTCGTAGCAGATGTCGTCGGCGGCCTCNACGATGNANACCAGNGGGTGGCGGGCGTAGCGCANNGTNCCCTCGGGCGANNNCNGGCGCNNNATGCCCAGCTCGTCGGCNANGCGNNNGAANCTCNGCNNGCTCGNNGNNGAAGAANCCGAANTTNCCNTTGNNCGAAGCCAGNGNCGANNNNTAGGGATACTTGGCTATGGCTGCCAGCGTGCTGTAGGTCATGGCGAAGCCGCCGGCGCGGCGGCCGCGGAACTGGTGGGTGAGCACGCGGAAGGCGTTGGCGTTGCCCTCGAAGGAAGTGAAGTCGCGCCACTGGCTGTCAGTGAGGCCGCTGCGCAGGTGGCTGCCGGCGCCCTCGCTGAAGAAGGTGGCGATGGCCTTCTCGCCGCTGTGGCCGAAGGGCGGGTTGCCCAAGTCGTGGGCCAGGCAGGCGGCCGCCGTGATGTCGCCGATGGAGGCCAGGCTGGCGGCGTCGGGCGTGCCGGCGTAGCGCTCGCGCAGACCGTCGGCCACGCGGTCGGCAATGCTCTTGCCCACACACGACACCTCCATCGAGTGGGTCAGGCGGTTGTGCACGAAGATGCTGCCCGGCAGCGGAAACACCTGCGTCTTGTTCTGCAGGCGGCGGAAGGGCGACGAAAACACCAGGCGGTCGTAGTCGCGCCGGAAATCGGTGCGCAGCGCGCTCTTCTTGGGGTCGTGGTAGTGCTCGAGCCCGAAGCGCTTGTCGCATATAAGGCGGTTCCACTGCATCATAGCATCCATATGGCTAAAGACGTGAGTGCGCTCATTATCACGAGAATCCACGCCAGCGCGGGGCGCTCGCGGCCGCAGCGCAGGGCTGCCCAGCCGTACACCACCACGGCCGAGGGATAGATCCACACCAGGGCGCTCCCGGGGTTGCGCGACAGCAGCGAGGGCCATGCCAGCAGCGGCAGCGCCGTGGCCACGGCGGCAATCTTCAGGGCGGTGTTCATGAGCGGCTGTGTTTCTTGTTTTTCTGTTGTTTCTTCTCCTCGAGATAGGCGGCCACGGTGGCGTCAAGGCCGCGCTCCAGGGGCCAGGCGGGGCTGAAGCCCAGGTCGGTGCGCGCCGGGCTGATGTCGCAGTTCCAGTTGCGCTGGCGCATGATGCGGTATTTGTCGCGGTTCAGCGTCGAGGCCTTGCCCTGCAGGGCCGCGATCTTCTCGGCCACCGTGCTGGCCACGTACACCGCCCAGAGCGGCAGCCTCACCGGCACCACCACGCGGCGCCCCAGGCGCGCGGCCACCATGCGGCGGAACTCCGCCTGCGAGTAGGCGCGGTCTTCGCTGATGATATACTTGCGCCGCAGCGCCGCCGGGGCGTTGAGCGCCAGGAAGATAGCGTCCACAAGGTCTTCCACGTAGACAAAGGTGAGCATCTGGCGGCGGAAGCCCACGCCGAAATCCCAGCCGGCGTCGATGCTCTTGATCATCATCAGATAGTCGCGCTCGTGGGGGCCGTAGACGCCCGTGGGGCGCAGGATGGTCCAGCGCAGGTCTGTCTGCGTCTCCAGCCAGGTCTCCGTCTTGATTTTCGACAGGCCGTAGCGCGTGTCGGGCGCCGGGACGGTATCGGCCGTGAGGGGCGCGTAGC
>WFLX010031581.1_pt1 | contig 15492 bp, 12 predicted proteins | sample 4967041 | NCBI WGS metagenome assembly WFLX01 (sample SAMN12857096, study PRJNA449069) | gut metagenome | isolation source: stool from male and female vole | host: Microtus ochrogaster | place: USA:Florida | collected 2017 | reverse complement strand
GTGAGAGAGCCGTTGTCATAACCGCGCAGGGCGATGGTTTCGGTGGCATAGCTGTATGTGCCGCTCATGCCGTCACCACCCACATAGAAGGTTTCGAAGGGTGACTTGATCCAGCGGTTGTAGCTGCCGAGCAAACCGAAGTCGGCGCGGGTCATGAGCACGAGAGTCCAGCGGCCGGTGGGATCGGTGAGGGGAGTGTAGGTGCGTGAGTGGAAGCGGAGTTTCCAATATTCAATCCATCTGTAGAGCTGGCGTTTGGCAGCCTCGTCGCCCTGTTCGCTCTTCTTGGAGAGTTCTTCCCAGTTTTTGTGGCGTGAGAAGATCGATGCGGGGGGAGTCATCTGGAGATTGAGGGTGAATGTCGAGCCGCTGCGGGTGTAGAGCGGGTTGTCGATAGAGCTGCGGCTGAGGGTGAGGCCGAGCACAAAGGCATTGGAGTTACCGTTTGACATCTCAAAGAGATATGCCCAGTTTTTGAGGTAATACCAGTTGTAGCCGAGAGTGGCCTGGAACTGGAAGTAGTCGTCAGGCCAGTTGAGGCGCTTGCCGAGACCTACGTTGATGCCCACCATCTGGAGCACCTTGTTGGGGTCGTAGGAGTTCTGATAGGAGTTGCCCCAGTAGTCGTTATACATCGAGCCCAAGCCGCCGTTGTAGATGCTGTTCATGCCGTAGTTGAGGGCATTCTGCCATGCGCGGCCGTAGTAGGAGGAGTTGACGCCTGTCTGACGCGAGTAGTAGGCTGACACAGAGAGCGAGTTGGGTCGCTTGCCGCCAAACCAGGGGTCCATAAACGATACCGAATAGGCCTGATAGTAGCGGGCATTGGTCTGACCGGAGATTTCAAAGGTCTGGCCCTCGCCCTGGGGGATGAGTCCGCGGTAGGTGGAGGGATAGAAGAGGTTTTTCATCGAGAAGTTGGTAAACTTNAGGCCGATCTTACCGATAATGCCNGTCTGGCCCCAGCCGAGCGAAAATTCCACCTGGTCGTTGGCTTTCGATTCGAGGTTGAACACGATATCCACTGTGCCGTCGTCTTCGTTGGCCTCGGGGTGAATNTCCATGTTTTCGGGGTTGAAGTGGCCGGTCTGGGCAATCTCACGTGCCGAGCGCATGATGTCTTCGCGNTTGTAGAGCTTGCCGGGACGCACTCTCAGCTCACGGCGGATAACCTTTTCATAGAGGCGGTCGTTGCCGTTGATTATCACTCGGTTGATAGAAGCCTGCGGGCCTTCGAGCACTCTCATCTCAATGTCGATCGAGTCGCCGTTGATGTTGGTTTCGACCGGTATGATTGACGAGAAGAGGTAGCCGTTGTTCTGATAGAGGTTTGACACGGCGTCTTCGTCGGTGAGCACGCGCTTGTTGAGGAGGGTCTGGTTGTAGACCGAGCCGGGCTTGATGTCGAGCAGGCGGTTGAGCTGGTCGGTGCCATAGATGGTGTTGCCCACCCAGTTGATGTTGTTGATGTAGTATTTCTTGCCTTCGTCGACGGTGATGTAGACGTCGACCTGCTTGTCGTTGTAGGGCACCACGCTGTCGCTCACGATTGCCGCGTCGCGATAGCCGATGGAGTTATATTTTTCGAGAATGCGCTTGAGGTCATCCTCATAGTCTGATTCAACAAACTTCTTCTGACGGAAGAGGTTGAGAATGTCGGAATTTTCGTTGGTTTTCTTGATCACGCGCTTGAGCTTGCGGTCGGAGAGCACCTCGTTGCCGTCGATATAGATTTTGTGAACCTTCACTTTGTCGTGTTTGTCGACGTTGATGTCGACAATGATGCTGTTTTTGGCCGAGAGGTCTTCGTGAATCACGATGTTGACGTCGGCATTCTTAAAGCCCTTGTCCTCGAAATATTTTTTGGCGATGACCTGGGTGCGGCGGCGTCCCTCCTCGGTCATGATGTTACCCTTAAAGAGGCTGAGTCGCTCCTCGAGGTCCTGACGCTCGTTTTTCTTCACGCCGTTATAGTTGATGGCCGAGATGCGGGGCTGGGGCTGGAGATTGATCGAGAGCCAAGCCTTGTTGCCGACGATGGTGTCGACATTGATCTGCACGTTTGAAAACAGTTTCTGATTCCAGAGACGTTTGGCCGCGTTGGTGATAGCCTCGCCGGGAATATTGATCCGCTCACCGAGTTTCAGGCCGGTGAATGAGATAATCACATGATCCTCATAGTTGTCGGCTCCGTTGACTTTCACACCGGCTATCTCATAGACCGAGGGGAGACCGCCGAAGTTGACTTTGGGGTTGACAATAGTGTCGGCGGGAGTCTGGGCTAAGGCGGCGGTTGTCGAGAGACACACCATGATGAGGAGTGTCATGAGAGCCTTGACGGGCTTGATATTTAATGATTGGCAACGCATAAGCGAATTTTAGCGTGAAGGAATGTGAAAGGTTCTTTATTGATTGTCGGAGAGGGGGTTGATCTGCTGGGAGGTGAGCCCGAAGCGACGTTCGCGCCGTGAGAAATCATCGAGCAGCTGCATGAAGCGGCTCTTGGTGAAGTCGGGCCAATAGTCGTCGACCACCGCGATCTCGGCATAGGCGGCTTGCCAGAGCAGGAAGTTGCTGAGGCGCATGTTGCCGCCGGTGCGGATAATGAGGTCGGGATCAGGCATGTCGGCTGTGGAGAGACGTGAGGCAAAGAGGGAGTCGTCGATTTGAGAGGGGGAGAGGGTGCCGTCGGCCACCTCCTGAGCAATGAGGCGGGCGGCGCGGGTGATTTCCCAACGGGCTGAGTAGCTGAGGGCGAGCACGAGGTTGAGACCTGTCGACCCTGAGGTGTCGGCGATGCAGCGGTTGAGCCTGTCGACCACCTCGCGGGGCATCCTGTCGGTTTCGCCTATCATGGTCAGCCTCACATTGTTGCGTATCAGGTCGGGAGTCTCGCGCTCGATGGCTATGGCGATGAGATGCATCAGGGCGTCGACCTCGGCCTGGGGACGGTTCCAGTTTTCGGTCGAGAATGTATAGAGGGTGAGATATTCCACTCCGGCCTCTGAGGCGGCCTCGGTGATTTTTCTCACGGTATCCACTCCGGCCACATGACCCTCCGAACGGTCAAGGCCACGGCTGCGCGCCCAGCGTCCGTTGCCATCCATTATTATGGCGACGTGGCGGGGAGGAGCGGGTTTTATGGCTGANGTCTGAGTCATGATNGTTTTCGGATATTTGGAGGGAGAGNGGTCAGTCAATTCGGTTACACACCACACATCTCGGCCCGAACTCATAGGTCACGCCTATGGTTATGGCCGAGCTCCAGTCGGTGTTTTTGGCAAAAGAGCTTTTTATGGTGGTGAGGTCGGCGAGCTCCTCCGAGTCGAGGTGGTCGCCGAAAATCTTGCGCATGGTAAATTCGGCCATCAGGTTGACCCTTTTTGACGGCTTGTATTTCACGCCCGCGCTCATCGGAATCGAAAATGCCCCGAAGGTCTTGCCGTCAGAGCCGCTAAGCGTAAAGCCCAAGCCGAGAGCGAGATAGGGGGTGACGCGGCGCAGGTGACGATAGGTCTCGCCAATGCCATAGGGAAGGAAGTTGAACTCGCCCCTGAAGTCGAGCGACGAGGCCCATGACTTAAACTCATAGGTTTTGCCCATAGGCAANACGTTGGTCATGTCGGCGGTGTTGCCGCTGAGCGACAGCAGGGTGATCTGTGCCCTGATGGCGGTGCGCTCGTTGAAGAGGTAGCGGCCCTGCAAGGCTCCCGCCACTCCGGGGTGGGAGTAGAGATTGCTCTGGTTGGCGTCGCCGAGATAGCCGCTCATGCCCAACCACGCTCCTATGTCGAATTTATATGAATCCTCAGGGTCTTTGCCGGCATAAGCGGGGGAGGCTGACGCCACAAGGAGGGCGACAACCGCTGTGATGCGCAATATGGCCTGAAGAAACTTTTTAGACATCGTGGTTAAGAGCCGTTACTGGAGGGGTTGGAAGGTGAGACGGTTGATTACTCCGCGCCACACTATGGTGTTGAGCGCGCCGTTGGCCGTGTTGCCGCCAAAGAGATAGATGTAGGGGCATTCCCATGAGGTGATAAGGCGGTCTTCCGAGCGGCTTGTCACTTTGGGGAGGCGCAGGGGAGCATATTCTTTCCACACCGAGTTGGCGCGCGAGGTGAGTTCCTCATAGCCCACGAGGGGTGAAACGCCGGTATAGGGAGCTATGAAGCCGGGCAGCTGGAGGGGAGTGGCGGCTTTGGCCCAATGCACTCCGAGGTCGTAGGAGATATATACGGTGTTTTCGGCCTTGGCGTCGTTGTTGGTGCCGCAGAAGGCGAGGAGCACGCTATATTGTTTGATGATCCAGAACTGCTGGCTGCGGAATGCGAAATAGGGCACCAGCACCATGCCTTCTCTCGGCTTGGAGGGGGAGAGGGAGATGGCTGTCCATGTTGTGCCGTCATAGGCCCATGACGAACCGGTGAGCTCACCCTTGGCATTGCGGCCACCCACAAAGGTGGTGGTGGGGGTGGAAGCCCAGTCGGAGGTGAAGGTCAGGGAGCGCGAGGTGCCGCTCACGGGGCAATCTTCGGGAAGCAGGGGGGCTGTCTCGGCGTCGACAAATTCGGGATAGACAATCTGGCGCCAGGTGCCGTCGGAGGCTTTGGCGTTGGCAAGGAGCTTTGAGCCGTAGGAGCCGTAGATATGGTTGGCTTTCACACCGGTCGACTGCCAGGTGATGGCGTCGTCAGAGCGGTAGATGGTTGAGTTGGCAAGGAGATAGAGCGAGTTGCCGCATGAGGTGAGGGTCGATGCAACGGTGCCTTCGGGGAGGGTGACCTCGGTCATGGCCCAGTTTTCGTCGCCGGGATTGTGAGCTACGGCCATGCAGCCCTTATTGCCGCCGGCGGTGAGACAGTAGAAAGCGTCATTGTGTTCTACACATCCGGCCGAGGTGGGCGAAGTGAGCAGGGTGGGGAGGTTGCGCGAGCCGAATCTGTCCCACACCAGCGAGTCGGGCTCTATGTTGTGAACGAGTATTTCGACCTTGTANGTGGCGGTGACNGTGTTGTCNTAGGAGCGGAGGAAGAGGGTCACCGGGCCGTTGNCGAAGTTGATCGAGTCGGTNGATTTCTTGAGATAGTCAACCGAGTCGGGCTTGTTGTCGGTGTCGTTGAAATAGAATTTNGCTTCGCTGACGGTAGGGAGNGAGGCATTGACCACAAATTTTTTCAGCTTGGTGCCTTTGGGNAGCGAATCGGCGTTGAAAATTCGGCGGTTATCGAGGTCGACCGAGAAAAACACCGTGTCGATGTTCTTGAGCACGGAGTCGTTTTTCTTGAGCTTGAACGACAATACCGATACGTTGGTATAGGTGAATTGTTCATAAATTTCATCGCTGTCATCTGAGTTACAGGAACCGACAAACATAGAAATTATGAGCAGTAATGCGATATTTAGCGTAAATAGCTTTTTCATTATTGTAGGGTCAAGTGCATATTATCGCGCAAAGTTAACAACAAATTTTTTAATAACTGACCTCAAATAGTTAAAATAAGTGATAAAACGGCTTTTTGACCTGCCGCTGAGGCGTAATGCCGNCCTGTTGCCGGAGGCGGAGGCAGGTCAGAGNCGGGGAGCGGGATTGNTGTAGTCGGCTATAAGGTTGCCGTCGATTTTNTGGGCGGAGGTCATTGTGGCCGAGGAGAGGGTCACCTTTCCGCGGCCCTCTTCACCCGCGATGACGAGGGAGGTCTCGACTCTTGCTTTGTGCCATAACCCCAAGTCAATCAGCGATGTTAGGAGCGTGGGGCCTCCTTCTACAAGCAGGGTGCTGATCCCTTGGTCGCGCAGGCGGCTCATGATGCGGTCGAGGGGCTCGTCGGGCGCTACGGGCAGTATCTTTATCTCTGGTCGCTGAGGCTCAACAGGGCGCGAGGTGAGCCATATCACTTCGCCCTGCTCAAACAACCGGGCGGAGGGGCTTACCCTGCCGCGGCGGTCGAGCACTATCTTTACGGGCGCTTTGCCGCTCCATTGCCTGAGCGAGAGGCGCGGATTGTCGGCAATCACTGTGCCCGAGCCTACCATTATGCCGTCGTTTTCAGCCCGCAGNCGGTCAACGGCGAGCGACGACAGCGGCGTNGAGATTTTCAGCGGCTCGGGGTGGAGGGGAGTGCGCTTGCGGTCAAGAAAGCCGTCGGCGCTCTGAGCCCATTTGAGGGTGATGAAGGGGTAGGGGGAAATCTGNCCGGTGAANAAGGGNAGGTTGATCGCCTTACATTCTTTTTCCAATACACCCTCTATGACCGGTATGCCGGCCTCGCGGAGAATNGCTATCCCCTTGCCGCTCACTTTGGGAAAGGGGTCGCCGGCACCTACCACCACNCGCCCTATCTGCTTCTCAACAAGCATCCGGGCNCATGAGGGGGTGCGACCCTGNTGNGCNCANGGCTCGAGGGTGACATAGATGGTGCTTTGGCCTATGAGGTGACGGTCGGCGTCGCTCACCGAGCGCATGGCGTTGACCTCGGCGTGAGGCCCTCCGCAGGCGCGGTGATAACCTTCGCCGATAATGCGCCCCGAGGGGTCGACTATCACCGCTCCCACCACCGGATTGGGGTGGGCACGGTTGCGCCCGTGTTCGGCAAGCTCGAGCGCCCTCGCCATATAGGCCTCATGTGACAGGAGGCTCATCGGCGGTCGGCTTTGATAAATTCCACAAGCCTTTGGGGAGCCTCGGCCTCCGGGATGTTTTTGGCGATGCAGGTTTTGCCTTTGTAGAGGCTCACGTGACCTTTGGCGGCGCCGACATAGCCGTAATCGGCGTCGGCCATCTCGCCTGGACCGTTTACAACACATCCCATCACTCCGATTTTCAGCCCTTTGAGCCCTGCGGTGGCCTCCTTGACCTTGGCGAGGGTGGCGGGGAGGTCGAAGAGGGTGCGGCCGCAACCGGGACANGCCACATATTCGGTGGCGGTGATGCGGCGGCGGGTGGCCTGGAGAATGGCAAACGAGAGCTCGGCNGCAGCCTCGGGAGTGAGCGCCGGCGATTCGATCATGATGCCGTCGGCCACNCCGTCGAGCAGCAGGCTGCCGAGGTCGATCGAGGCGTCGACAGTCACACGGTCGGCGTCGCTGTCGGGAGTGAAGGTGCGCTTAACGATTATCGGGTTGTTGAANCCNCGGGCTGAGAGCGATTGACGCGCGGCGCGGATNTGGGCGGGGAAATTGGGGTGAGAGGAGGTGATTACGACCACAAGGTTGGGGTCGATTTCGGGCTTGGCGGCGAGAATTTCGTCGGCCGAAAGCTCTATTATATTATCGGTGTCGCCGATAAAGAAATCGGGTCGGCGCTCCTCGGCCCATCTGATGGCGGAGAGGGAAGCTTCGGTGCCCGAAGCGGCTACCACAGGGGTCTTGCCGCCGCCGAGAGTGGCGCAGGCAATGCCGTTTTTCAATACTGGGAGCTCCTCTGACGGGCCGGCTTCGATATTCTCTTCCTCAAAAATGATTGCGGGGGCGGCAGCCATGCGGTCTATGCGGTCAACGATGGCGCGGGCCACGGGGAGCTCGGCCTCGGGCGCTTCGCTCAGCGACACGCGGATAGTGTCGCCGAGACCTTCGGCAAGCAGGGTGCCTATGCCCACGGCGCTCTTCACGCGGCCATCCTCACCGTCGCCCGCCTCGGTGACGCCGAGGTGGAGGGGGAAGTGCATATCCTCCTTATCCATAGCCTTGACCAACATTCTCACCGTTTCGACCATCACCACCACATTGGAGGCTTTGATCGACAGCACCACGTCGCCGAAACCGTGACGGCGGCACACCCTGAGAAACTCCATGGCACTCTCGGTCATGCCGGCGGGAGTGTCGCCATAGCGGCTCATGATGCGGTCGGAGAGGGAGCCGTGGTTGACACCGATTCTCAGAGCCACACCCCGCGAGGCGCAGAGTTCGAGCAGCGGGGCGAGGGCCTTGTCGAGGCGGTCGAGCTCGGCGGCATATTCCTCGTCGGTATATTCGAGCTTCTTGAATGTGCGGCCCGGATCGATGAAGTTGCCAGGATTTATTCTCACCTTGTCGACATTGCGGGCGGCGGCAAAGGCGGCTTTGGGATTGAAATGTATATCGGCCACGAGAGGAATCATGCAGCCGCGGCTGCGGAGCAGGTCGCGGATAAGGGCGAGGTTGTTGGCCTCGCGCTCACCCTGGGCCGTGAGACGCACATAGTCGGCGCCGGCGCGGGCAATGCTTTCACACTGTGCGGCCGAGGCCTCGGTGTTCATGGTCGAGGTGTTGGTCATTGACTGCAGCCTGATGGGGTTGTCACCTCCGAGAGTGATTCCTCCGATGCTGACGGTATCGGAGCGACGGCGCTCGTAGTTCATTTTATCGGAAAAAGGGGATTGNTGTTANAAAAATCAGTNGGTCNTGAAGGNGTATTTTTCCTCCTTGAGGTCGGCGTTGGCCTTTACGATCTTGGCGCTGAGACCGGCGCGGTAGTTGTTGAAGCGCTCTGCAAGCTGCTCATCGCTCAGGGCAAGCATCTGGGTGGCGAGCACGGCGGCGTTCATGGCGGCGTTGATACCCACGGTGGCAACGGCAATGCCCGGAGGCATCTGTACGATCGAGAGCAGTGCGTCCTGACCCTGAAGGGTAGAGTCGATGGGCACACCGATCACAGGCAGGGGGGTGAGGGCGGCTATCACGCCGGGGAGGGCGGCGGCCATTCCGGCGGCGGCGATTATGACTTTCACACCACGGTCGGCGGCTGAGGTGGCAAACTGTTCCACCTCGCGGGGAGTGCGGTGGGCCGAGAGGGCGAGCATTTCAAAGGGCACCTCCATGCTGTCGAGAAATGCCGCTGCTTTGCGGAGCACAGGCAGATCGGATGTGCTGCCCATGATGATACTTACTTNAGGAGTCATAGATGATTTATGATTGTGGGGATGAAATTCAGAGAGCTGTCAGGATAAACACGCAGAGAAAGCCGTTGAGCGCGCCGAGGCTCACCTGACCGAGAGTGTGGCGGTTGAGATAGAGACGTGACGAGGCTACCGCTCCGGTCACTAAAATCGCCGCGAAGAGCCAGGGGAAGGGATTGNCCAGATAGAGGTCGGAGTAGATCAACCTGAATATCAGGGCTGTCATGGCGCCGGCCGCGGTGAGGTGGACCGAGATTTTCCATTTGAGGTTGACCACACAGCATATCACAATCGAAAGCAATCCGCCGACGGCAAACATCACCAGCCAGTGGGGAGCCACGATGCGTATGAAGTAGAAAAGCAATCCGGCATAGCTGAGGCCCGAGATAAGGAAAGGAATGGTGCGCTCGGTGCGCTTGTTGAGGCCGGGAGTCGAGACGATGCGCAGTTTATAGAGCACCGCGATCGCAATCATCGGAAANAGGCAGGTGATGGCAAACACCATGCCGGTGAGCCCGAGNAGGGTGGAGAGGGGCAGAACCGCGAGAATCGAGATGCGGCAGGCCGCCCAGACCGCATAGGTGGCCATCAGCAGCGGGCTGAATATGAAGGAGAGGAAAGAAGCGATGTGTTTGAGAGTGGGGTTCATATAGGGAGTGTTGACTTGAAAATCGGTTTGGAAAAATCGGTGGGCTGTTGTCAGAGTCGGCGCCGCAGACGCGCGGGGGGTATGCCGGCGCGCTCGCGATATTTGGCCACCGTGCGNCGGGCCACGTTATAGCCCTTTGCAGCGAGAGCCGAGGTGATGGCCTCGTCGCTGAGGGGCGAGTGGGCCGGCTCGTTTTCTACTATCTCGGCGATGGCGGCCTGGATGAGCGGACCGGCGGTGTCGGTGTTGCTGCCCGACGATTCGTTGAAGAGACTTTTGAGCGAGTAGGAGCCTGAGCGGGTGGCCACATACTTGCCGGCGGTGGCGCGGCTCACTCCCGAGATGTCGATGCCGGTTGCGGCGGCCACATCTTTGAGCACCATCGGTTTGAGCTTGCGCATGTCGCCTCCCGAGGCAAAGAAATCGGGCTGGAGCGAGATGATGGCCCTCATGACCCGGCGCAGGGTGTCGCGTCTCATCGAGAGGGCGTTGATGAGCTGCACCGCCTCGTCGCGCTTTGACCTGATGAAGAGCATNGCGTCATGCTCNCGGTCTCTCATGCGGGGGNTGAGGGCGGCCTCGCTGATGTTGAATGACTCTTCGAGCCTTAGNGCGGGGTAGCTGTCGTTGATGGTGAAGGTCACGTTGGGGCCGTCGTTCTCAACGGTAAAGTCGGGGGTGATGTGATGGGCCACATCATCCATTCTCGAGCCGCCGAAAGCCGCTCCCGGCTTGGGGTTGAGGGTCTTGATGAGCATTAGGGCGTCGCCAAGCTGCTCGCGCGAGAGCCTGAGGGCCGAAGCGAGTTTCTCGAGGTGCATTTTGGCGAAGAGGTCAAAGTAGTGGTCGATGATCAGCAGCGCGTGGTCGAGAGCCGGCGAGTTTGAGCCGGAGTCGCGCATGCGCCTGAGCTGGAGCAGCAGGCAGTCGCGCAGGTCTACCGCCCCCACACCGGGAGGGTCGAGGCTCCTCACCTTGCCGACTATCTCCCTTACCTCCTCGACCGGCATATCAATGCCAAGCTGAATGGCGGCATCGTCGGCTATGCCCTGCACCGTGCGGGTGAGATAGCCGTTTGAGTCGATACCCCCGATAGCGATGCGAGCCACATCCCGCTGTTGCGGGGTGAGGCTCAGTTCGCTTAATTGTTCGATAAGAAATTCGGTGAGGGTGGAAGTGCCTACGGTAGTGGCGGTTTCATAAAGAGCGCCCCTGCCGCTGAAAAAATCTCCACCGTTGCCGGAAAGTGAGTCTTCATCATCGCCGTTGTCTGAGGTGTTGAAATCAGAGGGATTGCCGGTGTCGGCAAAGATTTCGGGCCCCTCCTCAATGCCGAGGGCGGGATTNNCGTCGAGCGCCCGCGATNCTTCNTCGGCAACTTNNGGCCCGTTCATCTNCAGCANGCGCGAATATTGCACTTGCAGAGGGGTGATGGATTGCTTCAACCGGGCAACCTGTTCCTGTGTGAGTATCTCTTTGGGCACAGCTTATGATGAAGAAAAAAAGTCAGTCGGGTTATCCTTGCGGGCCGGGCCATTGGCCGGCGGGGAGGATTATTTGGTGTAGGTCATGGCACCCAGCACGAAGTAGGGAGGGATAACCATTTTGCCGAAGTCATCCTTATAGGTCGACTCCATCTGGAAGTAGATGTAGTCAACTTCGCCGAGCGAGCTGATATCCTTGAGCGCCCAGCCATAGCCTAAGGGGTTGTGGATAGCTTCGGGATCGCCGAGAATACTGCCGTCGCGGGCTATGTAGATTCTTTCGGTCGCGGTGATGTGGCCGTTTTTCACGCCGTGGATGTTGATTCTCACCCATTGGCTGTTGCTGATGGGCGACACGCCGGGGCGACCTATCTTCATGCTGTAGTAGGTGTAGGTGGTGGTGGTGAGCCATATCTCACGGGGAGTGAAGCTGTCACCATAGTCCATGCTCATCTTCACGGCAGGATTGGCGGGAATGCCCGACAGATCTTCATTGGGGTCGCAGTGAGCCACCAGATAGCCGAGACGGGAGCCGCCTACGGCACCGCCGGTGATCGAAGCCCACTGATGATTTTCCCAGTCGCTGTAGACCTTGGTGTCGCTCACCTTGGAGGGGCAGAAACCATACCATTCGTTGGCCGAGGTGCCTACCGAGTGAGAGAGGCTGAAGGGTGAGAGGGGCACGTTGGTGTTGGGAGTATAGACATCCTGCCACACCTTGTCGGAGTTGTAGGGAATGTTGTAGGCCGCGGGGTCGAACATCGAAGCCTGCGATGAGGAGCCGCCACCGTTATAGGGATTATCCTTGTTACAGCCCGAAGCGATAATAGTAGCTAAAATTATCAGTAAAAAAGATAGTTTCTTCATTAAGGTTACTTGGAATTGGTTTTTGAAAATTAGTTTGTCATATAACGTAGACCCCCCGGGTAAAGATTGTGTTGAAAATGCTAAAAAATCTTATCGTGGAGGGCTGAAGACGTTAACTTATATTTCAATGAGCTGGTCGTAGTCGAAGTCTCTCACCGCGGGGGTGTTGATGACACTGTCCCATAGCATCGGCGAGAGGCCGTTGCCGGGGCGTTTGACGGTGATGTTGTCGGGGGTGAGGAGTTCCCCCTTGGCGATTTTGCGTGAGGCCACGATGCTTTTGCGGGCCACTTCGATGTTGGGCACCTCGCAGGGAGTGGGCTGTTTGATGTCGTTGCCCGTCGAGGCCTCGACAATGCGTATCGCCTCGACCATGTCGCGCAGCTCGGCGGGGGTGAGCGACGCTTTGTGGTCGGGGCCGGGGAGCGATTTGTCGAGAGTGAAATGTTTTTCGATCACTTTGGCACCCATCGCGGCGGCGGCCACCGGCACGATGATTCCGGGAGTGTGGTCGCTGTAGCCCACGGCGCCACAGCCGAGTGATTCGAGCGCCTTCATGGCGTTGAGGTTCACCTCGCTGAAGGGGGTGGGATATTGGGTTGTGCAGTGAAGCAGGGTGATGAGGCTGCGGGGTGTGCCGCTCTGCTCAAGCACCTTTACGGCCTGCTCGACTTCGGCAAGGGTGGCCATGCCGGTCGACATGATGACTCTTTGACCCAGGGCGCCGATCTTGCGCAGGTAGGGGAGGTTGGTTATCTCGCCCGAAGGTATTTTCCAGAAATCCATGCCGAGGGGCGCGAGGGTGTCGATGCTCACGAGGTCGAAGGGGGTGCTGACAAACCCGATGTTTTTCTCCCGGCAGAGCTGCGCCAGTCCGGCGTAATCGCTCAGTGGAAGGTGAATCTTGCGGCACATCTCGAGCTGGCTCTCCTCGCTGCCGGTGGTTTCTTTCTGATATTCGGCTTTAGGAGCTATCGACGATATGACCAGCTCGGGCACTGCGGTCTGGAATTTCACATAGTCGGCGCCGGCGCGGGCGGCTTCGGTCACCATTCTGCGGGCCATTTCGAGCGAACCGTTGTGGTTGACGCCCGCTTCGGCTATGATGATGATATGTTGATTGTCAGACTTGCTCATCTTTGGTGGTGGATTGTGTATTCTTCAAAATATCTCACGGCTTCGACTCCGGGGAGGGCCTGAGCCGGGTCGGGAGTCATGCCGAGCGATTCCTTGATTATCATTGTGGGGATGTCGGCGCCGGCGCTCACGCTGCAGGTGGCTCCTCCGCCGAGACGGGGATTGATTTCCATGAAGCAGGTGTTGCCCTCGCGGTCGCGGATAAACTGTATCGACACGGCGCCGCGCAGGGCGAAAGCGCCGATGGCCTGACGCGAAAGGGTGTCGAGGGTCGGGTCGGAAACAGTGATGGTGTCGACCACTTCGCCGCCGAGAGTGGCGAGACGTCGGCGGGGGCTCACGGTGAGTATCTCGCCGTCGCGGGCTATGAAACAGTCAACGGTAAATTCCTCACCCCCTTCGATGTATCTCTGAAACAGATAGTTGTCGGCGAGGGGAAGGAGCGCCTCAAGCTCGTCGGCATTTCTTACGACAGCTATTCCGGCCGAGGCCGAGCCTTTGCGCGGCTTGGCGATGAGGGGGAAAACGGGGCNGAGNGGATTGATGGTCTCAGGCACCGGGAGTGAGGCAGCCTCGAAAAGTGAGGCCGAGACACGCTTGTCGAAAAAGTTTTTGGCAACCTCCTCGGGCGAGACGGGGCTGTAGATGTCGCTGCGCATCGCTGCGAGGCGCGCGGCGGGNGCGATAGCTCCGTCNACAAAGGGGAGCAATATCACCGAGGCATATTTCTTTGAGCGGCGGCGCTCATCTATCACTCTGAGCAGGTCGGCGAGCAGGTCGGGGTCGCTCCACCGTTTGCCTGTCACCACGTCGGAGATAGCGGCTACCGGCACATTTTCGTTAAGCTCATAGCTCACAAGGCTGACATTNACGCCGAGCTGACGGCCGGCCGAGATAAACCGGTTGAGCATATTGACCCGCTTGGCACCTCCGAGGGCAACAATAAGAATTTCCTCCATAGCAGTCAAANGNATTAGCGGTTGTAGATGTCGCTCTTATAGCGGGCGAGATTCNCAGGCTTGCAGAACCACTCTATGGTGCGGGCAAGACCCTCTTCGAGGCTTACCTGAGGGGCCCAGCCGGTGAGCGAGCGGAGCAGGGAGCTGTCGCCGCAGAGGCGTCTCACCTCGCTTTTGGAGGGGCGCAGCCGCTCGGGGTCGGTCACCCATGTCACGTCGGCATTCATGAGGCGCGCTATGGTGGTGAGTGTGTCGGCCATGCTTACCTCGGTGCCGGTGGCGATGTTGATTTCGCGCCCTTCGGTGTTTTGGGCGCGGGCTATGGCGAGGAAACCGCGGGCGGTGTCGGTGACATAGTTGAAGTCGCGGGTGGGGGTGAGGTCGCCGACCTTAATTTCCCGCTTGCCCGAAGCTATCTGGGTGATGATGGTGGGGATGATGGCGCGGGCGCTTTGACAGGGGCCGTAGGTGTTGAAAGGTCGCGCTATGGTGACCGGCAGGTCGAAAGCGTTATAGAAACTCAGGGCCAGAGCGTCGGCGCCGATTTTGGTGGCGCTGTAGGGGCTCTGGGGCTGACGCGGGTGGCTCTCGGAGATAGGCACCGAGAGAGCCGTGCCATAAACCTCTGAGGTGGAGGTGACGATGATTTTCGAGCCTGAGGCCTTAGCCGCCTGGAGCATGTTGAGGGTGCCCTTGATGTTGGTGTCGACATAGCTGTCGGGAGCCACATAGCTGTAGGGTATCGCTATCAGGGCGGCGAGGTGGAAGATAGTGTGACAGTCGCGGGCTATGGTGCGGCAGAAATCGGGGTCGCGCACATCGCCCAACACCGTTTCGAGCCCGGGATGGTTCACCCCCTCGAGCCAACCGAGAAAACCGAATGAATTATACTGACATAAGGCTCTGACCCGATAGCCCTCGTCGAGCAGAAGGCGGGTGAGGTGTGAGCCGATAAAGCCGTCGGCGCCGGTTACAAGCACTTGGCCGGGTGAATTGATGTTGCTCATTGTCGTTTAGTTTCTGCAAAATTACTCAAAAATCACGACACCCGCAAATTCCCCCTTCCAGTGCATGTTTATAAAGCTGTCAGCTCTATGTCCGGCTCCAAAGAGAGGGAGGGCAATTATACTTGGCAGTAAACAGTTTGGTGAAATGTGAGCGGTTGCGGAATCCTACTTGTATGTATGTGTCAATTACGCTCATGCCCTTGGCAAGCAGCTCCGCAGCCTTCTCCAAGCGATGTTCAATGAGCCATTTTTGTGGAGATANGGGTGATATTTTTGCAAAATCACGCTTGAAGGTAGCCAAAGAACGCCCTGTGTATGTGGCAAATTCTTCCATACTCATATCCTCCGAGAAGTGATCCTCCATGAATTTGAGCAAATCTATCTTCCATTCNTCATTGAAATCAAATAGCGTAGGGTAAAATGAGTCGTCAATCTTCAACAGGCATCCCAAAGCCTCNACACACTTCATATCTAAGAATTCCTGCGATGGGTCTGTTCCGCTGTCAAGAAACG
>WFLX010181901.1_pt1 | contig 15499 bp, 12 predicted proteins | sample 4967041 | NCBI WGS metagenome assembly WFLX01 (sample SAMN12857096, study PRJNA449069) | gut metagenome | isolation source: stool from male and female vole | host: Microtus ochrogaster | place: USA:Florida | collected 2017 | reverse complement strand
TGGCTTTTATTGATCGAGGTCAGCTTCGCGTAGACCTGTGAAAGCTTTTCCCGCTCCTGCGCCGCGATTCCGGCGATCCTGCGCTCGATCTCCTCGATCCGCTGGGTCTTTTCGGTCATGACCCGGATCAGCCGTTCCTTCGCCTGAGCGGTATTTCCGTTCAGGTAATCGGGGAGGTGAACCCGCCGGAAGTCGAGGGAATGGAACAGGTAATCTATTTCCTCCCGCTTCGTGCGGGGAACGAGATAAAGGCACCACGTCTCGTTCTGCTCGCTTTCAAAGGTGTAAAGGAAGAACGGCTCGTTCTCGTAAAAATCAAGCTTTCTGAGATTCGCCGTCGGGATCTTCCCAAAGCGGATCTTGATATACTGACAGGCGAAAAGCTCCTCAAAGCTCGCATCAAAATCCGTGATCTGGATCAGATGGTTAAAGATCGCGGCGTAGGATTTGAGCTGCTCGCTGAGCTCGGCGTGCTCCTCAAAAAGCACGGTATATTTATTGTCCACCTCGTCGAGGTAACGCTTAAAATCAATGCTGACGCTGTATTCTACGGCGTCGTAGGACGTCCCCGCGTCAAGTTTTACCCCGAGCGCGTCGGCAATGCTGCGGCAGCGCTTGATCATTCGGTCGTAAACGCCCTTATCGCGAAGGCTTTTCGCCTCAAATGTGGTTCCCGCGGTGCTCGGCGGCGGGTTGATATGAAAATACCCGCTTTCACAGCATTTGATCAGAACCTTATTGATCTCGCGGATCGGTCCGTCGATATTTACCATCGTAAGCTGCTCGATTGCCATGCCTGCGATCCTTCCCTTCGGTTTTCTTTTTTATTGCAATTTCGGTTCCCCGCCCCGCGCAAAAAGGCAAGGATTCCGCTAAAATTCTTTATCTTAGTCAGACAATAATGAATTTCTCGATCTCCTGCGGCGGGATACTGTACCGAATCCCCTCGATGATCTTCTGTAAATTCGTCCGCTCCGTATCGAGGAGGATCATGAGCGCGTACAGCGCCTCGATCTCGTTTGACGTAAGCGCGAGTCGGTGACGAAAATATTCGTAATTCCCGCGCGCGATCCCGGCCTCGGGTGAATCCTCTTCGACCGCGATATTCCGCGAAACGCACCGCTCGGAAAGCAGCCGCAGCAGCGCCTCGGAAGGGTTCTGCGCGGAAAGCGCGTCGTCGATCTCGCGCGGCTTTACCCGATAGTGATACGGAAGGGTCAGCGTTTTGATCCGCGTCGGTTCCTCGTCGAAAAACCGCTTCAGCCGATAACACGCCAGCAGGTTCTCGCTGTCCGCCCTGCGCAGGAAGAAGGTTTTGAGCCGTTCCCGCTCCTTCCCCCGACAGCTTTTGTTCAGCTCGGTAAATGTCCACGAAAGAAGACAGGAAAATACGATGGTCGAACAGCGGTTCAGGTCAAACTCCTCCCCGCTCAGGAACGGGGCAAGCGGCTTTTCAAAGACCGTCCCCCGGATCGCCGCGAGAAGCGCCCTCCCGTTTTTCGCCTGCGCGGCGGTCTTCGGATCAAAGCCGACCCGATCCATCAGATAATCGGGAAAGGAGAGGTAAAACCGTTCCTGCGTCCCCGCCGCGACGGCGGCGATCGCCTTGGAAAGCTGTTCCGCCTCGCGTTCCTTTAAGTAAAAATCCATGATCGGACCGCCCGAGGAAAACCGCCGGATCCGGAGGTAGCTTTCAAAAACGCTCTTTCCGAGAAGCTGCTCAATCTGTCCGCGGTGAAGCGCCGCGCCGTCATAGCCGGAAAAAACCGCCCCGTACCGAGGCGTCCCTTTTAAGTAGGAAACGGCGGTGCTTACGGAATTCCGGTGTACGAGATTTTCGTAATCCTCTTTTTTAAAAAGCGTCCCGTAAACCGCCTTTGCTTTCGCGACTGCCGCGCTGTTCGCCATTGATCCTCACGCCTTTCTCCGAAACGATTGCTAATGATACAAGTTAAACGCTCAGAATCCGGCTCAGGATCTCCGCCTTCCGCTCTTCGGCTGTCTGCGTCATGATCCGGTCGAGCCTTGCGCACTTTTCGTCCGCGGCTTTTTCGATCTCGGCGATCTGCGCGTCCGACTGCTCCTTGATCTCGCCGCAGACGCGCGCTGTTTCCGCTTTTACCGCCGCTTCGGTTTGCTCGGTAAGCCTTTCGCACTCCGTTTCGGTTTCCTCGCGGATTTTCCTCGCTTCCTCGGCGGCGGAGGCGGTTTTCGCCCGCGCATTCCGGTCAAGCTCAATCATCGCCTGAATGGTATTTTTCATGACGCGCCTCCTTGTTTAGAACTTCTCTTGTGAAGACATGTTCTAATAACATACCTATATTAATATAAAACTTTTTCCAAAAAATTTCAACGGCAAAATAAACTAAAATGCGCGTTAAATCTCCCGCGTTTTCATTAAAAAACACAAGAGCCGCCTGCGGGAGTGCCTTCCCGTGGCGGCGTTTCGTAAAAACAAACGATTTTCCACGATGCAGCTATTCCGTGTAGGAACCGCCCGTATTTTCCTTATTCAAAGTACCCTCCGCCTCGATCAGAAGGCATTTGACAAGTGTTTTGCAAACGGGACGGTGCTTTACCCCCTTCGGAACAATCAGGAAATCTCCCTCGCGTAAATGAGTTTTCCCGTCCTCGAATTCGATGTCAAATTCACCCTCAATACAGTAAAACAGCTCGTCGGATCGCTCATGCACATGAAAATCCAGCGTCCTGTCCTCCGCCTGAAGCACGTTCAGCATCTGGTGATTCAGCGTTCCCACCCGTTTATAGGAAAATAATTCGCCGACCGCGCTTGCTTCTTCTTTTAAATTCACCTTTTGGATCATTATGCCCGCTCCTCTACTATCTCCGAATCCCCCGCGGGCGATCCAGCCCGTCTGCCATGGCGCGAAGCTCTCCCGCCCGCACCTCAAACGCGCGGTCGGGGTTTTTCGCGCGAAGATTCGCCGCCTGCAACAAAAGCAGCCTTTTCACGCGGGGAAAGCCGTATTCGGCGGTAAAGGAGAAAAGATTCTCCTCGTTTATTTCATCGTCGTGGTGAAGGATCAGGAATTCGACCTCCTCCGCCGTTTCCTCCGGAACGGAAAAGCCCTCCAGAGCCTCACGTGCCAGCATTGCCCCGCGCACGTCATGTCCGTCGTAGGAGTTATAAACGCCGCGATCCGCCTCACAGTCCCGCTTTCCGATCCCGTGCAGCAGGAGCGCGAGCCGTATCGTCAGATCGGGCACCGCNTAGCCGACCGATTTNGCGACGTGNTCAAAAAGCGGATATTCCTGCACCATGCTCCGCTGCGGATAGCCGTCCTGCTCCGCGAGCTTCGGNANCAGCTCGAACAGNATCGGGCGGAACATCAGAAGNGCGTCCGTCACCTTTTTCCCCAGAAGCGTATCCCNCAGCANNCGNCTCAGCCAGTCCTTCGGCACCGCCGCGAGAAGCTCGCTCCGATTCGCGCAGAGCGNCTTTAAGGTATACCCGCTCACGCCGATCCCGCTTTGCGAAAGGCGGCGCACGGCGTTCAGCGCNGCGGTCGGNTTNTCNAGCAGAACNGGGATCTGCGGCTTCATCGGCGNGTTTTTGCTTGCCTGCGCGCGCCGCTCGGCTTCCTCGTCCTGCGCCTCCCGCTCGCCGACGGCGCGGAGAATGANCCGCCGCTCGGAAATGCAGGAANNNCCCCCGAACGGGTCATAGANCCCCTTTTCGGGCGTNTAGGCGATCGCGTCCGCGCTGTANACCCGAAGGCGCAGATCGTCGTCGATCGNNAGCTCTTTCCTGCCGTAAACCAGTCTCCCGTTCTGATCCAGCCCGCAAAACGGCGAAACGGAAATTCCCATCGCCCCGCTGATCAGGATCATTTCGCCGGGACGCTTTCCTGCCGACGTTTTATACCGTTCCTCAAAAATGGCGGCGATCCGCTCCGGCTCAATGTCCGCGACAATGTCGAAATCACGCGGCTTTTCCCCCTGGATCATCTCGCGGACGCACTCCCCCACCAGATACGGGTGATAGGTGTGCTCCTTCAGAATGCCGAGGATTTCAATCAGCTGTTCGGGAAGCTCAAAGGTCATGGGTTTCTCCTTTTCATTGTTCGTACCGATATACATAGGTCACTTCACACTCAGGATTGATCTTCTTATANTTTTCCGCAAACTCCGCGTCTACCGCGCTATCCGGCGCATATAGGGTCTTCAGATTTTTCAGCTTCAGGATCGGCGTCGGGTCGGCGTCACGCGAGTACGAAATCCCCAGGTATTCCAGCTTTTTCAGCTTCTTCACCGGGGTAAGATCCTTCACCGAATTCGAGTTCAGGTTCAGCACTTTCAGCTCCGTCAGCCCTGCCAGCGGCGAAATATCCTTGAGCTTATTATACGGCGCGGACAGATAGGTGAGGTTGGTGAGCGTTTCCATTCCGTCCAGATAATATATGTCGCAAACATCCATTACCAGAGTCTTTAAATTCGTAAGCCCCTTCACAAATTTACAGTCAAAGGTCTTCACCCCGACAAGCTGAAGCGTTTCAAGCTGCGTCAGCTCGGAGACGTGCCAGTAGAGGTTCGACCCGGCGCGGCTGTCCGGGTTGGTGACCGTCAGTTCCTTCAGATTCGGGAGCTTGGCAAGCTCCCCGATGTCCCGGAATTTCATACTGTGCAGAGCCAGGGCGGTCAGATTCTTCAGTTCGGCAAGATCGGCGCACGTCACCTTTTCCGTCTGAGCAACCGAAAGAACCTTCAGCTTTTTCAACCCCTTCAGCGCGGAAATATCCTCCAGATAAAAGCTTTCAACCTCCAGCGCGCGAAGATTCGTCATCTTTTTCAGCGCCGACAGGTCTTTGAAGCTCCCATACTTGAGGGTCAGCTTTTTCATCTTCGTCATTCCCCGAAGCATGGACAGATCGGTAAACACCTTCCACGGAACGCAGATCGAAAGCTCGGTCAGGTTGGTAAGCGACGAAATGGGCGGCATTTTTTCGCATTGCATATTCCGATAGCCGAATTTTTTCAGCCCGGTCAGCTTTTTCAGAACCGACAGCTTCACCGTTTCGTCATTCTTGTATAACCCGAGCGTTGTCAGATTTTCCAGCTTCGCGAGCGAATCGGTATTCTTCATGCCGCAGTTCACAACGGCAAGGCTTTTGAGCTTGGGGAGCTTTTCGGCGACCTCCGCGAAATCGACCGTCTTGTCCCCGATAAAGGCATACGTATCATACCCGGGCGCGTCCATTTCCGCGTATATCGTATCAATACTGTCTCCGTCCCCATTTGCGAAGCAGATTTCCTTCGTATCGGCGGGAACGGTCACCCCGAAAATCGTGACCTCTTTCGTCTTGGCGGAAGCGGGAACGGAAAGCACCGTTACCGCCATTACGAGCGCCAGAAAGAATGCTGTTAATTTCTTCATGTCCTCTTATCTCCTTATTCATTCGTGTCCGAAAACCCCCACCCGTTCACCCCGCTTCGGCGAAGTGCCCCAAAAAGGCGGAGTTTAAACCCCTTGTCCTTTCGCTCCATTTCGGCGAGCCACTGCTTCGTCTGCTCGCGGACGGTCGTTTTATCAGCGGGACATTTCGATTTCACCGTGACCAGCCCGTTCCGCTTCGCACAGGACTGCACCTGCTGCTCGGGCGCGAACACGAGCGGTCGGATCATCGTCAGATTCTTCCGCGACAGGTATGTCACCGGCGCGAAGCAGCCGATCCTTCCCTCGCGGAACAGGTTCATGATAAACGTTTCCACCACGTCGTCAAAATGGTGTCCGAGCGCGATTTTGTTGCAGCCGTGCGCCTTTGCCGCGTCGTGCAAAGCCCCGCGCCGCAGCTTCGCGCAGAGGGAGCAGGGATTCGGCTCCTTCCGGATGTCGAAAACGATCGGCCCGATGTCGCTTCGGATCAGGTCATACTCCACCCCGAGCCTTTCACAAAGCGCGGCGGCGGGTGCGTAATCCCCGGGAACGCCGCCGAACTGCGGGTCGATCGTTACCGCGACAAGCTCGAACGGGTGCTCGGAAAAGCGACGGAACCCCGCCAGCGCGCTGAGCAGGACGAGGCTGTCCTTCCCGCCCGAGACCCCGACCGCGATCCTGTCCCCGTCGGCGATCATGCCGAATTCCTGACACGCTTTCCGGACGTACCCAAGCATTTTCTGCATTCTGAAATCAACCCTTTCCTCTTGAAATCAACCCCTTCCTCAGGAGGAAGCTTGCGCCGAGAGGATTTGCCGAGGCACAAACGACGGGTTTGAAAAATCTTTGATTTTTCAAACAGTGACCTTCCATTTCATGGAAATGTCAAACGCGGTCACGCTGTGGGTCAGCGCGCCAAGGCTGATGATGTCCACGCCCGTTTCGGCGACCTCGCGGATATTGTCGAGCGTGACATTGCCGCTTGCTTCCAGCTTTGCCCGCCCGTCCGTAAGCTCGACCGCCTTTTTCATGTCCGCGCAGCTCATATTATCGAGCATGATCACGTCCGCGCCGCAGGCGAGCGCTTCCTCCAGCTCCGCGAAGGAACGCGTCTCCACCTCGATTTTCAGCATATGCCCCGCCTTTTTCCGCAAAGCGGCGACCGCCGCCGTGATCCCGCCGTAGGCATCGATGTGGTTGTCCTTGAGCATTGCCGCGTCGGAGAGGTTATAGCGGTGATTTTTCCCGCCGCCCATCAGGACGGAATATTTCTGGAGCGGACGAAGCCCGGGGAGCGTTTTGCGCGTGTCACAGACGGACGCGTTCGTCCCCTCGACCAGCTTTACGCAGCGGTTCGTATAGGTCGCGATCCCGCTCATGTGCTGCAAAAGATTGAGCGCGGTACGCTCACCCTTTAAGAGCGCGGCGGTCTTCCCCGTAAAGTCCGCGATCACGTCCCCTTTTTTGACCGCGTCTCCGTCGCAGAAATGCCGCGTAATCTTTACCTCGGGATCGAGCAGCTCAAACACGCGGAGCGCGACGTCCAACCCCGCGAGAACGCCGTCCGCCTTTGAGACGAAATAGGCGTCCGACCTATCGTTTTCGCCGATCAGGAGGTCGGTCGTGCTGTCGAGGTAGTTGATGTCCTCCGCAAGCGCGGTTTTAATGATGTCGTCGATGTAAAATGGAAGTAACTGCATAGGAAAGCCTTTCTTTTGGTTATGTTTATCTTTATCAAACGGCTACACGATCTCGCTCAAAATAATCTCCGCGCAGGTCGCGATCGAGAGCGCCTCGATATAGTCGGGGATCAGCTCATATTTCGTGTTTTCAAGCTGTTCGCGGATCTCCCGCACGCGCGGAAGCGAGCGCTTCGCCTCCTCCGGGTCGGGAACGACAAAATACGCTTTCTGCATGATGTGGCGGATCTCCGTGCGGAAGCCCGTGGGGAGCGGTTCTCCCTTCGGGTCGCGCGTTTCATGCTCCGCCGCCTCACCCGAGCGCGGCGCGGTCGTCTCGTTGATCCGCTCGGCGATCAGGCGGGAAAAAACAAGCGCCTCCAGCAGCGAATTGCTCGCGAGCCGGTTGATCCCGTGAACGCCCGTATGCGCGCATTCGCCCGCCGCGTACAGTCCCTCCACGGTCGTCGCGCCGTTCCCGTTGACGGCGATCCCGCCCATCAGGTAATGCTGACAGGGATAGATCGGGATCGGCTCCTTCGTCATGTCCCAGCCCTTTTCGAGCACGCGCTCGTAGATCATCGGGAAGCGGTTCCGGATAAACTCTCCGTCCTTATACGAAATATCAAGGAAAAATTCGTCGCTGCCCGTCGCGCGCTGTTCCTCCATCATACATTTTGACACCACGTCGCGCGGCGCAAGCTCTTTTCGCTCCGGCTCGTATTTTTGCATAAAGCGCTCGCGGTTCACATTCAGAAGATACGCGCCCTCGCCGCGCACCGCCTCGGAGATTAAGAAGCATTCGCGGTTTTTCCGGTCGGCGAACGCCGTCGGGTGAAACTGGATATAGCTTAAATGTTTGATCCGCGCGCCAAGACGGTGGGCGAATTGAATGCCGTCTCCTGTTGCAATTGCCGAATTTGTCGTAAAATCGTATACTCTTCCGATTCCGCCTGTTGCAAGAATGACCGACTTTGATGTATAATAAGAATACTCCCCCGACCGCCAGACCGTGACATAGAAATCACCGTCCGCCTTTTCAAGCCCGACAAGGTGGCTGTTCTCCAGAATCGTCACATTCTCGAGCTTTTTCACGCTTTCGATCAGACTTGTGACGATCTCGTACCCCGTGCTGTCCTTATGGTGCGCGATCCGGTGGCGGCTGTGCCCGCCCTCAAGAGTGAGGTCGATCGAGCCGTCGTTCTTCCGGTCAAAGGCGACGCCGTATTTGAGCAGGTTCTTGACGTCGGTCGGTCCCTGCTCAACAAGGATCTTCAGATTTTCGCGGTCGTTCTGATACCCGCCCGCGATCAGCGTATCCTTTTCGTGCAGCTCGAAGCTGTCGTCCTTTTTGTCCATGACCGCCGCGACCCCGCCCTGCGCCANAGCCGAATTGCACAANGTNAGCTCCTTTTTGGACAGCATCAGGACTTTCAGGTTCAGGTTNAGGTTCAGCGCCGCGTACAGCCCCGAGACCCCCGACCCGACAATGATCACGTCAACTTGCTGAAATTTCATAAAAATACCCCCTATGGAAAGGAAATCTCATGAACGAAGAAGGTAAAACCGTAAAAGCNATCCTCGCCGCCCTNGATCTCGGCGAATANGACGCGGACGCGTCTCTTGACGANCTGAGCGAGCTTGCCGAGACCGCNCANGCCGAGGTCNCCGCCCGCGTGANCCAGAAGCGCCCCGCNNCCGACCCCGCGACCGTNCTCGGCGAGGGGAAGATCGAGGAGATCCGCCTGCTTGCCGAATCGCTCGAAGCNGAGCTGGTNATTTTCGATACCGAGCTGAGCGCGAGCGAGATCCGGAACATCGAGGAGGTCGTGAACGTCCGCGTCATTGACCGCACCATGCTCATTCTCGATATTTTCGCCGCCCGCGCGGTCACAAACGAGGGAAAATTACAGGTCGAGCTGGCGCAGCTTCGCTACCGCCTCCCGCGGCTTGCGGGGATTGGGCGGTCGCTCTCCCGTCTCGGCGGCGGGATCGGAACGCGCGGCCCCGGCGAAAAACAGCTTGAGACCGATCGGCGGCACATTCACCGCCGGATCGAAAAACTCGAAGCCGAGCTGAGGGAGCTTACCGACCGCCGCGAGCTTGCACGGAAGCGGCGGAAAAAGGACGGCGTCCTGACAGGCGCGGTCGTCGGCTATACCAATGCGGGAAAATCCACGCTCTTAAACCGCCTCACCGACGCGGACGTTTACACGGCGGATCAGCTTTTCGCGACGCTCGACCTGACGAGCCGCGCAGTCACGCTTCCCGACGGGCGGACGCTGATCCTCATTGACACCGTCGGGTTTATCCGCCGCCTCCCGCACCACCTCGTCGAGGCGTTCAAATCCACGCTGGAGGAGGCGGTCTGCGCCGATCTCCTGATCCACGTGAGCGACCTCTCCGACCCCGAGGCGGAGGAAAAGACCCGTACCGCCGAGGAGCTTCTCGCGGGCCTGATGCGCGACGGACAGAGTATCCCGACCGTTCACGTCCTGAACAAGGCGGATCTTGTGGATTACGACGTTCCCGAGGACGATACGACGGTAAAAATTTCCGCCAGAACGGGCGAAGGGATCGACCGCCTGCTTGCCCTGCTCGCGAAGANCCTCCCCGAAAGCGCGAAGCGTATGCGGCTTCTGATCCCGTATCCCGACGCAGGCTTTACAGCAAAGCTCCGCGAATACGGAAAGGTGTTTTCGGAGGAATACGGTGAGGACGGCGTCCGAGTGGACGCGCTCGTCGATCAAAGGCTTTTGGGGAAGGCGCGTGACTACGAGATTCAGTGAAAACGGAAAAGCGGCACGCCCGCCGGGTACCGATCAATCAAAAGCACACCGGAAAAATCAAGCTTTTTGCTTGATTTTTCCAACGTTTTTTATCNCAAACATTATAATCCCTTAAAATCAACTTCGCAGCCGCCGATGGGACGAATTCTCAGGACATGGCAGCTATCCGTCCCGAACACCTTTTCCAGTTCCATTTTAAATTCCTGCAAAAGCTCGAGCGGCACAAACGCCTGGATCGTTCCCGCGAAGCCGCCGCCGTGTACGCGGGAAGCGCCCTTCCGTCCGAGCGCGAATTCCGCGATATTCAGCCCGATCCCAAGCTCCTGATGCTCGATGCGGCCCGGGCATAGTACGTTCTGGAGGTACTTATACGAGGAATTGCCGCTTTCGTTGATCGAGTCGAGGAACGCCTTGAAATCGTCCCGCTTGAGCGCGTTTACCAGCTTATCCACGCGCTTGTTTTCCTCGAAGAAATGGAGCGCGCGAAGCACTGCGCGGTCTCCGAACTTTGCGCGGAGCGCTTTGATATTGAGGATAATGTCCTGCTTACAGATCTGCCGCAGGCTCTCCACCGAGAAGTATTCGGCGATCGCCTTCATCTCGTTCGGAATAGCGGCGTATTCGGGCGTAAGGTCGGCGTGATCGCCCTTTGTGTCGATAATGCAGAGCGCGTGACCGAAGGACTGGAAATCCACCTTGATATTCTCGATGATCGGGCTTTCGATGTCCTTAAAGTCGATCGCGACAAAGCCGCCGACCGAAGACGCCATCTGATCCATCAGCCCGCTCGGTTTCCCGAAATAAACGTTTTCGGCGAACTGGGCGATCTGCGCGATCTTGATCGTGCTCACCCTCCCGAAATTATAAAGATGAGAAAAGATCGTCCCGATCAGGACCTCGAACGCTGCCGAGGAGGAAAGTCCCGACCCCTTCAGCACGTCCGAAACGGTATACGCCTTAAAGCCCCCGATCGAAAATCCGCGTGAAGAAAAGCCCTTCGCAACGCCTCTCAGGAGCGCGGTGGGAGTATTTTTTTCCTCCTCGCGGGGATCCAGCTCGTTTAAAAGGATCCGGTTTTCGTCGAAGCCCTCCGACTTAATAACCGCGACCGGCTCGGCGATCGGCTCTACGACCGCGATAATATCAAGATCGACGCTCGCCGCGAGTACCTTTCCGCAGTTATGGTCGGTATGATTCCCGCCGACCTCCGTTCTCCCCGGCGCGGAAAAGATCCGGATCTCTCTTCCGTCGGAGGCAAAATAATTCTTATAGGACTTGATCGCGTTCCGATAACGCTTTTCCTGCCGCGCAAGCGTTTCCTCTCTGTAAAGCGTCCCGAGCGCCGCCTGGATCGGTTGTGGTGTCGCCATGATGTCATTCCTTTCGTATTTTGGGTATTTATGCGATCGGCTTTCGCCGATTGTTCCTTATTGAATTGCACTTGAAAAGGCTAAATTTCCGGTTCCTCGTAAAAAAGGTGGTGTACCCGCCGCCGGTGACCGTACACGCTCAGAACCAGTCCGACCGAAACGTAAAGCGAAAGCACCGACGTTCCCCCCGCGCTCAGCAAAGGGAGCGGGATCCCGATCACCGGGAACACCGCTAAGACCATGCCGATATTGATGACCGAGTGAAACAAAAACATCGCGAACACCCCAAGGCAGATAAACCGTCCGAGCGGCTCTCTCGCCGCGCTCGCGTCCGAAAGGATCCGAAGACAGAGCAGAGCGAGCAGAACGATCGTCACGACGCAGCCGACAAAGCCGAGCGTCATGCCGATATAGGCGAAGATAAAATCGGTGTCGATCTCGGAAACATAGGTATAGCTGTCGCTTCCGAACAGCCCGAGACCCGTAAGCTGCCCCGAGCCGAGCGCCTTTTTCCCGAGCCACTGCTGATAATAGATCCCGAGCATTTCGCTTTGCTGCATTTCCTCGTCGAAAAGCACCTGAAACCGCTTGAGCTGGTGCGGCTGTAAAAAATAATTCCACGCGAGGACGCCGAGGATCGGGACAAAGACGCCCGCGAGAAGCAGGTATTTCCACGAGATTCCCGCCGCGAAGATCATAACGAGAAAAATAAAAAGGAAAACCATCGCCGAGCCGTCGTCGCCCTGCTTCATGATGATCGCCACCGGGGTAAGCCCGTGCAGGCAGAGCAGAAGCATACTCAGCGGCTCGTTCAGGCGCGTGCCGGCCTTGTGAAGATGAAGCGAAAAAGAGAGGATAAATGCGACCTTTAAAAGCTCGGAAGGCTGAAACTGGAACGAGCCGATCCGAAGCCAGCCGATGTCGTCCGCCCCCTCGACTCCGACCCCGAGCGGGGTAAAAAGAAGGAGCACGGGGATCAGCGTCACGGGGATATAAAGCCACCAGAGCTTCGCGAGAAAACGGTAATCGAATGCGGCGACCGCAAGCGCGAGAAAAAGCCCGAGACCCGTCGCGAGAAGCTGGGTCTTCCACTGACGCGAGGAGACATACGCGCTGATCTGATTCTCGTTCAGGGTATAAAGAAGGAACACCCCGAACGCGCTAAGCAGCAGGCAAAGCAGCAAAAGGAGCTTATCGAGACTTTTGAAATATTCCAGCGCTTTTTTCATAGAGAAGACCTGCCCGCTTCGTTCGGTGGATCGATATGTTCAATCTTTATTATATACCTTTTTTTATGTTTTTGCAATATCCGAACGGGAAATTTTCATTTTTCGGTGGATTTTTCGATTTTTTTAATGGAAGGTATTGACAAACCCGGGGAAAGCGTGTATAATGTTTAATGTTCGGTATGAACACGCGCCAATAGCTCAGCTGGATAGAGTATCTGGCTACGAACCAGAGGGTCGGGGGTTCGAATCCCTCTTGGCGTGCCAAACAATAATCGGCACTGCTTCCTGAAGCAGTGCCGATTATTAAAATTTGATTAGGAGGGATCTGTATGCCGGATTACAAGGCTATGTATTATCACTTGGCAGGGCGCATGGCAACTGCTNTTGANGCGCTNGAAGCGACCACCNATGCGTTGGTTGACATTACCGAAAAGCTGAAGCTGGCGCAGCAGACCACGGAGGAAATGTTTATTTCCGATCCTGACGACGATTTGGATTCTCCGGATAACATTTCAGAGTAACTTGACGGCGCCAAGTTAAGAGCTGCAATCCGAAAATTCCATAAACGTCATCTATAGCGACGGGATATTACACGTCGGAATGAGTTGTTCTCATTCCGATTTTTTGTTTTATAAAAATAAGCGCCCGCTCCACTGTTCCTCCTTTTTCGCAGCAAAGTCACGCTATGCCTACGCCGTTCGCTTGTAAACGCACTCGCAGCGCTCCGGCTTGCTGCCAACTTTTTCAAATTACAAAGGTTCAACTCCCGCCTCCGAAAAATATAATACTAATAACCATTTAAAAACCGAATAAATCGGTTTTTAAATGCCCTGCCGCAAAGCGGCAGGGCGAGGGAGCTGCGCTCCCTCGGTTATTGTATTGAACATAAATAACCTGCGCCTATCGGCGCACCTTCGGCTTTGCCGAAGGATTTGATTTGTGGATTTTATCCACAAATCAAATGGTTATTAGTATAAGCTGTTGTTTTTCAAAAAATCTTTTTTTCACCGTTTGAAGGAGTCATACCCCTTTACCGCTTTTATCAACTGCCGCGGGCGGCTTTTCTGCGCTTCTTTTCCTCGTACATCAGACCGTCCGATTTTTTCACAAGCTCCTCAAAGCCCGGCTTCTCGCCGCCGGCGGTAATGTAAATGCCAATGCTTGCGGCAACCTGATAGGGCTTCCCCGATTTCGTGTTGTACTCGTCCAGATATTTGCAGAACAGGGCGCGGACGTCCGTATCGTTCACCTTATACGGAAACACCGCCATCATTTCGTCCCCGCCGAAACGAGTGCATATCGCGTCCGCGGGACAGGCGTCCTTCAACGCGGACGCGGCCGTATGGATCGCGTTATCGCCTTCCTCGTGACCGAAGGTATCGTTTATGTATTTCAGCCCGTCAAGGTCGCACATGATGACTGCCAGCGGCTCATCGCGCAGGTTCTCCAGCATCCGGTCATATTCGCTGCAGAAGCCGCGGCGGTTGTAAAGTCCCGTAAGGACGTCCGTTCCGGATATTCTTTCGATCCTTTTCATAAGATAACGCTTGTAACGCAGGTTAATAAGACCGCCCAGCGCGTTGTTCAGAATGCTTGTTGTCTGAGGAATTTTGTAGTAATTCCCCGCCGCGAAGCCAACGAAATGAAAACAAATGTACCCCAGCGTAACGCCGAGATAATGCAGCGTGGTAAAAATCAAACTGCAGCCGCTGTCAAGATAACTGTCGATCCTGGGAATGATCTCTTCTCCGGGCATATAGTACGGCGTAAATTTTTCACCGTTTCTTTTTTCGCCGTCTATCATATCGCTGTCGTACAGGACAAAAAGTCTGCCGTCCGACCCGCCGACGCTTTCAAGCTCCGGGTTCACGGATTCGTCCGTATATTCCTGTTTTAAAATGCAGAACGTGGAGTACATAAGACCGTAATGACCCATGATATAAGCGACGTCCTCAAAGCTTTTGCCCTTTTGTATTCCCGCGGCTGTTTCCGAAAGGATAATATTTTCGTTCTGAAAACGGTTGAACGTATTTGTCTGTTCATTGAACAAATGTGCCGCGTCCAGCCTGCGGGAGTCTTCACAGCCGCATGACCTGTTGAACGTTACCTCCGGGTAAGCATAGATGACACCCTCACGCTTTCCGCCGCCGAACACGTCGGAAAGAATGCCGCAGATCGTTTCCGATACGAATTCGTTTTTGATACACGCGGAGGTGATGGTGGGCGAAGAGCTGAAAATCGTATCGATACAGTCATACCCCGTAACGACAATATCCTCGGGTACCGCTATTCCCCGGCTCTGCAGAAAAACCGACACCGCGACAGCCATATGATCATTGGCGCACACAAACGCCCGGGGGAGCTTCCCCTCGTTCAGAAGCCGTTCGACAGCTTCCACCGCCGGCCCCGTCCAGAAATCGCCGTAGCTGACCATATCGTCGTGAAAGGGAATATTCCGCTCACGGAGGGCTTTTTTGAACGCCCCTATTCTTTTGTCCGAAAAGCTGTTTCCTTTCACTCCGGCGATCATATGGAAATCCGAAATGCCGTGAACGTCGGCGAGATGCGCCACTATGTCCTCTATGCCCCTTTGGTGCTCGTACGGAATATTGATACAGCCGTCAAAGCATTCGCCCAGCGAAATGACAGGCAGCTTCATATCCAGCGCGCGGCTGATTATTTTTTTGCAAACAGCGGTGTTCCCGATATGGTTGGAATCTATGATCACAGCGTCAGCAAAGGAAGCGTCAAACATCTCATAAACCGATGCCTGCGGGTCGTTTTCCTTGATATCCTCGTCGATGCGCGGACTGCAATTATATACAAAAAGACGGTATTCGGTCCCGAAAAACCTTTTGTTCAGAACATTCAGAAATTCATAGCACTCTCTTTCATGGATCCGACAGATCATGAAAGCGATTATTTTATATTTTCCGATCATACCGCACACTTCAAATATCGTATATGTTGAGTACAGCGCCCTATTATCATTATAAAGCCTTGGCATTTTCATATCAATATTTATTTTTGTGCAGCA
>WFLX010100443.1_pt1 | contig 15502 bp, 12 predicted proteins | sample 4967041 | NCBI WGS metagenome assembly WFLX01 (sample SAMN12857096, study PRJNA449069) | gut metagenome | isolation source: stool from male and female vole | host: Microtus ochrogaster | place: USA:Florida | collected 2017 | reverse complement strand
GTATTATCGGCGTGGTGCAGAATACGGAACTCCGAGTGTCCGCCTTCGCGGTGCAGGTCGAAATCTCCATTCTCTTTGCGATCGAATTGTACACCCCATTCGACTAATTGCCGGATTTGTTCGGGTGCGTTGCGCACGACGAGGTCTACAGCATCCGGGTTGCTGAGCCAGTCGCCGGCGACCATGGTGTCATGAATATGTTTGTCGAAATTGTCTACCGTCAGATCGGTGACCGATGAAATGCCTCCTTGGGCAAAATAGGTGTTTGCTTCTTCCAGTTCGGTTTTGCAGATAAGGGCTACCCGGTCGCGATGGGCTACTTTAAGGGCAAAGCTCATGCCGGCGATGCCGGAACCGATGACAAGGAAGTCATATTTTTTTTGCATAATATTGATGCTGTTTGACGGCAATGCTGTCTGTTTACTAATTGCAAAGGTGAGAAAAAATGTGATATGTTATGTCACTCTTTTGCATTTTTATTGAAAATATATCTTTGTGTATCATAAATCTGTTGCTTTTTAGGGCGAATTTTCTCATTTATTATCTAAAGAAAAAATATTTTTCATACCTTTGTCACCCAGTAAACAATTTTTGGGGATTGTTATTGTCGAAAATATAAACTAAAATCCGTTTATGAAATCTTTGAAGAATTTATTCTGTCTTTTTTTCTTGATCGGGATGCTCGCAAGTTGCCATACTCGTGAGAAAGTCGTTTACTTGCAAGGAATGGCGGAATTAGAGCCGCAGGAGATCCCTGTCGCTTATAGCCCACGCATAAAAAAGGACGATCAATTGCTGATCATCGTAAATAGTGAGAAGAATGCGGAGGTGGCCGCCCCTTTCAATAGGCAATTGACGCAAAAGGCATTTGCAAGTGGCGGATCTGTAAGTATGGGTGGTGGAACCGGTACTCCGTTGGTATATTGGGTGGATCCTAATGGCGAAATCGATTATCCTTCTATGGGAAAACTGAAAGTGGAAGGAATGACCCGTATGGAACTNGCCGATATGATAAGAAATTATCTTCGTACTACCGGTATGATTAGCGATGCCATTGTCGATGTCATGTTCAATAACAGTAAGATCTCCGTCCTCGGGGAAGTTGGCCGTGCCGGCCAGTTTGAGATAAAGACAGATCGTGTTTCTATTTACGACGCTATTGCCATGGCTGGGGATCTGACTGTCTACGGAGAACGTAACAAGGTTCATGTATATCGTGAACAGGACGGCAAATTGACAACCTATGATGTGGATTTGCGTGACCCGAATATTGTGACAAGCCCCGGCTACTATTTACAGCAGAACGATATCGTATATGTCGAGCCTAACAATACGAAAGTTTCCAGCCGAGAAATCAATCCGTTTTATACTTTCGGGATTTCTTTAGTATCGTTGTCTTTGACTATTGCCACATTCGTTCGTTCNTTTAAATGAACCTAAGGGCATTGTGTGTATGTCGATGCCGGTCGGAGATATTTGTAAAATTGATAATTTTAGAAAGATATGTCACTTCAGTGCGGTATAGTGGGCCTTCCGAACGTCGGTAAGTCCACATTGTTCAATTGCCTTTCGAGCGCGAAGGCGCAGGCTGCCAATTTCCCCTTTTGTACTATCGAGCCTAACGTCGGTGTTATCACTGTTCCCGATGAACGGCTTAGCAAGCTGGCCGAAATCGTACATCCAGGCCGGGTGGTTCCGGCTACAGTGGAGATTGTAGACATTGCCGGTCTTGTAAAAGGAGCAAGCAANGGCGAGGGTTTAGGNAATAAGTTTTTGGCAAATATTCGCGAGACGGATGCCATTATCCACGTTCTTCGTTGTTTCGACGANGAGAATGTTACCCATGTGGATGGCTCGGTCGATCCGATCCGGGATAAGGAGATTATCGATACGGAGTTGCAGTTAAAGGATCTTGAGACTATTGAAACCCGTTTGCCTAAAGTTGCAAAAATGGCGGCTTCCGGCGGAGATAAGGATGCCAAGGTATTGCTGTCTGTAATGAATGCCGTCAAGGCTGCGTTGGAACAGGGNCGTTCTGCCCGTACCGTGCATTTCGATTCTCCGGAAGAGCAGGCCGCTCTCCGTGACCTTTTCCTGCTGACTTCGAAGCCGATTTTGTATGTCTGCAACGTCGACGAGGCCAGCGCGAAACAGGGCAACCATTATGTGGAGGCCGTTAAAGCCGCGGTGGCAGATGAGCAGGCTGAAGTACTTATGNTGGCAGCAAAAATCGAATCGGAAATTGCCGAATTGGAGACTTTTGAGGAACGGCAGATGTTTTTGGAAGAATTGGGCTTGGAAGAAAGTGGCGTCAACCGCCTTATTCAGGCTGCTTATAAGCTGCTGAATCTTCAGACTTATATTACTGCCGGTCCGATGGAAGTTAAAGCCTGGACATACCGGAAAGGAATGAAGGCCCCGCAGTGTGCAGGTATCATCCATACCGATTTTGAAAAGGGATTTATTCGTGCGGAGGTCATAAAATATGAAGATTATCTTCAATATGGCTCAGAAGCCGCAGTCAAGGAGGCCGGAAAGCTTAGCGTAGAAGGTAAGGAATATGAGGTGCAGGATGGTGATATTATGCACTTCCGTTTCAATGTCTGATTTCTTCTTGTCCGCATTTTAAACAGCATATATCACGGCATCATCGTCAAGATAAGAATCTCATTTCCGATTTGATTCCTGACAAAATATCGAAATCAAACAGGAAATGAGATTTTGGATTTCTTCATCATCCTATTTATTCTTTTGGATAAATAGGATGATGTTTTTTATTGATGTTGATAGTTAAAGATAGAAATGGATATCTGAAAGAATTTTTGTGTGGAGGTATGAATATTTTGTGGTATAATTTTGTCATTTTTTATAATATATATATCTTTGAGGCGTCTATCCTTGCTCTAATAAATGAGACGGTATAGATAAGTTTATTGATAAGACGCTTACGACGTCGTTTATCTTCGAATCCGTAATCTCGCAAATTACAAACTTATGAAGATGCGGCAACAGTAAATGTCCATGGAAGGTGTATTAATATGCTTCTTCTACCTCATGCTATAGGGTGGGAGGGAGTTTGTTATAACATCCGGACGTGAGGCTTTTACGTTGCTTATCCATAAGTTGGGCAATGCGAGAGCCTCGGATTCGGATAAGCAACCGATAAGAGGCTCCCGTCTTTTTTGTTTTATGCCGAATTTGGAGTACCTATAGGCAATAATATGATTGACTATGAAATATAGGATCATAAATGTGCTTTTTTATTGTCGGGAGCTTTTAGGGTCGGCGCGCAATCTGTTTCATTGGATTATTCTGCAGTTTATTCAAAAGAGGAAGTGGGTTTGGAATTTGTGAAACTTACTTCTGATGCAGATGGGGTTTGTATGCCTAAGGTGCGACGTCGTTCCTCTAATACTCGGATTTCTTGGTGGACGAATCGGGTTATCGACATCTCTGCAAACGATTCTACTCTTGCATTCTTAGCGGTTAAAGATCAAACGACCAATGTTTTTATTAAGCCTATTTATAGGGATGGAGATGTACGGTTACTGACTCATCGACAAACGGTGCTGGATTTGCGGTTTTCTCTTGATGGGCAACATTTGGTGTATTCAGAATTATCGGAAAACGGAAGTAATGAATTGTATCTGACGAACGCCTCTAATGCTTATGTTGCACAGCAATTGACAGCGAATGCTAATGATTATTCTCCCGTTTTTACGAATGAGGGTGACAGAGTGTTTTTCTCTCGTCAGGATAAAGGAAATCACGTTAATATATGGAGTATGGACATGGATAACCGATTACTTTCATTATATTCGAATGGAATGAATCCTGAATTGATTGCCGGAGAGTCGGCATTTTATTGTTGTAAGGACTGGAAATAGCGGTTATTTAGAGATTTGGAAAGTAGATTATGAAACGGGACAGGAGATTCCTATTGTTACTGATTCTCGGATGAGTTTTTCTACTCCTTCTTTGTCTCCGGACGGTAAGTGGTTGGTTTTGGTAGGTGGTACAATTTTGAATTACGATAAAGGACGTTATTATTGTAATACTNATNTTTATGTGTGNNNGTNTGATNGNTCTGNTTTACGGCAGTTAACGNANTTTTATTNNGNTGATTTGAGCCCGGTATGGAGCCGGGACGGTANGNATATTTATTTCGTTTCCCAACGTGGTAGTGATGCCGGGATAGCAAACGTTTGGAGAATGACATTTAAACCATAAAATATCAATAATTATGAACAGAATAATTCTTTTTACAGTCTTGATGTTGTCATTAGTCACATCGGCTACAGCACAGTTTTCTAATATAGCATCTTCAAAGGTCACATCCGGAAATGATTCTTATGGCCGGTTTATGGTAGCGTATACAAATTCGCAGGTAAAGATTGCAGGATTAGATTTTGGAGATTTGAGTAAAGACCAGGGGGTGTCAATTGGTGCATTTCATGGTGGATCTGTTTCGAGAGATTTCCCCCTTTATCTGGAGACCGGTTTTAGAATGTCTTGGGTCATGGATAAGATGGGAGACAATGATGTCAGTATACGTGAAGATTTCATAGATGTATCTGTCCCCCTCAATCTTGTGGTTAAAGCTAAGTTAGCGAATAATATTTATGCAATGCCTTACGCAGGTTTGAATTTCAAGTGTTTTATTTATGGTCAAGAAAAAACGGATGGAGATTACATTTCAAATGAAACGTGTGACTATTTTAGCAAAGATGATATGGGTTCTACTGCTTTTAAGCACTTGCAGTTCGGATGGAATGCCGGATTGGGTTTTGCATTAGGCAATTTTTATATCGGTTATCAGTATCAAAAGGATTTTACCAAACTTTGTAAATTGGTGGACGCGAAGCTTCAGACTCACTTTATTGGTATTGGTACTTTTTGGTAATTTGGGTAGTAGATCCATCTGAGAGCCAGAAGGAATAGAATATTGAGATGTGAAAGAGTATTTTTCTTTTGCAGATAAAACAAATCTCCATTTTAACAACTTATCCCGGCTTAAAATGGAGATTTGTTATGTTATATGCTTTTATTTCAGTTGAATCTTAATGCCTTGACGCGGTGAAAAAGATGATACCGTGTCGACGGGTTATGAAGAAATGAGGCTTTTAGACGGTTTCAATAGTTTGAGGCTCACTTTCCGGTTCCTTGAGGTGATTTGCCTCCATATTTCTGCTGATGCTGAAAAGGATACCGAAGGCACAGCTCATGGCTATGATGGATGAACCGCCGCGGCTGATAATAGGCAGGGGCTGGCCGGTCACGAACATGGCACCGGTGCAAACGCCTATGTGGATGAGGGCCTGTATCGTAATAAGAATGGCGAATGACATCATGACCAATTTTGTAAAAAGGTCGTCGCAGTGTCTGACAATGAAATAGGAACGGATGAGTAGAAACAGGTATAGACCGATCACGACAATGGCTCCAATGAACCCCAGCTCTTCAAAGATGATGGCGAAAATGTAATCGGAATAAGCCTCGGGAAAGAAGTCACGGGTCTGGCTGTTGCCGGGAATACGGCCAATGGGAGACGGATAGCTGTTGGCCAATGCCATGTGGGCATAGATGGTCTGGGAATTTTCACCGTTGGGATCCTGCTGATATAGAGGAATGTCGTTTTCTCCATAAATACGGTCGGCCCATGTATGTGCACGGTTGAGGAATTTGAGATCGAGCAGCTCTTTATTTTCTTTTTTGCGTGCAACATCGTTTTGGTATAGCGGATAGAGAAGGAGTACCCCCAATACTGCAATGCCGGAAAGGATTAAGATCAGATTTCGCAGGTAGGACAGCTGTACATTTCCCAATAGCATGATACATAAGGCGGTGAAACCGATGATGAGAGCCGTTGAAAGATTCTGGAAGGCGATGGGGATACAGATTAAGGCAATCATCCCTAACATAATGTAAAAACGTTGCTTGGGGACGCCGCCTAATGTCTTGCGTTGGGAGACTGTAATGACATGGCTGAGCATGATCATAAGGCCCAATTTGCATAGTTCGGCCGGTTGGATGCCGAGAACACTGCGATGGGCCCCTTGGTACGCTTTGGTGACAAATGGCATGATGATCATGAGCAGAAAGCCCATGACGAAAAGTATGGCTCCCCAGTTGCGGATCGTTTCTATCTTGAAGTTCTGAAATATGATGACTCCGATGAAGCCCGCCACCAGAAACATCGTGTGTTTTAACATCGGGTCACTGTTGGACTCGGCTTTGTAAGCCAAGGAACTGGAGGCACTGTACATTTCGACAAAAGAGATGGCCAGTAATGTCAGATAAATACCCCATAGATATTTATCTCCTTTCATCAAAGAGTCGGAAAATGATTTCGGTTTTATTTCTGCCATGGCCGAAAGTGTGTAGTAGGGTGAATGATGTAGTTTGTGAATAACTGAATGCTGTTGTCGGAGTCATTGAAGTCGGACCGGAAGGGCTTTTAATCGCTTAGCGGGAATTTTCTTTTTCCCAGTTTCGGACGATGACTTTGAATTGCTCGCCTCGGTCTTCATAGCTTTTAAAAAGATCGAATGAGGCGCAGCATGGAGAAAGCAGTACCGTGTCGCCCGGTTTAGCGAAAGCCCTGCATTTTTCCAGCGCTTCCTGCATGGAGGAGGCATCGGCCGTTGGTTTTCCAAGTCTGTCGAAGAAATCGTGCAGTTTTTCGTTGTGCACGCCCATGTAAACCAATGCCGTGCATCGGGTCCGCACCAATTCTTCAATTTCGGTGTAATCGTTGCCTTTGTCTTTCCCTCCCAGGATGAGGACTGTGGGGGTATGCATACTCATGAGGGCATACCAGCAGGAGTTGACGTTGGTCGCTTTCGAGTCGTTGATATAAGTTATCCCGTCGATGGTTGCGACTTTCTCAAGGCGGTGTTCCACTCCTTTGAATGTCTTGAGAGCATTACGGATTTCCTCCTTTTTAATTCCCATGAGGCCGGCAGACATAGTGGCGGCCATTGTATTATACAGGTTATGGGGTCCCGGCAACGGTAAATCCTCTTCGTCAAGATCCATCATCTGACCGGGCAGGTCGAAGACGATTTTGTTATTGCGGATGTAGGCTCCCGGAGACAAGGGACGATCGCCCATTTCCTGAAGCGATTTTCCGGTGAACGGGAGCAGCCGAACTTCCAGCCCTTTCCGTTTTTCGATTTCTTTCTGCACGATCGGGTCTTCCGCCCAATATATGAAATTCTCGTCGTGCCCCATATTTTGCAAAATGCGGAGCTTGGCATCGATATAATTTTGCATCCGGTGATCGTAGCGGTCCAGGTGATCCGGTGTTATATTCAGTACGACTGCAATATTGGCCTTAAACTTATACATGTTGTCGAGCTGGAAAGAACTGAGCTCGATAACATAATAATCGAAATGTTCGGTGGCGACCTGTAAGGCCAGACTTTTTCCGATATTTCCTGCCAGACCTACATTAAGTCCCGCATTTTTGAGGATATGGTATGTCAGCGATGTTGTGGTCGTCTTACCGTTGCTTCCCGTTATGCAAATCATTTTTGCATCGGTATAACGTCCTGCGAACTCTATTTCGGAGATGACTGGAGTTCCCTTTTTCAAGAGTTCCAGGACTAATGGGGCCGTCAGAGGTATGCCGGGACTCTTGATAACCTCTGCTGCGTTCAGTATCAGTTCGGGAGTGTGCATGTTTTCCTCAAACGGGATTTCCCATTTGCGGAGTTGTTCCTTATATTTGTCTTTGATGGGCGAGGCATCGCTGAGGAATGTGTCGAAACCTTTTACTTTGGCGAGTATGGCGGCTCCCACACCGCTTTCTCCTCCACCCAGGACCACTATGCGTTTCATATCTTTATTTTTAATTGTCTGAATATGGAATTTGTCAACGGATTTTCAATGTAATGATGGCCAATGCCGCCAGAATAATGGTAACAATCCAGAACCGGACGGTGATTTTAGACTCATGCCAGAACCCACGCGGCCAGTTCAGAAGAATGTGTGTTTCGGGGGCAATCTGACTTGGTAGTACCCGGAAGGTGTCGTGTATCGGAGCCCGTTTGAAAACCCGTAGCTTCAATCCCCGTTTATTGCCGTACCGGGCATAGGATGTCTGGGCCATGACGCTGAGGCTTTCGATGAAAAAAATAAAGCATAAGACGGGAATAAGCAATTCTTTATGAATACAGATTGCAGTTACGCCGATAACCCCGCCGATCGGCAGAGATCCTGTATCGCCCATGAATATCTGTGCTGGAAATGCGTTATACCATAGAAAACCGATAAGTGCTCCTACGAAAGCGCAGATGAATATGACCAGCTCCTGACTTTCCGGAATATACATGATATTGAAGTATCTGGCATATTCGATATGGCTTGAAAAATAGGCCAGCAGTCCTAATGCAATGCTAATGATTGCAGAGTTGCCGGCACACATACCATCCATGCCATCGTTGAGATTCGCACCGTTGGAAACGGCCATGATGATGAATGTCGTGACAATGATGAAGAAAATCCATCCGGCGGTCTGCTGATAGGGCCCCAGCCAGCTGAACCAACCGGCATAGTCCAGATTGTGGTTCTTGATAAACGGCAGTGTTGTCTGGGTGCTCTTCACTTTCTCGTTTTTCAGTATGATACTCTCATTAGGGGCAATCGCTCCAGCCGGATCTGTCGCAAATGTACCGGATCCAGTCCGATTTATTTTATTCGGGGCCGCAATGTTATGAGTTTTCTGCGGCTGCTGGACGATATTTTCCTGGATGACGGCGTCGGGACTCAAGTAGAGTGTCAATCCGATTCCCAAGCCGAGAATCATTTGACCGGCGAGTTTGAAGATCGGGCGCAATCCGTCCTTGCTCTTTTTCATTTTTATGTAATCGTCGGCAAAGCCGAGGATCCCAAGCCACACGATGGTCACCAACATGATAATCATATATATATTTCTTAGGCGGCCGAAGAGAAGGCACGGCAGGACGGTGGCTACAATGATGATGATCCCTCCCATGGTCGGTACTCCGATCTTGGCAGTTCCGTAAGGATCGATTTTCGGATCACGTTGGGTTTCGCTGATATGCTTCCGTTTCATATATTTGATAAAGTGTTCGCCGAACCAGACGGAAATAATCAGCGAAAAGATCAGGGCAAGAATGGAACGGAAAGAGATATAGCTCCAAATGTGGGCTCCGGGAATACCGAATTCTCCTAAGTATCTGAAAAGATAGTAGAGCATGGATATATTGGTGTATTGAAAGTTATAGTTGGATCGGATATGTATTTAAAGGGTCTGCGGGGCTGATCCGATGAATTCTCTGACTATTTCGTGATCGTCAAAATGGTGTTTCACTCCTTTGATTTCCTGATAATTCTCGTGACCTTTNCCAGCGATAAGAACTACATCCCCAGTTTGGGCGAAAGATAGTCCTGTGCGGATCGCTTCCCGCCGGTTGGTGATGAAAATGGTTTTGGCGCGAAGTTCCGGATTATCCAAACCCTCCGACATGTCTTTTAAAATTTCCTCCGGATCTTCGAATCGAGGGTTGTCGGATGTCAGTATAAGCCGTTGGCTACGCAAAGCGGCCTCTTTGGCCATGATGGGGCGCTTTCCTTTNTCACGGTTTCCGCCGCATCCGACAACGGTGATGATCTGTCGACCTTTCCTTAGGATTTCCTGAATGGAATCAAGCACGTTGACTANTGCGTCGGGAGTATGGGCGTAATCTATGATGGCGTGGAATCCTGCCGGAGAATGGATGACCTCAAAGCGTCCGTTCACTGGGACCAGTTCGCTCATTTTGAGAAGTACCTCTTCCGGCTTGGNGCCTAATTCGATAGCTGCACCGAAAACGGCAGCGAGGTTGGAGGCATTGAAACGACCTATGAAGTGAGTTATTATCGGTGTTTGCAAAGTATTGCCGATGCCGAACTGAAGTTCCATGCCCTCCAGATGTTCTTCGATGATGGAGGCCGTATAGTCTGTCAAAGAGCGGACGCTGTACTGACGTTTTCTGGCCTGTGTATTTTGTAGCATGATGCTTCCATTCTTGTCATCGGCATTGCTGAGTGCGAAAGCGCTTGCCGGCAACATGTCGAAGAATGATTTTTTTGCTTTCAGATAATTATCAAACGTTTTATGGTAGTCCAGATGGTCTCTTGTGAGATTTGTGAAGATACCGCCGTCAAACTTCAGGCTGCCGATTCTTTTCTGGTCGGCAGAGTGGGAACTAACCTCCATGAATGCGTATTCACAGCCGGCGTCGACCATTTGNCGTAGCAGCTTGTTCAGTTCCAGAGGATCGGGGGTGGTATGCGTTGCCGGGATGGCCTTACCGATAACATAGTTGCATACAGTTGAAAGCAGTCCGCAGGGATAACCTAATGAAGAAAAGAGTTTGTATAGTAGGGTGGCTATGGTCGTTTTCCCGTTGGTTCCTGTCACACCGACCAAAGTCAGTTGTTCCGATGGATTGCCGAACCATGCGGCCGCCAGAGCGGCGAGGGCCTGGTTGCCGTCTTTAACGCTCAGATAAGAGATTCCGTCATGCAACTGCTCAGGAAGAGATTCGCAGACGATGGTTTTGGCGCCGTTTTCAATGGCTTTTTCTATGTATTGGTGACCGTCGGCAACCGTGCCTCTGATGGCCACAAAGAGACCTCCGTCGACAATTTGCCGGCTGTCCTGGCTGACGCCGCTGATTTCGGTATCAAGAGCCGTATTTCCGGCAATGCTATAATTCAGTTGTTGCAGAAGATTGGACAGTTTCATGATTCTAAGAATGTTTTTTCAATTAAAAACTACTTTAATACGAGATTGATATGTTGATTTTTCCTATATGACGATCCGGGAGGTAACGACTGCTTGACGACTTTTCCTTTTCCAGATATCACTACGTTCAGCCCATGGTTTTCAAGGATGAAAAGGGCATCGGAAGCCCCCATCCCCATGACATTGGGAACGGTTTGTTTGTTTGTCGTGCTTTTTTGTATTTCAAACCGCATCTTGTGCTCCATCGAATCTGTCACGATGGGTGTGGCTTTGGCAATATCTTTTCGGGAGGTGATTCTGTCGACTTTGAAATTCATTTCATCAAGCGTATAGTCGATATCGTCTGCNAATCCGCCTTTTACATCGGGATAAAAGCGGTGTCTGGTGTCTGGNGTCATGTCTTTCAGTTTATGGGGGAAATGCAGGGCATAAACCTCTTCGGCCAAAGTTTTGAAAACCGGTCCCGCCATGTATCCGCCGCCCGGTCGGCCATGGGTTCCTCCCGGCCGTGTACTGATGACGACGATACAACTGTAGAGTGGATTCTCTGCAGGGAAATATCCTACGAAAGAGACATTGTGTCCATTGGCATAACTGAAATTACCGTTGGCATAACGTTGTGCTGTACCTGTTTTGCCGGCAATTTGGATTTTATCACTTTTCGCACCGGGCAGCCACTGGCTACCTGCGGCGGTACCATGTTCCACGACGCCTTCCAGCGCATGACGGACAGCTTTTAAAGTTTCCGATTTGCAGATTTTCTTGTTCAGCGTCTTAGGTTCCTGTTTGAAGATGACGTTTCCGTCTTTTTCCACATAATCAACGATATAAGGTCGCATGAGCCGCCCGTCGTTGGCGATAGCATTATAGAAATTGAGCATGTAAATGCCCGGAATCTGCGTCTCATAACCGTAGCAGATCTGCCCGAGCGACACTTTGCTCCATGTCTTATCGTTTANTTTGCGCTTCCGTGCATATTGCGCTTTGGGAAATTCCGTGTTTAGTTGGAGATTGTCGAAAATTTTCATCTTGTCGATTGCGTCAAGATAGCCCTTGGGATTTTTTTCGTATGCTTGAGTCGTCAGCATTGCCACGGCAATGTTGGAGGATTGGCAAATGGCCTCATCGGCCGTTACCTCGCCAACGGGATGGTCATCCCGGATCTGTTTGCCGTGATAATTGAATGTCGAAGGGCTTGCCGCTGTGTTTCGGGTATTCACCTTGGTTTCCGGAGTTATCTTGCCTTCGTCAAGCAGGACCATGTAGCTGACGGTTTTGAATGTCGATCCGGGATCGACCAGATCCTCAAACAGGTGATTATGGTCTTCGATACATTGGGTTTCCGAAACTCTCCTGAGATTGCTGATCGCTTTGATTTTACCGGTTTTNACCTCCATGACGGCGGCCCATCCGCCCGTGGCCTGCAAATCGAGAATCCGTTTACAAAGAGCCCTGTCAAGAATGTCCTGCATTTCCACGTTGATGGTGGTATGCACATTGGCCCCATGTATCGGTTGCCGCTGGGTAACATCAAGCATGCGGCCGCGGATCTTTTTTCTGTAGCCCCATCCCGGTTTTCCGCGTAACAGGGAGTCGAACGCCAGTTCGATACCGCTTCTTCCCAAGCCTGTATATAAAATGCTGTCGCCATCAACAACGCGAATCTCTTTTTTGAGAGAATATACATCGCCGATAGTGCAGGAAGCCATGCGTGAATCTCCATACGGACGGTAGCGATGGGCCCGTTCTGCTTTTATGACACCGCACCGATAGTTGCTTTTTGAAAAATAGGGCATTGTGCGGAGCCGTTTATAATCGAGGTAAGGTACTGATTGCAGAATCGGGTTGCTGATTTTTTTCTGGTGATATGCATCGCGGACTTCTCTTCCGAATTCTGCCGCGCTTTTTCTGTGTTGCGAGATTTCTTCGAGCGCCCGGCTGCCGAGGCCGTTCGGTGCGAAATATTTGTTGATCGTATCCTGCGGGATATTCGGTTTCTTGGTGCNAGGANCNATTCTGGTGGTCGTTTTGAAATCCAAACGGACGTCATATTCCGGCAGGCTTCCCGCCAGCATTTCATCGTTGTCGCCGAAGATGAACCCGCGCATCGGGTCGATTGTGATACTATCGACCTTGAGTTTGGAGACTTTTTTCCGGTAAAGGTCCCCATCGATGATGATGGTATGGAATGACTGGTAAGCGATGACGACAACGTATATTGTTATCGCCACTACGATCCAGATGAATTTTTTTGTAAACGAGGTCATAAACGGAAGCTGTTTAGTCGATGATCGTTGCCGGTTCGTCGCTGGTGATTAGATTTACATGGTTTTCAGAAACTTTACGGCGTATGATTTCCGGCTTGTTCTTCCCTGTCAGTTCTCCCCATCGGGCGATGGAGGTGTAGCGCAGGTCTTTGAGTTCCACTTTGAGCTTGTCGATGCGGTAGATGGCCTCCTCACATTCGTATCTCAGGTTGATATATAAAATGAGCAGGATCACTACACAGAAGATTTTCTTGCTGTATCGCAGATAGAAATCTCTTGATATGAATGTGGTATTCTTGAAGTTCATATTTCTTCCGTTTTACGTTGTGCAATGCGTAATTTTGCGCTTCGGGCACGGGGATTGGCCTCGACTTCTTCCTCTCCGGCCATGATGACCTTGTTATTGACCGCTTTCAGCGGGGCTAAGATCCGGCCGTAGAAATCCTGTTTGATGGCTCCTTCCGGATTGCCGCTTTTAATAATATTCTTGACGATTCGGTCTTCCAGAGAATGATAGGTCATGACTACCAGACGTCCTTCCGGAGCAAGCAGTTCGACCGCTTGGAGCAACATCTGTTCCAATGCCTGCATCTCCCGGTTGATTTCGATCCGGAGCGATTGGAAAACCTGGGCCAGTTCTTTTTTTTCTGCTTTTTTGCTGATGAACGGGGCGACGGCTGTCTGCAGATCGCCTGTGGTCTTTATCGGATCGGTCTGCCGTGTTTTTACGATGGCGGCCGCTATGCGGCGGGCCTGTTTCAGCTCTCCGTAGAGGCCGAATACTCGTGCGATCTGTTCCTCGCTGTAGCTGGCAAGGAGTTCTGCTGCGGTCAGGCCGGCCCGGGTATTCATGCGCATGTCGAGCGGAGCGTCGAATCGGAAAGCAAATCCTCTGGAGGCATCATCCAGATGATGGGAAGAGACGCCTAAGTCCCCCAATATGCCGTCCACTTTGCTGACGCCGTAATATCGCATGAAGTTTTTAAGATATCGGAAGTTGCTTCTGATGAATGTGAGCCGCGGATCGTCGGGAGCGTTTTGTTCGGCGTCCGGATCCTGGTCGAAACTATAAAGATGCCCTTTGGAAGAGAGTCTTTCCAATATGGCCCGGGTGTGGCCTCCGCCGCCCATGGTAACATCCACGTAGGTGCCGTCAGGACGGATATTCAGGCCGTCCATACATTCTTGAAGCATTACAGGTATATGATATTCCGACATAAACACACGATAAAAACGGTTTCAAGGCGTAAAAATAATGACAAAAAAGAGATTGGGCAAATTAATTGCTATAATTTTTTTAGAGTTTCTTTAATTGTCGCTGTCAAAGTGGTAGGTAATGGTTCCGTATTGAATGTTGGTACCCTTGGCCGGTTTGAATCTGGCCTTTTGTGCAGCCGCTTTGGCGGCGTTGCGCAAAGCGGTATCGGAGGTCGTCGTACCTCGGGGCTGTATGGTGGCTGCGGTGACGTTGCCGTCTGCATCGACAGCGATGCTGACCACGACTGTGCCCGAGGCGTTAACGTTGAATGTGGGTCGTGGCAGGTTGCCCTGGATCCCGCGTCCGCCCAGATCATAAGAACCCCATCCCGGAGAGCCATGCGTCTGTCCGTGATCGCTGTTACCTGATGGGTTGCCTTGTGTTCCCTGACCGTTCGGTGCGGTTCCGCGGCTACCTTCCTGGGCAGGAGAATCGCTTTGGCCGAATGCTCCGGTTATGAGCTTATTTATTGCTGCCGCTTCCTGTTTTTGACGTTCTTCTTCGGCTTTCTTTTTACGCTCTTCCTCTCTCTGTCTTTTGATCTCCTCTTCCCTTTCTTTCTGACGTTGTTTTTCTTCTTCCGAAACCTTTACCGGCTGTTTTTTCGGCGTTTCCTGCTTCTTCGGAGGGGCAATGGCCGGGGCTTCTTCCTGGTTCTGACTGATCAGCGGTGCCTCTTCCCGGGGCGGCGTCGGTGGTGTCGGGGCCGGAGGTGTGACTTTGGTCACGGGCTGCGACGGCCTGGTTACCGGTGTCCCTGCCGGCATCGTGTTGCCGGAGGCCGATTCCAGCTGCCCCACCATCAGCAGAACACCGCTTTCCTCATCCTGTCTGATCGAAGGGAAGCCCAACAGAATAAGCACCAACACGAGCAGCAGATGAATGCCGAGGGTGATGGCGAGACTGATCAATCGGGTACGTTTGTTTTCGTTCATCGGAAGAGCGGAATGTTGTGAACTGTTATTTTACCGGTCTTGTCGCCAGAACCATTTTGAAGCTGTTGCGGTTGGCGATATCGAGGACGCGGACGACTTCCCGGTAGGGAACTTCCTCGTCCGCATAGAGAGCGACATACATGGTCGGCTCCTTCTGCTGTACGGGCATACTCTATGGGCAGCCTTAGCCTTCCATACTCTGTGCGTTGCACCGATTAATCAGCATCTTCAGGAGATGTACGTTTTCGATACCTCTTTTTCGATGCGTTCTTCCATGCTGTCACTT
>WFLX010384740.1_pt1 | contig 15518 bp, 8 predicted proteins | sample 4967041 | NCBI WGS metagenome assembly WFLX01 (sample SAMN12857096, study PRJNA449069) | gut metagenome | isolation source: stool from male and female vole | host: Microtus ochrogaster | place: USA:Florida | collected 2017 | reverse complement strand
GGAATATATCGCGGCTCTTGGCCTGGCGTGCGATGTTGCGCTGGTAGCGGTAGGAGATGTATTTTTTTGCTACCTCTTTGCGTGAGCTTTTCATAAGCTCGATCTCCACCCTGTCTTGTATCTCCTCCACAGACATGCGGTCTTTACCGTTACAACCGATACGCACGGCAATCTTCTGGATGAGGGCGTCATCTTCGCCCTGCTCAGTCTGTAGCATGGCCTTTCGGATTGCCGACTTAATTTTTTCTTCGTTGTAACCTACGACACGTCCGTCGCGTTTGACCACAGTCTGTATCATCGTTGTTTGTATTGAGAGGAAGATTTGTTATCGGAATGAGTAAAAATTCTGAGAAATATGACAGGTTTGATTTTTTAAGCCGTGCAAAGATAAGAACATTGTGCTTATACTTCCAAATATTTAAGTGTTAAATTGTAAAGAATTTCGATTTTGGAAAACTTTTTACATTTTCATATTTTGCAATATATTGAAAATCAATCATAAAGCTTTTACTTTCGGATAACTTTCTGATTTTTAGACGGGTTAAAGTTGATGAAAAAGATGTGTCGAACACTATCCTGTTGTGTGATAGCAAAGTGCGAAATTCGCTCACAAAATGCTCCCGGAGAGGTCATTTTTCAGAGTAAATAAAAGAGCCGGAAAGATCCGGCTCCCGATAGGCAAACAGGGTGGTGAGTGATCATTTGACCTGTATGGTGATGATTGATTTCGCAGGCATGTTTACGGTGAGGATACCTTTGTTAATTTTAGCGTTGGCAAACTTTTTCAGCGATACTTTTTCCTGTTGACCGAAATCATTGTAATCATTGATATTCGCGCAGGTGAGGATATCCCCGCCTACAACTACCTTCGCGCCGATATTCTGCACGGGAATCTCGACGGTAGCCTCTTTTTCGAGATCGACATTGGTAAGCGAGATTGTGTAGACGCCGTCTTTGAGTGACGCGGTGGCGCTCACATCCGGCACCATGCGGTCGCCGTCAACATGACGGTATCCGGTCGTCACCTCCACCGGTACGTATGTGGCTTCCATGTGGGGCACGTACATCTTGAATACATAGTAGGTGGGTGTGAGCACCATCTGGTCGCCCTTGGTGAGCCACATCGACTGGAGCACATTGGCAATCTGGGCGATGTTGGCCATCTTTACGCGGCGTGTAAACTTATGGAATACATTCAGCGAGAGAGCGGCCACCATAGCGTCGCGCATCGTGTTCTGCTGATACAGGTGACCGGGGATTGAGCCGGGCTCCTGATCCCACCATGTACCCCATTCATCGACGAGAAGGCCCACATGACATTTGGGATCGTATTTGTCCATTATCTCGCAATGGCGTTTGATCACGGGCTCGATACCGAGACATTTGCCCAGAGTCCAGTAGTATGAGTCAGCATCAAAGTCGGTAGCCGACCCTTTGCTACCGCTCCATCCGGTCACTGTATAGTAGTGCAGCGATATGCCATCCATATGCCGGCCGGCAATCTTCATGAGCTTTTCGGTCCAGTCGTAATCGTAGTCACTTGCGCCGGAGGCCACTTTGTAGAGATGGTTGCCGTTGAAGTCNCGGCAATANGTCTGGTATCTGCGNTANACGTTGGCNTAGAANTCNGGCAGGAAGTTGCCNCCGCANCCCCAGCTCTCNTTGCCNACNCCGAGATATTTNAGNTGCCANGGTTTCTCNCGGCCGTTCTGCTTGCGCAACTCGGCCATCGGGCCATCTTCAGCCGTGATATATTCCACCCAAGTGGCAAGTTCTTCCACAGTGCCGCTGCCTACGTTGCCGCTTAGATATGGCTCGGCACCCACTAATTCGCAGAGATTGAAGAATTCGTTTGTGCCGAAGCTGTTGTCTTCTACGGTGCCACCCCAGTTATTGTTGACCATGCGCGGCCTCTGGTTGCGCGGCCCTATGCCGTGACGCCAGTGATATTCATCAGCGAAACATCCGCCGGGCCAGCGTAGCACCGGCACCTTGAGCTCGCGCATCGCCTTGATCACATCGTTACGATAGCCGTTTGTATTGGGGATGGGTGAGTCCTCGCCCACCCAGATGCCACCGTAGATACAGGTGCCGAGATGTTCGGCAAACTGTCCGTAGATTTCCTTCTGGATTATCGGTGATTCTTCCGATGGTACAAGTTTCACTGTAGCCGATACACCTGCGCTCCATGCCTCCGAGGCAGATAACAAGGCAAAAGATACAGTAGCCAGTTTTAGTAAATTCATGGTAATCAGTTTTTAGAATTTAGAGATAGGTCTGTCTGTTTTTGTTTGAAGAAGATGGGCAAGATCCCGCCAATAAAGTTGCCTGCGACCACTATAAGCCATTTCCAGACTACATCTGAGGTAATTGATCGCCATGAAACACTTATATAAAAGGCATCGGCTATGCTATGGATGAAGCCGGCGAGAATAAATCCGGGCACACCGAGCAGCAGGGGCCAGTAATTACCTTTCTTGGCAGCGGCCACGGCTATTGTCATTATGAAGCCACAGCCAATTGAGCGTCCCAACACCTCAGGAGCGGTCATACTTGTGCGTTTTGCCACAATTGCCGCAGCTGTATCGACTATATCGGGATTGGGGAAGAAAATCAGCGACATGAGCACACATCCTGCGACATTACATATAAGCACTGGTATCAGCGTGCGGGCATCGTAGGCAGAGTCAAATGTGTTCTGGATGCGACCTGTATACAGCAGAAAACCGTAGTGTACCACCGTGAGCAGGCCGATGGCAAATAGTACGGCTCCCACAGGGCCGCCGACGGCTAAGTATATGTAGCCGCCGACAGAGATGCAAGAGCCGCCAAGAATACCGCGGTAGATGAAAGTGAGATTATTCATCGGCTTTACTTATCTTTTCCCGGCTCAGTTGCGGTAGACTCGGTTTTTTCGGGCTGAGGCTTGAGCCATCTGTCAAACCAGCGGAAGAAAAGACGCTGCCANAGTACGGCGTTCTGNGGCTTGAGGATCCAGTGGTTTTCGTCGGGGAATATTACCATCTCGGCCGGGATACCTCTGAGTTTCGCAGCGTTGAAAGCCATCTCGCCCTGAGAAGAAAGGATACGGTAGTCAAGTTCGCCATGGCTGATCATGATGGGTGTATCCCATTTGTCGACGAGGCGGTGGGGAGAATTGGCGAATGTGCGCTGGGCAGCCGCATTGGTCTTGTCCCAGTATGCACCGCCCATATCCCAGTTGGCAAACCACATCTCTTCTGTCTCAAGATACTGGGCCTCGGTATTGAANATNCCGGCNTGGGCGAGAAGGGCGGCGAAGCGGTGTTCGTGTATGCCTGCGAGNTTATAGATTGAGAANCCGCCGTAGCTGGCACCTGTGGCTCCGATGTGCTCAGAGTCGATAAANGGCTCCTGCTTCATGTAGTCGACNGCNGCGAGGTAGTCCTTCATATTCTGNCCNGGATAGTCCTTTGATATCTGCTCCTCCCACTCTGTGCCGAATCCTGGCACACCGCGACGGTTGGGCGCGATGATGATATATCCGTTTGATGCCATCAGGGCGAGATTCCAGCGATAGCTCCAGAACTGACTTACAGCGCTCTGCGGACCACCCTGGCAGTAAAGGATCGCAGGATATTTGCGTGACTTGTCGAAATCCTGAGGATAAAGCACCCATGTCAGCATCTCCTTGCCGTCGGTAGTGGGCACCATGCGCTTCTCTACGGTAGGCATCTTTATCTGGCTGAATACATCGGCATTTACATCGGTAAGCTGGCGGGCTTCCTTGCCATCGAGTACGTAAAGTTCGTCAGGACGGGTGAAGCAGTGGCGTGCGGCGACTACTGTGGATGCGTCGGCTACGGAGAATGTGGAGTAGTCATAATCGCCGCCGTCAACCGTATCAACTTTGTGAGAAGCGGTGTCGATACGGAATATCGGTGCTCCGCCATGATAATATGCCATGAACCACAGTGATTTGCCATCAGGATTCCAAGCAAAGCTCTCGATTGTGTAATCCCAGTCGGCGGTAAGGTCGGTCTTTTCGCCGCTTTTCATATCGAGCATCATCAGGCGGTTTTTGTCGGCCTCGTATCCATCACGTTCCATGCTGAGCCACGCGAGGTGGGAGCCATCAGGCGAGAATGCGGGATTGGTATCGTAACCCATCATACCCTCGGTGATATTTTTGGTCGATTTGTCGGCGATGTTGTACAGGTATAGGTCGGAGTTGGTAGAGATGGCATATTCCATGCCCGTTTTCTTGCGCGAGACATATACGAGCTGTTTGCTGTCAGGTGACCATGCGAAAGACTCCACTCCGCCAAACGGCTTCATGGNNGATTCGTATGGCTCACCGTCCATGATATCGATCGGATTGGATACCTTGGTGCCGTTGAAGTCGCACAGCCAGGGGTGGGGAATCTCTGTCACCCATTCATCCCAGTGCTTGTACATCAGGTCGTCGATGACGCGGCCGGTAGCCTTGGGCAGATCAGGATAAATATCGGCAGCCGTGCGTGAATATTTGACTCTGCGCACCAGTATGATTTTTGACTGGTCGGGTGAAAGCAGGAATCCGTCAATACCGCCCTCAAATGATGTCACCTGCAGACGGTCGCCGCCGCGGTCATTCATCACCCAGAGCTGAGGCTCGCCGTTGCTGTCGGGATACATGAAGGCAATATTTTTGCCATCGCCGATCCACACAGCCCCGCTCTCCGATTTGGCGGTGGAGGTGATTCTCTGAGGTTCGCCACCCTTGATGTCCACTATATACAGGTCGCGGTTGGAGGTGTTTCTCTCCACATCCTCGTAAGAGATGCCAAACAGTACACGCTGTCCGTCGGGAGATACCTGTGGGTCGCCTACGCGTCCGAGAGCCTCAAGCGCATCAATGTCAAAAATACCGGATTGTGACTTAAAATCCGGCTTTTCAATGATGTTTTCATCGCTTTGNGGTGCGGAACANGCNCCCAATGCNAGGGCAGANGCTCCGATTGCAAGATGTTTTAGTCTCATATATAAANAGTTAGNTTNNTATATTGTGAAATAGCGGTCAATGATAGGTGTTATCACTGACAAAGTTAAGAATATTATTTTGATTTATGAAAGCCCCGTCTTGAGGCAGGAGATTGTTTGTCGGCTGCAGATTTGCCTTGGTAGGAGTGACTGTTTTTGTCTCCGCCGAATAGTTTTGCTATCAGGTCAGGACGGTGGAGACGTCGGAGCGAGGAGGTGATACCTGCTCTGTAGGTCTTGTCATACCAGAAGAAGTATTGCCTCTGGGCAAGTTTCTCAGCCTGTGTGGTAGCGGTGTATACTTTCTTGCCGGTATAAGGATGAAAACCGGTGTAGTATATTTCTGTTGAGACGGTCATCGGCGTAGGTGTGAAGTCCTGCACCTGCTCAAGATGGAAGTTGAGCCCTTGTGTCTCGATTGCCAGCATAGCCATATCTGTCTCTGTGCATCCGGGATNGCTTGATATGAAATANGGNATNAANTGCTGGCGCAGGTTATGGCGGTCGTTGNTCTCGTCAAAAANGTGCTTGAAGTCATGAAACAGAGTGAACGAGGGCTTGCGCATGACTTCGNGCACGTGGTCGCTTGNGTNCTCTGGTGCNACTTTGNNCCTNCCTGACACGTGATCGCGTATCAGCTCCTCGTTGTATCGGCGGTTGATCTTATCGGTAGCTTTGTCTCCTGTGGGGTGCATTGACAGGTCATACCTCACACCGCTTCCAACGAATGATTTCTTAACCTGAGGCAAAGCATCCACCGCGTGATATATATCCAGCAGTGGCTGATGTGACGAGTCCAGGTTAGGACATACTTTGGGATGCAGACAAGAGGGGCGCATACATTTGCTACAGATGTCTTTGTCGCGTCCGCCCATTGCATACATGTTGGCCGATGGTCCCCCCAGGTCACTGAGATAGCCTTTGAAATCCGGCATCTCCGTTACTTTTTTGACCTCGCGTAATATTGATTCCTGTGAGCGTGAGGCGATGAACTTGCCCTGATGTGCCGAGATGGTGCAGAAGGCGCATCCGCCGAAACAACCTCTGTGCAGATTCACGGAGTGGCGTATCATTTCATATGCCGGAATGCGCTTGCCTTTGTATCTGGGGTGTGGCTTCCTGGTGTAGGGGAGGTCAAACGCGCTATCGATCTCGCCGGGTTTCATAGCGGGATACATCGGATTGGCCTTAACGACTTTGCTGCCGTAACCCTGCCAGAGGGTCGCACCCCCGTCGTAGCGGTTGCTCTGTTGCTCTATGTTGCGGAAGTTTGTGGCCTGGGCAAGCTTGTCGCGGCTGCAGGTAGTCCAATCGTTGAGTATGATATCTGTCTCCGAGGCTTCAGGAGTGGCAGATGTATCGAGTAGCACCACTGACTGTCTGAGGTCGGTGATTGACTTGATATCCTCGCCTGAGTCGAGCCTCCGGGCCAATTCCACTATAGACCTTTCGCCCATACCGTAGAGTATCATGTCGGCCTCGCAGTCACAAATCAGTGATTTGCGCAGACGGTCCTGCCAATAGTCATAATGTGAGAACCGGCGCAGCGATGCTTCTATGCCTCCGGCTATCACGGGTACGTCTGGATAGAGCTGTTTCAGTATCTCAGAGTATACGATAGTGGGATAGTCGGGACGCATACCGGCACGGCCGTCGGGTGTATATGCGTCATCGTGGCGTCGCCGGCGGTTGGCTGTGTAGTGATTGACCATCGAGTCCATGGCACCAGCCGACACTCCGAAGAATAACCTCGGACGGCCGAATTTCCTGAAATCCCGCAGGTCATCGCGCCAGTTGGGCTGTGGCACGATAGCTACCCTGAAGCCTGCGGCCTCAAGCGATCGGCCTATGACGGCTGCGGCAAACGACGGGTGGTCAACGTAGGCATCTCCGGTAAACAGCACCACATCCATGTAGTCCCATCCGCGTGCTTGCATTTCCTTAACTGTGGTCGGTAGCCAGTTGGATGATGATTCAATAATCCGTGAGTCCATGTCGGGGTAGTCTTGTCAGGAATTTTGCTCTTCAAGTTTGAGTATCTCGTCGCGCAGACGCGCAGCCTCGATGAATTCCATATCTTTAGCCGCCTTAAGCATCTGGCGCCGCAGCATCTCTATGTGGGCGCTGAGCTGCTGGGGTGTCATATATGATATTACCGGATCGGCCGCAGTATCCACCTCATTGACAAATTCGTCAGCGTAGGTATATTGTTTCGCTGTCTGTTTCTTTGTGGCCTTCTTATCGCGGGCGTTCTGTTGGGTGGCTTTCCGTCTTGTCGCAGGCTTTTCATCTTCCTCGCTGTCAATATCTATAATAGCGTTGCGGGTCTTCACGATGGCCTGGGGCGTAATGCCATGCTCGTCGTTGTATGCCATCTGCAGCTGCCTGCGGCGCTCGGTCTCATCAATGGTAAGCTGCATAGAGTCGGTGATCTTGTCGGCGTACATTATCACCTCGCCGTTGATGTTTCGGGCCGCACGACCCACTGTCTGCGTGAGCGAGCGGTGACTGCGCAGGAAGCCCTCCTTATCGGCATCGAGTATAGCTACAAGCGACACCTCAGGCAGATCCAGGCCCTCGCGAAGCAGGTTGACACCGACAAGCACATCGTATGTGCCGGCTCTGAGGTCATCGAGGATACGTATACGGTCGATGGTGTCTACGTCGCTGTGTATGTACGCTGTATTCACACCCATTTTGGTGAGATATACGTTAAGCTCCTCGGCCATATGCTTGGTAAGTGTGGTGACGAGAGTGCGCTCTCCGCGCTCTATGCGCAGGTGTATCTCTTCGAGCAGGTCGTCAATCTGATTGAGAGACGGACGTACGGTAATCTTCGGGTCGAGCAGACCTGTAGGACGTATCAGCTGCTCCACCACGACGCCCTCGCTGCGCTGGAGCTCATATTCGGCCGGAGTGGCGCTCACATAGATAGTCTGGTTGGTGAGGCTCTGAAATTCCTCGAATTTCAACGGCCGGTTGTCAATGGCCGCCGGTAGTCTGAATCCATATTCCACAAGATTCATCTTGCGGGAGATGTCTCCGCCATCCATGGCGCGTATCTGCGGTATGGTCACGTGACTCTCGTCGATGATTGTGAGAAAGTCTTTAGGAAAGTAGTCGAGAAGGCAGAAAGGTCTGGAGCCGGGTTGTCGTCCGTCGAAGTAGCGGCTGTAATTCTCTATGCCCGAGCAGTAGCCTACTTCCTTGATCATCTCCACATCGTAGGTCACACGTTCGTACAGGCGGTGGGCTTCGAGCTCCTTGCCTTCGGCATTGAAGAAGTTGACACGCTCGCCCAGATCGAGCTGTATCTGGGCCACTGCGGATGCCTGCCGTTCGGGCGTGGTCACGAAGATATTGGCTGGAAAGATATTGAATGAATCGTGTTTACCTAATGAGATACCGTCGACAGGGTGTATCGTCGAGATTGATTCTATTTCGTCACCCCAGAACACTACGCGCAGGATAATCTCCTCGTAAGCCAGACGTATGTCCACGGTGTCACCCTTGGCACGGAAATTACCTCTCTGCAGTTCTGTGTCGTTGCGGGAGTAGAGGGCGTTTACGAGCCTGCGCAGAAAGTCGTTGCGTGTGATCTTCTGGCCAGTTTTTATTGCCACGACATTCTGATTGAAATCCTCGGGATTACCGATACCGTAAAGACACGACACAGATGACACCACAATGACATCCCGGCGCCCCGAGAGCAATGCCGAGGTGGTGGCAAGGCGCAGCTTGTCGATTTCATCGTTGATCGCAAGATCCTTCTCAATGTATTTGTCGACAGATGGAATGTACGCCTCCGGCTGGTAATAGTCGTAATACGATACGAAATACTGCACGGAGTTGTTGGGAAAGAACTGCTTGAACTCGCTGTAAAGCTGAGCGGCGAGAGTCTTGTTATGGCTGAGGACAAGAGTGGGTCGGTTGACTTTCTCAATGACATTGGCCATGGTGAAGGTCTTGCCGGAGCCGGTGACACCGAGCAGTGTCTGGGCGGCTGCACCATCATTGACTCCCTCCACAAGCTGATTGATTGCCCGGGGCTGATCAGCCGTGGGCACGTATGATGATTGGATCTTGAAATCCATAGACGGCTGAGATTTGTTCTTAGCTTACAAAGTTACGAAAAATCTCTTAAATAGTCAACTATCCAAACCTCTGTGATCACGGGTGTCAGATGAGTGAGTTGAGGTAGAGCTCGAGATTGGTGTAGCCTGAGGGTGTGTAGGCTGAGCCGTCGGCCGGGTCATTCGGATTTAGGCCGTTGGCCTTCTCCCATTTGTCGGGGATACCGTCGCCGTCAGAGTCACGGAGAGCTTTTATCTGTTTTGATGAGGCTTTGAGCTCAGGCCACGGTGACTTGCCACCGGGCAGTATGGCATCAGACTGAGAGTCGATGAAGCCCTTCTTTGAGGCCGCATCTGCCGCACGGCTACCGGTGAGGGAGGCTGTGCCACGCCGGGTCTCGTTTATTATGCGCTTGTCTATGGTATCGCGTCTGATGCTGCAGCCGGCATCGTTGAGTACTGATTCAAAGGCATCTGCGGCTGTCTGTGTAGTGACATCGGCAAAGTATATCGGTCGGTGTAGACGCATTGTCTCCATCACAGCGGGTGTGAAAGTGCCGTCGTTGCCTTTTCTGTCAATCTGGCTGAAAACACCATCGGTCCAGTTGTCGGCCGTGACACTGGGATTACCCTCCATCACGTTGCCGTCAATGAAAAATTCACCCCACCGGTGCAACATAGGTGCCCACTGATTCAGCGATCCGTCACGGCGTGTGACATAAGAGACGGTGCGTACACCCGGGCTGAAGATACGGTGAGAAACTGGGCCTTCGGTCGGGGTTGCCGGGCCCGGTTTATAGTAATTGTTGACGATGTTGGCAAGCATGCCTTCGCCACCGTAGCATCCTACTCCGGCCCAATTATATATGACATTGTTTCGCATGTCAAGATGCTCTCGTGTCTGGGTGCCGGGTCGTGGACCGATACGGGGCATACGGCTTTCGCCGTGGGCTATCAGATTATGGTGATAGGATGCGCGCGCACCTCCGAAGATAGCTCCGTAGCCATGGGAGCCGCCCTTGGTGTGTCCGGAGAATCTTAACGGTTCGGAGAAAATACACCACTGTACAGTGAAGTCCTCGCCTCCGTAAAGGCCGCAACATTCGTCTACNCTCCAGCTCACAGAACAGTGGTCGAGGATCAGACGCTTGAAATCGGTGCCTCCGATGCCATCGTGATCGCCGGGATGGAGATCTCCGACTCTGAGACGCAGGTATCTCNCTATCGTATTGTCTCNTTTTNACACCACAGGGTAANCGGCANTACAGATGCCGTCACCCGNGGCTGTCTGGCCGGCAATGGTGAGGTCGCCCTCTGTGATCCTGAGGGTGCTGTCGAGCATGATGGTACCGGCTACATCAAACACGACTGTGCGGGATCCCTTCTGATTTACTGCGTGGCGCAGGGTGCCTGGCTCGTTACCGTCAGCGAGAATGGTGACGTGATACACCTTCCCGCCACGGCCACCTGTCGTATACTTGCCGAATCCTTCTGCTCCCGGAAACGCCGGTGTGAGAGTGTGGAGTGTATCCTTGAGACAATCCCACCTTTCCTGCCAGTGATCCATGACATCCTTGCGGCCGGAGGCGACAGTCTCCGCACCCTGCCATTTGCCTATGAAGAATCCGGGATTGGCGATGTCAGTATACCAGTTTTGCCCCAACGTATAGGCATCCGGGCTGCTGTCACCGGGCCATATGTTCGTGACATCGAGTGTGGCCGAAATGGTGTCGTGACGTGTGATGATGGTGTAGGGGAGGATTGCGGTCTGTTTGGGTGAGTATCTTACGGTGAGACGATCCTGACTGACGCGCTCACCGGGCCACTGCTGACGATCGATAATGAGCATTAGAGAATCGGTGGGGTCGGTGGATGTGACAGAAAATTCCACGACCGAATATACATTGACAGTATCCCTGTCGCCACTCTTAGGGGTGAGNGCAAAGCGGNGCGACCGGCTCATNGGCTNGAATCTGCCACCCCATGAGGAGGTGGCGNGANTGTCGNGATNGCCNTCGAGCAGATAGAAAAGCGATGGCGAGTCGCCCATCTTTACATTACCTCCGTAATATTTCTTGAAATCCGGTCCGAGAAATCCGGCGCCCTCGATCACGTCTTTATAGTAACCGGTATTATAGTGGTCGGGATTCTTGTCATCAGTTATGAAACCACGGTATGACGCGTTGTTTTCTATAATCCACAGGTCCGGAAAATTGCGTGCGATGTAATCATAGCTGTTCACGCCCCATTTTTTGTTAGGACCGCCTATATAGTACACTTTTATTTTGTCGGCTATGTCCGGGGCATCGTGCAATGCCTGCGCAAGATCATCAAGTGTACCCCACACGAGGATCCACAGCGGACGCGGGTCGTCTCTGCGCGCACATTCCACTATGTAGTCCGAGCCTTCGGTAGCCTTGGTGAATCCTTTGAGCGGAGCCAGCGACCTTACACCCTGACGGACGACAGCACGCAACGCATCAGGAGGTGTGAGTTGCGGGTAACATGTGGATAGCTTAGGATAATCAAGCTCGTAAAGGTCAATCATCCTCAATATCTCGCTTTTGTCACCTGTGCCGAATGAAGGCGAAGACACGAGTCCCTCTATGTCTACCATGTCACTGTACATCATCAGGTGGGCCATCGACTGATTGTCATCAGGGTCTGTGCCTCCGATATCTGTGCTTACGAGCACCCTCGGTTTTGCAGGCTGTGCAAATGAAAAGCATGGTAACAGAGCTATCGCCACGGATAGGACGAGCAGGTTGATTGTCTTATAATTCATGGTAATGTTTCAATTCAAAGTTATAAAAATCACAATGCTCGATGCACGGAATATTTATCGCCGTACATCAAGCATTGTGTATCAGATATTACGGTCAAAAGTGTGATGAGCCGTCAAAGCAATGTGTGCAGATCTTGCATTTGGGCATACCGATTGACTCCACAAGATCTTCGATCGTGCTGAATTTCAGTGAACTCAAACCGAAATGCTCGGCCATCTTCTCTACAAGTTTATTGTATTCCTGTGAGCCTGTGCGCGCGTAAGCCTCAAGATTCTTGTCGGGGTCGCCTTCGAGCTCTGCTATGATGCGGCGGGTGAGAAGCTCCATATCGCTCTTGGAGCTTGTGAATCCGATAAACGGACATCCGTATATAAGCGGGGGACATGCGATGCGTATGTGTACCTCTTTGGCTCCGTATTCATAGAAAAGGCGTACATTGTCTTTGAGCTGCGTGCCTCGCACGATAGAGTCGTCGCAGAACACCACGCGCTTGCCGTTGAGCAGCTCGCGGTTGGGGATAAGTTTCATTTTTGCGACGAGGTCACGCATCTCCTGATTAGACGGTGTGAAGCTGCGGGGCCAGGTAGGGGTGTATTTAGAGACACATCTCTGATATGGCACGCCTTTGCCGTTGGCGTATCCTAAAGCCATACCTACACCCGAGTCGGGTATTCCGCATGCGCAATCGATCGCTGTGGTGTCGCGCTTGCCCATCAGCTCACCGCTCTTGTTGCGGGCGTCTTCGACGTTAATTCCTTCGTAAGTTGATGTCGGGAAGCCGTAGTATACCCAGAGGAATGAGCATATCTGCATCTCCTTNAGCGGCTCNTTGAGNACNGTGATNCCATCCGGNGTGATTTTTACGATTTCNCCGGGGCCGAGGTCACGTACGGGTTTGTAGTCGAGATTAGGAAAAGCGGTGGTCTCGCTGGTCACGGCATATCCGTCATCTTTCTTNCCTATCACGATNGGNGTGCGNCCGAGTTTGTCACGNGCGGCNATNAGNCCGTCAGGNGTNAGGAGTATCATNGAGCANGAGCCNTTGATCTTNAGCTGTGCCTNACGNATTCCGTCGGCGAAGTCNTCGCCTTCGTTGATGAGNGTAGCCACAAGCTCNGTGGGATTNGTNTCNCCTGAGCTTGTCTCNGCGAAATGNACNTGCTGGTCGAGCATTTCTTTTTCGAGTTCCTTNANATTCTGNATNTTGGCCACNGTNACNATGCCNAAGCGNCCGAGATGNGTGTTNACNACTATAGGCTGTGAGTCGTTGTCNCTNATGACNCCGATNCCGTAATTGCCTCTGAANCGNGGNAGCACTCCCTCAAATTTTGTGCGGAAATATGTGTTTTCGAGACTGTGGATACTGCGGATGAATCCGTCAGTTTCATTGTAGGTGGCCATACCGCCACGTTTTGTACCTAAGTGTGAGTTGTAATCTGTACCGTAGAACAGGTCGATGACGCAGTCTTTTTTCAGAGCAGCTCCGAAGAAACCTCCCATAGAGAATTGGATTTAAAATTTCGGTGCAAATTTACAAAAAAAATAAAAAGCGACACCGCTTGGCACCGCTTTTTTAGTAGAAAAATCGCATGATGTCAGTCAAGGCTGTGAATCACCAGACCTGATCGGAGTTTGGGCTCGAACCATGTGGTCTTCGGGGGCATTATGTTGCCGGTGTCGGCGATATCGATCAGTTGCTTCATTGGCACCGGATAAAGGGCGAGGGCCATCGCCATCTCGCCGGAGTCGACGCGCTGTTTGAGCTCATCGAGTCCACGTATGCCGCCTACAAAATCAATCCGCTTGTCGGTGCGCAGGTCAGTGATGCCTAAGATATCGCGCAAGATCAGGTCTGACGATATGGTCACATCGAGCACTCCGATAGGATCGGAGTCATCGTATGTGCCGGGGCGGGCGGTAAGCGAATACCAGTGATCCTCGAGATATAGCGAGAAGTTGTGGAGCTGGTCAGGGCGGTATATCATGGTGCCCATGTCCTTCACTTCAAAATTTTGAGAGAGTTTCTCCAGGAATTCGGCGGGTGACAGCCCGTTGAGATCTTTCACTACACGGTTGTAGTCGATAATCTTGAGATGAGAAGCAGGGAATGCGACTGCCAGGAAGTAGTTATATTCCTCATCACCCTTATGGTTGGGGTTGGCCTTTGCCTTTTCATCTCCCACCAGAGCGGCGGCGGCTGTGCGGTGGTGGCCGTCGGCTATATACAGACCNGGCATCTTGGCGAATTCGGAGGTGATGCGGTCGNTGAGACTCTTGTCCACNAGCCAGAATGTATGACCGAACCCATCAGGAGCGATAAAGTCATATTCGGGCTTGGTAGCCGTCACTGTGCTGATGATGTCCTCGATTTCCGGGCTGTCGGGAAAGGCGAAAAACACGGGCTCGATGTTGGCGTTGTTGACACGCACATGTTTCATGCGGTCTTCCTCCTTGTNGCGCCGNGTGANTTCGTGTTTCNTGATTTTGNCGGACATATAGNCANCCACACANGCGGCAACAACGATACCGTATTGGGTGCGACCGTCCATTGTCTGGGCGTAAATATAATAATGTTCGTCATCGTCCTGCACGAGCCAGCCGTTTTGCTGAAACATCTTGAAGTTTTCCACCGCTTTGTCGTATACACGGCTGTCGTGTTCGTCGGTGCCGGGCTCGAAGTCTATCTCGGGCTTGATGATGTGATATAGTGATTTCGGATTACCGGCTGCTTCATTGCGAGCCTCTTCGCTGTTAAGCACATCGTATGGACGCGATGCTACCTCGGTGACCAGGTCGCGTGGCGGACGCAGTCCTCTGAAGGGTTTGACTGTTGCCATGATAAGAAGTTTTTATGTGGTATTTGAAATTAGGGTTTAGCAGACAAAAACCGATGCGCCGCGGGCAATCAGAGGCTCCGCGGCGCTGTTCGGGTGGTGATGTTATTTTCTCACGATAGTCTGTGTGCGGTCGGGCCCTACGGAGATTATTGTGATAGGTGTCTTGAGCTCTTCTTCAAGGAATTTGATGTAATTTACGAATGCCTCGGGGAAATCGCTGTCGCTCTTTGCTTTAGAGAGGTCGGTCTTCCAACCGGGGAGTGTGATGTATACGGGCTTTACTTCCACGTCATCGAGGCAGAATGGGAATTCGCGAGTAGTGACTCCATCGATTTCGTATGCCACGCAAGCCTTGATTTCATCGAATCCGTCGAGCACGTCGCTCTTCATCATGATAAGCTTGGTGACACCGTTGAGCATGATTGCGTATTTCAGGGCTACAAGGTCAATCCATCCGCAGCGGCGCTCGCGACCGGTCACGGCTCCGTATTCATGGCCGAGGTCACGGATGCGCTTGCCGGTCTCATCAAAAAGCTCGGTGGGGAAGGGACCGCTGCCCACGCGCGTGCAATATGCCTTGAAGATGCCATATACATCGCCGATCTTGGAGGGGGCTACGCCCAGACCGGTGCAGGCTCCGGCGGTGATGGTGTTGCTGGATGTCACGAACGGATATGAGCCGAAATCGATATCGAGCATTGTACCCTGGGCACCCTCGCACAGCACTTTCTTGCCGTCGGCAAGCAGCTGGTTGACCACATGCTCGCTGTCGATGATGTCAAACTCGCGCATGTATTCAATTGCATCAAGCCACTTGGCCT
>WFLX010023553.1_pt1 | contig 15520 bp, 11 predicted proteins | sample 4967041 | NCBI WGS metagenome assembly WFLX01 (sample SAMN12857096, study PRJNA449069) | gut metagenome | isolation source: stool from male and female vole | host: Microtus ochrogaster | place: USA:Florida | collected 2017 | reverse complement strand
GCGACGACCTGCTGCTGAGCGAAGAAGTGCTCAACCGCATGTGGGTGCTCCGCAACTATCTGAGCGACATGACCTCGGTGGAAGCCATGGAATTCATGAAAAAGCGCATGGACATGACCCGCACCAATGAGGAACTTCTCGTCACCATGGATAAATGATGAAGATTCAGAAGACCAACGCCGCGCGTCTGCTCGATAAGGAAGGCATCAGTTATGAACTGGTGCCATACTCTTTCGACCCCGATAATCTGGCCGCCGAACATGTGGCCGAGCAACTCGGCGAGCCGATAGAGCAGGTCTACAAGACCCTCGTGCTGCGTGGTGACAAGACCGGGCTCTTCGTGTGCGTGGTGGCCGGAAACCGCGAGGTAGACCTGAAACTGGCGGCCAAAGCATCGGGCAATAAGAAAGCGGAGATGCTTCCGCTGAAGGAACTCCTCCCTAACACGGGCTACATCCGGGGCGGATGCACCTCTATCGGGATGAAGAAGCATTATCCCACATATTTCAGCGAAGAAATGGCCGCTTTCGATACAGTTTACGTCAGCGCGGGCCAGCGCGGGCTGCAACTCAAGCTTTCGCCGCTCGATCTGGCGAAGGCTGCCAAGGCCACTTTCGCCCGCATAGCCGACACTGAAGAATCATCTGACACCGAAGAAATATGAACACGTTCGGAAGAAATCTGCGCCTGACCACCTTCGGCGAAAGCCACGGAAAAGCGATGGGAGGCATCATCGACGGAGTGCCCGGAGGAATACACCTCGACATGGACGCCATTCTGCGCGAGACGGCTCGCCGACGTCCCGGACAGAACAGTCTCGTCACCGCACGTAACGAGGCCGACACTCCGGAATTCCTCTCGGGCCTCACCGACGACTGCGTGACGCTCGGCACCCCGATAGGCTTCATAGTGCGCAACACCGACCACCGGAGCGATGACTACCGCGAGATGGCGAGGCTCTACCGCCCCAATCACGCGGATTTCACCTACGACATGCGCTATGGACTGCACGAGGCCAGAGGCGGAGGCAGGGCATCGGCGCGCGAGACGCTAAACTGGGTGATCGGAGGCGCGATAGCACGTCAGATTCCCTGCATGCGCGACATTAAGATAGCTGCCCGCGTGGTGGAGATTGGAGGTGTGAAAGGCACTGACGAGGAACTCCACGCAGTTGTAGCCGAGGCCATGAGGCGGGGTGATTCCGTAGGTGCGATAGTGGAGTGCGTCATAGAAGGTGTTCCCGCCGGAAAGGGAAATCCGGTATTCGGGAAACTCCACTCACGTCTTGCTGCGGCCATGATGAGCATAAATGCCGTGAAAGGCTTTGAATATGGCGACGGATTCGCGGCCGCAGCTATGTATGGCACGCAGCATGCCGACATATTCACAAGCAAAGATGGCCATATCATGACCGAGACCAATCACAGCGGGGGCATTCAGGGAGGAATCAGCAACGGAATGCCCATCACATTCCGCGTGGCCTTCAAGCCTACCCCCACACTACTGCAAGATATCCGCACTGTCGACGCCGAAGGGCACGAGGCCACACTGAAAGGACGCGGCCGCCACGACGCATGTGTGGCCCTGCGAGGCGTGCCGGTGGTAGAGGCAATGGCAGCACTCACAATCTGCGATGAACTCTTGGTATAAGGATTTCAGCGAATACATGGGAGAGATATTTCCCGGCGTCAAAGTTCAGAAATTGAGCATTGACGCCGGGTTTACATGTCCCAACCGCGACGGGAGCATCGGCACGGGAGGTTGCATCTACTGCAACAACGCCTCTTTCACACCATCCTATTGCAACCCGAGCGACAGCGTGGAGATGCAGATAGAGAAGGGAAAGGCCTTTTTCGGCAGAAAATATCCCGAAATGAAATATCTTGCCTATTTCCAGAGTTACACCAACACTTTCGGAAGAAGCGTGAAGAGCCTTGCGGAAATGTATCGTAAGGCAGCCTCTACCGAAGACGTGGTGGGCGTAATCATCGGCACCCGGCCCGACTGCATACCCGACGAATTGCTGGAAGCCCTTTCGGAACTCAATAAGGAAAAACCGGTAATCGTGGAGATCGGGGCGGAGACCTCTTCAGACATTACCCTGCGCCTGATCAACCGCAACCACACATGGAGGCAGGTGGAGGAAGCGGTGACAAGGCTTCATGCCGCAGGCATACGCAAAGGGCTTCATCTGATAGCCGGACTTCCCGGCGAGTCGCCGGAAGATGTCATAGATACTGTGAAGAAGGCCTGCACGCTCCCCATAGAATCAATCAAGATGCACCAGTTGCAGATAGTGGAAGGCACTCCCCTGCTTCGCAAATGGGAGAAAGGAGAGATCGACGTAAGGCCGTTCACACCTGAGGAATATCTTGAACTCTGCGTCAGGATAGTCAGGACAGTGCCCCGTCACATCTGCATAGAGCGATTTCTCGCCTCCTCGCCGCCCGGTATGGTAGTGGCACCACGCTGGGGCATGAAAAATTACCAGTTCACCCATCTGCTCCTGAATCGACTTGCAGAGTAATTCCCTCTCAATCCTCCACCGAGAGAATATATCCTTTCTTCTTGATGGAGATGATCTGGATTTTCGGATCGGACAGCANCCGTCGGATATAGGANATCTGCACGTTAAGAGCCAAAGAANTGGAATAACTGGCCACTNCCCAAATTCTTTCCAATATGACGTCGCNCTCCACAANATGCCCGGCGCACTCGGCAAGCATCTGCAGAATCTCGGTCTGACGCACCGATAAAGAATGCGTCTCTCCCCGATAAGTGACAGTGGAAAGATTTGGCCTGAAGATAGTGTCGCCGAGCACGTACTCCACATCCTGACTCACTGTGGCACTGTCGAATCTCTCATGAATCCTCGCTATAAGCTCTTCCGGATAAAACGGCTTGGGTATGTAATCATTACCCTTCAGCGAGAAGCCGTGCAGACGGTCTACCTTATCCGTGCGATCCGTGAGAAAAAAGATGACAACCCTCCTGTCGGTCTTCCTGATGATTCTGGCCGTCTCGAAACCGTCGAGTTCCGGCATATTTATGTCGAGAAGTATGAGGTCAGGGCGCTCAGCTGCATACATCTCCAGCCCCGACCTTCCATTTTCGGCATATATCACTTCAAAGCCCTCAGCCTCGACAAAACGCTTCAGGAGCATGGAATTTTTCAGATCGTCGTCAATCAGCAGTATCTTGATTTTTTTCATCATTGCGGCAGTATTACAGTGAAACAAGATCCTTTTCCTTCCGTACTTTCCACCTCAATATGTCCGCCGTGAGCTTCCACAAGCAACTTCACGTAGGCCAGACCGAGCCCCATGCCGGGCTGATCTCCCCCGGCGGCTTTACCACGATAAAACCGTTGGAATATACGGCGCAGATCAGACGATGGAATTCCTAACCCCGTATCCGAGATACGCAAAGACACCATTCCCTCATTGACGGATGCCTGAGCCGTAATCTCAACGTGAGCACCGGAATACTTCACTGCATTCTCTATCAGATTGCTCATGATATTTGCGAGATGCGTCTTATCGGCGGTGACAATAGNTTCCGGAGCAATCTCATTGTGAATCTCCACAGTCTTCCATGAAGGAGACACAGCGGCTTCAGTCACATTATCGAAAAGATAACGGATATCCACACTCTGAAGATTGAGTGGGATCTGCTCATTATTGTTGAAGGTGATGTCGCGGAGTTTTGAAAAATAGGCTGATAGGTTGTCGAGGGCATTGCGCGTCTCTGTCAGCAACTCCTTTCTAATGGCGTGGTCATCGCTCAGCCGCTCATTATCAAGGCCTGACACGCACATCTTCAGTGTAGAAATAGGCCGCTTCAATTCATGAATCATGGTGGTGATGAAACTATTACGCATCTTGTCAAGACGCGACAGCCTCAATACAGTGCCGATCTGAAGAACAAGGCAGATGATCAGAAGCATGGTGATGACGAAGACTACAGCAAGTGTGGACCACATCATCGGCAAAACCTCAAAGGGATTTATTCTGCATTTAATTTCTACAATCCTTCCTTCAAGTTGTGAGAATGGGATTGAAACTGACAATTCACTGTTCCACAATCTGCCGTCGTGCCTTACACTATTGTTCCATACCATACTGTCGAGCTGCATAATACGGACGTCGGCATTTATTCCGTTTTTTCTCAATACCGAATCTATTCCCTCGCGGGTGAAGGGCCTCTCCTTCGCAGTCACAATGTTGTGTGCGGCGGCCCAGGTCTCGTTCTCATCTTTGGCACGGGAAGCGTCATAATGAATTGAATCTGACGCCATCTTCCTATTATGACCGGTATAATCATAGACCTCATTGACCGCCTTTTTCATCATTTCTTTCGTCAGCTGCACATTTGAGTCCAGGCCCAATATAGTGTGATATGAATAAGTATATACACTAACCTTGCGTGAAGTCCTGACTGTGTCGTCTTTGCTTATACTCAGGCTGATGACCGGGAACATCATTTTCTGACCGACACTGTCGCCGCCGGCGAATATATTATCAGCGGAGTCTCTCAATCCATTGTATAATTCCACACTTTGCGAAATCTTCTGTATCAGATTCCTCTCATACTCAGCCAAAGAGAAAACATAGCGACCATAAAGCCAATAAACCTGCATTCCAAGAAAAAGAAGGATAGCAAGTATAGTGATTATATAAAGTGCCTTTATTCTTTTATCCATACGGCAAATTTACAAAAATCGATCCATTAAATACCATTCACACAGTATTTATTTGTCGNAGAGNNATAATNCANTAATAATTCCATANTCATTCAGTAATNATTATTTTCGTCAGCAATCGGCTTTCCGACTTAATTTTGCAGTGTCGATCGAACAAGAGTATCAAACCATAAAAGAAAATCCAACAGACATGAAGAAAATCATTTTGGTCACGTCCATCATCGCCATCATGGCTGCTTCGGCATCAGGCAAGACGATGCGCCGCACACTCACAATAGCAATGAACTCGGTGCCGGAAACAGAAACCCTCGCCAATGAAACAATGGAGTTTGTCTACGACTACCGTTGCTGCGTAGACACAACCGAAACGCTGGAAGATAATTTCACGAGCGACGAGATGCTGCTCCAGATAGGACAGAACGGACTCTCGAAATTCTCAAGCTACAAGAACCTTACGGTTGATTCGATCATAATGCGCACTTCAGAAGATCAGTTATATAAGGCTGCCAGTGAAGGAAGGCTAAAGTACGGCGATTTCATGACCATCTACAAGAACTATCCGGAAGGGAAACTCACCCACACAGAAAAAATCTGCATGGACTGGCTGCGCTATGAGGAAGAACTCCCGAAACTCAACTGGCAACTGACCGATTCCACCACCGTTGTGCTCGGCTATGAGTGCCGGAGTGCGAAGTGCAGTTTCAGAGGAAAGGAATGGACGGCATTCTACACCGAAGACATACCGCTCATGGACGGCCCCTGGAAACTGCATGGCCTACCCGGACTAATAATGAAGGCCTCTGACGAAAACGGATATTACACATTCGAGTGCATCGGTATAAAATCGAAGGCCGACCGACCTATAACGATATATAAAGTTCCTTTCAACAAAGTGAAACGGAAGGATTATTACGACACGAAACATCGCTACGAGATAAATCCATACGCATATTTCGAGGCAACCAGCGGCAAGCATGTAACCGTGACAGACGAAGCCGGCAACCCATCGCTCGATGCCTACGATCCGATAGAACTTACTTACGATTATATTGAGCCTGACTGGAGGGAATGAACCGCTTCTATAGTTTTATTCTTTGTATTCTCGCCGGCTTGCAGACCGCTTGGGCGAATGACCCCACCGAACTGCACGGAACGGTCAGCGATGAAGAGACAGGAGAGCCCGTAGCAGGGGCGATAGTGAAGGGCAAAGGCTCCTTTACATCTACCGGCAACGATGGGCGATTCTTCCTGAAACTTGAATCCGACACAGACTCCGTCACGATCAGGAGCATGGGATATGAAACTGTGACGTTGCCGGCTACGGCCGGCCTGTCGGATGTTCGGATGAAGCGGAAAGCCACCCGCCTCAACGACGTGATAGTTGAGGCTCCGGATATATATGCCCGTGGTGATACGCTCGTCTTCAATGTGGCCAGGTATGCCAACGCTAAAGACAATGCCATAATCGACGTAATAAAGCGTCTTCCGGGCATCAAGGTCAGCGAAGACGGCACCATCGAGTATCAGGGGAAGCCTATCAGCAAGTTCTATCTTGACGGCAATGACTTCATCGGCAGACAATATGGACTCGCCACCAACAATATATCTCATAAGGATGTAAAGTCTGTGGAGATTATGGAAAACCACCAGCCTGTGAAAGCACTTGAGGGCATCGAGTTTCCGGAAGAGGCCGGCATCAACCTCCGTCTCAGGAATGACGCGCGAAGCCGCATGGTGGGCGTGGCTCAGGCCGCCGCAGGAGTGCAGCCCAGCCTATTCGACGGCTCGCTATATGCGATGCGGATTGNACCTAAGACCCAGACTATAATCACCCTCAAGGCCGATAACACGGGGTGGAATCCGGCCAATGAGATAAAGGAGCATGATTTCGATGAGATGTTCTCTGCCGACTACGCATCTGCTCTATGGCCTGAATACATATCGGCCGACATAGTAAGCGCCCCGCTGACGGAGAAACGGACACGCGACAACCTTTCGTGGCTTGCTAACACTATCACGGCATGGAAGAGAGGCGAGACCTCGATGCGGCTGAAATTAAACTATACAGCTGACCGCCTCGACTGCAATTCGGGAGTCACCACCAATTATTACAGCAGCCTGATTCCCAATTTTGTGCAAGACAACTCGCAACGCACACAGAAACACGACCTTTCGGCACAGTTTTACAGCCAGACAAACAAACGCGACTACTACCTGAAAGAGAAGTTTACATTAGACGGCACTCTTAACAGGTCAGACTCGCGTATCACAGGCTCTTTTGATCTTCTTCAGCGTGTGAACAGTAAGAATCTGTCAGCCTGCAACGACTTAAAACTCGTGAAGCGGAACGAAAAGAAACTTTTCACCCTGATATCACGGAACAGATTAACTGTCAATCCCGACCGATTGCACGTCTGCGGGGCTGAAAACGCCACTCAGCGCATAGGAACAACTGATTTCAGAAGCACCACAGAAACCAAATTCGGCAAGGTAGCCCGCTTCTGGAAATATTACGCCACGGCANGTATTGACCTTGNCTATCACCGCATGAACTGTTCTCTTTCCGNGCTTGGCGTCTATGACAATCATGNAGTGCACGNGGCATTCCTGTCTGATCTCTACGCCACACATCAAGNGGANTACGAGCGCAACGGATGGCGGGCATCGCTGCGAATTCCGCTTAAATGGCTNNATTATTCGATTTCAGGACAGNATGATTATTTAAATGCATCTCCAAATTTATATGTCAGGCGTCAATTATCGGCTAAATCTGACATATCCGGAACTGTAACCTACAACCTGCGCTCACCGCAGCCATATATGAACATCCCGGTTCCCATTCTATCAGACTATCGCAACCTTCAGATAGCCTACAATGCCGATCGATATTCACATAATGTGGGGGCAACGCTCTCTTACCGTTACCGCAATCCGCTGAAAGCCCTGTTTTTTAACCTCTCGGCATCATATAATCATAGCCGCAGTTCGGTGATGTCAAACCAGTTGTTTGTCGAAGACTTCATCGTCTCGACTTACACTGATCATCTCAACCATAATCACTCATGGTATGCGAAAGCCGGTCTGAGCAAANGACTCGGACACAGCAAGATTGTAGTAGGCTTCGATATGGACGCGTCAGTAGTCTCCACCTCCTCCATGCGCGACAATGTAGTGATTCCCTTCCGCCAGCTGACCACCGGAATCAAGCCATATTTCAAGGGAAGCATTCTGAGATGGATGTCAGCTGTCTACGAGGTTGAATATGGTTATTCCCGCCTGAGGTTCAGCGGAGAAGATATCGGAAGCCATAACCTGCATCAAAAGCTATTCGTAACCCTTCTTCCTAACGACGAAGTGCATTTTACCATAGGAGCGGAACATTTCCTGACCCGTTTTCCTGAGGGAAACAGTGCCAATCTTGTACTTATTGACGCATCGGCTGTGTGGAAAGTCAGCGATAAAGTGCGACTCTCGCTCACCGCAACCAACCTTCCCGGAAAAAGCAGATATGAATATGTGACCTACGGCACACTCTCACGCTCGGAACATGTTTTCAGCATAAGGAAGCGTTCTATCCTCGCCTCAATTCAATACAGATTCTGACAGCAGCACTATATACATAGGCGACCCCGGAGCGAGAGGCCCCGGGGTCGCGTATTTGTCAGAGATAAGGAGTTCTCAGTTGAATACGTACTTGATGCTGAACTGGAGCTGCCAGCACTGATTGTTGCTGCGCAGATAGTCGTAGCTCTGAGTNGNATATTNANCGTTGTNCTTATTCNTTNAGANGATGGGCTTNCGGTTGCTGTCCATCCCTTCATATTTGAGCACACGGCTGTTGTTGCAAATATAGTTGGTGCGGTTCACGCCCCACTTCGAGTTGAGGAGGTTGCCGATGTTCATGAAGTCGAAAGCAATCTGAATGGAGTGCTTTGCCGAACCTACATTGAAATCAAAATCTTCACTCAGGCGAAGGTCGAAGCGGTGTGTCCACGGGCTGCGGGCGCTGTAAGCCTCGGCATACTGACCCTTGTGGCTGCTGAGATACTTATCCTGCTCCATGAATGCCCAGAAAGCATCGCGGTCTGCATCTGTCTTGAAGTTCAGCTCATCTTTTGATGAGGGAATCCACATCAAGTCGTTGTTGATGCCGTCGCCGTTCATATCGTTTGAATAGCAGTAGCTGTAGCCGTTGAAGCTGTAACCGCTGTAGAAGAGGCTGATGTTGGTGTTGCGTGCAAGACCATTGTAGGTGAAAGGAATCTTCCAGTCTACAGAAGCAATCAGCTTGTTAGGAACAACATACTGGGAAGTCTGAACGTCGGCGAGGTTCGGGCCGTCGATTGTAATCAAGCCCTGCCATGTCGAAACGGGGTCGCTACCCNGCATACCTGAAACTTCAGTATTTGTNGNGTGGGTATATGNCGCCATGATGCCGAGGTTCTCGATGGGACGGGCATTGACAGTCAGACTCTGGATGAAACCGTGACCCTTGTTGGTGTTGGTGAGCACCACTGCGTTAGTGCCTTTGTAATACTGCCAACTATTGTCAGAAGGATAAATCACACGGTTGTCGTTGCCTGCGAAGTGCTCGGCACCTGACCATTCATTTTCCGGCTTAATATTCCAGTTGGTGATATTGACAGAGTTGAAGTTGCGCATATAGATGAATTCACCGCTTACATAGAGGGGGAATCCTACAGGAATGCGGTAATCTATACCAACAGAGCTCTTCCACACCTGAGGCATGCGGAAATCTGAAGCCACGCCTGAGATCTTGTTGCTTGCAGTGTGCTTGGTATTGGTAGTGGGAAGATCGAATTTGGAGATGATCTCATCCATATTAGTGATCATGCCGCCTGCAAGTTGGTCGAGGCGAGCATCATGACCCGTAGGCACACCATCTTTATATGTAGTCTTGAACTGCACAGAATTCTGAACGAGGTTGGCATTCGTAGGCATATTGGTGAAGAACACGAGGGGCAGACGTCCTGTGAAGATACCTGTACCACCGCGAACTGTCAGACGCTTGTCGCCGAGCACGTCCCAGTTGAAGCCCACGCGAGGCGACACCTGAAGCTGATTTTTCGGCCAGAGACCGGTATCGATATGTTTTCCACCGAAATCAAGTTCATAGATAGCATTGTTGCGAGTGAGCGCGCTGTTATCGAAGATCATCTCATCGAGGCGGATGCCGTAGGTGAGTTTAAATTTCTTCGAGATGTTCCACTCGTCCTGGAGATAGAGACCGATCTGATTGAAAACGACGTCGGCCGAAGGATCTTTCACACCATTGAAACCGTATGTGATTGCGAAAGACTCGGGAGCAGCGCCATTGATGAAATCGTCTACTGAGTTGTAGCGGTAGTATCCTGTACCGTTACGCATATAGGCGTTTGAAGCCATCTGGTGCTCGTAGGCGATACCGCCGGTGAGCTGGTGCGCTCCGAGGAGCCACTTCACGTTGTCAGTGACTGAAATCACCTTATTCTTCACACCGTTGTTGTAGGTGAAGAGTTCGAGACCTGCGCTCATATAAGGCTCGAGGATAGGATTGCCGGTCACGTCATAGCCGGCCATGATGTCGATGAAGGGGAAGTCGGCAGAGTTGGTGCCGCGCATATCCTTAATGTGGGTATAAGTTGCGAGCAACTGGTTGCTTACCTTGTCGTTGAAGCGGCTGTTGACGTCAAGAGAGAACGACATCACTTCATTATCCATCGAATACATTGAATTGGCGAAAGCCATCGACTGGGTGCCTACACGGTAAGTACCGTTCAGGCGGTAGCCCGTATCAGCAGAGTTACCGTTGGGGGCATTCCATGCGGTGTTCTTGGTGTAGTTGAAGCGGAAAGCAGCGCGGTGCTTGTCGGTGATGTTCCAGTCGAGGCGCACGAGGAAGCGATTGTTAGACTCGTCGCCGGGGAAATTGGTATAGCTTCCGGGATCATACTGATACTTGCTCATGAGGTGGTTTTTCACGCGATCCATGTCGGCAGTAGTGGTGCGTGATACCATTCCGCCGGGTGTCTGGCCGGGTGCGCAAGCCATATATTTGATGATCTCGTTGGGGTTGGCCTCATGCTCGAAGTTAGCGAAGAAGAAAAGTTTATTCTTCACGATGGGGCCACCGAGGGTGAAGCCGTAGATAGTCTTGGAGGCGTCGGCACGTGTGCTGAGTTCCTCGCCGGCTATGCGGTTGCCCTGGAATGTCTGGTTGGTATAGTAGATATAAGCAGAGCCCTTGAAGGTGTTGGTACCTGACTTTGTGATAGCGTTGATGCCGCCGCCGATGAAGTTAGTCTGGCGCACATCGAAGGGAGATATCACGATCTGCATCTCGTCGATAGCGTCGAGCGAGATGGGATTGCCACCGCCGGGGAGTGCTGACGACAGACCGAAGTTGTTGTTGAAGTTAGCACCATCGACAGTGAAGTTGGTACTACGTCCGTCGGCACCGGCGAAGCTCATGCCGTTGCTGTAGGGCGACAATTTGGCAATGTCGGAGATAGAGCGGTTTACGGTCGGCATTGTCTGGATCATCGAGGTCGAGATGTTGGTGGTTGCACCGGTCTTGGCCTGGATGAAGTTTGAACCTTTGCCACGCACCACAACCTCGTCGAGCTCACTCACTCCTGTCTCAAGATAAATGTCGAGCTGGGTGTTCTCACCGAGTTCAAGCTTGATGTCGTCGAGCACTACGGTCTGCATACCGATGTAGCTGTAGGTGATGATGTACGGGCCGCCGCTGCGCATACCCTCGATGGCATATCGGCCGTCGATGTTGGTAGCGGTGCCGTAACGGGTGCCCGAAGGCTGGTGCACAGCCACAACGGTAGCGCCGATGAGAGGGTCGCCGTTGCTTTCAGTCACCTGGCCCGATAGCNAGNAGNTTGTCACCTGNGCATTGATGCCGAAGCANGTCAATGCCATCGTCATNATCACGAATACCATGCGACGNACGGATGCCGTGAAATTGAAGGTTGTTTTCATAAATAATTATGATTGGTTAGAAATGTAGGCTTCCCGGCAGATACCTGAAAGCCTGTAAGATTGTCTTATTTTTGGGTTTTCTTTTTTCGCGTGAATCGGTAAAGTTCCTTTCCTGACTTGTCGAGCATGACCACGGTGGCCTCGTCCTTGCTGATGGCCAGCGTGCAGAAACCCGACAGTCCGGAAGTGAAGAGGGCATTCGGATCGGGGGTATCGACAGGATAGGCCTCAGACCCCGATGTGCAAGTCAGGAGATCGGTGGCTGCCTCACCCGGTGCCGTGAAATGCTCGAAGCAATGCACGTCGCCGGCAAGATAGAAGTCAGGCTCATGGCGAAGCACCACGGGAGCTACGTATGTCTGGAGGTCGTGACGCTGTCCGGCGCTGTCCTTGCGGCTCGAGAAGAGAGGATGATGAGCGGCCACTATCACCCAGTCGGCAGTGGAAGCGGCAAGGGTCTCATCGAGCCAGCGGAGTTGCGCTGTTGTGTCCTGAAGGCAGGCGTCGGGGTAAATTTCAGGCTGCGAGCAGGCGCGGTGCAGAAACGGTGTGGAATCTATGAATATCACCTCCACTTCCACATCACGGCCCTTGAATGTCTTTGAATAATAACGGTCGGGCATATTCCAGCGGCGGCTTTTGGCCGTATAGTCCACAAGCGCCTGAGTGTTGCCCTGATAATCATGATTGCCGAGCGCGCAATACCATAAGGAATGAAGCCAGGGATTGGTGTAGATATCCTCGAAATTTGAATTCCAGCCCGGATCATCCACGCTTTGAGTTCCCCAGAAATGGAAAGTGTCGCCGAGATTCAGTATCGCGGTCGGATGCCACGAAGATGCCACGTCGCCCATAGTAGCGGCCACTTCCTTCTGATCGGCGCCTCCGAATGCTCCGAGATCGCTGACCACCATGAAATTCACGCTGCCGCGTGGAAGCTCTTCAGCCGCAGCGGTTGAAACCGCTACAAGACAGAATAAAAAAAGAATATACCTGTAGACTCCTGACATAAAGAAAAGTCTTTTAATTTCTGACTATCAGACTTTTGCCAAACGGCGAGACTATAACTTGCCATTTGACGCTGCAAAGTTACAAAATATTTAGGACATTTTAACTAATTTTTATTAATATTTTGTTAATCGCTCGCCAAATAATCTCCATCCAAGCGGCTGAAAGGTTTAGTATTCAGTAACTGACTGATATTTCAGTATTTTNNTCTATCCNCTTTATTCTGTAGTTTTTTTATATAANTCTCTATTCTCAATTCTCAATTCAAAATTATTTTGTAATTTTGCAGAATGATTCGACTTAAACATCCTCACACCATAATCCTCATACTCCTTATAGGAATAATGGCATATTCCGCTCCGCTTGCCCGAGCCCAGGGCGACCGCGACTGGAATCCGAAAGCCATGCCCGGCGAAGGGGAGCCGACCGAGACGGTGAAGGAGCCTTCTGCGTGGACCCTCACCTACCCTCTCGGATTTCATACTCCCGCCAGCGTGGACACCGCGCAATACAACTATCAGCGAAGAAGTATCCCTACCCTTGCAAGCGACGCATGGGCCATTACCGGAAACCTCGGCTCGCCGGGACTCAACCTCCTGTGGTTTGAACGTGAGAAGCCAAGCGGATTTCTATTCTATGACGCACTCGGCTTCTGGCTGCCGAGTTTTGCAAAACAGAAATTCCACAACTCGTATATCCCCACCACCATACTGCAATATAATTACTGCGGCAATTCGGAAAATCATCAAGACCGGCTTCAGGCCGATCTCTACGGCAACGTAAACCGACGCATTGGCATAGGAGGATTTATAGACTACCTCCACTCCAAGGGCTGCTACAACTATCAGGCTGCCAAAAACTTCAACTTCGGGCTTTCATGCTATTACTATGGCGACCGCTATGAACTACAGACATTCTATCAGCAGTATGCCCACCAGAATCTGGAGAACGGAGGAATCACCGACGACCGCTACATCACCGATCCGGCTGCTGTGCAGGGTGGAGTGACCGCTGTGCAATATAAAAGTATTCCCACAAGACTCACATCGGCAAAAAACATCCTGAACGGGTCGCAATTCTACATGAATCATGCCTACAAGATAGGATACTGGAGCGACGAGCAGGTCAACGACACTCTGACACGCGACATCTACGTGCCGGTGATGAAAGTGCTCTACACGTTCGACTATCGCCATTACCGTCATACATTCAGCGAGAAGAGTGTAGCATCCGACTTCTGGACCGACAACTACTTCGACAGCAAATCAACCTACGACAACACTACCCTCAACACTATCAGCAACACCGTCGGCATCTACCTTATAGAAGGCTTCCGCAAATGGATGAAATTCGGTCTGTCGGCCTACGCCACATTCCAACACAACTCATTCACACTCCCGAATGCCGGCTATACCCTTGATGCCGATTCCGGCGAAGATCCGGCTGAATCTGACGCCTCCGGCAGCACCCCGGTTCCAGGAGTCCAACTTCCTGATCCACGCCACTCGCAGAATTTTCTGTATGTCGGCGGTCGCCTCGACAAATCGCAGGGCGCAATACTTCGCTATAACGCCAACGTGCGCTTCGGACTAAGCGGCGATGCAGCGGGCGATCTGGAGCTCGATGGCCAGCTTCTGACCAACATACCTCTTTTCGGCGACACGGTATCGATAGAAGGACACGGGGCTTTCCACAACAAAACACCCGACTGGATATCGAAGCACTATGTCTCAAACCATTTCATCTGGAACAACAACTTCGGAAAGATTCGCTCTGTGAAGTTCGGAGGCGGACTTGAAGTGCCCTGGACTCGCACGCGCGCATTCGTTGATGTTGAAAACATTCAGAATCACATTTATTTCGGACCCGACTTCCTTCCGCGCCAGCACGGCGGCAACGTGCAGATAATGCGCGTCGGGCTTGACCAGAATTTCAAGGTGGGTGTGCTCAACTGGAACAACTCCATAGCATGGCAGGTCTCAAGCGACCAGAACGTAGTGCCATTGCCACAGCTGACAGTTTATAGCAACCTGTTTGTTCAGATGCTGGCTTTCAAGGTGCTTCACATACAGCTGGGCGTGGACTGCGACTTATACACCAAATACAAGGGCTACGCCTACCAGCCGGCCACAATGACATTCGCCACCCAACAGACTTCACAGCTCGGTGGGTATCCCTTCTGCAACGCCTACATAAACCTGCGACTCTATCGCGCGCGCTTCTATTTCATGATGAGCCATGTAAATCAGGGCCTTTTCGGAAGCCGCTACAATGAATTCTCGCTTCCGGGATATCCCATCAACCCCCGACGGTTTCAACTCGGAATAGCGGTAGACTTCGCCAATTAATGACCTGCAGCCATGAAGAATCACAATAAAGCCCGAACGGGACAATTACTTTTCTATATCGTTATACTGGCAGCGGCAGTACCCTTGCGATGCGCGCACAACTGACTCTCTTCCGCACAGCTGAAGGAAATCCTTACAATCTTGTGGAGCTGCCGCTTCCGGACCCCATTTATGACGAAGATGGAAGTCGCCTGCCGGCCACATACGCTAACTATCTTGTGGCAAATGGAGTTGTGTTTATGCCCACGTATGCCCAACCCGATAAGGATGAACTTGCCATGCGCTCCATCATGATCGCATATCCTCAGCATAAGGTGGTAGGAGTCGACTGCCGCACTCTCCTGCGTCAACATGGATCTTTGCATTGTGCCACAATGCAAATACCCGCAGGCATCCTCAATCCCAACACCCCAACAACCTAAAAACCCAACAACCCAACAACCAATGGCTAAAATACTAAAAACAGGCA
>WFLX010172766.1_pt1 | contig 15525 bp, 18 predicted proteins | sample 4967041 | NCBI WGS metagenome assembly WFLX01 (sample SAMN12857096, study PRJNA449069) | gut metagenome | isolation source: stool from male and female vole | host: Microtus ochrogaster | place: USA:Florida | collected 2017 | reverse complement strand
ATCTCATGGAAAATATTTATGTTATGGGTAACAAGGCAAATTATGACTGGTTGATGAAAGGTAAGGCACAAATAGAAAATGGTCAATTTGCTGTTCATGAGTTGATTGAGGTAGAAGATGAATAAAATATTTGCAGATACAGGTTGCGAAGATTATATTTATTGGCAGACCGAAAATCGGAAAACNCTTAAAAAGATTAATCAATTAATTAATGATATTGCCCGAAATGGTAATGAAGGTCTTGGAAAACCAGAACCTTTAAGTGGAAATTTATCAGGATATTGGAGTAGACGTATTAACGATAAAGACAGACTGATTTATAGAATAGATGATANCAATATCTACATTCTGGCATGTCGATATCATTATGGGGAAAAATAAACCTTTTAAGGTTTAAAACTATCCTTATCTACCACAACATATATATCTTTTCCAGTTTTTTCTTCAAAGTATTTCTTTAAAGCAAGATTCCTATCCCACTTTTCCTGTGGAAACGAGCCGTATCTGCGCTTGACATCTTCCATTCGTTCTTCAATGTATAGCACGCCTTCTGGACCGGCCAATGAATCACATAATTGAATAAGTCTGTCATAGTCATCTATAGTAACCGCTTTTAAGGCGTCTTGAATAATCTTAAATTCTTCATCGGTAGTATCAAACTTCCCAATATAATCATCAAGCGTTGGATTATTAAAAGAGTGTGTGAGACATATTTGTACGACCTCGTCATACCCCAGAGACAGCATATATGTATAGCCATCGGATACGTGTCCCAAATGTCTTACGCCAAATTTTCTGCCTATATCGTGCAGCAATCCGAGAATATAAGCTTTATTTGGATCCAAGCCATCACATTCCATAGCTATTTTTTCTGCACAATGAGCCGTAACACGACTATGATCACCCCAAGGACCGGGATTGCACTGTTCTGCTTCTTTTAAAAGTTCTTCGGCTATTTCTCTTGTCGGTAACATGAAACTGATTCCTCTCTTTCAACAATAAATTATAGTACTGAATTCAATCCACCACAAATACATACCTTTTCCCGTCAGACAATTCCTCTCGATAACGAAATCCCATCTCCCGGAATTCTTTGATTTTCTCCAAGTCTTCTACCTGATTTTCCGCCAGGAAACGCACCATTGCACCTCTCGCCATCTTCGCCAAAGTACCCTTTTGTTTTACTTTTCCGTCTATCCATTCCCCAAACTCAATAGTAAGAAATCTGTCTGCAGGCGTAATGTATTTCTCAATGCACTGTGAATATTCCTTTGATGTCAGATTGAGAATGATCCGGTCATGATCCAAAAGACTTTTATACAGACGATCTCCCCAAAAATCATACAGATCCCTGCTGCCGTTCACAGATAATTTGGCCTGCATTTCCAGCCGATAGGGCGTCACCCTGTCAAAAGGCCTTAAAAGGCCATAAAATCCTGACAGAATACAAAGGCGCTCCTTAATATAAGAAAGCGCCTGCTCCGTGAAAACTCCCGGTGCCATATGTTGATTCTGCATCTCTTCGTACGCCATAATCGCAGTCGTCTATGCCCTCTGCAGATTCATGTCCCTAAAACGTTCAAAATTTAATGCTGCAAGGCGGTCATTGCATTTCCACAATGCCTTTGCCTCCGCGTAAGTCAATGCCTTTAGCACATTCATCAAAATTTCGGCATCTGCAATAAATTCCGGCATTTTATCCGCGTCAAAAGTATCCGTATCCACATTCATTTTCTTAGCTGGCGAAATAATGATTTTCATAGCTGCCACCTATTTCTTGCTTCGTCTTTCCTCTGCCGCCTTTTTCAATTCCTCCAAAGCTTCACCGAAACGTTTGGAATACATGCCGGGATTGCCTTTGATCATATTTCTCTGATAGAAATCCTTAAGGTGCCGGAACTGCATCCGATGTTCTTTTTCAATCGTATACCGGCCGCGCAATTCGGAAATTTCTTCACGGACTTCTTCCATAAACTCGGAAGGATTAAGCCTCATACGCTCTTTTACTGTATTAAACCGCCTCTCAATATGCTCCATCAGTTCATCCATACGCATGCTGTTCTCCTGCCTGCGATGTTCGATTTCATCGTTTGCCACAGCCACGATCACATCAAGCCGCTTCTGGATGCGCTCCATCTCTGCCTTCGCCTTTTCCAGACCAATAAGAACATCTCTCAGATCCAGAGCTGTCTTGAAGGAAAGGGTAAAATCCACAATTATGTAAACCGACACTACAGCCGTGAGAGCTGTTACAATTCCGTANGGAACGGCCAGAATCAGCCTCTCCACACCCTTATGGAGAAATTCTGTCATAAGTATGGTGAGAAATCCCCATGCAATCGTCGAGGACAGACAGATATGCCCTTTATAATTAAACCTTTGATTGGAGTAATCCCAATAGCGTACCTTAAAGAGCGATTCCATTGCTATTCCCGTAACCAGCTCCAGCGCCGTAGCACCCACACAGCCCGCAAAATAGGTCAGAACCAGATTATCCTGAAATGGCATGGATACCACCAACATCATGATTGCACCACTTCCGTAAATCGGAAGAAACGGCCCCCGCATAAAGCCTCTGTTCACAAGCTTTCTGCTTTTGATCGATACATAAGTGGATTCAAAAATCCAACCNAAAAAGCAGTAAAAGTAAAAGAAAAACAGCCATTGCGTTATGGTATAGTCGTACATCTTTCTTTCCTCTTTAAGTAAAACTGATGATTTCTTCTTTCGGCGCTTTGGTCTGCTCTACGCTCACTGCTTTCAGCACCGGACCTTCCCCTCCGTAATCAGCAAAATATTCTTTCGCTACCTTTGCCGTGACTTTCACCCACTGCTTATCACGCAGGGTATCTGCTTTGTCATACTCACATGCAAACCCCAAAAAGGCCATATCCTCCGCGCAGCAGGTCATCGCCATGCGCCCTGGAACAAAATAACCAGCTGGAAATCCGGAGGGCTTTAAAACCATAGCCGTAAACTGTACCGTTTTGTCGATGTAACGCTCCAAATTGTCCAGACTGTCCAGATACCAGATTCCGTAACCATCGTTATTTAACTCAATAATCGGCGCATCTAGACTATAGGGAAGGTCATCCTCAAAAATCTGATTTACCTCTCCCTCAGAATCTTCAAAAATAATATCCGCTTTCTGATTGATTGCCTTAACATTCCTCTTATAAACACTCAGATCTTCCACATCATCACAGCGGTTAAAAATAATCATCTCCGATTTCCGGAGCATTTCCGCCAAAAGAGATTTCATGTTGGTAAAATACATAGGAAAAGTCGAAGCGTCAATGGTGGTAATCTGCTGCTCTACCCGCCAATGAAAAGGGAGCTTCATGTTTTTAAAATTCCACATACCATTATATTCAATAATGATACGTTCCGGCTTGTATTTCTTTTCCAGTTCAATCAAATGAGCAGAATTGAAATCCTCCTCCTCCTCAATCAGCACCATATCCGTGCGGCTTATCGCAAGAAGTCTCTCATCGTATTCCACTTCCCCCTCCTCACAGACAATCAGAAGGGTTCTTCCCTTAATCTGAAAGTAAGGCTGCTCAATCGTATAACAGATAAATTCTGTTTTTCCGCTTTCCAAAAAGCCATTAATGATATAAACCGGTTTCATTCCATACCTTCTTTCTGCTTTATTTTGCAAACAGCTGCTCCAATGCATCCTCTTTCAGTTCCGAACCGATCACGCAGAATTTTCCGGTCACATCCGGCCTACCCTCACGCACATTGCTCTCTCCGGGAACATAATCAAAATAAATCCAGCCCCCATCCACACCAGGAACCATTCCCTTTGCACGAAGGACAAAACCATATTTCCCTTCTTCTTCAAGTTCCTCCAAAATATTCTCCACTTCATCCCTGCTGTATGCCTTCGGAGTTTCCATACCCCAGCTGGTAAATACCTCATCTGCATGATGGTGTCCATGCTCATGGTCATGACATCCGCAGGTACACCCCGGTCCATGATCATGATGATGCTCATGCTCTTCATCCTCGTGATGGTGATGGTGCTCATGTTCTTCACCCTCGTGATGATGGTGTTCGTGTTCCTCGCCCTCGTGATGGTGATGATGCTCGTGTTCTTCACCCTCGTGATGGTGATGATGCTCGTGTTCTTCACCCTCGTGATGATGGTGGTGATGCTCTTCCTCCTCATGACGGTGTGCCCGGAGCTCCTCCATCAACTCTGCTTCCAGATCCTTGGCTCCCTCAATCGTCGCAAGAATATCCTCCCCCTCAATCTGCTCCCAGGGTGTTGTAATGATTACTGCTTTCTCATTATGCTCCCTGATCAATTCGATCGCTTTATTCAATTTCTCTTCGGAAATATCTCCGGTACGGCTGAGAACAATAGTTCCCGCATATTCAATCTGATTGATAAAGAACTCTCCAAAGTTCTTAATATACATTTTGCATTTGGATGCATCCACTACCGCTACCGCACTGTTTAAAACCACATCCTTACTGTCGATCACATCCTGAACGGCTTTCATCACATCCGAAAGCTTACCGACTCCAGAGGGCTCGATCAGAATACGCTCCGGTTCATAAGTATGCAGAACTTCCTTCAGTGATGTTCCAAAATCACCAACCAGAGAACAGCAGATGCAGCCGGAATTCATCTCTTTAATCTCAATTCCCGCTTCCTTTAAAAACCCGCCATCGATCCCGATTTCACCAAATTCGTTCTCGATTAGTACCACCTTTGTATCCGCAAGTGTCTCCGCCAAAAGCTTCTTAATCAGTGTTGTTTTTCCCGCGCCCAAAAACCCGGACACAATATCAATCTTTGTCATTTCAATTCCTTCTTTCCCAATATACCCGCAAGTTACTGTTTCATTTCTTTATCAACCTTTTATTATAATAATCCCACTTCTAAAAGTCAAATATTCGCTTTCCAGTCCGCCTCTTTAAATCCGGGACAGACATAGTTATCGCTAACCAGTAGCGGACGTTTTACAAGCATACCATCGGTAGCAAGAAGAGAAAGCTGTTCTTCCTCTGTCATATCAGGAAGTTTATCCTTAAGCTGCAATTCCTTATAAAGATTTCCGCTGGTATTAAAAAAACGCTTGAGCGGCAGACCGCTTTTTTGATACCACTTCTTTAATTCCTCCGCTGTCGGATTGTTTTCTTTGATCGGCCTCAGCTCATAGGCAATTCCCTGCTCATCAAGCCACTTTATCGCTTTCTGACAGGTGCTGCATTTCGCGTAACTTAATACAGTGATCTTTCCCATTATTATCATCCTTTCTTTTAAATTCTATCTCTATTTACATTTTTCCGATATATTCTTCCAGTTCCGCAAAGCCTCCATGGGGATATGCTGACAAATCTTTCTGCTCCTTATTGATCAGGCAGTCTGTCAACAGAAAAACCTTCATACCAACACTTTCTGCAATCATATCCTCTGTCACATCATTGCCAATCATCAAGCACTCCTTGGGATCGCATCCCAATTTTTCTGTTACTTCTACATAATAATCCAAGTTCGGTTTACAATAACAACTGTTCTCATATGTAGTAATCCACTCAAAATCCTCCGGTTCAAGGCCCGCCCACCGGATACGGCTNCTGGTNGCCTCTTTNGGAAAAATGGGGTTGGTTGCCAGCGCTCTTCGGANTCCTTTTGCTTTCAGCATAGAGATCAGCTNGGCNGCTTTCGGCTGATATCCGCAAACCTGTGCTNCTTNCTGAAATTCNTTNCGATAAAANTCGTCAAACAANGGCTCGTCCTTCCGTNCCTGNTCCCCNTAAACTTGGGCAAAGGAATTCCAAAAAGCTTCCTCATTCGTACAGCTTCCATCGTTTANCACCATCGCTTCTGTCCCCTGCCAGATACTTTTCATCAGCTTTTTCGGCTCATANCCGTAAGGTCCCAGTTTCCCGGCAAGNCACCGGAAATAAGCATCNATAAATTTATCCTGATCCATGGGCAATAAAGTACCGTCCAGATCAAANAAAACCATCCTTATCAATCATTTATCCTCCTNCTNCTCTTACTTAAGTCGTAGAAAAAAATATATTGCTGCAAGCTTCCCGAATAGCCCGGGTAGCGTTCAAAAGGAAATCCTTCCGGATACTGTGTCTTTAATACTTTGTTGATATGAGTGTCCACAGGAAANGCATCGGTATGGTGCAAAGCAAACAGGCTGACGCAGTTNGCCACNTTTATNCCGACNCCGCAAAGCTTCTGTAATTCCTTTACCGCATCCTCCGCTTTCATAGTCATGACNNCTTTCAGNTCNACTTCCCCACGGCNGATACTTGCCGCNGTTTCTCTCACATAGCGGCTTCGATANCCCAGATTACAGGCGTACAANTCCTCTTCNTCTGCTTCCGCAAGCGCTTCCGGAAGGGGAAATGTATAATAAACCGTTCCTTCCTCCGTCTGACGCTGATCCCCATATTTTTTGCACAGCAGATCAATGCANCTGCGGATTCTTGTAATATTATTCTGCTGGGAAATAATAAAGGAAATAATCATNTCCCACAAATCCTGCCGCAAAATCCTGATTCCGCTTCCNAAGGCTGCCGCCCGGTTTAAATAGGAATCCTCCGGATCAATGGAAGCAATGATNTTTCCATAGTCNTCCTGCAGGTCAAAATAATTCTTCCAGATANGCTCAAANTCTTCCTCCGAGCAGAATAAATTCACCTTTTTCCCNCATTGNTCTGNCACNAAATATCTTNCAAAAGCAGGGAGTCCGTATTTCTCCCATGTTCTNCCCTCCNNATCCTCCCACTCTTTTAACATTTCCAGTCGAAANCATTGTCCTGACTCACAGATCTGNTTCAGCGAAAAATNCTCNTTCTCTATTGNAATCATTTTTTCTCCTGTNTCTNAGCTTTTTCCTCTCTGCGNTGNTTAAGCATTTCNTTTATTTTNCNGATTTCTTCTTTATGNCCCTGNTCATCTAAGGGTGTTTCCAGATAAAAAGGAATATCCGAAAGAAGTGGATGTTCCATCACGCGAAGCAATGCTTCCATGCCGATCTGNCCNNCCCCAATCACTGCATGACGATCCTTGTGGGAATTATAGGGCATCATACTGTCATTTAAATGAATTGCCCGGAGCAATGGCAATCCCAAAANACGGTCAAATTCCTCAAGNACGCCATCCAAATCATTGATAATATCATATCCGGCNGCAAACACATGACAGGTATCCAGACANATTCCGATCCGCTCCGGATAGTTTACACCGTNCCGAATCGCCCTNAGTTCTTCAAACCGGTCTCCAATCTCTGTTCCTTTTCCCGACATTGTTTCCAANAGNACTGTNATATTCTCCTGCCCGGTAAGAGCCATGTTCAGCCCTTTGACAATATTTTGAATNCCNGCTTCNTTACCNATTCCGGTATGGCTTCCCGGNTGGAAAACCAGGTTTTCTATCCCCAGCTGATCCATCCGCANGATATCCTCTCGAATAACCATNCAGGCGAANTCATAGGTTTTCTCCGTTCCGCTGGCAAGATTTAAAGTATANGGCGCATGNGCAAGTAANGGACCAAATTTNTTTTNTCTGCGGATTTNCTGNAATTTNTCTATTTCNTCNTCCCCATAAACCCGATAGCCGGATCCNCTCGGATTNCGACTNAANATCTGCATGGTATTTGCTTCCATCTTGACAACATTTTCCGCTGTCTGNGCAATTCCTCCCGCAATGGACATATGNGTTCCTATGGTCAGCATTATACTTTTCCTCCTGTANGTTCCTNATTTGCACATCATTATACCTTACTTATCAAAAGGCAACAAGNGAATNNAGGCTTAGCTTTCACTCATCCCGNTTCTTACGTATTGAAGAAGCGGCGCAAGNTACTCCTTNGAAGCCTTATCATAAGAGGATGATACCGCCTCAAGCATTTCCGTCTTTTTCAATATTTTCAATGCTTTTCGCAAGACAGACATCATTAATTTATCTCTAGAATCCATTTTTTCGTAGCAAAGACCNCCCCATAAATAGAAGGTTTTCACCTGATTCCACTGTGNCTGCGNNAAATTCGCNTTCATTGNCGTTTCCACCTCCGCAGCTTCCGGNGGCATCGAGCCCGTTGCAAACACAATAATCTTCTTCCCTGCCAGTTCGGGAAGTTTTNCCTTAAACCACTTCAATCCGTTAATTTTTCCGGCATGNAAGCCNCCGCCAAAAAGAATGACATCGTATTGATCCCACTTGATACTTCCTCTGTCCTCATAAGAAACTGCCTTGCAAGCCAGCTCNTCNCTGATCCACTCTGCATACCTTNTGCTAAATCCTGTNTTACTGTAATATACCACTACTGCTNTCATTTTTTCTCNTCNCANCNGNTGCTGATAATCTNCCTTCTTATTTACAGATAATCTCTTATATCATTTTTATATAATNTGATTATATAAATTNATTTTATTTGTATTTTNTCTCGTGTCAACACTGATTTNCACGCTATNCNCAAATAAATTNCATATGTATTTAAAAACANNTGTAATTTCTATNATTTTCCTATAANATCTTTNCCTTGACACCACTATCAGCGGCATAATAAAATTGATGAANCAGACAAGACNTTNGGAAAATATNCTTGGAGGANAAGATGGCNGAACAGGANTATTTNAAAAATGCACTTTCCGGCTTTACCTTTGAAAANGCCTCCGGCGGAGCAATCCNCCACCTGGCGGACTTNGGCTATTCGGTAAAGCANATTATGGAGCAGCTTGCTTTTCCTACTCCCTATGCAAANGTTCAACAANCAGTATGGAANCATCTGCTTGATACCGGAGTTATACGCCTTTCGGAACCCGGTAANGGTGNCAGCGCAGAAAANTCCATGTTTGTAAAAGAATATGATAAATATGGAAANGCCAGCTTTCGNAAGGTAACNCTTTCTTCCGATGAGNATGATGTTATTTNCTGNAAAGAAATCACTTTCAATCCCNNNGACANCTTTTCCNGCTTTTTGANCCGGAAGATTGAGGNAAATCCCTCTTCTGCCTATGTTTCCTGCANTTTCGGTCTTATGGANCCTGCTGCTTTTGAATGNCTTCTTGGGAGAATTGAANGATAANCAAAAGGANTATNTTCNGGGAATCCCNTGGGCAAAGCANANCTGTTATCACATTCTGAACCAGCGTATGCAAGAAATTCTGGTNCGTCTGTATGACAGGGAGCTTTATCATGGTGTCTGTTTCTTTATGCAGTCAGGNGAAAAGANAAAATTTTGATTTAACTTTTTAAAATTTCCAACAAATTCAGTATTTATCAGCAAAATACTGCCCTTTGTCTTTCATTGACAAAGGGCAGTTCCATTCAANAATTATTCAATAATNCATTCTATCAAATCTAGATTTAGCTAAGAAACTCAACTTCNCCNCTTCCAATATGGTAAAAAGCACCACATACCTTAAGATCATCATCTTCGGAAATCNCAAGACTTTCTTTGATTACGGATACTCCATTTTCAACATTCAGGCAGCATGCACGATATTCATCCTTCTCATCACCGATTGCCTTACGAATTTCATCTGTTATGTATTTCACGAACCCATCCGGCTCTCCCTGCATTGCCGCGCCTACTGCTCCGCAGTGCTCATGTCCTAACACAACCACCAGTTTTGATCCCAAATGTCCTGCAGCATATTCAATACTGCCAAGCTGATGCTTATCCATCACATTTCCGGCTACACGGATCACAAATAATTCGCCGATGCCNGCGCTGAAGATACTTTCCGGAATCACTCTGGAATCAGAACAGGTCACGATAATTGCATAAGGGCTCTGCCCTTCATCGCAGGTCTTCTGTCTGATCTTGGGTGATACATCCCCGGGATTTGTCATTGCAGTTAAGTAACGCTGGTTCCCCTCTTTTAATTTTTGCAGTGCCTCTGCTNCTGATAAATTTCCCTTTTGCATACCTTCCTCCATTTCTGCCTAATAATTTGTGCGGCTCTCATTCGTTCTGTATGAAGTATAGCATACTTTATGTAAAAATTCATCCCTAAATTGAACCTTCTAAATACTGATTGCGGCTCCCTTCTTTTGTGATATAATATACCTAACCAAAAGCGGAGGGATTCAAAAATGTTTATCACTGCATTAGTAGAAAACACATCAAACTGTGAACTGAAAACAGCCCATGGACTGTCCCTGTATATTCAGACAAAGAATCATCAAATATTATTTGATCTTGGTCCTGATCATACCCTGTTTGCCAATGCTGCCAAGCGAGGCATTGATCTCTCGGAAATAGACACGGTTATCATATCCCATGGACATGCAGACCATGGCGGTGCCTTGTGCGAATTCCTGACAGTCAACCCCACTGCAAATATTTACATACAAAAAAGGGCCTTCGAGCCCCATTTAAACAAAACCTTCGGACGAGATAAATTTATTGGTCTGGATCAAAGTCTTGTAGACGATCCACAGATTATTTTAGTCGACGGTGATTATAAAATTGATGAAGAATTATTTCTGTTTACCGTAACCCAAACTGACAAATGCCATTCTCCCGCAAATGACGTTCTGTATGGTCCCTCCGGCAGGGACGATTTTTCTCACGAGCAGAACCTGATCATCACTGAAAATGACACAGCTCTGATCATGGGATGCGGCCATTGCGGAATTATAAATATTCTGGAAAAGGCCAAAGCTTATCAGCCCAGTTTCTGCATAGGCGGTTTCCACCTGTTTAATCCCACCAGCAAGGAGTCTGCTCCCACATCATTACTTGATGAAATTCTTCAGGAACTGCAGGCCTATCAGAAAACCCGATTTTATACCTGCCACTGTACCGGAACAGAGGCATACAACTACCTGTCAGCCAGACAAGAGACCATCTCCTACTTATCCTGCGGGGAGAGCATTACGATTTAAGCGGAAAGTGCAGTCTCCTATCAGCCTTTCTTGTCAGCATATTTTTGCGTGATTTTTATCAGAAGCTGTGTGATCTTTTCCATCTCATCCACACAGGCATACTCGAAGCGTCCGTGGAAATTAGCGCCTCCCGTGCAAAGATTCGGACAGGGCAGTCCCATAAAAGACAATCTTGCTCCATCCGTTCCTCCCCGAATCGGAACCACCACCGGCTCGATGCCAAGCTCCATCATCGCTTCCTTGGCATTTTCCACCAAATGCATGTGCTTTTCAATGATTTCCTTCATATTATAATAGGAATCTTTCAGCTCGATCTCAAAGGTATTTTTTCCATACTTTCTGTTCAGAAACTCCCCAATCTGTAAAAAGGCTTCTTTCTTTTTTTCAAATTTATCTCTATCATGATCCCTGATAATATATTCCGCAACTGCTTCCTCCACCGTGCCGTTTAAACGGTCCAAATGATAAAATCCTTCATAACCACTGGTATACATGGGATTTTCTGCAACCGGCAGCATAGATTGGAACTCCTGTGCCATCAAAACTGCATTTTGCATCTTATCTTTGGCTGCCCCCGGGTGCACACTTCTTCCATGCACGGTCACTTTTGCCCCTGCCGCATTAAAATTTTCGTATTCCAGTTCACCAAGCCGTCCGCCGTCTACCGTATAAGCATAATCTGCTCCAAAAAGCTTCACATCAAAATAGTCCGCTCCAGCTCCAACCTCCTCGTCCGGCGTAAAGCCGATCCTCACCTTGCCATGCGGAATTTCCGGATGCGTCAGCAGATATTCCGCCATTGCCATAATCTCTGCAACACCAGCCTTATCGTCTGCACCCAGAAGTGTTGTTCCATCCGTCACAATCAGCCTTTTTCCCTTATAAGAAGGAAGCTCGGGAAAATCCGTAACCCTCATTACGATCTGTTTTTCCGGATTTAACAAGATATCTTTCCCATCATATTCCTCTATAATCCTGGGTTTTACTCCAGCTCCCGTTACCGCAGGCGAGGTATCCATATGCGCAATAAAGCCTATCACCGGTGCCGCTTCATACCCTGCAGATGCCGGAACAGAGGCATAGACATAACAGTGCTCCCTGTCATAAGTAATTTCCTCCGTCCCCATTTTTTGCAGTTCATCAACCAGAATCTTTGCCAGATCATGCTGTTTTGGCGTGGATGGCAAAGAAGTACTGTCCTCCGACGACTGGGTATCAATCCTTACATATCTAAAAAAATTTTCAATTACTTTTTCCATTTTGCTCTGCCTTTCCATTTCTGGCTATATTCCATGTCGAAGACTGCCTGTAACGCACTTTGACTATACAGAGAATTTATTCATTGTCCTCTGAAGTGTTCCAATACTGTCAAGCACTCCGTTTGTCTCTTGCGACACATTCTCACTGGAATAAGTAATCTGCTGCAGATTTTCATTGACGCTTCCGACCGTTCTTGAAAGCTCCTCCTGCGCCTCACTGATTTCACTAAATACGGTATTGATATTGCGGATAGAAGTGCTTATCTCTTCGGCTCCTACACCAATCTTGGAACTTGCCCCGGCATAATATCCCGCATCCTCTCTATAGTTTTCTGCCAGTGCCTGCAGTTTATCATAATCCTGCATAACGGTTCCATCAATAAAGACTAACACACGGTCGCTTTCATCCGATAGTACACGTACACTGTCAAGTACCTTCAGCGTCAATTCATTAACTTTGCGGATTTCCTCAGCAGTATCCTCGCTTAACTTCTTGATCTCTTCCGCTACAACTGCGAAACCTTTTCCGGCTTCTCCCGCTCTTGCCGCCTCTATGGATGCATTAAGCGCAAGCAGATTGGTCTGAGATGCAATTCCCTGAATCGCCGTTGAAACCTCTGCAATCTTTTCAATTACCTTTGTCCCCTCAATTGCCTCCTGCAGTCTCTTTCTACTGTCCTTAGCTACCATGACCGCATTGTTTTTCCCACTCATTAACTCTGGTACAATGACGTCCACACGTTCCATAACTTCCTTCGCCTTGACTGCCATTTCCCCTGCGTCTCTGGCAAGACTGCCTATCACTTCTGCTGCTTCCTTACAGGTCTGCTCTATTCGTCTGATACTGTCAGTCTGCGTATCCACATTGGCGCCTGTCTCCTCCATTGCTGCGCTGATTTCTGTAATATTGCTGCTGATGGAAGACACTTTGCTGTTTGCATCCTTCATTTTAACATGAATCGCATCTGACTCATCCTTTGTCTGTCTGATTACGGTGACAAATCCCTCCTTCATCTCCTCAATCAGATAGCTGATCTCACTCACCTCGTCCTTCTGCTTCTTGCAGTTGTCTCTTCCTATTATCTTGTCCTTGATGAATGATTTCATACTGTCTATCGGCTTAAGGCTCCTCTTTACACTGTTCGATATTAGAACAAGAGCAATGATCATTGTCACTAGTCCTACCATGATGATCGTAACAATATTTTTAATAACCTGCCTTGTCACCACCGATTTAAACTCCATAATGCCAAACGTCCAACCGGTCGCATTTACTTTTGCCGTACTAATATATTTCATTTTGCCGTCATAATCTTTGATTTCAGATATGTTTTCGACATCCACGCCCAATGCATCCTTTAAAACTGTATTACCATCTTCTCTGGGCAGGAACGCCTCATTTTCATGGGAAATCACATTGCCCTGTGCATCAAGCAAAAAACCTTGTACACTCTCATCACTTCCTACATTTTCCACTAACTGCGTCAGGGTATCAATGGTAATATCCGCCAGCATGACAGCCTGCTCTCCGTCAATCGTAAGCGGCTCCGCAATGCTGACAATCATCTGCCCGCTTGCAAAATCTTTATATGGCGCCGTATAAATCAATCCGTTTTCTGCAAGTGCCTGCTGCCACCAGCCCCTTGTGGTCGGATCCAAGTCAAGCTCTGAATGGTCTGCAGGAAGCACGCCTCCATTATAACCAAAACAGATATAATACATCAATGCGTCCTCGTTTTCTGCTAAATTTGCTTCCAGATAGTCCATAATATGCTCTGTATCCTTGTTATTCATGTATGCAACGGCATTCCGCAATGTATGTACAATATCTGCCTGTTCCTCAAGCCATTCACTCACAATATCCGCATTCACTTCCGCTTCCGACGTGACATAATTCCGAGTCTGTGTTGTCATATTGCTCTGCAGCGCGCTGACTGCCACCACCTCACACACAATAATCGTCAATATCAGATATAATGCCGTCTGTAGTGTAATTTTTCCTCTGATTGTTTTTGTCATAACTCCCATTATTGAACCTCCCTGTAGTTCCCCCCAAAGGATACTTTTCAAATAATCCTTAGGAACAAGTTTTCCTGTGTGTAAATGAAAAAATAATGCATCCTCATTTTATCGAATACTTATTTCCCTGTCAATAAATACAAGCCCCCGAAAAAACAGTATATAAAAATCTGTCAATCCGCCGTTTTCTATGAATAAGAAAACCTGCAGGACCTCTGCATTTCACAGACATCCTACAGGCACTTATCACTTCATGCTTATATCTGACAGTTCTCCATCTCCGCCCATCATCCNGGTCATCTCNTCTATACGCTCGATGGGNAANGGCGGCATNGTTAATGGCTTAAGCGCTATTGACATAAGCTTCATCGGATTATCATCCGCCGCAACACGATTTGAACTCATTTGNCCGCACTGACGGCACCTGTGAACAATTGCCCACTCGCCATTCTTTCTTACCCATACTGCTACCGGATCCATATATCCGCCGCAATCTGACGCACGATCTCCCGGATTGATATCCACATGCAAGCTCATAAGACAATTCGGACAATGATTTCTATGGTCACTTCCTGCACCATGAGGCACCACCTCACGCCCACAGCCTTTGCATATAAAAATCTCATTACAGGGATGCGTCCTGTAGTAACCTTTCTCGTATTGCTTTCTTTTATTTTCTCTATTCAATTATTTACCCTCCTTATGGTTCTCATTTTCGGAGGGATGTGTTTTTCGTATTATTCTCTGGATGCTCTTTTCCGATAAATAATACTCCCTTGATAAATCGTGTATCGCTTTTCCTGATACATATTCATCAAATATCTTGTTGTCACGCTTTTCCAGTTTTGCTCTTATTCCGCTTTTTTCTCCCCAGCTCGAATGTTCCTCACATTTTCTTGGGATATACAGCATTTGTCCATCAACATATTTCTGTATTTCTGAAATAAGCTCAGCCGGTAAAGCATCAACTGCTTTTATATAGCCCATTTACGCCCTCCTAATTGTTTACGATTAGGAAATGCAATGGCTATAACACCTGATAATTTCATGCAATAGCCATTGCTATTGCGCAATTGCTCCATAACTTTTCATGTTCTCACCGTTTTAACCTTTCTATTTGTATAGTAACATAATATCAGCTCTATTCATCAATGACAACCTCATTTTCTGTTTGAGTTGTTTTTGAGCCGTTTCATAATCTTGGTAAACAATCTTTCTTGTTTTCTCTCTTTCTTCTTCAAGTCTCAAATGTCCCATGATTCATCTGTATAAAACCTAGATTTTTTGGAATGAACCTTTCTGCGAACTCTACAATACTCTTAATTTGGTCATACCGCCAACGATCTTCATTAGGCCATCCTTCAATCTCATCAA
>WFLX010089073.1_pt1 | contig 15531 bp, 11 predicted proteins | sample 4967041 | NCBI WGS metagenome assembly WFLX01 (sample SAMN12857096, study PRJNA449069) | gut metagenome | isolation source: stool from male and female vole | host: Microtus ochrogaster | place: USA:Florida | collected 2017 | reverse complement strand
AAAAAAACGGACGGTCATTGCGCTCGCAATCCTGGTCGCGCTTGCCGCAGGTATCGCCTGTTTCTGCTGGTACGTGCAGACATTCTCGCACGGGGAAAACGCCCCGCAGCCGACGGGCGAACAGCGTTCCGTGCTCGCAGACTACCTGGACAAAACGTATCCTGCCAAACGGCGGCAGCTCCTGCGTCCGCTCCCCTACGGAACGACCCCCGCAGNCCTCGACATCGCCGCAAAATCTGCCATCCTCATCGACACGGCGAACGGCTGTATCCTGTATGAAAAAAATGCCGACGAAGAGATTCCGCCCGCGTCAATCGCGAAGCTGTTCGTCATGTACATCGCGTTTCAGGAGATTGAGGCGGGGCGCATCTCGCTCGATGATGTCGTGCCGCTCCCCGAAAACAGCTGGGCGGTCAACCTGCCGTCGGACGCGTCGCGCATGTTTCTGGGACAGGGACAGATTGTCACCCTGCGCGAGCTGATGCGCGGGCTTGCGGTCGCCAGCGGAAACGACGCGGCAATCGCAGTNGCGACCTATATCAGCGGGAGCGTCAAAGATTTCGTCGCNCGCATGAACGAAGAGGCGCGGAAACTGGGCTTGCAGCACACGCATTTTGTCGAGCCGAGCGGCTACAGCGAAAACAACATCACCACGGCGCGCGAGCTNGCGGCATTCGCGCGCGTCTATGTCAACCGCTACCCGCAAGCCCTTGCCGAATTCCATTCCATTGCGGAAATCGCCTACCCGCTCACGGCAAACCTCGCGCCCTGGATGAAAGAGCGCGGCGACAGCATGGCAATCACGCAGCGCAACACCAACGTGCTGCTGCACACACTGGACGGATGCGATGGGCTGAAGACGGGATTTATCTATGAAAGCGGCTTCAACATCGCGGTCACCGCACAGCGCGACGGCGTNCGCTATCTTTCCGTGACGATGCGCGGACCGGGAAAGACGACGCGCGAAGGAAACCTGTACCGCGACCGTGACGGGCGGACGCTCATGGAATGGGCGTTCGCGTCGTTCGCCGATTACATTCCGNTGGAACACATCCAGCCGTCGTACCCGCTCGCCGTGACGGGCGGCAAGGAGCATTTTACGCGCCTCGTTCCGGCATGGACGACGGCGATTTCCGTTCCGCACGTGGCAGGAGAAACAGCGCANGATGCCGCACGGCAGGTGACGGCGACGGTCACCATACCGGGACACATTTTCGGCGGCGCGACCGGCGGCGCAACCTACGGAACGATCGAATACCGGCTCGGAAACATCGTGCTGGAAACCGTGCCGCTCGTCTCGGATCGGACGGTNGCCCGCGCGGGAATTTGGGGAAGATTCTGGGGAANGATTGTCGGNCTGTGCCTTGACTGCCGCTAGATGAACTGGCGGAGCGGAACGATGTCAAATCCGGCATCCCACAACGCCGTGATAAGCAGATCGAGTTTGTCGTACAGGAAATCGCTGCGGGTACCGTCGGTAATGCCCGTGACGACCGGGATGACCGTGCCGTCCTGAGCGCGCTGTACGCAAGACGCAATAATTTCTGATGCCGTCAAATAGCTTTCCTGGCAGNCGACCGCGCGCTCAAAAGTCTGCGTGTCCATGCTCAACGCCCCGCAGTCGGCATACCGATAGCCGCTCGCAAACCCCGCAGCTTTCATCGCGGCAGTCGCCCGGTAATACGGCGCGTGCCAGATGAGCGACAGTTCTTTTCCCGTCGCGGCAAAGAATTCGTCCTCGTTGCGCGCAAGCCCGCGGCGGATAAAATCATCGTCCACGACAAAGCCTTTTGCCGTCAAATCTGCGGCNGTAAAGAACATGGACGCGCAGTCATAGCCGCTCAAGGCGATTCGCTTCGCCTCGGCAGGATAGCGGCGCACGAACTCGCCGTTCACAAAAAATGTCGNGNTCACGCCGTATTCGCCCAAAACNGAAAGGATGCGCGTCAGCCCGTCGGCACTGTCCGTCGCGTCGCATACCAGCGCGACGCGCTTGCGCCGCGCCGTCTTTACGGCGGTATCGGGGAAGAACGCCTTGTTTTCCGCGCCGCCGCTCAACGTGCGCACGTATAGCGTATCGGCATACCGCTGATTCGCCGTCGAGCCGACAAAAACGCGGTACCGCCCGTTCTGCACGGCATACCGCGCCGGAATCGCCGCCCCGCCCGCCGGAAGCTGCCGCCAGCGATTCTTTTTGCGGTCGTACTGATAACGGACGTCGTCCCTTACCGCATCTTCCGCGCACACGAGCGCATCGTCCGTCCAGAACGCCGTCTTTGCGGCAGACAGGAACAGCAGCTCCGCCGATTTTTCCCCCAGATGCCACGCCCTGACGGTAGAAACGCCGCCGACAAACAACGTGTCATTGCCGTGCCAGACATACGAAACCTGCCGCTCGCCGTTCAGCCGCGCCGTCGCTTTCCAGGCGGCAATGTCATAGACGTAGAGCGATTCGCCGACGGCAAAGGCGAGCGACATTCCGTCGGGAGAGAGAACCGGCTTTCCGGGACGATCGATGACCGAAAGCAGGCGCAGACCGTCCGCCAGCCGGTAGACTGCGCCGCGCCGCACGCCGTCGTCATTGCTGATGATGTCCGCCCACACGAGCGCGGCATCGTCCTGCGTCCAGAATACCGTACAGGCGACTATTGAACCGCGCTCATCCACGAACGGCTTGCTGTAATATGCCGGCAGATAGGAAAAACCCTGTGCCTGCACGGTGTACGCGGAAAGCACGTGATTCCCCTGCACCACCAAAAGCCGGTCAGCCTTTTCGTTCACGTAAAAACGGTCTTCCAGCGGATTGAACGCGACGGGAAGCCGCCCCGTAACCACGCCGCTCCCCACCAACGGCGCGTACATGCCGCGCGTGTACAGTTCCGTCGTGTTCACGCGGTACACCACGTCATGGTTGATATACATGAGCGTCCTGCCGTTCGCCCAGCAGACGGACGAAATTTTTCCCGTGCCGATTTTTCTGAACGCCTCGGTCATCTGCACCTGCTGGAACGCCGCTTTCAGGTCAGTAAAATAAATCGCGCCGTCCTTCTCATAGACGACCGTGGTGCTGTCGGGCGACCACCGCACGGGCACGCTGTCAAAACTGAAATCGGCATGGTCGTCCAGAACCGTCTCCGCAAACGTGGACGCATTCTTCAGGATCAGCTCGCCCGTGGCAACGCCCGTCTTGCGCACGTAACACAGCCAACGCCCGTCAGGACTGACCGACTGCGGTCCCAAGCGGATGGATTCGGCAGGCACGGAATCGCCGCGGGCGACCCAGGCAAGCGTTCCGTCCGCCACGGCATACCGCGCCGTCCCGTACCGGTTGCGCAGCTGGAGTACCGCGCCGCCGGAAAGCACGTCCATTTTTTCGGGAAAACAGGTGATGATGCCTGCGTCCCCCGTTTTTGCCGCATTGCCCATGAAAACCGTGCGGTACGCGGGGCTTCCCGGAACGTCATGCCGGACNGTAAACAGAATCTCATCCTGCGCGTTGATATTCGGATGCTCAAACGCAATCTCCGCAGGAACGACGACAGCGGCCGCAAACANAGCCGCCCAGGCGAGCGTTTTTTTTATGGTGCGGGTTGCCCACGGCATCATTTATGCATCTCCGCGCTCAGCACCAGAATGTCCAAATCTTTTTCCAGTCCCTCCAACTTGCTTTCCAGCCGGCGCAGGCGGCGCGATCGGTCATCGGACTGCTTCTCTTCCAGCTGCTGGAACACGCTGTCCAGCACGGCTTCGCTGTTCATGCCGATACGCGAGACACCGCACCACGGGCAATAGATGAACTGCTCCTCAATCGTCCGACCGCAGTCCTTGCATACGCACACCGTCTTCATATTCATCGCGCTCCACTCCTATCTTACTTCAAAAGGGTCAAAGGGTCTACCAATTTCCCGTTCTTGTACACCGTAAAATGCAGGTGCGGCCCGGTCGAATATCCCGTCGAGCCTGCCAAGCCGATCCGCGTTCCCTGACTGACCCGCTGCCCCTGCTGCGCGATGCGCTTTGACAGATGCCCGTACAACGTCTGGTAGCCGTTCTCATGGTTGATGATGACATAATTGCCGAACACGTTTGACCAGCCCGCCACCACGACTTTTCCGCTCATCGCCGCATAAATCGGCGTTCCCGTCGGACACGCCATGTCAACGCCCGTATGCGACGACTTGATGCCGGTGAACGGGTCGTTGCGGATGCCGAACCGCGAGGTGAGCCGCCATGCCGCCTTGATCGGACAGGTGAACANCTCGCCCATCGCCTTCTTGAGCGAAGTCGCGTCCATTTTCGCGCCCGGAATGAACAGTTCCTGCCCCACGGCAAGCGTCATGGTGTCAATGTCGTTCGCGTCAAGGATTTCCTCCACGCTCACATGATACGCCACCGAAATCGCATTGATCGAATCGCCCTTTGCCACGCGGTACACCACGCCGTCCTGATTCGGCACGCGCAGTTTCTGCCCCGCCCGCAGGGAACGCACGTTGTCAATGTCATTCACCGCGATGAGCGTCGAGATATTTCCCAGCCCGAATTTCTTGCTGATCCCGCTGATCGTGTCGCCCGCCGTCACGGTGTAGGACGCATACGAAATCGCCTTTCCCACGCCCACGGTCGATGCCGTCAGGATCGACCCGTCGTCAGCAAGCACGTTGCCGTTCTCATCGACCGAGTCGCCGCCATGCTCCATGGCAAACCGCGCCATCGCCGTGTTCAGGAAGTCAAGCTCCGTCTGCGGAAGCGACGGAAAGACGACGGGATTCGCATGGCTCTCCGCATAGTCTGCCAGGCGGAACAGCGTAAGCGGCACGAACGCGCAGATGGCGATTGTCGGAAGCAGCCACTGATAAAAAGACACGCGCGTGAACAGGCGCAGGTTGCACGCCGCCGCAATCCGGCTTTTCCGCACGGCAAGCACGTCCGTCTTTGCCGCATAATGTTTGGTACGGAACGACGTCGGCTTACGGGACGAAAACGAAACGCTCGGCTTTGAAACGTGCAGGCGGGACGATTCCTCGCGCGCTGCCGAAACGGCGCCCACATAGCTGATAATTTCCATGCTTCTTTATCGGCAGAAAAAAATATCGTTATAAGAAGAAAGCGGGGATTTCAGGCATTCCGCAGGCNCTGCTGGTAGTCGCCGATACTTTTTTGCAGCAGCTGGTAAATGATTTTTGAACGCTGGAACGAGGCGGTCACCGAATCNGACGACAGCCCTGCCGCCGCAAAAATTTCGTTCAGCCTGCGCTCGGTCGGAAAGACGAGCGCGGCAACGTCCTTGCATTCGGCGCGCAGGATTCCCGCGTCAATGCGTTCCAGTTCGCGCGCGTATGCGCCNTAATTGCGGCGGTCGCCCAAAGCCTTGTCGGCAAGGGCGATGCCCTTTTTTGCCAGCCGGTACAGCGCGTCAAATCCTGCGGCAAGCTCGTCGCATACGCGGGAAAAGGCCGCCGCATCGCCCGGCGCAGCACGACTTCCTGCCGAAAAAAACTGCGCGCGCGCGGCAGGCTGTTCCGGCAGGCGCAGCACGGTCTGCACGTCCGCCACGGAAATATTCGGCACGGCAAGCGACCGGGCAGAAAGCGAAAACGTCCGCACCTGCGGGCAGGCACGCGTCCGCTGCGAAAACCACCAGCCGAACAGCTGCATCCGGTCGTCGGTCAGCAGCGGATTGCCGTCGTAATCGTGCGCCACGGTCATGTTCGCCCCGAACAGCGATGCAATACCGCGTGTCTCCACCGGCGCAACGCGCGTCGCGACCGTGCAGATATGCTCCTCCGCCGTCGAGCCGCGGATATGCGTCTGCAAGCCGGGATAGCCCAAATCAAGCCCCGCGACGTAAATATCCGTTGCCCCGCACAGCCGCGCAAAATCCCACGCCGTCGTCGAAACTGAGCCACCCGCAGCCAGCTCGCCTTTTCCTCCCAGCCGCCGCTCCAGATACTTTCCGAGCGGAAACAGCGACGAACACAGCACGATTTCCTTGCACGGAAAGCGGAACACCGGCGGATACGCGGCAGATTCCGTGATGAGCACAGACGAAAGGGAGGAAAGCCCCGCGATGTGACGGGCGGCATAATACTGCGGGTCAACAAGCACGATAAAATCCGGCTCAACGCCCGCGCGCAGGCAGGCGCGCAACGCCGTGTCCGTGCATATCACGAGCAGCCGTTTTTTCAGCTCGGCAAGATACGGAAGCACGTCGGCGAGCGTCGGTCCTGCCGCAAGCACGAACGCACCCAATGCAGGAGGACACGTCCGCTCGTAACGCGCAACGCCGTCCAACTCGCCCAGATAATGCAGGTTGCGGCAGCTGTTCCGCATCCACAGCGCAGAGAATTTCTCCAGCGTGTTGGTGTTCACCTGCGACTTCTGTTTGGCACGATCGACCGCAGGAACCAACCCGGCATAATACGCGGCGGCATGCAGCAGATGATTGTTGTTCGCGACAATCGCCGTGTGCGCGAATCCGCCCGCGCGTTCTATGAGCGCAACCACGTCATCCGCCGCCGCCTGCAACGCAAGCACCACGTTCGGCGCGGAAAACACGGGCGACCAGTCCACCTGACGCAGCGCGGAAAAGAAATACGCCGCATCCGGCTCAACGATAATAATCGTATCGTGCGGAAACCGCCTCGCATAGGCAATCGGCGCATAGCCCAGCCCGCAGGAAAAAAATGCGCACACATACCCGCCGCTTTTTTTCGCGTTCGCCACCGCCTGCTCGGCCTCGCGCCCCGGATCGTACTGCGAATGCCACCACCTGCCGTCTTCCCGTGCGGTGAGCTGACCGTTCTTTGCCGCCAGGAATTCCACCGAGGGAATGTCCCCTGGCTCCGCCGACTGCGGCGTTATGCCGTGCGCCTGCGCGAGCGCGGGAAATCGTCCGCAGAACAGCGCGATATTGTCATTCCAGATAGAGTTCAATGTTCATCTGCTCCGTAACGGGCGTTCCGGCGGGCGGATTCTGGCTCTTGACCCAGCCGTCCCCGTTGATTTTTACGTGCAAGTCGGTGCGGTACAGCAGCGGCAGCAACTCGCGCTTGGGCAGTCCCGTAAAATCGGGGATGACATCGGTAATCTCAAGCAGTTCTGCCCCCGTAATGGTAATGCTTCCCGAATGCCGCACGCTCGCCGCGCGTCCGCGGTTCATGCCCAGATGGTCGATAATCTCGTTCGCGGCTTCCTTGATGACCGGCGCGACGATTCGCCCCGCATAATTTTCGCCCTTCGCCTTTTCTATGACGATATACAGGATGATTTCGGGATTCTCAACGGGAAACACGGCGATGCAGTTGGAAAGGAAGTCCGTCTTGCTGTAGCCGCCGTTCACCAAATCCGCCATCTGCGCCGTGCCCGTCTTCACGCCGATCGAAATATCGCCCAGCCCCGCGCGGGTCCCCGTGCCGCTCTGCGCGACGGTTTCCATGCAGCTGAGCAGATAGTTCGCCGTCTTGGAAGAAAGCACGGCATCCCGNTAGGCGGGAACATGGCTGTACGTCTCGCTCCCGTCATGCGTCGTGACCTTTGAGATGAACGTGAGCTGGACGGGAACGCCGCCGTTCGCAATGATCGTCGCCGCCTGCACCATCTGCAACGCGCTCACCGTAATTTCCTGCCCGATGGCAATCGTCGGCTTTGACCGTGCCGACCACAGGCGGTCGCTCGTGTTGCGCACCGAACCCGTCGTCTCCGCAGGCAATTCCACGCCCGTGCGCGCGCCGAATCCCAACGACCGCACGCGCGCAAGGAACGGCTCCGAGTCAATCCGCTCGCTCATCTGCGCGAGCGCGTCGTTGCACGAATACTGCAATGCCTGGCGCGCGCTCACCCAGCCGTGATGCTCCAGGCAGGTAATGACAATCCGCTCGCCGCTAGCCGTGCGTTTCTCATACCGGCCGTCACAGAGGAACAAATCCCGGTCGCTGATCGCCCCCGAATCCAGGAATTCCGCCACCGAAAACACCTTGAACACCGACCCCGGCTCATAGCTTTCCGTCGCAGGACGATCCATGCGCTCCTCGCTCGACGAATGCGTGTAATCGTTCAGATTCACCGCCGGCAGGCTGATGTACGACAGGATTTCGCCCGTCTTCGCCTCCGCCGCAACCAGCATGAGGCTTTCCGCCTGCGTGCTCGTCATCGCCTCGCGCGCCACTTTCTCCAGCTTGAACTGCAAATTCGCGTCGATCGTCAGGTAGACGTTCTTCCCCTGCAAGTCCGCCGGCAGAAAATCCGCCGCCACTTTGGGAGAAAGCGTGTCCTGCATGGAATACTCAATGCCCGCAAGCCCCGTGCCGGAATCGCCCATATAGCCGATAAGCTGGGACGCAAGCGCGCCTTCGGGATAGATGCGGCCGGGAATGCGGTCAAACCGCGCGGCGGCAAAAAAACCGTTGTTGCGGCATGCCTCGTACAGCGCGTCGCACGTATTCTGGTCGATCTTTTTCTTGACGTAGACAAACTGCGCGTTCGAGGCGTTCGCCACCGTCGCCGCCACCGCCTGCTCGGCCTCGTTCAGGATAGGCGCGACCGTCTTTGCGAACGCGGGAATATCCTTGATCGCGCTCGGCGTCACGCCAAAATGATAGAAATTCGCCGAGACGGCGAGNGCCTTTCCGTTGCGGTCAACGATCGAGCCGCGCTGCACGACCGGCGGAGATGCCATGCGCTGCGATTCCCGCACGAACGCGAGCCGGGCATACTTGACGAAAATGACGATACAGAAAATGACCGTGCAGATGCCCAGGAAAATGAGTCGCTTCGTCCGTAAAAAATGGTTCACCTGCATAAGACTTTCCCCAACACGTTCCGTACCGGAACAAATCCGTAGGTGCGGGAGTCCACCGATTCCTCGTAATTGTCGCCGACTGCCAAAATATAGCCGTCGGGCACGGTGTCAATATCCTTGAGCTGCCGGTACTGCGCGTCCGTCAGCGGAATCTGCCGTTCCCCCACCGTCAAAGTATATACCGTATCGGACGAATATGCTAGATGGTCGCCACCCGTCGCGACGCATCTTTTGACCACGATCTTGTTGTCGTACAGATAGATGACGACCTCGCCCGCCTTTGGCTCGCGCCATTGCACGAGCAGCTTTTCGCCGTAAGGCTGCCCAATCCCATACGCCAGCCGGTTCACCACGAGCGTGTCCCCGTCCCTGAGCGCGGGCAGCATCGACGTGCCGGAAACGTGCAGGATGTCCACCACAAAAAGCTTCAGGAACAAGCCGACCGCAAGCCCGATACAGATAATAAAAACCGCGTTCTTTTTGTCGTCACTCATCATCACTTTCTTTCAGTATATACTATTTTCTGATTTTTTTTTCACTTTTTTCTCAAGTTTCCGATTCCCGCTCCNATAATAAAAACGTAAGCCGGNAGGNCAGTGCGACNNGNCATCCAGACGCACTGACCGATGCCATGANTGACCTNATGCGCCGNTTCTCCATACTTAAAACTTGAAAGAAGTGTAAGGTCTTTCAAGTTTTTTTTTGCCCGCCGGATTTTTTCGTCTCTAGCCGCCGCCGTATCCTGCCGATACTATAGCGACTATGAATTCCTATCCTATCAGCGAACTCGAAGACGGCACGACATTCTCATCGCATCTTTTCCTGGACGAAACATTCCAGCTGCTCGATACGGAAGTCCCGTTCAGCGATCCGATGAAAAAGGCACTCATCGAATGGAATTTCCGCGTGGTGCTTTCCGACGGAAAGCCGAAAGCCCCGGAAAAAAGACCCGAAAGCAGCCCGATAGCCCCCGACGCAAAAAAAGACATTCCGCAGGACGTGGTTTACGAGGCGGTAGACCTGGAAAACCTGCTCGGACTGCCCCACGTCGAGCAGGAGCAGCCTCCCGAACCGGTGACGGACGTGCCCGACCTGCCCACGCTGGACAAATCGATCGGCATCGACGACCTTGACGACATGTTCGACAACCTGGACGCGCCGCTGGAAGACAACGAGGATACCGCGCCACTTTCAGAAAATGCCACGGAAGACGAAGCAGAAGAGCCGGTCGAAATGCCTGCGCCCGGCACCGAGGCCGACGACGAACAGCTCGCGCAGACCCGCGCCTTTTACAACGGCTTCCTCAACGACATCGACGCGCTGTTCAAGAACTACACGGTCAAAAAAACGATTGCCGCCCAGACGGTCGCCGAAAAAATCGCCGGGCTGTGCGCGTACCTCAAAGAACACCAGCAGTACGTGCTGCGCATCATGCCCACGGACGAAGCGCGCGGCAAACATTTCCTGGTCAACCACAGCATGCGCTCCACCGTACTCGCGCTGATTATCGGCATGACGCTCAAACTGCCCGCAGACAAACTGACCGAACTGGGCACCGCCTGCCTCCTGCATGAGATCGGGCAAATCCGCCTGCCGCCGCAGCTCTACATGACCACGCGCGCGCTTTCTCCCGAAGAACGGGACAAAATGGCCGTGCATCCTATCCTGAGCTACAATATTCTCAAAGAAAACGACTTCTCCCTGCCCGTCCAGATTGCGGCGCTCGAACACCACGAACGCGAAGACGGGTCGGGCTACCCGCGCAAGCTCACCGGCGAAAACATCACCGCGTTCGCAAAAATCATCGCCGCAGCCTGCTCGTTCGAGGCGATTACCGCGCCACGCCATTTCAGGGAAGCGCGGACGGCTTACGAAGCCATGCTCGACATGCTCAAAGAACACGAGCCGCAGTACGACAAAATCGTGCTCAAGGCACTGGCGCACAGCCTGTCGCTCTTTCCGATCGGCGCGTTCGTGTGCCTCGCAAACGGCAAGACTGCCCAAGTCATCAAGAACACGCCGGGAAACCCGACCCACCCCGTGGTCAAGCTGACCGACGACGCAGGCGAACACGAAACCGACGACGGCGAGTACAAAATCGTGCGCGTGCTGAACGCGCAGGAAGCGGAATCGCTCAAGAACGGCGCGGAATGACCGTCAGTTGAAGAACGCGCGGAGCTGCTCGGCTTCTTTCAAGAACTGCTCGTCAACGACCGGCGGATTTTCGGCAAAATAGAGAATCTGCCGCAACTCCTCTTCGGTACGCGCACCCCACAGTGGCACGACATGCTCAAACTGATGCAGGTATCCGAGCGAAATCGGGATATTGGTCAGCACGCCGCCGCACAGCGGACGCATGGCGATAAAACCGATGTTTTTTTCGGCGCACTGCGCGACGATCGTCTCCGCCGGTTCCTCGCAGAGCACGTTGAACGGAAACTGCAAGGTCTCCCACCCTGCCTGCGAGCGCACCACGCGGTCGGCGACATCAAGAGATTCCGTCACCACGCCAAAATGACCGATAAGCCCCGCGCGGCGCAAGTCGATCAGCTCGTCCACCAAGCCGTCCTCGCCGCCTTTTTCGGGCAGCCCCTCGTCGCGCTCCAGCTGGTACAAGTCGATGTGATCCACGCCGAGCGCGGCAAGGCTCGCGTACAAATCGCTTTTCAGGCCGGCAATCGTGCGCGCCGCCGTCTTCGTCGCGACAAAAATATCCTTGCGGTACGGCTTGATTGCCGCGCCCAGCCACGCCTCGCTCTGCGGGGACGACCGGGCGACGTCAAAGAAATTCACGCCGCCGTTATATGCCTGATCGACCAGCCGCCGCGCCGCGGCGGCATCGGCAAGCCGGCCAAGCGTCATCGCGCCGAATGCCGTGCGGCTCACGAGAAGCTGTGATTTTCCCAGCGCGACATATTCCATGCTAGTCCCGCACGACCGGCCGGTACGCGCGGATCGCGTNCTGGATGAACGGCACAAGCTCGTCCACCCTGACGCGCTCCTGCGCCATGCTGTCGCGGAAACGGACGGTCACCGTGTTGAAGTCCGGGTTCGCGCCGCCGTCCTCGGCCTTTTCGGTAATCGTGTCGTAGTCCACGGTCACGCAGAACGGCGTACCCACCTCGTCCTGGCGGCGGTAACGTTTTCCGACCGTGCCGCTCTGGTCATAGTCGGTCACGAATTCTTCCTTGAGCGCGTGCTGGATCTCCTTTGCCCGCTCCGCAAGCCCGTCCTTTTTCATGAGCGGCAGCACGGCGACCGTAATCGGCGCGAGCTTCGGATGCAGGTGCAGCACCGTGCGGTAATCGTCCTTGCCGTCCTTGCCCACGTTCTCCTCTTCGTATGCCTCGCACAGGAACGCAAGGAAATTGCGGTTCAGCCCGGCGGACGTTTCGATGACATAGGGCGTGTAGGTCTTGTTGCCGTCGTCCTGATCGATGTACGCCATGTCCTTTCCGCTCACCTTGGTGTGCTGGCCGAGGTCAAAGTCGGTGCGGTTGTGGATGCCCTCAATCTCCTCAAAGCCGATCGGGAAGTTGTACTGAATGTCGTAGGCATCCTTGGCATAGTGCGCCAGCTTGTCGTGGTGATGCCAGGCGAGGTTCTTCTCCGCGATGCCGTATTTCAGGTAGAACTGCCAGCGGTAGGCGCGCCAGTCCTCAAAGAACGCGTCGTCCGTGCCGGGCTTGCAGAAATACTCCATCTCCATCTGCTCGAATTCGCAGGTGCGGAAGATAAAATTCTTGAAGATAATCTCATTGCGGAACGACTTGCCCACCTGCGCCACGCCGAACGGAATTTTCATGCGGTTCGACTGCACGATGTTCTTGAAGTCGGTGAAGATGCCCTGGCACGTCTCCGGGCGCAGGTAAATCAGGTGCGAGTCGTCGGCGACCGGTCCCTGGTGCGTCTTGAACATCAGGTTGAATTCGCGCACGGCGGTGTACTTGCGCTCCTTGCTGCCGCAGGTAGGACAGTTGATGTGCGCGTCAATGAACGCCTTCATCTCCTCATGGGTCATCGTGTCCACGGGCTTTCCGGGATCAGCATCGGGGTGCGACGACACGAAATCCTCGATCAGCTGGTCGGCGCGGAAACGGGCATTGCAGGCGGTGCAGTCGATCATCGGGTCGGAGAAATGCGCCACGTGCCCGCTCGCCTCCCAGGTCTTGTGGTGCTGGAAAATCGCGCTGTCCAGGCCAACCACGTCGTCGCGCAGCTGCGTCATGTAATGCCACCACGCGTTCTGGATATTGCGCTTGAAATCCACGCCCAGCGGACCGTAGTCCCATGCGCCCGCCTGGCCGCCATAAATCTCGCTCGCCTGATACACAAAACCCCGCCGCTTGCACAGGCTGATGATTTTGTCCAACGTACACGTATGCTCGTCGTTTGCCATAAAAATAAAATCTCCTTTCCCCGACCGGATTGCAGGGAACGCGTTTGCGACAGTGTAGCAGAAAACCGGCGGCTTGCATAGGGAGACACCCCCGCCGCGCAGACAAACTAAAACAGCCGGTACGAGAAGCCGACTTGCAGTTCCCCGCACGATTTTTTCAGCCCGCTCCGTATGCCATCTTCTTGCTCAAAAGCCGCATGCCCACCCATTGTCCTCCAACTGCTCGTCCCAAAAATTTCCAGCAGGGAATACGACACCGCCAGTTCCAGCGCGATTTTTTTCGTGAGGCTATAGGCGTAGCCCGTCGCCACTTTGAACCCAAAACCGCCTCGCATNGAATCATAAAATTCGGTGAGCCTCATAATATGCGTATCGGTCGCGCCAATAAACATATACGGGAAGCAGTCAAAACTGAGAAAGCAGCAGTGCCTTTCGTCGATCCTTACCCGCGCATCCACAAAACAGAAAGGAATGAACGCCGACACTTCATACGTCATGCCCATGCCACNCAAACCAACCTTTTTCGTACTGGAATCCACCGGCTTGTTTTCNATCAGANGAATATTGATAGTATCCGTNTTTNGCCGCATATTTTTCGTTATCATACAGCATACCCAACCCAGCACGTATGAACAGCCGCCCGAACAGGACGGGAGCAGCATAGGCAGCCTTAGCGAAAACCATATAGTCCTTTTTCACCAAATTCTCATGGCGCGAATAATTTGAGAGCACGCTGCTATCAGAAAAAAGCCAGTCGCGNTCCTCAACGANTCCNGTTTTTACNGGTATGGCAGAGCTGAAGCCGAATGCAAAGCAGACGCACGACACCCCGAACACAAGCTCGTCGGTNACAGTCGGCACTANGGTCGGCTTCCAGCTTATTTCGCTGATTTTTGTAGAAGACTGAAAAACGGATTCCGCGAGCGTCTGATGCCGCATTCCCACGCTGATATGATTTTCCAATGAAAATGTTTCGTCCGCGCCCGCACCGCCACAAAGCACGACCCCGAACAGGATTAAAAAAAGCCATGCCTTCATGCCACGCAATACACCGTCCATGCCAGAACTCCTTCATACGGTCATCAAGAATCTTGCGAGCGGATCGCATACCGTCCGCCCGCTTCCCCTAAAAATCCCTGCGGTAAGTTTACCCCACCGTCACCTTTTGTCAACCCTTGCACGTTTTTGCAGAAATCACGCCGAGGGAACGAAAACGCCNCGCGTTTTGACGGAAATCGCGCTGGGCAACGAAAACTTTTTCGGGTGGTGCTTCCCCAATGTAAAAGGACGCTCCACCCAAAAAAGTTTTTGCCGTCCGAACGCAATTTTGGCAAAAACCCGCACGGGTGGTGCTTCCTTGACGCAAAAGCGAGCAACAAACAAAAATTTTTTGCTTCCCCAACACGAAAGTGAGCAACAAACAAAAATTTTTTGCTTCCCCAACACGAAAGCAGACAAAAACAAAGCGGGGGCTTGGGGTGCAGCACCAAGCCGTGCGGGGAAAGGGTGAGGCTGAGTTCTGCTTTGCGAAACTCGGTACGTTCAGGAGCGGGGGAACGGTCTTATTGACGTGTCCGCGCACGCGGACGAATGCGCCGTCCTCGGATGCCGACGCTTCCTACGCTGGCGCATGGCGAGGAAGGATTCCCGCTCCCAAGACGTTCCCATCGCTTTCAAGCGATAAAAAACGCTGTTCCCCAAAACGCCCGTTCCGTGCTACAATACGGCATCCGATACTGGGAGGGCGCGCATGAAGACGAGCGACATCAAGCCGTACACGCACAAGGTGCAGTATTATGAGACCGACAAGATGCAGGTGACGCACCATTCGAATTACCTGCGNTTTCTGGAGGAGGCCCGCATTGATTTCCTTGACCAGATTGGCTGGGGCTATGCGAAAATGGAGGAGGAAGGCATCATCTCGCCCGTGCTCGCGCTTTCCTGCGATTACCGGCACACCACCACGTTCCCCGACGTGCTGACGATCCAGGTCACCATCGAAAAGCTGACCGCCGTCCGGCTGGTGCTGGGCTACACCGTGCGCTGCGGGGAGAACATCGNCTGNACCGCGACCACCACGCACTGCTNTATCAGGGACGGCAGGGNGATGATCCTCCAGAAAGAGATGCCCGATTTCTACCGCGACCTGCGCGCGCTGTCCGCATANAAAAACTCCGGCGATATGCCGGAGTTTTTTTCGTCTGTCGGGCAAGNCCGACNGTNTTTTTTACTTGTTCAGAATGAACTCGACGCGGCGGTTCTTCCACTTGTTCGCGTCGTCCTTGGGATCTGCCACCGGCTCGGTGCCGCCCTTGCCGTCGGTCTCCAGGCGGTC
>WFLX010152874.1_pt1 | contig 15533 bp, 11 predicted proteins | sample 4967041 | NCBI WGS metagenome assembly WFLX01 (sample SAMN12857096, study PRJNA449069) | gut metagenome | isolation source: stool from male and female vole | host: Microtus ochrogaster | place: USA:Florida | collected 2017 | reverse complement strand
TTATCTCTCGGATGAGACCCGTGGCTATGTCCCGATGTTTATTGCCGCCAACTACGTGATGACTTATCATCCTCTGCATAACATCAACCCGGTGCTTCCTACAAAACCTATTGTCACTGACACTATCGGAATCCCGGAACGAGTGCATTTCGACCAAATATCCGCAGTACTCGGACTCCCTATCGACGAACTTAAGATACTCAATCCTCAATATCGTGAGAATGTGATCCCGGGCACACCGGAACATCCATATATGCTCGTGCTCCCGTCTAAGCAAATCCAGGCTTATATCATGAGCCACGATCAAATCTTAGGCTATCAAGCGGATAAGTATCGCCAGCGCACCAATGTTCTCCCTGCCACCGCTTCCCAAAATGTGGATGCAGATGCATCTGCCCAGCCTGCAGGCCAAGATCTCCCTACCGCTTCTTCTCTATCTACTACTACCGTTTCTCACAAAGTGGCTGCCGGAGAGACTCTTAATTCAATTGCAGCAAAATACGGCGTTCAAGCTGCCGACATCAGAACCGCCAACAATCTCCGCAGAAGCGCAGTCAGAGTTGGGCAAGTGCTCACTATCAATAATGTGGCTCCTGAAATAGCGGCAGCCGCCCAAGAGGATATGGATAAACTCGTGGCTATGGTTGCCGACAGTTCAGCCGCATCTCAGGCTTCTGCTACGCAGGCTCAACCCAAGACTCAACCCAAGCAAACCCCTGCTTCAAAGTCGAATGCAAGTGCAAGCAAATCTTCTTCAAGCAGCAAGAGCACCTCAAAAAAGACTTCTCAAAAATCCACAGCAAAGAAGTCGACCACTCATAAGATACAAAGCGGTGAGAATCTTGGCCGCATCGCTAAAAAATATGGTGTCACTGTCGATGCCATAAAGAAAGCAAACGGTCTTAAGAGCGATGCAATCAGGGCTGGCGCCGAACTCAAAATCCCTGCTAAAAAATAACACATGAAAGACTTCATAAGATTTCTCCGCCGTTTTGCCCGTCCCTATGTAGGCACCATTTCGTTAAGTATATTGTTTAATATCCTTAACGGCTTAATGACGGTGTTCTCTTTTGCTTTCATCATACCCATTCTCCAGGTAATTTTCGGCCTTCAGCAAAAGACATATCATTTNAANCCNTGGAATTCTNANGACTTCATGGACACNCTNACTAATAATTTCTATTATTTCANCGGAAGCATCATTGAGTCGAANNGTGCATCGAAGGCTCTTGCCATTTTGGGCGTCATCTTTGTGGTGATGACTCTGGTAAAGGTCTTGACCGGATACCTGAGTGAATATTTCACGATCCCTATGCGCAACGGTGTGGTCCGTGACNTCCGCAACGCCATGTATTCAAAAATCCTTTCTCTCCCGATTGGATATTTCAGCGGCGAACGNAAGGGNGATATTATGGCGAGGATGAGCGGCGATGTAAATGAAGTGGAGGCTTCTGTCATGTCATCGCTCTACGCTCTTTTCCGCTACCCTCTGCTCATCATCATCTATCTCGCCACGATGATTGCCATCAGCTGGAGACTTACCCTCTTCGTATTCATACTCCTCCCTGTCATGGGATGGGTAATGGGTATGGTAGGAAAGAAACTGAAAGCTCAAAGCCTTCGCACCATGCAGATTGGTGGGCAGATATTATCCACACTGGAGGAAAGCCTTGGCGGTCTGCGCATCATAAAGGCATTCAACGCCGAAAAGCAAATGGACTCACGATTCAAAAGTGAGACTCAAAGTTATGTAAAGTCGGCCAACGCTATGCTCCGCCGTCAGGCCCTCGCCCACCCTATGAGCGAATTTCTCGGCACTATCGCTGTGATGGTAGTCCTTTGGTTTGGTGGCAGCCTGATCCTTTCCGGCACGTCACAAATCGATGCCACATCCTTTATTTTTTACATGACAATTTTCTATAGCATCATAAATCCTGCAAAAGATCTCTCCAAGACAGGATATGCTGTCCAGAAAGGTATGGCTGCTCTCGCCCGAATCGATAAAATCCTTGATGCTGTCAATCCGATAAAAGATCCGGAAAATCCGGAGACCTTACTCCAAGAATCCTCTGCCGACACTCCTTCGATTGAATTCAAAGACGTCTCATTCCACTATGACGATGACGAGCGAACTGTGCTCGACCACATCAATCTGAAAGTGCCTACCGGCCACACTGTCGCTATCGTTGGGCAGTCAGGATCCGGAAAATCTACACTCGTCGACCTTATTCCGAGATTCTATGATGTCTCCCAAGGGAAGGTGCTTGTGAAAGGACGTGATGTACGGGATGTCAAGGTGGTCGACCTTCGTGGACTTATGGGAAATGTCAACCAAGAAGCTATACTCTTCAACGATACTTTCCGCAACAACATCGCTTTCGGAAATGAGAATGCGACTCAAGAGGAAGTGGAAAGAGCCGCTAAGATAGCAAACGCCCACGATTTCATAATGGCTACTCCGGATGGGTATGACACAATGCTCGGCGACCGCGGATGCCGACTTTCCGGTGGAGAACGCCAACGTATCAGCATCGCGAGGTCGATTCTCAAGAATCCCGATATTTTGATTCTCGACGAAGCCACTTCGGCTCTCGACAATGAAAGCGAACGCCTCGTGCAGGAAGCCCTCGACCGACTAATGGCAGACCGCACCACGATAGTGATTGCACACCGCCTCTCTACTATTGTCAATGCCGACATGATTTGCGTAATGAAAGACGGNCGAATCATCGAGACCGGCACCCACTCCGAACTCCTCGCCCTCAACGGTCAATACGCCCGCCTCCACGCCCTCTCCTCATAATCTCAATGCATAATGCTTAATGCATAATGCAAAATCATCTTATGTGTTTAATCTTATAAAAACGTATGATTCATCCTGCACTGTATTAATTATGAATTATGCATTATGAATTATGCATTGATCAAAAGCCATGACAAATATAGCAGTATTCGCCTCCGGCACAGGCTCCAACGCCGTCAACTTAGTAAAAGCTTTCAACTCCGGCAATCGTATACGCGTTGCCCTATGTCTCACCGACAAAGAGAATGCTCCGGTAATAGAAAAGATGANAAATCTTGGCGTGGAAACTATCTTCTTCCCAAGATCCATATGGAAAGAAGAGCCCCAGGTCATCCTGGAGATTCTCCGCGATCATGATATCTCGGTGATTGCTCTTGCGGGATTCCTATGCTTCCTAAGCGACGACATNGTAAACGCCTACGAAGGAAGAATCCTCAACATCCATCCTTCNCTTCTCCCGGCATATGGAGGAAAGGGAATGCATGGAGCCAACGTTCATAAGGCTGTAATCGAAGCCGGCGACTTAAAAAGCGGAGCTACTGTACATATCGTCACAAGTGAGATCGATGCAGGTCCGATCATAGTGCAGAAAGAAGTTGCTGTGCTTCCCGACGACACTCCGGAATCGCTTGAGGCAAAGGTGCATGAAGTGGAATATCAGGCTTTCCCGGAAGCAATCATAAAAATCGTGGCAACCCTCACTCCCCCTGCTGTCCCAAAAAGCGTAGACGATGCCTGGGCGGATGCTCTCGGAGTCCCCAATAATGTCCCCCCAATCCCCCCGCATGACACTTTCGGCCAGGCTGCCCCAGCGAGTCCGATTAATCCGACGGGGCAGACAGGTCAGACGAGTCCGACAAGTCCGAATGGTCCGACAAGTCCGACAAGTCCGACAGGTCCGACTTACATGGCTATTTCAAAAGAAGGGATGCCTCCTACTTATCTCGTATGGTCGGTCATCATGACAATTCTCTGCTGCACAATACCCGGAATTGTAGCTATAATTTATTCGGCAAAAGTAAGTTCTAAATTCTATCAAGGGGATATCGAAGGTGCGCGTCGTGCATCCCAAAATGCAGAAATCTGGATCATAGTATCCTTCGTACTCGGAGTAATCTCCAACACCCTCTACATCCCCCTAACCCTCGCCGGCCTCTTCTAATAAAAATGCCCTGAGCGTCCAGCTCAGGGTATATTTTATCCCAGAATCTTATCCCCCCTTTAGGGGGTTAGGGGGCTTCAGGGTTAGGGGGCTTCGCACTCTACGATTGCCGCCTGATTGTAAACTCAAAAAGCTCAGCAAATCGATCCCGCCACTCATTTTCCGGAAGCTGCGCAAGAAGCGACTCACTCTCATCCCGCATCTTCTCCATCACAGAATATGCATATTCTATTCCCCCTCTATCCTTTGCATACTTGATGAGGATATGTATCTCGTCATCAGTAAGGTCGCCCCGCACCAAAAGCGCACGCATCGCCTCTCCTTCTTCCCCTGAGTCGGAATTGACGGCATATATCAAGGGCAAACTGACCTTATTCTCACGAAGGTCATTGCCGGTAGGTTTCCCTACCTCCTTATCCTCATAATAGTCAAAGATATCATCCTTAATCTGGAAACAGAGTCCAAGCAGTCGGGCATACTCTACAAGTGTCGCAATCTCNTTATCTGTGGCATCGGCTGATTCTGCGCCCATCTTCACGCATTTCATGAAGAGAGAGGCAGTCTTCTTACTAATCACTTCAAAATAGCGACCCTCATCTATCGCACGATCGCGTGCATTAGAAATTTGATCTATTTCTCCTACCGACAATTCTTTGCCCAATTCAGCTACCGANACCACGGCTTTCATATCCTTCGTCCGAATTGCCTCCTGCAACGCAGTGCTGACAAAGAAATCCCCTACTAACACTGCAATTCTATTGTCAAATTCCTTATTAAGAGTTGGTGTTCGCCTTCTATAGTCAGCATTGTCCACTACGTCATCGTGGATCAGTGTGGCATTATGAAGCATCTCAAGGGCAGCTGCTGCATGAAGTGTTGAAGTATTGATCTCTCCAAATAGTCGGGCACTAAGTAGCACTAATAGCGGACGTATCTGTTTCCCTTTTGTAAGCAGATATTGCTCCACCACCCGACCCATCAAAGGATTTGAGGTGGAAAGGCTCGTGCGGATAATGCCATTCATCGCATCAAGTTCAGCACTCAATTCATGCCGTATTTTCTCTATGGTTGTCGTCGACATTTCTCTGATCAGAAGTGTCCGCAATCATCTGCGGACTTTTTTTCACCACAAAATTACAAAATATTTTTGCATTTTCAGCACTACTACCCTTATTATTTGTTATTTTTATAGTGAAGAAGTGCTTTTTTACCCTTCTGACGCTCTAATTAATCTTTACAAACCCATATATATGGAAGAAAAGAGACTTTTCCTGCTCGATGCCTATGCCCTTATCTTCAGGGCATACTATGCCCTCATCAAAATGCCTCGGATGACATCTGACGGCTTCAATACTTCCGCCATCTTCGGCTTCGTAAATACCCTTGAGGAAGTGCTTCGNAAGGAAAAACCCACTCATATCGCTGTTTGCTTCGACCCCCAAGGTCCCACTTTCCGATCCGAACTGCTCGACTCTTACAAAGGAGAGCGCCCCGACACTCCGGAAGATATAAAACGCTCCATACCCATCATAAAGGAAATCATAAAATGCTACGGAATCCCTATTCTCGAATCTCCTGGCTATGAGGCCGACGACGTGATTGGCACTATGGCCACCCGAGCCTCAAAGGAGGGCTTCACTACCTTCATGATGACTCCCGATAAGGATTTCGGCCAACTCGTGGGTCCTAACATTATCCAATACAAGCCTGCCTATCGGGGTCAAGACTTTGAACTCCGTGGCGAAAAAGAGGTCTGCGAGCGTTACGGAATCCAACGCACCAGCCAGGTGATCGATCTCCTTGCCCTGATGGGCGATAAAATCGATAATATCCCCGGCTGCCCGGGTGTAGGAGAAAAAACTGCACAGAAACTGATCGCTGATTTCGGATCGGCAGAAAATATAATCGCTCAGTCTTCGCAACTGAAAGGTGCTTTGAAAAAGAAAATCGAAGAAAATGCCTCACTCATCATGCTGTCGAAAGATCTCGCCACAATCCGCACTGATGTGCCTGTAGATGCTACTCCCGACAGCCTCGCTCTCGGCGATGTGGATAAGGATAAACTTTTTGCCATTTTCAAAGACCTCGAATTCAAGTCTCTTATCGATCGTGTCGGCAGAAGACTGATGGGAGAGAAATCCGCCACGACTCCCTCCGGCAATCTCAATGCNGGTNCGGCAAAGACAGCTAAAAAAGCCACTTCCTCCCACCCCTCTCTCTTCGATTTCGACGTGGAGGAAGCAGAAATAATTCCCCAAGCAGAAGTTCCCGCACCTGGCTCTTTGGCTGAGGGATGCTCACAAATATCAGACGTCTCTGCCCTGAAGGAAATGGCTGAAGCCGTAAAAAACTCTAAAATCGTGGGTATCCATATGGTGGCTGATGGGGAAAACGACATGGACGCCATCTGGAAAAGCACCGGCATCTCTATCCCCGACGGACGATCTTGGACTGTAGATTCCTCTCTTCCTGAAGGAATAGAGACAATTCTGGAGTTGCTATCCAATTCCGATATTCTTAAGGTATCCGCATCTGCAAAGCGCGATATGGTGGTGGCTCGTCGCCATCGACAAGACCGTGACTCCAATCCTATGAGCATCCGCAACTTCTATGATGTCTCTATCGCTCATTATCTCCTTGAGCCGGAAATGCGACATTCTCCGGAAATCCTTGCAGATAAATATCTCGGTTATTCCGTGACCCCCAACTCTAATGCCGCCGAACTCGCTGCTCTTTATCTCAAATTGAAAGAGATTTTCGAGCCAGCCCTCGAAAAAGAGAAGATGACTTCGCTGATGGCAGATATCGAGCTCCCTCTTGTCCCGGTGCTCGCAGATATGGAATACACCGGAGTGCGTATCGACACTGCTGCTTTAGCAGCCGCTGCAGAAGGGATGGAGGAGCGCTCAAAAATTTTATGCTCCGAAATCTTTGAGATTGCNGGCGAAGAATTTAATGTGGGNAGTCCCGCGCAGGTAGGTGAGATTCTATTCGGAAAGATGAACCTCGACCCTAAGGCGAAAAAGACTAAGACAGGGCAATACTCCACTTCGGAGGAAATCCTCGAAAAAATTGCNTGGAAAAGTCCCATCATCGGAAAAATCTTAGAGTATCGCCAGATCAAAAAACTNCTCTCAACATATCTCAACGCACTCCCCGAGACAATCAACAAGACCACCGGCAAGATCCACACNAACTATAATCAGACGGTGACAGCTACCGGACGCCTNTCCTCCTCTTCTCCCAATCTTCAGAACATCCCCGTACGCGATGAAATGGGGCGCGACATTCGCCGTGCTTTCATCCCGGATCCCGGTCATCTTTTTCTTTCTGCCGACTATAGCCAGATAGAACTTCGGCTCGTGGCTGATTTCGCCAACGATGAGACTATGATTGAGGCTTTCCGCAAGGGTGAGGATATACATGCCATCACCGCTGCTAAGATCAATCATGTTCCCCTCGAAGATGTCACTGCCGATGAGCGTCGCAAAGCAAAAACCGCCAACTTTGGAATCCTTTACGGCATCACGGCATTCGGCCTTGCGTCTCGCTTGCAAATACCCCGTCAGGAAGCAAAAGAACTNATAGATGGATACTTCGCCACGTTCCCCTCTATCCATAAATATATGAGCGACAGCGTGGAAGAAGCCCGTGAACATGGATTTGCAATCACTCGAATGGGGCGCAAACGCCGTCTCCCTGACATCAATAGCAAGAATCCCGTGGTCAGAGGTTATGCTGAGCGCAACGCTATCAACGCACCCGTGCAGGGCACTGCCGCCGACGTGATGAAGCTTGCCATGGTACGCATCTGGCAAGAGATGCAAGAGAAGCAGATGAAGTCGAAGATGATAATGCAGGTCCACGACGAATTGAACTTCGATGTAGTCCCCGGCGAAGAGGGCCAGCTCCAAGAAATTGTAGAACGCTGCATGCAATCCGCATGGTCAGGCCAAGTCCCCCTGACNGCNTCCTCCGGCCTCGGCTCCAACTGGCTCGAAGCCCACTAAAGACCATAGGCCAGAGCAAAGCGCAGCCCATGGAAAGCAGGCATTCCTGCCTGCGCCCAAGCCAAAGCAAGCACAGCTCATGGAACAGACGGCTTCCCAGCCGTCTGAAAAAGGATCAGGTCGGAGACCTCAATTAATTCTAAATTCAAAATTCNAAATTAATTCAAAATTATATAATTATGAGCAATATCAAAAGCATAGGTATCCTTACCTCCGGCGGCGACGCNCCGGGCATGAACGCTGCTATCCGTGCCGTCACTCGTGCCGGAATCTACTCAGGTTTTAAAGTTTTCGGTATTTATCGTGGTTANAAAGGCCTTATATCCGATGAAATCGAAGAGTTTTCAACACAAAACGTATCAAATATCATACAACGTGGCGGCACAATACTCAAGACTGCNCGNTGNAAGGAATTCGAGACTCCCGAGGGTCGCCAATGCGCCTACGATGTGCTTAAGCGCCGTGGCATCGATTCTCTTTGTGTGATCGGTGGCGACGGATCTCTGACCGGAGCCAGAATCTTCGCCAATGAGTTCCAATTCCCTATCGTTGGCCTTCCCGGCACTATCGACAATGACCTCTACGGAACTGACTGGACTATAGGCTATGACACTGCACTCAACACCATCATGGAATGCGTCGATAAGATCCGAGACACTGCCACAAGTCATGAACGTCTTTTCTTTATTGAGGTGATGGGTCGCAATGCCGGATTCCTCGCCCTCAATGGTGCCATCGCAGCAGGTGCAGAAGCAGCCATCATTCCCGAAATTTCAACTGAGGTTGACCAGCTTGCCGAACTCATCCAGAATGGTTTCCGCAAGTCAAAAAACTCTTCTATCGTGCTTGTGGCTGAATCCCCAATCACTGGCGGAGCAATGGGTCTTGCTCAGCGTGTGAAAGAGGAATATCCCAACTATGATGTGCGTGTGTCTATACTCGGTCACCTTCAGAGAGGTGGCAGTCCTACTGCGCTCGACCGCATCCTTGCATCCCGAATGGGTGCCGCAGCAGTAGATGCTCTTCTCGACGACCAGCGCAACGTAATGATCGGCATCCGCAACGATGAGATAGTCTACGTGCCATTCGTCAAGGCAATCACAAAANAAAAGACTGTCAACCGNGAAAAACTCANCACTCTNCGTCGCNTNTCCATCTAAAAGACNATACACANATGATAATGGCTTTCCATCCNTCAAAGAATGGAAAGCCATTGTCATTTTTAAAAGAAAAACACCTTAAATCTCAAATCTTTTTATTAACTTTGCAAGTCAAAGCCCCTTAAGGCTTTTTCTGACCTAATAGAAAAGAACTAACTAAAATATAATCATGTTAAACTTATCAATCTAATGGAACAGGTATTCGCTTATATCATCGGCCTTGGGGCCGCCGTGATGATGCCTGTCATCTTCACAATCCTTGGCGTCTGCATCGGAATCAAACTCGGCGACGCACTTAAAAGCGGCCTTAAGGTTGGTGTCGGCTTCATCGGACTCTCAATCGTAACCGCTCTTCTTACTTCCGCTCTTGGGCCTGCACTTCAATCTGTAGTGGAAATCTATGGCCTTCAGCTTAAGGTATTCGACATGGGCTGGCCTGCCGCCGCNGCTGTTGCATACAACACTGCCGTNGGTGCNTTCATNATCCCGGTCTGCCTTGGCGTCAACCTTCTTATGCTCCTGACAAAGACTACCCGCACAGTCAACATCGACCTCTGGAACTACTGGCACTTCGCATTCATCGGAGCAGTGATCTATTTCGCATCTGATTCTCTCGCATGGGGCTTCTTCGGCGCAATCATCTGCTATATCGTGACTCTTGTGCTCGCTGACATGACAGCATATAAATTCCAGAATTTCTATAAGGATATGGANGGCATATCTATCCCTCAGCCTTTCTGCGCCGGTTTTGCTCCCTTCGCTTGGATCATCAACAAGGGTCTTGACAAAATCCCCGGTCTCAACAAGATAGAAATTGATGCCGAAGGCATGAAGAAAAAATTCGGTATTCTGGGTGAGCCTCTATTCCTCGGCGTAGTAGTGGGCGTAGGCATCGGATGCCTCACTTGCACTTCATGGGCTGAAATCGTAGATAGCATTCCCAGAATCCTCTCACTTGGTATNAAGATGGGCGCAGTCATGGAACTCATCCCACGCGTGACAGTCCTCTTCATCGAAGGCTTGAAACCGATTTCTGANGCNACNCGCAGCCTTATAGCACGCAAATTCAAGGGTGCNGATGGCCTTAGNATCGGTATGTCTCCGGCGCTCGTGATCGGTCACCCCACNACTCTCGTAGTGTCTCTCCTCCTTATTCCGGTCACTCTTCTTCTTGCTGTAATTCTTCCAGGCAACCAGTTCCTTCCTCTCGCTTCTCTTGCCGGCATGTTCTATCTCTTTCCCCTCGTGCTTCCTTTCACAAAAGGAAATGTGCTTAAGACTTTCATCATCGGTGTAATAATTATCGGAGCCGGCTTATATATGGTCACCAACATCGCTCCTGCTTTCACCCTTGCAGCCCACGACGTATTCATGGCCACAGGAGATTCCGCCGTTGCTATCCCACAAGGTTTTGAAGCCGGTTCTCTCGACTTCGCTTCCTCACCCCTTTGCTGGGTGCTATATCAATGCACTGTCAATCTCAAATGGATCGGTGCCGGCATCCTCGTCATCATTGCCTGCGGCATGATGTGGTGGAACCGCGTCCACATCGCCCGCAACCAGCGCGATATGATAGCCAAAAACTCCGACGAACTCCAAGAAAATATCTGATAAAGAAGGCGATTGTGGTGCGAACGAAGTGAGCACTACCCAATCATAAAGACTCTAAAAATACTGACAATATGAAAAAACTAATTTTCTCCCTCGCTGCCATAGCCGCAGCATTCTCACTCTCCGCTCAGACTTCCTACACTATCCAACGCGCATGCCACCCCGATGATGTGAAGGAATATGACACCAACCAACTCCGCGACCGTTTCTGCATGGAAAAGGTGATGGAAGAAAACAAAATCAACCTCACNTANTCTATGTANGACCGCGTGATCTTCGGCGGCGTNGTNCCGGTNGGAAAGACTATCACACTCGAGACCATCGACCCTCTCAAGGCTGAATACTTCCTTGAGCGCCGCGAACTTGGAGTGATCAACGTCGGTGGCGACGGTATTGTATCTGTCGACGGCAAGGATTATGAACTTCACTTCAAGGATGCCCTCTATGTAGGTTGCGGCAACAAGAACGTAACCTTCCGCAGCAAAGATAACTCTACTCCTGCTCGCTTCTACATCAACTCCACTCCTGCCTACAAGCAATATAAGACCCAACTTATCACTATCGATGGCCGCAAGGGTACAATCCCTGCAAACCGTATGCACCTCGGCAGCCTTGAGGAGAGCAACGACCGTATCATCAACCAGCTTATNACCAACAATGTGCTTCAGGAAGGTCCTTGCCAACTTCAGATGGGCCTCACAGAGTTGATGCCGGGTAGCGTCTGGAACACAATGCCGGCGCACACTCACGACCGCCGCGTGGAGGCTTACTTCTACTTCAATGTGCCGGAAGGCAACGCCATCTGCCACCTCATGGGTGAACCTCAGGAAAATCGCGTAGTTTGGCTCCACAACGAGCAGGCAATCATGAGCCCGGAATGGAGCATCCACGCTGCCGCCGGCACTTCCAACTACATGTTCATCTGGGGCATGGGAGGCGAAAACCTCAACTACAACGACAAAGACGAAATCAAATACCTCGACATGAAATAATATGGAGCAGACGGCTTCCCAGCCGTCTGTCTTTTNTACTGGTTAGTGGCTTTAGCCACTAAAAAACAAGGACACTCCAATTTAGAGTGTCCTTTCAATTTGGGTCATATTTCAATAATCATTTCTTTTCTTCGCGACGTCTTTCGATCGCACGATGCACATTGTGTATCTCCTTAACAGCGCAGAATGCTGCTGCCACAGTTGCTACCTTAAGTGCCAATTTTGCGATATCAAATGCGAGGTGCAATGCACCGTCATGTCTTTCTTCGTGTGCCATAATAATTGTGTTTTTTATAGTTATTAAATTAATTGCGTTTTCAATAGTATCAATCATTATCAAGGTTTCATCTATAAAACACCACAAAAGCGTGAAAGGTTCATCCTTTCACGCTTTTTTATACTTAGCCCTTGGCCCTTGGCCCTTACTTCCCTAACTGGAAATGACGCGAGGCGAGACGATANCCNTCACAGAACACCTCCACCGTGTAGTCTCCTGCAGTCAGAGTAGTATTCACATCCCAATATATAGTCACTGAAGTCTCATCATTTGAATATTCCACCTGTCGGTGAGCCGTAGCTGCCACATTAGCACCATCCATNGGGAATGTCACATTCCCGCCAAGCAANCTTCCTTCCGGAGTCACAATCCTCACATAGAAATCNTTCATCCCNGCGGCTGCCGTATTGTTTGGACTGACTGTAAATCCTACAGCCAATTGCTGCACCTTGCCAATCTTCTTCTCTGTCTTTCCTTTCTTATTGAGTGCTGAAATATAAAGCCCTGTGATATTGAGTTTCTTAGCCTGCTTCACTGTCTGAGTGAGTTCCTCATTGCTCTTAGTGGCAATGGTCACAGCCGAAGTCAACTGCTCATTTTTAGAACGCACCTCCTCAAGATCCTTCTTCAGGCTCTCATTCTCCTTCGAGAGGCGGTCTATCTCCTCAAGATAATGCTTAAGGATTCCCCTCAAAGTAGCAACCTCACCCTCCAACTGCTTGATTCTCGCACGATTGGCGGCATTGCTCTTCTTCTCTTGGTTTAATTCCTGAAGAAGGCCTTCCACTTTCATGCGAGCCTGATTGTATTGCTGCACAAGGGAGTCATTCTTCAAATACATCTGCTGATCTTCATACATATTGAAGTTAGCATTCAGTTCATTAAATTCATTNGTCAGCACAAGCCGGTCGTTGGCAAGAGCCAACGAATCCGCACGCGCCTCAGCCTCATTCAGGCTTACGGTGCGACTNTTGTTGCTATAGATCAGCACTCCCACGAGCGCCACAAGAGCCACTGCCACTGCAATGGCAGTATAAAGAATCACCTTTTGCTGCTTATTCATATTCCTCTAAAATTATCTTGAACACCCCAATCCCGCCATCCCAGCCCAGAGGACCGCCAATCCCGCCATCACAGCCCGGAGGGCTGCCATCTTGTTAACCCTGGGCCATAGCCCAGGGGAAGATGACTATAATCCATNCGGCGATCCCGGANNGANCGTACTTTCAGGAATAGCCATTTNAATTTGCAAAGTTAATAAAAACTTTCCAANCTCCTTGCAAAAAATAAAAAATATAACTAATTTTGCAACCACCCCTCCCCAACGTAAGGAAGCACGCTCCGCGTGCGCCCCACAGCGTGAGGAGGTTAATCCAAACAATTCTCTGAAATTCCCCCTTTAGGGGGTAAGGGGGCTTAATTCTAAAAAATATGAAAATCCTGATATTAGGAGCCGGAAAGATGGGCTCATTCTTTTGCGACCTTCTAAGCTTCGAACATGAAGTGGCAATATATGATCCTAATCCGGAGCATCTGAAATACACTTTCAATGTTCAGCGTTTCATGCATCCGGAAGAAGCCAAGGATTTTATGCCGGAGTTGGTGATCAACGCTGCCACGGTGAAATACACAATCGAGGCCTTTGAAAAGATTCTGCCATATATCCCTAAGACCGCAATCCTCAGCGACATCGCGAGCGTAAAGACAGGATTGCCGGAGTTCTATGCCAAGAAAGGATATCGTTTTGTATCCACTCACCCTATGTTTGGCCCCACTTTCGCTTCTCTCAGCAATCTTGCCAATGAAAATGCCATCATTATTAAGGAAGGCGATGAAGAAGGGCGCGAGTTCTTCCGTTCCCTTTACAAAAAACTCCGCCTGCACATCGAAGATTACACTTTTGCTGAGCACGACGAGACAATCGCATATTCACTCTCCATCCCATTTACCTCCACACTGGTGTTTGGCAGCGTGATGAAACACCAGGATGCACCCGGCACCACCTTCAAACGCCACATGGCAATTGCCCACGGCCTGATGAACGAAGACGACTTTCTCCTCACAGAAATTCTCTTCAATCCCCACACATCCGGCCAGCTCGACCGCATCCAAAAGAATCTGACCCAACTAAAAGCCATCATCGAAAGCCGAGATTCCGCCGCAATGAAAATCTTCCTCGACAAAGTAAGAGAAAACCTAAAATAATTATGATGATTGGAATTTGCGGGGGCATAGGGAGTGGGAAGTCGGTAGTGAGCCGGATTTTGCGGCTCAGAGGAGAGCCTGTCTATGACTGCGACCTTGAGGCCAAGCGGATTATGGATGGCTCTGAGGAGGTGCTGAATGCTCTAAATGAAAAATATGGCGATGCAGTGTGCCCAAAAGCCGGCCCAATCTGTCGCCCCGAACTCGCAAAGCGAGTCTTCAGCAGCGAAGAAGATCGGCTCTGGCTAAATGCGCTGGTGCATCGCCTGGTCAGGGATGACGTAAAGTCATGGCATAAGAAAATGACAGCAGAAGCCCATCCCCGCTGCTTCGTAGAGTCAGCAATCCTCGCCTCATCCGGATTAGCCCGGATGTGCGACGAAGTCTGGATTGTGACTGCCTCAGAAAAAGTGCGAATAGACAGAATAAAAATGAGAGACTCCCTCAATGAAGAAGCAATCAGCAAGCGCATACAAAGCCAAAAAGAAGAAGAAAGAATCATTGCCGATCTGCACCTCCCAACCAAAATCATTGATAATTCCAATGACACCTCACTCCTAAATCAAATCAATTAAAAATCACCCTTCAAAAAATAATTCAAAATTCAAAATTAATTCTCAATTCTCAATTAATTCTCAATTCTCAATTAATTCTCAATTCTCAATTCTCAATTCTCAATTCAAAATTAAATCCCCTTCTTAAGCCAAGCCCCAGAGATAAGCCGCCACAAGAAAATAGCGCCGCGGAAGCAAAGCTCAATGCACATAGCAAGCCAAACGCCATTCAGTCCCATAGTAGGCGCAAGCCATGCCGCCAACGTTACCCTCACAAGCCAAATGCTGCAGAAATTCATCGCCGCCGGCACCACCGTGTCTCCAACTCCCACCATCACTCCATAAGCAACTATCGAAGCCGCAAACATCGGTTCTGCAAACGCCTCTATCCTCAAGGCACTCGCCCCAAGATCTATAATGTCTTTCACCGGAGTCATGAGTTCCATAGCCTCCGGCGCAAATATATACATCACCACCCCCATCACACTCATAGTCAGCATACCAAGTCCAACCGTGATATATCCAAACCTCTTGGCAAGATCCTTCCGCTTCGCCCCATAACTTTGCCCTACAAGTGTAGTAGCAGCATCCGCAATACCATACCCCGGCATATAGCAAAGGCTCTCAGCCGTCACTGCAAAGGCGTTTGCGGCTATTGCCATCACACCCAAAGGAGCCACTATCACCGTCACCGCAATCTGCGCTCCGCATATCACCACATGCTCCAAAGTCATCGGCGCCGACACCTTCAAAGCCTTC